>Ga0316622_100002681_pt1 | contig 12426 bp, 10 predicted proteins | sample OWC_Aug_OW2_C1_D_FD_207646 | JGI IMG/M metagenome (GOLD analysis project Ga0316622, IMG submission 207646) | Wetland soil microbial communities from Old Woman Creek delta, Ohio, United States - OWC_Aug_OW2_C1_D5_C | ecosystem: Environmental > Terrestrial > Soil > Wetlands | place: USA: Ohio... | reverse complement strand
CCTGGGGGTGCGCGAGTCGGACATCCTGGCGCGCTACGGTGGCGACGAGTTCGTGGTGGTGCTGCCGGAGACGCCCGCGTCCGGGGCGCTCGTGATCGCGGAGCGGCTCCGCCGCGCGATCGAGGAACACCGCTTCCTGGCCCCCCAGGGGGTCTGCGCCCGGATCTCGGCCTCCTTCGGCATCTCGACCTACCCCGACCACGCGCTCTCGCCGGAAGGGCTCATCCAGAAGGCCGACCAGGCCATGTACCGCGTGAAGGAGCGGGAGAAGAACGGCATCGAGGTCGCGGTCTGACGCCGCGTCCGCCACTTTCTATCAGGAGAAGGACCGCCGCCCCATGAACTTGCGTTCCGTCGTGAATCTGAGCTTCCTCTCGAGCGACCTGGCCATCGACCTCGGCACCGCGAACACCCTCGTCTACGCCAAGGGCAAGGGCATCGTCGTCTCCGAGCCCTCGATCGTGGCCATCAACCGCGTGACCGGCAAGGTCGAGGCGGTGGGACGCGACGCGAAGGACATGCTGGGCCGGACCCCTGGCAACATCGTGGCCATCCGCCCGATGAAGGACGGGGTCATCGCGGACTTCGAGATCACCGAGAAGATGCTCTCGCACTTCATCCACCGCGCGCACAACCGCTCGACCCTGGTGCGGCCGCGCATCGTGATCGGGATCCCCTCCGAGGTCACCCAGGTCGAGAAGCGGGCGGTGAAGGACTCGGCCCTCAAGGCGAAGGCTTCCGAGGTCTACCTCGTCGACCAGGCCATGGCGGCGGCGATCGGGGCGGGGCTGCCCATCACCGAGCCCTCCGGCAACATGGTGGTCGACATCGGAGGCGGCACCACGGACATCGCGGTGATCTCTCTCGCCGGAATCGTCTACTCGAAGTCCGTGCGCGTGGCGGGCAACGAGATGGACGAGGCGCTCATCCAGTACATCAAGAAGAAGTACAACCTGCTGATCGGCGAGCGCACCGCCGAGCAGGTCAAGTTCGAGATCGGGAGCGCCTTCCCCCTCGACGAGCCCATGACCATGGAGATCAAGGGCCGTGACCTCATCGAGGGCATCCCCAAGACCCTCACCGTCACCGACGCCGAGATACGAGAGGCGCTGCAGGAGCCGGTGAGTGTCATCGTCAACGCGGTGCGGGTGGCTCTCGAGCGAACGCCGCCCGAGCTCTCCGCGGACATCGTGGACCGGGGCATCGTGCTCACCGGCGGGGGATCGCTCCTCAAGAACCTCGACCGCCTGCTGCGCGAGGAGACGGGTCTGCCGGTGTCGGTGGCGGAGGATCCCCTGAGCTCGGTCGTTCTCGGGACGGGGAAGATGCTCTCCGACTTCGACCTCCTCCGCAAGATCAGCCTCGAGTAAGCGCGCTGTCCATGGCCCTCGCCGTCCCAGCCCGGCGGAGCCGGTCTCTCCTCGCGGGTCTCGTGCTCGCGCACCTGGTCGCCATCAGCCACCAGGTCGACGGCGGCGGCGGCGTCTCCCTGCTCCAGCGGGGGCTGCTCGGCGCCCTGTCGCCGCTCCAGCGAGGCGTGGGTGCGATGGTGGGCGGGGTGGGCGAGGCCTGGCGGGGGTGGGCGTTCCACCGCGAGACCTACGAGGAGAACCGCCGCCTCGAGGGCAGGGTACGGCAGCTCGAGACGGAGCTGCAGGCACGCTCGTTCCAGGCGCAGGAGGCGCAGAGGCTGCGCGATCTCCTCGGCCTGCGCCAGGCGGTCCCGATGGACACGGTGGCCGCCCAGGTGGTGGGCCGGGACGGGATGCCATGGTTCCGCACCCTCACCCTCGACCGGGGCGAGGCGGACGGCATCACCCTCGACGCCCCGGTCATGAGCCCGACCGGGGTGGTGGGGCGCGTGTTCGCGGTCGGGCCGCACGCCGCGCGCGTGCAGGTGCTCCTCGATCGTGACGGCGCCGCGGGCGTCCTCGTCGAGCGCAGCCGCGTGCCCGGGGTGGTCTCCGGCCAGGTCTCGAGCCAGGCGGCGGGCGCCGAGGACCTGGTCCTCAAGTACGTGCCGGAGCGCGCGGACGTGGTGGTGGGGGACGTGGTGGTGACGTCCGGCATGGAAGGCATCTATCCCAAGGGCCTCGTGGTGGGCCGCGTCCGGTTCGTGGGGAAGGGGTCCGGTCTGTTCCGCGACATCCGGGTCGAGCCCTCCGCCCGCTTCGACCGCCTGGAGGAGGTGCTCGTGGTCCGCCAGGCGAAGGAGCCGTTCGATACGCCGAGGTCGGTCGAGTGAGCCGCGCGTTCTGGACGGGCCTCGCCATCGCGGGGGCGGTCCTCGTCGAGACGGCGCTCGGCTACCTCGTGCCGGCTCCCGGCCGCTACCTCGACCCGTTCCTTCTCGTGGCCGTGTACTGCGCGCTCTCGGGCAACGAGGTCCATGGGATGTTCGCGGGGGCGGCCGCGGGCTGGGTGCAGGACGTCCTGTTCGGCGGGCGCGTGCTGGGCCTCTCGGCCCTCTCGAAGCTGCTCGTCGGCTACGCCGTGGGGCTGGGCTCCGGCCGGTTCCTGATCGCGACGACCGCCGCCCGCTCTCTCGTGGTCCTGCTGGCCACCGTCGCGGACGCGCTCCTCGTGCAGTGGCTCGCCTCGGTCTTTTCGGTGGAGGCGGCGGGCCTGTCGCCTGTCGCCCTCGCCTCGCGAGCCACCCTCAATGCCCTCGCCGGCGGCCTCCTCTTCGCCCTGGTGGACCGGCGGCAGCAGCGGTGGGCATGAGCGCGGCTCGAGGAGGCGGGCGGTGAGGATCTACGAGGACCTGCGGGTGGTCCAGGCCCGCCTCGCGGTCCTGCAGGCGCTGGCGGTCGTGCTCGTCGCCGCTCTCGTCGTCCAGTTCTGGAACCTGCAGGTGGTTCGGGCCCGCCACTTCCGCGACCTGGCCGAGAACAACCGCTCGCGCCTCGTGACCCTGGCCGCCCCGAGGGGGGCCCTCCTCGACCGGCAGGGCCGCGTGCTCGTCGGCAACCGCCCCTCCTTCAACGTGGTCCTGACCCCGGAGCACGCCCCGGACCTCGACCGGCTGGTGGCGCGGCTCTCCGCCGTGCTCGGGGTGGGCGAGGCGGCGATCCGCGAGCGGCTGGCCCGACGCCAGCCCTACCGGCCGGTGGTCGTCAAGACGGACGCGACCCTCGCCGACGTCGCCGCCCTCGACGCGCGCCGGCGCGAGCTGCCCGAGGTCAGCGTCGAGTTCGTGCCGCTGCGCTCGTATCCGCTCGCCTCGGCCGCCGCGCACGCGCTCGGTCGGGTGGGCGAGATCACGGAGCGGCAGCTGCAGCTCGGGGAGTACAAGGACCTCGCCCCGGGCTCGCTCGTGGGCCAGGCCGGCATCGAGTCGGAGTACAACCGGGAAGTGATGGGCAAGGACGGCTTCCGCCGCGTCATCGTCAACAGCCGCGGGCTCGAGGTCGCGGAGGCGGAGCGCCAGGCCCCCGAGGACGGGCCCAGCCTCACCCTCACGATCGACGCCTCCCTGCAGGCCGCGATGGAGAAGGCCTTCGAGGGCCGGGCGGGCTCGGCGGTGGCGCTCGACCCGCGCACGGGCGAGATCCTGGCGATGGCCTCGACGCCCGCCTACGACCCGAACGAGTTCACGACCGGGATCGACGCCTCGCTGTGGGCGAGCCTGGCCACGGACCCCCTGACCCCGCTCATGAACCGCGTCATCCAGGGCACGTACTCGCCGGGCAGCACGTTCAAGGTGATCGCTTCGACGGCCGCGCTCGAGGAGGGCGTCATCACGCCCGCCACGACCTTCTTCTGCCCCGGCTACCTCGCCGTCTACAACACGGTCTTCCACTGCCACAACCCGCGCGGCCACGGCCTCATGGACCTGCGCCGCGCGATCGCGAACTCCTGCAACGTCTACTTCTACCAGGTCGGGATACGCCTCGAGATCGGCCGTCTCGCGAAGTGGGCGAAGCTCATGGGCCTCGGGGCCCCGACCGGCATCGACCTGCCCCACGAGGGCTCGGGCCTCATGCCGAGCCCGGAGTGGAAGATGCGCTTGTTCAAGACGCCCTGGTACGCGGGCGAGACCGTCTCGGTCGCCATCGGCCAGGGCCAGGTGAGCGCCACACCCCTGCAGATGGCTCGCGTGGTCTCGGTGATCGCGAACGGCGGCCGGCTCGTCCGCCCCCACCTGGTCAAGTCGCCGGCGGGCGGTGTCGAGGCGCCCGCCTCGCTCGGGATCCACCCCGAGACGATCGCGGCCGTCAAGGAGGGCCTGCGCGCGGTGGTGGCCGAGGGCTCCGGCTGGCGCGCGCGGCTGCAGACGGTCGAGGTGTGTGGCAAGACGGGCTCGGCGCAGGTGGTTTCGAGATCGCGGCTGGAGAAGTCGCCCAACGCGCAGGCGCTGCTCCCGCACGGCTGGTTCCTGGCCTTCGCGCCGGCCGACGCCCCCACGATCGCCCTCGCCGTGATCGTCGAGCACGGACGCAGCGGCGGCGAGTCCGCGGCGCCGGTGGCGCGGCAGATCCTTGCCCACTACTTCGGCCTCGATCGGCCGCCGGGGCCCGGGGACGCCGGGGTCACCGACACCGAGGCGGAGGACTAGGCGTGGTCGGCGGGATCGACCGTCGCTTCGTCTACAACGTGGACTGGGTCCTCCTCGGGGCAACCCTCGCCCTCGCCCTCGTCGGGGTGGCGATGGTGTCCTCCGCCACCCACTCCGGCCGCTACCCCGATCTCTATCTCAAGCAGCTCGCCCTGGTCGGGGTGGGGACCGTCGGGCTCGCGGTGGCCGCCAGCCTCGACTACCGCCGCTTCGCGGACCGGGCCATGCTCCTCTACGGGCTCTCGGTGGTGGCCCTCGTCTACGTCCTGCGCTTCGCGCCCGTGATCGCGGGGACGCGGCGCTGGATCCTGGTGGGAGGCTTCCAGCTCCAGCCCTCCGAGCTCGTCAAGCTCGCGGCGGCGGTGTTCGTGGCCAAGGTGTTCTCCGAGTACCGGCAGGAGACCCTCGGCCTGCGCGACGTCGCCCTGCCGGGGGCGGCGATCGCATTGCTGAGCCTCCTCATCGCGCGCGAGCCCGACCTCGGCACGGCGGTCTGCCTCGTGCCGATGTTCCTCGTCGTAGCCTTCCTGGCCGGCCTGCGCATGCGCGCGGTGGCCGGGCTGGCCGCGGTCATGCTCCTCCTCGCCGCGCTCACCTGGCCCTTCCTGAAGGACTACCAGAAGACCCGCATCTACACGTTCCTGGACCCCTCGCTCGACCCCCGCGGCGCCGGCTACCAGAAGATCCAGTCCCAGATCGCGGTCGGCTCGGGCGGCCTCCTCGGGCGGGGCTTCCGGGAGGGCAGCCAGGCCCAGCTCGGCTACCTCCCCGCGCGCCACACCGACTTCATCTTTTCGGTGCTCGCCGAGGAGGCGGGGTTCGCCGGGGTGGTGGTGGCGCTCGGGCTCTACCTGCTCGTCCTGTGGCGGATGCTGGAGACGGCGCGGCTCGCCCGTGACCGTCTGGGCGCGTTCCTCGTGGCCGGCATTGCCGGGAGCTTCGCCTTCCAGGTCGTGTACAATGTCGCCATGGTCGCGGGACTCGTGCCCGTGAAGGGGCTCCCGCTGCCTCTCATGAGCTACGGCGGCTCCTCCGTGCTCTCTACTCTCATGGGCGTGGGCCTCGTGCTCAGCGTCCGGATGCGGCGCTTCGCGAACTGACGTTGCTCCGCAGCCCTGCACTGTCCTCGCGCCGGGCGGCCCGCCGCCGCCCGGGATACTGAATGGCCAGAGACCTCGTCGTCAGCACCAACCCCCGCGAGACCCGGGTCGCCCTCCTCGAAGACGGCGTCGTCTCCGAGCTCTTCCTCGAGCGGGAGGCGCACCGCGGCATCGTGGGCAGCATCTACAAGGGCCGCGTGACCCGGGTGCTGCCCGGGATGCAGTCCGCCTTCGTGGACCTCGGGCTCGAGCGCGACGCCTTCCTCCACGCCGCCGACGTGTTCGAGGAGCTCCCCGAGAACCTCCTCACCGCCGAGGAAGCGGGTGCCCTGCGCAGCGCCCCGATCGAGGACAAGCTCCACGAGGGTCAGGAGGTGGTCGTCCAGGTCCTCAAGGAGCCCCTGGGCACCAAGGGGGCGCGAATCACCTCGCACGTCTCGCTGCCCGGCCGCTACATCGTCCTCATGCCCACGGTGGAGCACGTCGGGGTCTCGCGCAAGATCACCGACGAGGACGAGAGGCGCCGCCTCAAGACGATCCTCAAGGAGTTCCGCCAGGAGCGCGGGGGGGGAGGGCTGATCGCCCGCACCGCGGGGCTCGGCCGCGAGGCCGAGGCCTTCCTGCGGGACGGGAGGTACCTCTCGCGCACGTGGGACGAGGTGCGCGCCCTCGCCGCCCGCCAGCGCGCCCCCGTGCTGCTCTACCGCGAGCCCTCGCTCCTCGAGCGGCTGCTGCGCGACCTGCTCTCGGACGACGTCGCCGCGATCCGCCTCGACAGCGAGCGTGACTTCCGGCGCACGCTCGAGCTGGTGCATGCCCTCGAGCCCTCGCTCGCCCCCCGGGTCCACCTGCACGACGGCCCGGGCGGCATCATGGAGGAGCACGGTGTCTCCGCCGAGATCGAGCGGGCGCTCCGGTCGAAGGTCTGGCTGCCCGCCGGCGGCTACATCGTGATCAACCAGACCGAGGCCCTCGTGGCGATCGACGTCAACACCGGCCGCTTCGTGGGCAAGAGCCAGCTCGAGGAGACGCTCCTCAAGGCCAACCTCGACGCGGTGCGGGAGATCGTGCGGCAGATCCGGCTCCGCGACCTCGGCGGAATCATCGTGGTCGACTTCATCGACATGGAGGAGAGGAAGAGCCGGCGCGAGGTCATGAACGCTCTCGAGCAGGAGATGCGCAAGGACCGCTCGCCCACCAAGCTCCTCTCGGTGAACGAGTTCGGCCTCGTGATCCTGACCCGCAAGCGCGTGAAGCAGTCGCTCGAGCGGTTGCTGATGCAGCCCTGCCCCTACTGCTCGGGCAGCGGCCAGGTGAAGAGCGTCGCGACCGTGTGTTCGGAGATCTACGACGAGGTGCGCAAGCTCGCCCCGGACATGCGGGGCGAGCGTCTCGTGCTCCGCGTGAACCCCGAGGTGGCCCGCGCCCTCGAGGGCGACGAGGCGCCGGTCCTGAAGAGCCTCGCCGGGCTCGTGGGCGGCGAGGTCTGCGTGCAGGCCGACGCTCTGCTCCACCAGGAGCAGTTCGACGTGGTCGCGGTGTGAGCGACGGGCGCGACGCCGGCCTCGAGGCATTCGTGGAGGCGATCGAGGCGGCCCTGCGCTCGCGGCGCGGGAGAGAGCACGTGCTCTCCCCCCGCGACTTCGCCCTCGCCCGCGGCTGGCACGAGGCGGGGGTGCCTCTCGCCACCGTCCTGGTGGCGATAGACGCCGCCTTCGAAAGGGACCCCCAGACCGCCAGCCTCGCGCTATGCCGGCGGCGGGTCGAGGAGCTCGCGGAGGGGCCGACCCGGGCGCGCCTCGCGGCCCGCGAGACCGAGCGGGCGACCCTGCCCGAGGTGGCCGAGCGTCTCGACGCGCTGCGCGAGCGCCTGGAGCAGTTGCCCGGGCGGGCGGCGGCGCACCCCCTCGCGGAGCTCGCCGAGGTGAGCGACCTCGTGGCGGTCGCGTCCCGGCCCAACTGGGACTACCTGCGCGAGCGGCTGCGCCGGATCGACGAGCTGGTGGCCGGCGCCGCGGTCGAGGCCCTGGCTCCCGTCGACGCGGCCGCCCTGCGAGAGGAAGCCGCGCGCGCGGCCGAGCGCCACCGGGGGAAGGTCGACGAGCGCGCGCTCGCGGAGGCGGCCGAGCGCCTCCTCCGCCAGCGCGCTCGCGAGACGATGCGCCTGCCCCGGGTGTCGATCGAGTAGGGCTCGGGTGAGCGGGCCTACTCGCCCGCGAGCACCCCGTGCCGGGCGAGGTCCACGACGGCGCCGCGAAAGCGCACGCCCTCGGCGCGGAGCCGCCGACTCTGGATCTGCGGCCCGGGGCCGCCCCGGGGTGAGATGCGCCCGCCGGCCCCGACGACGCGGTGCCAGGGAACACGGGCGGCCTGCGCCGCGGGGAGCGCCCGCAGCGCCCAGCCCACGGCGCGCGCCCCACGGGGCACGCCCAGCATCCCCGCGACCTGGCCGTAGGTGGCGACCCGGCCCCGCGGGATCTGTCGGACCAGGGCGTAGACGCGCGCGAAGAAGCGGTCTCCGGCCGGACTCATCGGCCGGGCGGGGGGTCCTTCGGCGGCGGGAGGGCGGGCGGGGGCGGGGGCGCGACCCTCTCGGGGGCCGCCTGCGGCGTCGTGGTGATCTCTTCGTCTGCGGCGGCCGGGACGACCGGCGTCTTCCCGGCCGGGACGTCGAATGTGTCGGTGGCGCCGGGCGCGCGCGGCGGCGCGGGCGACTGGGCCTCGGGCGGCGCGCCGGGGACGAGCGGCTCGAGCGCTTCGAGGAGGCTGCCCTCCGGGATCGGGCCGGTGAGCTGCAGGGGCACCTCGCGCACCCGCAGCTCCACGGACGCGTTCTTGCGCAGCTCCTGCATGTAGGCCTCGCGCTCCTTGTCGAAGCGCGCGTACATCAGCTTGTCGCGGACCTGGTTCTTGGCGGTTTCGAAGGGAGTCGTGCTGCCGGAGGTCTTCGCGGTGACCCGCACGATGCGGTAGCCACCCTCCACGGGGAGGGGGTCGGACAGGGAGCCGACCGGCAGGGCGAAGGCCACCTTCTCGAGCTCGGGGTTGATCTCCCCCTGGGCGAGCTGGCCGATGTCGCCGCCGTTCGATCGGGAGGGAGCCGAGGAGTAGGTCTTCGCGAGGGCGGCGAAGTCCTCCCCCGCCCGCGCCTTCTCCACGATCTCCCGCGCCAGGGCGGCGCCGCCCGCGTCTTCCTTGACCAGGATCTCCTGCAAGGTGACCGTGGGCGGCTTCGTGAACTCCTTCGCCTTGAGCTTCTCGTACTCGGCCAGGAGCTCGGCGTCACTGACCGCGATCTTGGGCTCGATGTCGCGCTGCATCACCATGCGCACGGTCATCGAGCGCTCGATGTTCTGACGCAGCTCGGCGAACGTGATCCCCTCGCGGGCGAGCGCGTCCTGCATCTGCTCGTCGGACGTGATCTTGTTGTCCTGCTTGATCTGGCCGATCACCTCGTCCACGTACTCCGGGCGCATCTTGAGGCCGGCGTCCTCCGCCCGCTGCAGGATCAGGACCTCGTCGATCGCCTCCTGCAGGATGCGGGCGTTGTTCTGGCGCAGGAAGGGCCCGACGTTCGCGGGGTCGACGCGCGCACCCTGCGCGGCCGCGATCTGGCGTGCCTGGAACTCCGAGAGGGTGATGATCTGGCCGTTCACCTTGGCCACGACCCGCTCGATGATCTCGCCCTGCGCCCCCGGCGGGGCGAAGAGCAGGCTAGGAAGGAGGAGAAGGACGTAAAGCCGCCTCATGGTTCACCTTGGCACGGGCCAGGATCTCCGCCACGAAGGCCCGCTCCGCCTCCGCCCGCTTGGCGCGGGCGAGGCGTTCACGGATCCTCTCGCGCGCCTCCTCCAGGCTGGGCTCGCGGGCCTCTTGGCGTGATTCGACCCAGAGAACATGATACCCGAGAGACGTCTCCACGGGCTCGCCGGCGACCCCCACGGACAGCGCAAAGGCCGCGGCCTCGAGCTCCGGGGGCAGCTGGCCGCGCTCGAAGGGACCCATGTAGCCGCCGGCCCCCGCCTCGAGGCCCTTCGACTGGCTGCGGGCGATCGCTTCGAAGAGCTTGGGGTCCCGCGCGAGGCGGCGTTTCACGTCGCGGGCCTCGTTGAGTGTCCCCACCAGGATCTGGCGGAGGGTCACCGTCTCCGGCACGACGAGATCCGCCGCGTGGGCGCGGTAGTGGGCCGCGATCTCGTCCTCGGTCGGCTCGGGAACGTGGATGGCCTCGGCCAGCAGTCGCGCCACCGCTCGCGGCTCCTCGGGAGCGCCCGCGCCGGCGGCGAGGTGGCCGCGACGCCGGGCCTCGATCACCAGCGCCCGCTCCTCGAGGAAGGCCTCGAGGAGGCCTTGCCGGGCCGAAGGGTCGAGGAGTCCCTGAGCGCGCGTCTCGACCTCGGCCACATGCCGCTCGAAGTCGCTGCGGCGGATGCTCTCGCCGTTCAGCCTCAGGACGACGGGGTCCTTCGCCTCGCAGGCAGCGAGACCGAGCCCCGCGGCGAGGGCGGCGGCGAACAGGACCGGACGAGAGAGCATGGGCGGTCGGATCATAGCCCGGCCCGCAGGCGGCCGAGCAGGTCGGCCAGGGCGTCCATCGGCTCCTCGCCCCCGATCGGCCAGCGCAGTCCGTCCGGCATCAGCGCGGCCCCCGGCCGCTCGCGGGCCACGCGGACGAGGGCGTCGGGCGGCAGTGGCGTCCGGGCGTCGAAGCGGACGACGAGCCCGCTCGCGGTCGCGTCGGCCTGGACGACGGCGAGCCCCTCCGCGCCGACCCGCAGCTCCGCGTAGCGGAGGAGCCCCTCCACCTCCGGCGGGGGAGGCCCGTAGCGGTCGCGCAGCTCCGCGCGCAGCAGGGCGACGTCCTCTTCCCTCCGCAGCTGGCTCACCCGCTTGTAGATCGAGAGGCGCTGGTGCGTCTCCGGGACGTAGGCCGGCGGGATCCGCATCTCCACGCGCAGGTGGAGCGTGGCGCGCGGGGCCTCGCGGGAAGGCTCCCCGCGCAGTTCGAGGATGGCCTGCTCGAGCAGCTTCACGTAGAGGTCGAGGCCGATGGCCTGGATGTGGCCGCTCTGCTGGCCGCCGAGGAGGTTGCCGGCGCCGCGCAGCTCGAGGTCGAGGGCGGCTATGCGGAAGCCGGCGCCGAGGTCGGAGAACTCGCGGATCGCGGCCAGCCGCTTGCGCGCGATCTCGGAGAGCACGGTGTCGGGCGGGACCAGGAGGTAGGCAAAAGCCCGCCGGTCGGAGCGGCCCACGCGGCCGCGCAGCTGGTAGAGCTGGGCGAGGCCGTAGCGATCCGCGCGGTTCACGAGCAGGGTGTTGGCCCGCGGGATGTCGAGGCCGTTCTCCACGATCGTGGTGGCCACCAGCACGTCCGCCCGCCCCTCCACGAAGGCGAGCATCACGCGCTCGAGCTCCGCCTCCGGCATCTGACCGTGCGCGACCGCGACCCGCGCCTCCGGCACCAGCCTCTGCACGAGGCTCGCCAGGGAGTAGATCGACTCGACCCGGTTGTGGACGAAGAAGACCTGGCCCTCGCGGCCGAGCTCCTGGCGGATGGCGGCCGCGATCACGTCGGTCGAGAACTTCACGATCGAGGTCTGGATGGCGAGGCGGTCGCGCGGCGGGGTCTCGATGACCGACATGTCGCGGATCCCGCCGAGGCCCATCTGCAGGGTGCGGGGGATCGGGGTGGCGGAGAGGGTGAGCCCGTCCACCGTGGTCTTGAGGTGCTTCAGCCTCTCCTTGGCCGCGACGCCGAAGCGCTGCTCCTCGTCCACCACGAGGAGGCCGAGGTCGCGAAAGACGACGTCTTTCGAGAGGATCCGGTGGGTGCCGATGAGCACGTCCACCCCTCCCGCCGCCACCCGGGCGAGGACGGCCCTGATCTCCTTCGGGCTGCGGAAGCGGGAGATCATCTCGACCGTGACCGGGAAGGGGGCGAAGCGCTTGCGGAAAGTCTTCCAGTGCTGGAAGGCGAGGATGGTGGTGGGGGCGAGGACTGCCACCTGCTTGCCGTCGAGGACCGCGCGCATCGCGGCGCGCATCGCGACCTCGGTCTTTCCGTAGCCGACGTCGCCGCAGATGAGGCGATCCATCGGCGCCGCGGAGGCCATGTCCGCCGCGACCTCGGTGATGGCCTGGGCCTGGTCCGGCGTCTCCTCGTACTCGAAGGCCTCCTCGAACTCCCGCTGCCAGGGGCTCTCGCCGGAGAACGCGTGGCCGGGGCGGGCCTTCCTCTCCGCGTAGAGGCGCAGCAGCTCCTGGGCCATGTCGCGCATGGCCTTCTTGACGCGGGTCTTGGTCTTCTCCCAGGCCCCGCTGCCGAGCCGATCCACGGCCGGCCGTGCCCCCTCCGCGCTCGAGTACTTCTGGATGCGGTCGAAGCTCTCCACGGGGACCTTGAGCTTGTCGCCCGCCTGGTAGCCGAGGACCATGAACTCGTGGGAGCCGGCTCCGACCTGCAGCATCTCGAGACCGAGGAATCGGCCGATGCCGTGCTCCTCGTGGACCACGAGGTCGCCGATCTTGAGGTCGCGGAAGTCGGACAGGAAGCCGCGCAGCCCGCGCCGCCGGCCTCGCGAGTGGAGGTGCACCTCCTCCGGGAACACGTCCCCGTCGGCGAGGACCGCGAGGGCGGCTCCAGGGACCTCGAAGCCGCGGGAGAGAACGCCCACGCGGGTGAGGATGCGCGTGCCCTCCCCGACCGCCAGGCCGTCCTCGCGGAGCACGTCCGCGAGGCGGTCGGCGCGGCCGGTGTTGCCGAGGAGG
>Ga0316622_100002680_pt1 | contig 12427 bp, 4 predicted proteins | sample OWC_Aug_OW2_C1_D_FD_207646 | JGI IMG/M metagenome (GOLD analysis project Ga0316622, IMG submission 207646) | Wetland soil microbial communities from Old Woman Creek delta, Ohio, United States - OWC_Aug_OW2_C1_D5_C | ecosystem: Environmental > Terrestrial > Soil > Wetlands | place: USA: Ohio... | reverse complement strand
CAGCCGGGGCTCGAACAGGAAGTTCTCGATGAAGTTGTGATGCTCCGGCCGATAGGTCTGCGAGTAGTAGCCTTCGAGGACAATCGGCTCGGTAGTCAGCCCTTCAATTGTGGTCCGGACCCATCGTTTCAGCGGGGCGGTAGCGCCCGCATCGGCCACCCAGTCGGTCTGTCCCTGCGGCGGGGCGGCGAAGTAGAAGCTTGTCCGAATCACAATGCCGCCGGCGGAGAAGACCCGCTCCTGAGGAATGTCTCTGTCGGAGGGCGGCGTGCGCGGCCACAGACGGACCTGGTTCCGCATCGTCGTCCGCAGACCCGACGACGGGCCTCCATCGCCCAACTGCTGGTACCAGGATGGGACAGGACGCGCGTACTCCACGTCCAGCGCCAGGCAGCGGAACGGGACGTTGAACGCCCGCGTACCCAGGTCTGCGAGCGTGAACACGGGGCACTGCTCGGGCGGAACGGACGTCGGAATCCCGGTCGTGTGCAGGTGGTACGTGCGGGGATTATCCAACTCGGACAGTTGCCAGCTATCGATGACAGTGCCACTGGCGGCCAGAGTGCGATCGGCGCCCGGCAAGAGCGGCATCTGGCCGCTGATCGTGCGAATCTGGTCACCTTCCAGATACTCGATAATCACGTGACCGTAGAGGCCGGCGCTGAGGTTGTTGCTATCCAGAGTCATGCTTCGCGTGTCGAGCGTCCAGCGGGACTTGAGCCGATGGTCGGCGAACACGTCGGTGATTTCGAACAGCTCGAACTCGCCCGGGTACACCTCAAATTCCATGGGCGCGTTGACAAGGAAGGGCTCCTGCATCCGGGTCGATACGGGGACCTGTCGCACCTGCTTTATGACCAGCCCGCCGGCAGGCATCGCCCGGCCGCCGGGGGCCACTTCTTTATATTCAAGGTCGAGAATATATTGTGTTTTGCCCGTGACCTGGCCGAACTGGTCGCTCACCTTCATGAGCAGGGCCACGAGGTTCTTGTAGTCGTTGGGCCAGTCCATCACATTCCGGCCGACCGGGACGAGGCTGGACGGGCGTTTCAGAGAGGCCGGGGTCAGCTTCACGTAGCCGGAAGGCAGGACTTCGACCGCGACCTCCTCCGGGATGCAATCGCCTTCCGGATTTGTCACGGAGACGGCGCCCTGTTGAGTGACGAGGGTGACGATCGTATTCTCGTCCGGGCCCTTCCGCTCGATCGTGGCCACGCCGTTGGCAAGCTCAATCTCATCGGGAAACGAGTGGTGGACGAGCAGGGCCATGCCGACCTGCGTCTCGTTCACGTCGCGGCGCAACCGCTCCAGACAGGCGTTGTCATTGTAGAAGCTGGCGAACGCCCGGCGGATGGCGTCAAAAGCCTCGTCCTCGGTCTCCTCGTTGGGATCGCAGGCGCAGGGCCCGTCGCTGTCGTCATCGAGGTCGTCGGCCAGACAACCGCTGAAGCTGTCATACAGGCCCGCCCCGACGAAGTCCTCGCTGTCCTCGACATTCGTCGAGCTTCGGAATCGCAGCTTGGCCGTAACGTCAAAGCCGTACTGCGGATCGGTCAGCACGCCGATCACTGCATCGCGAAGGTTGACATCCAACGGCGTCAGGCGGGCATTGGTGAACAGGCTGCGAATGGTCGCCAGGTCCGTGGAGAGCCCCTGCAAATCGCGGGGAGGGTAAGAATCATATTTCGCAAGCCGCAGCGAAATCTCCTCCCGGAGCGTCCGGCCGTGTGTGGCAGGGGGGACCTGCCATTTCGTGGGCCTGTTGACATCGTCCGTCAGGTACAGGCCGTTGAGGATAACGTCATTGTCCGAAGCGTTGTACAACTCGATCCAGTCGGGATACTCGCCGGGCTCGCAGGGGTCCTCGACGGTGTGTGCGTTGACAGCCATAAGCTCATTGATGACCAGGCCGCGATGGACCGGGTCGGGGTCGCTGGAATTCGGCTGTCCCGGCGTGGGACTCGTGATGGGCTGCCACGTTTCACCACCATCTGCAGATCGGCCGTAAGAGACGTCGGTGCTCTGGCGTTCAAACTGAACAGCATCCATGAGTGTGACGCCGTCCGCCGCGAACAAGGCAACGGTCTCTCCGCCCCGGCTCAATGCGAAGCTCGTGTGCGTCGGGCCCTGCGACTGGTCATCATCGGCCCAGAACACCATATATTGCCCCGGCTTGAGGACCAACTCGGGAGCAGGCTGCAAGAGCTGGTCGAGAAACGCGTTCCACAGGTCGAAGCTCAGGGCGATCGCCTTGGGGCTGTTGTCGGGGACCGCCTGTCGCAGAAGGCCGGAGTTCGCAGCTTTGCCGCCGAAGTACTTGGCGTCCGCTGGAGTCAGCCTATTCGTCGACGCGCCGACCGGCCCATAGGGGGCCATTGGCGTGATGTGCAGTGGCGCCGGCTGTTTCAGATCAACGATCTCTGCTGCCGTTGCGGGATCGAGGATGTCGTCAGTGTCAATCAGTCGTATGTCCCAGGCTCCGAGCTGGTCGTCGTAGGCGCTAAGCACGACACGATGTCCCGCGAGTAGTTGGGCTCGCTGGGCGTCGGCGGGCAGAGCCAGGTACACGAATGGCACGGCGTAGCTGCGCGCGAGGATCGCCACGTGCGAGTTCGGCGTGGCCGGCGCCAGCGAGACGATGCCGGCCAGGAAGGGCACCTCCGCGGGGATGCCGTCCGTGAGCAGAACATCGTTCGGCTCGAGCCGGCCGGCGTGATAGGCGGCCTCAATGTCGCCGGCGGGAATGTAATTCAGCCGGCCAAGGGCCCAGCCTTGCGAATAACACACATTGCCCTCGGCCCACCGAGCGGAGGAGCCCAATGCGATGCCCTGCGAGGCGAACCACTCGCGGTCGGCCTGTGCCGCCGCTTGCTGCTCATACGTCGGGAAGTACAGGGCCTGCACCTCGGGTGGGGCGGTCACACGGGCCTTGATGAGGTTGAACATGTCGCAGATCTGCTCGCGAGGATAAGGGTCCTGCCGGACGAACTGAATGCCGTACTCATTGAACTTGGCCAGCGGGGGCGTGCCCCTCGTCGGCGGGAGGATCACGGTGCCGAGAACCGCCTGCTGATTCTCCCCGGACAACGTCACGGCGTTGAACTGCTGCAGGGTCATTCCGAGGAACGGCTCGAGACACTTGATCGCGAAATTGTAGTGGAACATGTACCTCTTGCTGAACTGGAAGTACACATTCGGGTCGGCCGGAGGCAGCAGGATGGTGAACTTGACCCAGGTCGGGTCGCCCTCCTGAGCGAAGTAGGCGCACGCATCGGTGGGAAATGTGATCTGGAATTTGTAGTCCGAATTTGTCGCCTGGCCATAGAGGCATGGACAGTGCGCCGCCGCCAGCAGGGTCGCCAGCATCCACGTCGACAGGAGTCTCCGCCACGTTCGGACAGGATCCGATGGCCAGAACGACAGCCCGAATGAGAGCAGGTTTCTACCCATATCCTCCCTTGATGCGAAACTGCCCAGAGGCATCCGACAGGTCCTCCGGGCAACACCCAGATACATTATTATAGCGAATTGCCATGGATTTTCAAGACAAAATGGGCGCAGACCATCCGTGGTCTCAGGGTGTGATGGACTCCAGTGGGGCAAAGTCTCGCGTCCCCGCATGACTTTCTCGGACGCGAGAGGGTCGTTTGTCCGCCGGTGCGAGATATGTCCTCCGGCGGCGACGCATCCGCTCATCGCGTACCGGCCCGGCCTCGTATCTCGGGCCAGCCATAGCTCTTGCAGGCCTGGGTCGTGCCGCCGTAGGCGCCCATATTGATGATCGCTCCATTCGGCAACGGCTCGGCTCCCACCCAATTGCGGGGATCTCCGGCGTCAATGCAGGGACTGCTCGACGGGTCCCGCACCCAGGCTCCAGCCGCGGGGTCCCAGCGCCCTGCACGTGACTGGAGGTGGTAGTCGCCCATAATCCAGACCGCATCGGGACTTGCAGGACTGACGACGACGTCCGGGAGGTTGCGATCCACCCAGCAGCCGGTCATGGCGAATGCCGGATCGGTTTCCACATTGCCGCGACCGGGCCAGCCGCCTTTGATGTTGCTGTATCGAACGTATGGATCACCACCACCGGCGACAATCCCTGCCGGCGCGCCGGTCCAGACGATGGAATTGATCACGATCACACGGCCGTTTTGCAGATGCATGCCGCTGCCATATTCGCCGGCGACGTTGTCCGCGATGGTGCAGTTGATGAACGCCGCCTCGCTGTCCTTGCAGAGCACCGCTACACCATTCGGATCGGTGGCACGGTTGCCCACGACGATACAGTTGGCGATGGTCGGACTGCCAGCGGCGCATCGAATCGCGCCGATGGACCGGCCTCTGCCGCCCGTGATGGTGAAGCCGGCGAGCAGGCAGTTGGCGTCCTCACCACCGGCGAAGGTCACGGCCGTATCGACTCCGCCGCCGTCAATGACCGGCCATGCCATTCCCTGTGGCTCGTTGACCTCCATTCCGATCAGACGGATGCTCTTGCCGAGGAAGTCGATCGTTTCGTGATAGATGCCCGGATAGACGATGATTGAGGCGCCTTCAGCCGCGACTTCAACCGCCTCCTGAATGTGATCAAACGGGAGCTCCGGCGTCCCATCCTCACAAGAGACCCCCTGGGGAGCGCCGCCCCGGACATAGAGCGTGTCCCGTTCGCAGAGGAAATTCGCTCGCATCGTGAAGTTGTCGTCCATCGTGATGAGCAGATTCTGGTGAGGATCGGAATAGCTGCCCGACCAGCAGGCGAACACGAAGCCGGGATTCGCCTGGGCCTGCAAATAGATGGCTTCTTCAAAATCGTACGTGAACTCGCCCTCGCCCGGATTCGTGACGGATCCGCCGGCGGTGGAGGAGAGCACCAGCTTTCGCCGCATGGAGGGGTAGAACGCCAGCCACATGCCCGGGCGGTTCGCGAGCATCTGGGGGATGTATTGGTCGCAGCTTTCCTGACTCAATGGATTAAGCCGCAGGTCCACCCACGCGAGGGACGGCAGGCCGACCAACGGCGAGACGTCGCTGACCTGATTCCTGTGCAGGTCGAGCGAGGCGAGTTTCGACAGGCCGGACAACGGGGAGAGGTCACTGACACTGTTGCGCTGGAGGTTCACCTTCTCGAGTTCCGCCAGTCCCGACAGGGCCGAGATGTCACTGACCTCATTCTCGAACAGGTCCAGCTCCTCAAGGCTGGTCAATCCGGACAGGGTCCCGATCTCACTGATAGCGTTGCTCCTGAGGGACAGGACGCGGAGGCTCTTCAGGCCGGAGACGGCCGAGATGCTGTGGATATGGTTGTTGGGCAGTTCCAGAGACTGCAGGTTGGTCGCGTATTGCAGGCCGCTCAAGTCCGTGATTTCGTCGTCGCCCGCATAAAGGCCGGTCAACTCGAGCATGTCCTCCGAAGTCGGGTCACAAATCCACAATTCCGCCTCTACCGCCGCCTTGAGCCTGTCATCCGTGAAACAAACAGGCGATTGGGCGCATACCCAGTCCGCCAGGCATAACGACAGCCAGAAGACGAACACTCGCCTTTCCATATCCCCTTCCTCGCCCCGCGGCCCCACGCGGGCGTTTTTCTGTATGCAAGACGCATCTGCCGGGCTGGAATTACACCCATTTTCAGAAAATCTGTGCGTGTGGAAGCCACAGATTCACTCGATTGGCGACCCCGTGACAGTGGCCTGTGAGGATAGAGCCTCGAGCCGGGATTTGCTGGCCTCGGCCGTGCCGCCGTAGACGCCCAGGTTGATGATCCCACCGTTGGGCGATAGCTCGGAACCGACCGGAGTCGCCGGATCGCCTGCATCTATGCACGGGCTCATCGCCTTGTCCCGCTGCCAGTGACCCGCCTCCGAGTCCCAGCGACCCGCCTGAGACTGCACGTGGTAGTCGCCGATGACCCAGATGGCGCCGGCATCGCCCGGTCCGAGCACTGCCTCAGGGTCATCGGGGTCGGTCCAGTGGCCGACAGCAGTGAACAACGGGTCGGCGTCGGTGTTGCCCGCTCCCGCCCAGCCGCCGACAATGATGCTGTAATTGGCGAAGACCCCGCCGGCTCCGATCTCGATGATTCCTTTCGGGAGATCGCCCCACAGGATGGAGTTGACCACGGTCACGTGGCTGTCCACGGAGCGAAGGACGGCCCCCTGCGCCCCCAGCCGGTTGTCGGCGATCGTGCAATTGGCCAGGACGGCATCGCTGTCGACGCAGTACACGACCGCACTGTTCGGCTCGCCAGCCCGGTTCCCGACGATCAGGCAGTTGGCGATCGCCAGACGGCTCGCGACGCACCGGATGCCGCCGGCCACTCGGTCGTCCCCTCCGGTGATGACGAGTCCGCGGAGAAGGCACTCCGCATCGCCGCCGTCCATGACGCTCACAACAGGTTGGCCCGGCACACCCTCAATTACCGGCCAGGCCATGTCGTTGGGTGGTTCCGGATCGTCACCTATCACCTCAATCCCCTTGCCCAGGAAATCGATGCTCTCCCCATAGACTCCTGAATGAACGAGCACGGTCGCGCCATCGGCGGCCACATCGATCGCTTCCTGGATCCGATCGAACGGATGCTTCACGGAACCATCCTCTGCGGGGTCGCTGGCCGTGGGATTCTGGGGCAGTTGATCACCGGTGCCGTCGTCATCGACGTGAATCGTGTCCAGCAGGCTCACAAAGTCCGCGCGGATGTCATAATCCTGGTCCATGGTGATGACCTTCGGATTGCTGGTGCCCGGGCAACTCCCTGACCAGTGAGCGAAACGGAAGCCGGGGTTCGCGGTAGCCTCCAGGCGGACGGAGGTGCCGCTCTCGTAGATGAGCGTGCCCGTGCCGGGAAATGTGACAGAACCTCCTGGGCTCGTGGATAGTCTCAGGACGTACATGCGGGCATACTCATCATACAAGAGGTTTATGCCCGGCATGAGGGCCAGTATCTGCGGGATGTAGACCTCCCGGGATGTCTCGCTCAACGGATTCCCTTGCAGATCAACCGACCTGAGCGACGGCATACCCAGTAGCGGAGAGATATCCGTGATACGATTATTTCGCAGGTCTGCGGATGCCAGAAGCGGCAGACCTGAAAGAGGCGACAGGTCGCTGATGTCGTTCCACTCCAGATGAAGCTCTTCGAGGCAGACTATGCCGGATAATGCCGAGATGCTGCCTATGTGGTTGATCCGAAGAACCAGCCTGCGCAGGTTGACCAGACCCGCCAGAGCGGAGATGTCTGAGAGGCCGTTGTTGTGGGCGTCGAGTTCCCGCAGATTCGTCAGGCCTGACAGTGGTGAGAGATCCGTGATATGATTCCACCGGATGATCAGGGTTTCCAGGTTTGCGGCGTACTCCAGGCCGGCAACACTCTGGATTCCTCTGTTGTCCACGTCGAGACACGTCAGTGCAAGCATATCCGTCGGCGTCGGATCGCAGATCCACAACGCCTCCTCCACAGCCGTCTTGAGCTTGCCATCCACGAAGCAAACCGGCTCCTCAGCGCAGACCCACCCCGCCAGGAGGAACGACAGCCAAAATGCAAGACGTCGCCTTTCCATCCGCTTTTTTCTCCGCGCTGCGGCCCCATGCAGACGCTTTTCCTACTACATAAGGTGCTGTTGCGGCGTAAACGTTACACCTGTTTCAGGAAAAATCTGCGTCTTGGGAGCGGGAGGACTGTCTGGGTGGCCGTCCCGGGGGCAATTCGCTTAGGGGGAGGGCATGTTGAGAGGGGATTTGCTGCCTTCGGGGGTGCCGCCGTAGACACCAAGATTGATGCGGCCGCCATTGGGCAGTGGCTCCTGCCCAATTGGCATGTCCGGATCACCTGCATCGATGCATGGGCTGGTTGCTGCATCCTGCAGCCATTGGCCCGTTTTGGGCTCCCAGCGACCTGCCCGTGACTTGAGGTGGTAGTCGCCCATGACCCAGACGGCGCCGGGAAGGTCCGGCCCCACGACAACGCCGGGATTCTGCGGATCCAGCCATTGGCTGACGCCTGCAAACAGCGGATCGGAGGAACGGTTGCCCAATCCCCACCACCCGCCGGTGACCGTGCTGTACCGAACCGATACCTTAGACGTGCGGCTCAATACGATCTCGCAGGGCATGTTGGCCCATAGGATTGAGTTGACCACCGTCACAGAGCTGTTGCGCAGCAACAATCCTGCACCTCTCTCACCGGCATGATTGTCAGCGATGGTGCAGTTGACGAACACGGCGTTGCTGTTCGTGCATGAGATCACAGCATCACCCGCCTCCGTCCTGCGGTTGCCCGCAATCAGACAGTTGCCGATCGTCGGACTGCTGGCAGAACAAAGGATCGCGCTGCCGGAGCGATTTTCACTATCCGTTATGAAGAAGCCAGCTAACCTGGAGTTCGGATCTTCGCCGTGGTCGAAGCGCACGACAGGGCCGGGCCCGGCGCCCTCTATGACAGGGTACGGGGCGCGCGGATTGCTCGGGTCCATTCCCGTCACGTGGATTCTCTTGCCGAGGAAGTCTATGTTCTCGCGGTAGGTCCCGGGATGAACCAAGACAACGGTCCGGTAGGCAGCCACATCGATCGCCTTTTGGATCCGGTCAAACGGATGGCCTGCAGAGCCATTCTCCTGCGGGTCGCTCCCGGCGGCATCATTCGGTCGCGGATCGCTCGGGCTGTCGTCGTCCACATGGATAGGATTCAACAGGCTCACGAAATTCGCACGAATCTCATGGTCCTCAGTGATGGTAATCCATACCGGGTTGCTCCCGCTGGTGTACGTGCCCGACCAGGAGGCGAACATGAAGCAGGGGTCCGGCGTGGCGACCATCTGGACCGTCTCGGGGTTGTCATAAAGGAATTCGCCTTCACCAGGGTATGTCACGGATCCCCCGATAGCGGACGAGATCAGGACGCGGCGGGCGCCGCAGGGGTCGTGTTGGACAGTGACGCCGGGGTTGTTACGCTGAATCTCCGGCAAATAGACGTCGCACGCCTCTTCGTCTAGCGGGTTTGCTCCCAGATACAGGTCTGTCAATGAATGCAGCGTTGTCAGGGGTGATATGTCCCTGATGTGGTTACCCAGGAGATCGAGGACCCGAAGGTTGGCCAGACCGGACAAAGGCGACAGATCGCTCACCTCATCATAGCGAAGCCTCAGCGTCTCCAGATTCACCATCGCGGAGACAGGGGATAGATCAGCAACGCCGAAATTCTCCATGAGATCCAGGTCCCGCACGCGGATAAGGCCGGACAAAGGCGAGATGTCCTTGATATCGTTGCGGCGAAGGTTCAGTGTCTCCAGATGGGTCAGTCCGGACAGGGCTGAGATATCGCCGATGGCGTTGTCGTGAGCGTCCAGTTCTCTCAGGTTGTGCAGCGCGGATAGGGGAGATAGATCGGTGACGAGAGAATTGTCGATAACCAGCGTCTGCAGCTTGCTCAGCCCGGAGAGAACGGAAATATCGCTGATTTTGTTGCAGGAGAGGTCCAATGACTTCAGATTACGTGCATATTCCAGGCCCTCAAGGCTGGCGATTCCTTCTGATACGGCGTAGAGGAAGGTCAATCCGAGCATGTCGGTCGGCGTGGGATCCGAGGTCCACAGCGCATCCTCAACAGCCGCTTTCAGATTGGAGTCGACAAAATAGACTGGGTCCTCAGCACCTGCTGCAACAGATAGCCACAAGAATCCGGCCAACGCGACGGATAGCCCTCTCATGGGTTTTTCCCTGCCTCTTTTCGACAACCACACTCATCACATCAGGCCACCAGGCCGTGGAATGTGATCCCTCACTACACGCAGATTAGATTATGGTGCCAGAAACGCCGGTAGCCTGCAACAGAATCCCACCACGGACCGTGTATCGGACCGGGGGGGAGCGATGCTCGCCCGGTGACTCGGACCGATCGCGCCGGCGACAATTCTCTCATGGCGATGGGTTCAGAGAAACTGACCGACTGGCTTCGGTGGTGCCGCCGTAGACGCCCATGTTGATGATCCCGCCGTTGGGCTGTGGCTCGGAGCCGACCGGCGCCGCCGGATCGCCGGCGTCGATGCACGGGCTGGTCACGCTGTCCTGCCGCCACTGGCCTGTCCTGGGCTCCCAGCAGCCCGCCTGCGATTGCAGGTGGTAGTCGCCCACGACCCAGACGGCGCCGGGACGGTCCGGCCCCACCACAATAGCGGGATTCTGCGGGTCCACCCATTGGCTGACACCTGCAAACAGCGGATCGAAGGAGCGGTTGCCCAAGCCCGGCCACCCGCCGGTGACCACGCTGTACTGGACCGACACCGTAGCCGTGCCGCTCAATACGACCTCGCACGGCATGTTGGCCCATAGGATTGAGTTGACCACCGTCACAGAGCTGTTGCGCAGCAACAAGCCTGCACCTTTCTCACCGGCATAGTTGTCAGCGATTGTGCAGTTGACGAACACGGCGTTGCTGTCCGTGCATGAGATCACAGCATCACCCACTGCTGTCCTGCGGTTGCCTGCAATCAGGCAGTTGGCGATCGTCGGACTGCTGGCAGAACAGAGAATCGCGTTGCCGGAGCGGCTTTCACTATCCGTTATGAAGAAGCCAGTCAACCTGGAGTTCGGATCTTCGCCGTGGTTGAAGCGCACGACAGGGCTGGGCCCGGCACCCTCGATGGTAGGATATGGGGCGCGAAGATTGCCCAGGTCCATTCCCGTCACATGGATTCTCTTGCCGAGGAAATCGATGTTCTCACGGTAGGTCCCGGGATGAACCAAGACAACGGTCCGGCTGGCGGCCACATCGATCGCCTCCTGGATCTGGTCGAAAGGATGCTCTGCAGAACCATTCTCCTGTGGGTCGCTGCCAGCCGCATCATTAGGTCGCGGATCGCTCGGGCTGTCGTCGTCCACGTGAACAGGATTGAACAGGCTGACGAAATTCGCACGAATTTCATGGTTCTCCGTGATGGTAATCCATACCGGGTTGCTCTTGTTGGCGTAGGTGCCCGACCAGGAGGCGAACATGAAGCAGGGGTCTGCTTGGGCAATCATCTGGATTGTGTCGCCATTGTCATAGAGGAATTCCCCTTCGCCCGGATACGTCACACACCCGCCGACAGTTGACGAGATTAGAACGCGGCGGGCGCCACAGGGCTGATCCCATTCGAGATTGACGCCAGGATTGTTGCCTTGAACCTGCGGCAGATAGACAGTGCACGCCTCTTCGTTTAGCGGGTTGCCTTCCAGATACAGGTCTGTCAATGAGTGCAGCGTTGTCAGGGGTGATACGTCCCTGATGTGGTTATTGCGGAGATCGAGGACCCGCAGGTTTGCCAGGCAGGACAAGGGAGACAGATCGCTCACATCATTGTAGCAAAGGTTCAGCGTTTCCAAATTCACCATTGTGGAAAGCGGGGACAGGTCAGGAACGCCCCAATTCGCCATGAGATCTAGGTACCGCAAGTGGACAAGCCCGGACAGAGCCGAGACCTCCTCGATCCAGTTGGCGCGAAGGTCCAGCGTCTCCAGATTGCTCAATCCGGATAAGGCTGAGATATCGCGGATGCCATTTTGGTGAAGATCCAGGTCTGTCAGGTTGTACAGCGTGGACAAGGGAGACAGATCGGCGACGAAACAATTGTCGATAACCAGCCTCTGCAGTTTGCTCAGCCCGGAGAGAGCGGAAACATCACTGATCTCGTTCCGGGAGAGGTCCAGTGACTCCAGATTATCGGCATATTCCAGGCCCTCAAGATGGGCGATTCGTTTTGATGCGGCGTTGAGGGAGGTCAGTCCGAGCATGTCGGTCGGCGTGGGATCCGAGATCCACAGCGCATCCTCAACAACCGCTTTCAGATTGGAGTCGACAAAATAGACTGGATCCTCAGCACCTGCAGGACCGGACAACCACAATGACACGACTATCGCAACGATTGCCACCCGCCGCATGGCTCCTCCGTCCTTTCTTTCAAACACAAGTCCCGCCGCACCTGTCACACGATTGGCTGCTTCGTACGGCTGTCTCCCTGCCTTTCCATAGGCGTGACATACTTTTTATTATCGCGCTCCGGCTGGTATGGGTCAATATGTTAGCTACATATTCTTGCAGGGAGCGTCCCGGTTTCCGAATGGACGCCGGTGACTCGGACCGATCACGCCGGCGACAATTCTCTCATGGCGATGGGTTCAGAGAAACTGACCGACTGGCTTCGGTGGTGCCGCCGTAGACGCCCATGTTGATGATCCCGCCGTTGGGCTGTGGCTCGGAGCCGACCGGCGCCGCCGGATCGCCGGCGTCGATGCACGGGCTGGTCACGCTGTCCTGCCGCCACTGGCCCGTCCTGGGCTCCCAGCAGCCCGCCTGCGATTGCAGGTGGTAGTCGCCCACGACCCAGACGGCGCCGGGACGGTCGGGCCCCACCACAATAGCGGGATTCTGCGGGTCCACCCATTGGCTGACACCTGCAAA
>Ga0316622_100002678_pt1 | contig 12431 bp, 13 predicted proteins | sample OWC_Aug_OW2_C1_D_FD_207646 | JGI IMG/M metagenome (GOLD analysis project Ga0316622, IMG submission 207646) | Wetland soil microbial communities from Old Woman Creek delta, Ohio, United States - OWC_Aug_OW2_C1_D5_C | ecosystem: Environmental > Terrestrial > Soil > Wetlands | place: USA: Ohio... | reverse complement strand
GCCCGTGGGTGCCCGGGAAGCGCACGACTCTGGAGTTCCTGCCCGCCGTGTGGTTCTTCGAAGACAACGACGACTACGTCGGGCAGACGCTCTCGACCGATCCGATGTTCCAGCTGGACGCGCATCTGACGCGCGACTTTACGGAGCACTTCTGGGGGGCGCTCGACGTCGCCTGGTACTACGGCGGCAAAGCGAACATCGACGGCGTCGAGGGCGATACGCTCAACAACGTGGGAGTCGGACTCACGCTCGGGTACCAGATCAACGACAACCTGAGCCTCAGCGTCGGCTACAAGTCCACCGTCAACGACACCAATTCCGGGGACCTGCAAATGGACGCGTTCATGGCAACCCTCGTGGCAGGGTGGCACCCGCTCGTCGAAGGTGCGCGGCGGCTGAAGGAGCAGCCGTAGTCAGGACCGCCTGCGACCGCGCGGTCGTGGTGGACTTCGCCACGCAACGGTTAGGAAACAGTCCCAGGTCCAATTCCCGTCCCCAGAGCGGTCGATTGTCGAAAGCACGCCGCGACGGTGCCACCGCCGTTGCCGGAACGCAGAGCTCGACCTTCTTGAAATGCGTTTGCGCAGCGTCTTGGAGCTCTCAGGGACGATGGTACTTTGGGGAATTGCCACGGTCAAACGACCATGGTATCTGACCAGGGTCATGAAGACCGTCTCGAAATCCAGGCTCAAGGCCAGGGCCCTGGAGTACTTCCGAGAGGTGGAGCGCACCGGCGAGGAGCTGGTGTTGACCGACCGCGGCCGGCCGGTGCTCAAGATCGTGCCGTACCGCGGCGATGCGAAGCGCGCGCGTCAGGCCTTGAAAGGCAGCGTGGTACGTTACGACGACCCGACCGAGCCGGTCGGGCTCGAGGACTGGGAATCGCTGCGGTGATCGTACTCGACACCCACGTCTGGGTCTGGTGGGTGACGCAGGATCCGCAGCTGCCGCGTCGGGTGGCGCGCCTGATCGAGGCGCGTGGCGACTCCGAGTCCGTGTTCGTGTCGTCGATCAGCGTGTGGGAGGTTGCGCTGCTCGTCCAGCGCCACCGCCTTCAGCTCACGATGCCCGTGAGCGAGTGGATTCGACAGGCCGAGGCGCTGATGCCGACCCGATTCGCGCCGGTCGACAATCGAATCGCGCTCCGCTCGTTGCTGTTGCCGTCGCCATTGCACTCGGATCCGGCCGATCGAATCATCATCGCCACCGCGCTGCATCTGCAGGCGACGTTGATCACCAAGGACCGCAAGCTGCGGGAGTATCCTCACGTCGAGACGCGCTGGTAGCGCGGCAAGGATCGAAGACTCGCTCACAAGGCCGACCGCTCCTCCCTTGTCCCCTTCCGCGGCGCTCAGCGCGCGCTGACACCCGCAACCCAAACGTCATTCCGGCGAAACTCGCCCCCCTCTGTATCTCCCCCCGTGCCACTGGTGGCACGGGGGGAGAGTGAGAGTGGGGGGCCTCGCTTCATGCGTGCGCAGACCGGGATTGAGGGAGGAAAACGGAGCCAAAAAATCCCCGCGCCGCGCGAAGACTCTTGGATTTCGTAAATCAGCGCCGTCCAAAGGTGGATATTCGCACGTCGGCATGCTGGCGGTCCAACCATGTCTGCGGATAGGCGGTCGGATTGCGGAGTCTCTTGTGATTCGACCTCGACCGCCGCTTGTTGGCGTGCAGGGGGGACAGGAACGCCGACGCCGGTGCCCGGCTCCGCCGTTGCTCATGACCGCCGCTTGAGATATCGGGTAACAAACGTTCGTTTTGTATCCCCCTGGGCAAGTATGCGTTTGCGATGAGGGGCCGCTGCTGCCAGAAGCAACATTCGTATGAGTAATGTATGAGTAAAGTACTGGTGGATGTAGTGGTTCTCGACCTCACCACCGCCTTCTGGTCGGGTGTCGGTACCGCGTTGCTCGGCGACTTCGGCGCCCGGGTCGTTCGTGTCGAGGAGGTGCCTCAACCGCACGGCCGCGGTTCGTGCCGCTCATCCAAGTTGGAACCGGCTTCGTGGGACCCGGAAGCGGAGCTGGCGCAGCGCAACAAGCTGAGCCTGGCGCTGAATCTGGGCGATGCGGCGGGGCGCGCGATTCTCGAAGAGCTCGTGCGGCATGCCGACGTCTTCGCCACCGACTGGCCGATCGCCCGTCTCGAGCAGAGCGGCCTGATCTACCCGAAGCTTCAGGCGCTGAGGCCGGATCTCATCTATGCTTGGGCTTCCGGCTTCGGTCCGAAGGGACCTGATCGCGACCTGCCTGCGCGCGACGAGTTGGCGGCCGCCCGCACGGGAATGATGCCGATTCTCCCGCAGCCCCGTCAGCCGCCGGTCTACGCTGGTGCGGGGCAGATGTACACCGCCGTGATGCTCGCCTTCGGGGTGGTTCTCGCCCTTTGCCACCGCCAAGAGACCGGTGAGGGCCAGGAAGTGGACGTCTCGCTTTTCGCAGGGAACATCTACGGCGCCAGCCTCGACGTCCAGGCCTTCCTCGCCATGGGCGGCGAGCGCTTTCTCAGGCCGGCGGCACGACTCGATGCGGGCAACCCCATGAGCGGCGTGCTGTACCAGTGCAGCGACGGCCGTTGGGTCTGTCTGACGATGCCCGACACGGACCGCTGGTGGCCGGGATTCGCCCCGCTCGTGGGGCTCGCACTCGACGACCCGCGTTTCAACAGTCACGAGAAGCGCTGCGGTGAAAATCGGCTCGAGCTTCTCCGCGTGCTGGACGGCGTGTTCCGGCAGAAACCCTCGGAACACTGGAAACGCGTGCTCACGGAGAGCCAGTTGTCGGCGGACGTCATCGAAGAGTTCAACTATCCCGCCCACGATCAGCAGGCGTTACGCAACCGCTACGTCCTGGAGCTCGATCGTCCGGGAGTGGGTTCGATCAAGACGTTGGGGTTTCCCATCTTCATGAGCGAAACGCCGGCGCGCTTGAACCGGCTGGCCCCGTGCCGCGGGCAGCATTCGGCCGAGATCCTGCACGACATGCTGGGATACTCGGAGGAGCGCATCGGGCAGCTGCAAGCGGCTGGCGTGATCGTCTGAACGGCCTTAGGCATGACTATGGCAACGTATTGTCGGTTTTCTCCGCGTCGGCGTAGCCGCGGCCCTTGTGGCCGCTCTTGGCGCCGGTTGGGAGCGGGGACAAGCCCCGCGGCTACGCCGACGCGGGCTAAGGCATTCGGGTTGCTGACGGCCGCCCAGCGCACCAACCGAGCGGTTCCGGTACGCTGCAATAGTCTTGTCCGCGAGTGCTGAGCGGGAACAGCCTGGGAGGGCAATCAGTGCCAGCAGCGTTGGAAGGCATCAGAGTCATCGATCTCACGGTCTGGTTCCAGGGACCCGTTGCCGCGCAGCACCTCGCCGACTTCGGCGCCGAGGTGATCAAGGTCGAGCGGCCCCAGGGAGGAGACCAGGGTCGGGGCGTGCGCAGCATCAAGGCCCTGCCGGTCGGCGACTGGAACCAGTATTTCCTGGTGATCAACCGCAACAAGAAGAGCCTGGCGCTGGATCTCAAGAAGCAGGGCGGGCGCGACGTCATGTACCGGCTGGTCGAGAAGTCCGACGTCTTCCTTTCCAACATGGGCATCGAGCTGCTCGAGAGCTGGGACCTGGGCTACGAGAAACTGAGCCGAGTCAACCCGCGCCTGGTCTATGCTACCAACACCGGGTACGGACGCTTCGGTCAGGTGAACAAACCGTCGTTCGACATGACCGTGCAGGCTCTCACGGGCATCATGGCGCGCCTGGGGGAGCCGGCTCAGCCTCCCATCTACCTCGGCATGGGATCGGGAGACGCGTACGGTGGATTGATGTCCGCGCTCGGGATCGTGCTCGCGCTGTATAACCGCAAGCGGACGGGCAAGGGACAGTGGGTCGACGCGTCTCTCTATGGCGCCCAGCTCTTGCTGGCGGGCCCGGCGTTTCAGCACTATCTGGCAACCACAAGCGACCAGTTCGCCAAGCAGCAGTCGCGGAAGGCAGCCACAAATCCACTCTCGAACCCATACCGCGCCAAGGATCAGTGGGTCTTCCTGTGCATGCCCAACGACGACGAGAGCTGGGGTCGCTTGTGCCGGAGTCTCGACGGCGAGGGTCTGGCCGCCGACCCGCGGTTTGCTACCGCGGAGAAGCGCGAACGCAGTCGCCGCCCGCTCATCAGGCTGCTCGACGGCGTCATCAAGCGGCGCACCGCCAGCGATTGGATGGCGCGCTGGAAGACACAGGGCGTGGTCGCCAGCCCCGTGCACACCTTGGCCGATCTGGCCGAGGATCCACAGGCCTGGGAGAACCAATACTTCGTAGAGACGTACTGCGAAGAGGTGCAGCGGCAGGTCAAGGTTCGCGGTCTCCCCGTCGGCCTCAGCAAGACGCCCGGCGCCGTCCGCAGTCTCGGTCCGGAGCTGGGGCAGCACACGGAAGAGGTCCTGGTCGAGACACTGGGCTACTCGTGGGAGCAGGTTGGCGAGCTCAAGGAGCAGGGAGTGATCCCGTGATTGTGGAATTCGGATTGTGGATTGCGGAATTGAGGTCGACCCTAGCTCTAGGTCAATTCCAATGAGTGCCATTCCGCAATCCGCAATCGCCAATCCGCAATCGCAACCCGGCCCGCTCGCGGGTATCCGGGTCCTCGACCTCGCCACGATGCTCGCCGGCCCATACGGGGCGACGCTGCTCGGCGATCTGGGCGCCGACGTCATCAAGGTCGAGTCGCATTACGGTGACGACAGCCGCCACCTCGGGCCGGAGCGCGACGGCGAGCGCTCGCCGTTCCTCAGCATCAATCGCAACAAGCGCGCCATCATTCTCGACCTCACGCGACCGCCCGCGAGCGAGGTACTCGCGCGGCTGGCGAAGACGGCGGACATTGTGATCACCAACGTCCGCGATCCCGCCCTCTCGCGTCTCGGCTTGAGCTACGAGCAGGTCTGCGAGCACCGGCCCGACGTCATCTGGATCGGCGTCACCGCGTTCGGGGCCGACGGGCCGTATGCCGGGCGCCCCGGGATCGACTTCCTGGCGCAGGGCTTCGCCGGTCTGCTGGCGTTGAACGGCGAACCCGACCGGCCGCCGGTGCGGGTCACGGTGCCGCTGGTCGACGTCATGACCTCACTGCTCGTCGCCAACGGAGCGCTCACCGCCCTGCATGTGCGCACGCAGACCGGCAAGGGGCAGCGCATCGACGTCGCACTGCTCGACGCCCTCGTGCACGCCCAGTGCAGCGGCCTCGGCGCCTACTTTCTCAACGGCGAGGTGATCCCCAAGACCGGCAATCGCAGCCAGTACTTCTCGCCGTCGGGTGTCTACCCGACGGCCGACGGCAAGCAGGTGGTCATCACCTGCCCGTCGGAGAAGTTCTTCCGCAACTTGTGCCAGGCGCTCGAGGTCACGTGGGTCGAGGACCCGCGCTTCGCCAGCATCGAGCAGCGGCTTCGAAACGAAGATGATCTCGAGCGGCTCATCGCGAAGCGCTGTCAGGATTTCTCACAGGAAGAGCTCCTCCAGCGTCTGGTCGACCACGACGTGCTGACCGCGCCGATCAACGGCATTCCCGAGGTCGTGCAGGATCCGCAGATCCGCCACAATGACATGATCGTCGCCACCAGACACCCCAAGCTCGGCCCGCTCGACGTGACCGGTGTACCGCTGCACCTGCACGGAACCCCCGGCAGCGTACGGTTGAGCCCTCCGCTGCACGGCCAGCACACCGAGGAGATTCTCAGCGAGCTCGGCTACAGCCGCGACGAGATAGCGGCACTGATGCGAGAGCGGATCGTCGGGACGAACCCGAAGGGCTTTCCGTCGTCGTGAGCCCCTGCCCGCATATCCCGTGGACGCGACGACGGAGAACGCCAAAGTCACGCGTGATCTGAGCCTGGGGTTCCGTGTCCTTTCCGACCCGCAACTGAAGGCCATCGACGCCTACGGCGTACGCCACGCGAACGCACCCGGCGCCGGTGACATCGCGCGTCCGGCGGGCTTTCTCATCGATCGCGACGGCGTGGTGCGCTGGCGCGACCTGACAGCGAACTACCGCGTTCGCCCCCGCCCCGAGACGATTCTCGCCGAGCTGGACAAGATTCGCTGAAGCGCTGCAAATTCGACCGCACCGGCGGCGCATCGCAGACCTCGAGAGTGCGGGTCTAAGGGGGGTCTGGGGCGTTCGTCTCCGCGTCACGATTGCGTTAAGGGTTCCTCGTGTGGAGTTGCCGCCGGGAAGCGTGGTCCTCGGAACTGCGAACGATCGCCAGCCGATCCGCAGCCGTGCCTGATACGCGCGGCTCGAAACGGGTCGGTCGGGAGGAATGTGAAGCATGACCGCGGTCGTATTCCCTACCAACAGCGCACTGCTCACTCCGGAGCTGCTGACCGAAGCGCTCTCCGAGCGTCAACCGGGAGTGACAGTGGAAGGCTTGCGGGTCGTCGAGGAGGCCCACTGCGACACAGGGTCGGCTTCGACCGCGGCGCGAGCGGTCCTCGACCTGAAATACGGCGCTGGCTGCGATCGAGGGCTCCCGAACCGGGTCGTTCTCAAGACGGTCTTGATTCATCCAGGCGCACCGAGCTTCATGTACCGGAATGAGGTGCGCTTCTACCGGGATCTGCGACCCGAACTCGATCTCGAGACTCCGCAGGTCTTCGCGAGCATCTTCGACGAGGAGACGGGTAGTTTCGGCGTGCTGATGGAGGATGTCCGGTTGCGATCGGCCCGCTTTCCGAACGCGACCGCGTCGATGACCGAGCCACAGATCATGAGCGCGCTGCGCCAGCTGGCCGATCTTCATTCACGGTTCTGGACCAGCCCGAGATTTTCGCGGGATCTCGATTGGCTCTGGACCCCGCGGTCGGGCCGCTTTTACGACTTCCTGCAGGGAGCCGGCGGCGAGTTCCTCCGGTACCAGGTGCAGCGCAGCGAGTACAAGCAGGAGCTGTTCGTGCGCCTGGGGCGCTCATTCGACGAGGCGTGGAACTGCCTGTGGAACGCTCAGCGGATCCTCGAGTCGGAACCCACCACGTTGCTCCACGGGGACACCCACCTGGGAAACACCTACCTCCTCCCCGGCGATAGCGTCGGGCTCCTCGACTGGCAGCTCATGAACCGGGGCCGGTGGTCCCACGATGTCACGTACATCATCGTGACAGCCCTCGACATCGAATACCGCCGGCGGCATGAACGGGATCTCCTCGCGTATTACCTGGATCGTCTGGGTGCAGGAGGTGTGCAGACGGTCCCGGGCATGGAGGATGCCTGGCGCCTATACAGACAGACCGCGATCTGGGGCTTCCTGATCGGCTGGATGATCACCCCCGTCGAGAACTACGGGGAAGAGATTCTCCGCGCGAATCTCGAGCGCCTGACCACGGCTCTCGAAGATTTGGAAACATTCGCTGCGCTCGGGGGCTGATCCGACGTCGTACACCGGGGCGGCGTCGACCTCCGGAACAGCCATACCGCTGCTCGCGCTGACGGCCCCCGCAACCTCGCCACCACCAGACACCCCAAGCTCGGCCCGCTCGACGTGACCGGTGTACCGCTGCACCTGCACGGAACTCCCGGCAGCGTACGGTTGAGCCCTCCGCTGCACGGCCAGCACACCGAGGAGATTCTCAGCGAGCTCGGCTACAGCCGCGACGAGATTGCGGCCCTGATGAGAACCCCAAGGGCTTTCCGTCCCCGTAGAACTGCGCCCCTCCCGCGTCTCACAGCCGCGAGCGTGCTCTCCCCGCTTCACTGGGCAGTGGCACCACGCTCCTCCTCGACCACGGGGATCGTGGCAGCGAGATCGTAACGAGTCACGGCGTCCATCTTGTTCTCGATTTGATAGAAGCGGGCGACCTTGCGTCCGGGCAGCGCCTTGGCGAACTCGTCGACGTAGGCGCGCCGCACCTTGGCGCGGTCCGCCTCGACGGTGAGGTAGTCGTCGACGAGCTTCATGGCCTTGTCGTCGGAGAGATCGCTGAAATGCGCGGTGTAGTCCTGGATCACGCCGACCAGGCGGTCTCCAATCGCGTTGATTTCCTTCTGATAGCGATCGTAGACCGGCCAGAACTTGGCGGCTTCGTCGTCGGTCAGCTTGAGGTTCACCGCCACCAGGGCCTTGCGATTGGCCCGAATGGCGTTGAGCAGGACATCGAGGTTGGCCGCCGCGGCCTCGCCGCCGGACGGCGGCGCAGCGCGAACGGCCGCGGCGGAAAGGCCGACTATCAAAGCGGTCGCGAGCAACAGGCGTATCCTCAACATGGTATTGGCTCCTTTCTTCGCCGGCAGCGCTCGAGCGGCGCCGCGTTCTACTCCGAGATCTTCGTGATCTTCGAGCCCTGAATGCCGAGCCCGGCCATCAGTCCCCGCTGATCGAAGATGAAGGCGTAGACATCCTGCGTGATCGTCGTGCTGGTGAGCGACTTGGCGACGCCCGCATCAACCACCACGATGCTGGGACCGACACCGATCTCCCAGCCGCCGCTGCTGTCGAGATAGGCGAGCGCCGCGTCGTTCATGAAGAAGAGCGCGTAGCCGAATCTCTGAATGCCGGCCTGGAGACCGTAGGACGCTGCGAGCGAGTTGTAGTATCCTGCCGTCCTGCCACCCTTCAGCAGGACCCCGTCCCCCATCTGCCCGCCGAACATGAAGCCGGCTTTGACGATGTTCGGAAACACCAACACGGCCTTGGCCCTGTCGCGGAGCAGCCGCGCCGCCGTGTTCTTTGCGCAGAGGCTCTTCAGCGCCTGGGCGGCGTCGCGCTCGAGCTCCTGCCGGCTCGCCGCCAAGGCGAGCGGCGCACTCACCGCCGCGACGATCGCCGCGAGCAGCAGGGCGGTCACCTGAATTCGCATCCGGTTCATCATGTTCCTTCTCCTCTGGCGGCCGACTGGTGCGCCGCTCTTACCATTCCGTCGCCCTCTCACGCAACTTCATCGATCGTTACGGCCTGCCACAGCTTCGCGCTGAAGAAACGCGAACGATGGTCAACGTTCGTCGTCGCAATGACAAAGTCGGCAGCGCGGCCCGAGGGTTCAGCCTCACCAGCCTTCGTCCGGATCCGGCACATCGCCGCGCAGCAGCTCGACATCCGCCTGGTCCTGTAGCGCCTTGCTCCGCCGTCGGGCCGGGTCGGCGGCGGCCCGCTGCTTCATCGTGATCAAGTCCGCCTTGCTGACGATCGGAACCGAGATCCCCGAGACGTCGAACCGCTCGGCGCGCTGGATCATCGGATCAAAGGCACGATCGAAAACCAGCTGCACCGGCTCTCCGCTCGCATGGCGGAAGTTGGCGCTGTGCTCGAACTCACCGATGAGCCGAAACCCGGCTCGCGTAAGCGACTCCGTCAACTTGCTCCGATCGAGACTAGAGAGCACCGCGATGTCCGTGTCCGCCGTCGCTCGAGGGACCCCCGAGTGGATGCCCACGGCCACCCCACCAATCAGCGCGTAGGCCGCCCCGAGCGCTTCGAGTGCCCGCGCCGTGTCGAGCAACGCGGCGACCTTGTCGGGCGTCGCAACCATTGATTCCGTTCCGCCACGCCGCGCCGCGATCAAGGTATGGTCGCGTGCCGTCGCCGCGGCGATCTCTTCTAGTCCACGGAAGCGGTCGGAGTCCATCGCACAGATGCCACCAGCAGTCCGCGGGTGCGCCCAGCGCACCTATGCCGGCAGAAAATCCTCGTCGAGAATCTGAGCAACCGTGAACGGGCACTGCCGCGGAAACTCATCCTTGCTCAATCGGCTCTCCGGCATCGTCCGCTTCACGGCGCCGGAGTAGTTCTTTGCCAGCTCGCTCGACAGCTTTGGCCTTAGACTGGGGCTCTGCCCGAGCAGCGCTTCGATCTCGAGCCGTTGGGTTACGATGGTCGTCTGCCATGACGGCGATCGCTTGTCGGGTTGCAGTTGCCATTTGAGGAGATGCGCAAGCAACACCTGCACGCGGCTGTTCAGCTCCTTCAGATCCCGCTTGCCCATGTCCTCGATCTCCTCAGCCGTGTGCTCGATGTCCATCTCATCGAAGCGACGCGCCCGGAGGAGCTCCGCCGTCCGCTGCGTCCAGGCGAAGAAGTCCTCGTCGTAAAGGCCTGCGTTCGCCGTCACAACCGGCTTCTTTGCTGCACGGGCTTTCACGGGTTCGATCTTAGGAGCGTCACTCGCAGCCTGCAAGCACTGGATTGCATCGAGTCGTCTGAGCGGCGCGCGGAGGGCGAGGCTGCCCTCCGAGCGCCTGACCGACGCGCACGCAGCGGCTCGCGCGGAGCCGCCTAGCGCGGCCCCACACCCGCAACCCAAACGTCATTCCGGCGAAACTCGCCCCCCTCTGTATCTCCCCCCGTGCCACTAATGGCACGGGGGGAGATACAGAGGGGGGCCTCACTTCTGTCATGTCGGCGCAGGCGGGAATGACGGAAGAGAACGGAGCCGAGAAATCTTCGCGCCACGCGCAGGCTTTCGGATAGAGTAGTTCAGGACAGGGCGCACCCTCCAGGTCGATCGACGAGCGACGAGCCCCGAGCGACGAACCTACCGCTTCACGATCACCGACGACCCGTGCCCGAAGAGTCCCTGGTTCACGGTGACGCCGACCTTGGCGCCTTCGACCTGCCGGCCCTCGGCTTGGCCGCGGAGCTGCCACGTGAGCTCGCACACCTGCGCGATCGCCTGCGCGGGGATGGCTTCGCCGAAGCACGCGAGGCCGCCACTGGGATTGACCGGCACTCTGCCGCCGAGCGTCGTCACGCCGTCGTTGAGCAGTTTCTCCGCTTCCCCCGGCTTGCACAGGCCGATGTTCTCGTACCAGTCGAGCTCGAGCGCGGTCGACAGGTCGTACACCTCGGCCATGTTGACGTCTTCCGGCCCGATGCCGGCCTCGGCATACGCCGCCGCGGTGATCGAGTCCTTGAATGGAATCGCGGGCGCCGCGACGACGGCGGCGGAGTCCGTGGCGAAGTTTGGCATCTCGATCACGGTGTTGGGATACCGCGGCGTGACGGTCGACACGGCGGCGATCGTCACCGGCTTGTTCGTCTTCTTTTTCGCGAACTCCAGGCTCGACAGCACCAGCGCGGCACCGCCGTCGCTGGTGGCGCAGATCTCGAGCAGGTGCAACGGATCGGAGACGATCGGGGACGCCAGGATCTCCTCCTCGGTCACTGCTTTACGATAGCGCGCGTTCTGGTTGGCCAGGCCGTGTCGTGAATTCTTCACCTTCACCTTGGCGAAGTCGCGCTGGGTGGCGCCGTACAGCTCCATGCGGCGGCGCGCGTAGAGCCCGAAATAGATCGGGTTGGTCGCGCCCAGGAGTCGGAAGCGCAGCCAGTCGGGATCATCCGGCCGATCGCCGCCGACCGGCGCGAAAAACCCCTTCGGCGTAGTGTCGGCGCCGACCACGAGCGCAACGTCACACAGCCCGGCCAGGATCTGTGCGCGCGCCGCGTTGATCGCCTGGGCGCCCGAAGCGCACGCGCCATACGAGCTCGCCACCTGTGCGCCGGTCCAACCCAACGCCTGCGCGAACGTCGCCCCGGAGACGAACCCGGGATAGCCGTTGCGGATCGTATCGCCTCCGGACACGAACTGGACGTCCTTCCACGCCACCCCCGCGTCCTTGAGCGCCGCTTGCGCGGCTTTGACCCCGTACTCGACGAAGCTCTTGCCCCACTTGCCCCAGGGATGCATGCCGACGCCGAGTATCGCTACTTCTTTCGCCATGAGCCTCCTCCAGCAGCGTTCCACCCCCGATTCCCGCATCTCGGGTAGCCGCGGCCTTCATGGCCGCTAACCCCGACGATGCGAGCGGGGATAAACCCCGCGGCTACATCCGTCCCCCACAATCGAGGTATCATTGTCCCACGGGCCGCCACTTCCACACGATGTACTCGTTCTCCGCGTCTTCAAAGAGCGTATCCAGCACCAGCTCCATGTCCATGCCGGCCTTGAGCTGCGTCAACTCCACACCCTTCGCCACCTGCCCGAGCACGACCATCTTTTCTTTCGGCAGCTCGACAGCCGCGACCGCGTAGGGGACGAACGGATCGGGGGAGACGTACGGCTTCGGCGGCTGGTAGCGGTTGTCGGTGAACGACCAGAGCGTGCCGCGGCGGCTCAGCGGAGCGTCTTCGAACTCGGTGCCACTGCAGTTGGGGTTCTTGCAGCAGAACTGCTCTTTGGGAAACGAGTAGGTACCGCAGGACGCGCATCGGCTGCCCAGGAGACAGGGCTGCTCGAAGTCCATTCGAAACCAGCCCTCAATGGCGGGAACCCGCTTCTTTGCACTGCTCATCATCTTCTCGTTCCTCTTCTCCCCTTTCACTTCCTCTCCCTCAGGGCTGAACATCTGACACATCTCCCCCCTCTAGACACTGGTCGCGGTTTCTGCCACACTCCGCGCGGATGGTTGGCGGAGCGGTGGTGGTCGGCGGCCGGGTGTTTGCCCCCGAGCTGATCGAAC
>Ga0316622_100002677_pt1 | contig 12432 bp, 13 predicted proteins | sample OWC_Aug_OW2_C1_D_FD_207646 | JGI IMG/M metagenome (GOLD analysis project Ga0316622, IMG submission 207646) | Wetland soil microbial communities from Old Woman Creek delta, Ohio, United States - OWC_Aug_OW2_C1_D5_C | ecosystem: Environmental > Terrestrial > Soil > Wetlands | place: USA: Ohio... | reverse complement strand
AGCGCAGCGACACGCTGCAGGTGCTCGAGCGCCACGCCCCCGAGCTGCGCGCCGCGCTCTCCTCGGCCGGCTTCGAGCAGGCCGAGCTGTCGCTCTCGCTGGCGCGCCAGGACGGCCGCAGCGCACAGGACGCCCCGGCGCGGGCACCGCGCTGGGGGTTGCGCGCCCCAAGCGAGCCTGCTGTTCACGCACTGGAGGACGCCCTGGCCCGACGCATCGTGCGCGCGGGCGGCGTCGACACCTACGCCTGACCCATCTTCACGACGGAGCGACCATGCAGATCCCCGGCATCCTGGCCAGCGACCCGCTCACGGGCGCGAAGGGCCCGTCCGAGAGCCAGCTCGGCAAGGACTCGTTCATGCGCCTCCTGGTGAACCAGCTCAAGAACCAGCACCGGCTCAGAACGAGGAGATGCTGGCCCAGCTGGCGCAGTTCTCCTCGCTGGAGCAGATGACCGAGCTCAACGACAACATCGTCGGCCTCGCCGTGCTGCAGCAGTCCAACGCGCTGATGAGCCAGTTGACGAGCTCCAGCGCGCTGATCGGGCAGAACGTGCGCTACTCCGACCCGGCCACGGGCGAGGCGCGCTGGGGCAGCGTGGCCTCGGTCAAGATCGAGGAAGGTCTGGCCGTGTTGAACATCGGCGGCGAGAACGTGCCGCTCGCCAACGTGCTCGAGGTCGGCCCGCCGCCGGCCGCCTAGTGAACCCTCTCCCGTCCCTCCACGACTCAGGCAGACCCCTCCCGGACCCCGCGACGCGACCCAGCCATGGCAAGCTCACTCTTCACCGCGCTCTCCGGCCTCAAGGCGCACGAGAGCTGGATCTCCGTGATCGGCAACAACCTGGCCAACGCCAACACCCCGGGCTTCAAGTCCTCGCGAGCGGTGTTCTCCGACCAGTTCAGCCAGACCCTGCGCTTCGCCTCGCTGCCGGCGGGCTCGCTGGGCGGCCGTAACCCGATGCAGCTGGGCCTGGGCGTGCAGCTGTCCGACATCGGCCGCGACTTCGGCCAGGGCGCGCTGGCCACCACCGGCCGCACCTTCGACCTGGCGCTCAACGGCAACGGCCACTTCATGCTCTCTGACGGCATCAACGCGCTGTACTCGCGCGTCGGCACCTTCGGCCTGGATGCCACCAGCCGCCTGGTGGACCAGCGCACGGGCTTCCGCGTGCTGGGCCTCAACGGCCAGCCGATCCAGCTCGACACGACCTCGCTCTTCCCGCCGGCGGCGACGAGCGAGGTGCGCTTCGCGGGCAACTTGCCAGCCGAGATCACCGGACCGCTGGCGCAGGAGATCACCACGTCCGCGCCGCTGCAGGAGGGTACACCGGCCGAGTTGACCGGAGCCTCGGCCACGCCGGACAACTTCGTCGTGCCGGCCGGCCAGACCTTCACGATGGACGTCAGCGCCAACGGCGGTGCGCCGATCACGATCTCCCTGCCCGGCCAGGCCGCGCCCTACAGCGCGGCCGACGTCGCGGCCCTGATCAACGACATCCCGGGCAGCGGACTCTCGGCCAACAGCGTCGCCGGCCAGGTCAGGCTGACGACCGAGAAGACCGGCTCGGCGACCAGCATCCGCGTCACGCCCGGTCCGGTCGGGACGGACCTCTCGGCACTCCTGGGCCTGTCGACCAATCTCGTCACCGGCTCGCAGACTCTGGCCTCGGCCACGACCGACCTGAACCTGCTTCCGAGCAACACGGTGGACTACCAGGTCGGCGACTTGATCGAGGTCAGCGGCCTCGACCACGGCGGCACCCCCGTGCAGGCCTCGTTCGTCTACGGCGTGGACGGCACGACTGTGGGGGACCTGGTGACCTTCGTCGACAGCGCCTTCGCCAACGCCACGGCCTCGTTCGACCCGCTCACGGGCCAGATCGAGCTGATGGCCGGCGAGAGCGGGGCGAGCGGCCTGTCGCTGACCTTGACCGACCTGTCGGGCACGGGCCGGACCGAATGGGCCCAGCACGCCTTCGTGGTCACCACGACGGGCAGCGGGCCCGACACGGCCACGACCTCGATCGAAGTCTACGACCAGGCCGGGACCTCGCACACGGTGGCGCTGGAGTACCAGCGTCAGGACGACGGCTCGTGGAACGTCAGCGCCTCGGCCCCCGACGGCACCGTCTCGGGGCTGGTGGCGGGCCTGCGCTTCAACCAGAACGGTTCGCTCGCCTCGGTGCCGCCGCAGTCGTCGATCTCGATCCAGTTCGCGGGCCAGTCGCCGCAGACGATCACACTCGACTTTGGCACGCCGGGGCAGTTCGACGGCGTGACGCAGTTCGGCCAGGAGGCCAGCGTCTTCGCCGACTTCCAGGATGGCTACGGTGTGGGCGAGCTCTCCAACATCTCCGTCAACGGCGACGGCGACATCCTGGGCTTCTACACCAACGGGCAGAACCGCTCGCTGGGGGAGCTCGGGGTCGCCACCTTCGTCAACGACAGCGGCCTGCGCGAAGTCGGTGACAACCTGTGGGCCGAGACGCCCAACAGCGGCGTGCGCACCGTCGGCAAGGGCGCCCAGGGCAAGGCCGGCCAGGTCGTCGGCGGCGCGCTGGAGTCGTCCAACGTCGAGGTGGCCGAGGAGTTCGTGGCGCTGATCGAGGCCCAGCGCGGCTTCCAGGCCAACGCGCGCGTGATCACCACGACCGACGAGGTGCTGGCCGAGCTCGTGAACCTGCTGTAGCGGTCCTTTCCCCCGTGCAGCGACCGGCCGCCGGCCCGGGCTCCCCCGAGGGGTCCGGGCCGGCACTCCGTGCCCGGCGCCAGCCATAGCCTGGGCGCGGGCGGACGCGCGATCCAAGCCGAGCAACTGAGCCGTGCTGGATTCCTGCGGGCGGGGGAGGCGGATCCCACGACGCAGCAGACAGCGATCAGCGGGCCTGCCCCCTCCTCGCCGCCTAATGGACGGCGCAGCGCTGCGAAAGGCGTTCGGGTCCGCGAAGGGGTTTCCAGGCAAGCACTGCCCGCCCAGCGCACCCCAGCGCGTTGGCGCGGTCCCGGGAGGCGCTGTGGCGCATGGCACCCCCTTTGCACCCGCAGCGGGCATGAACCGCGGTCTCTACAGCGGCGTCCAGGCCATGGCGGCCTCCGAGCGCCGGCTCGAGGCGATCGCTACCAACCTGGCCAACGTCTCGGTCCACGGCTACAAGCGCCGCGGCACGTCCACGCAGAGCTTCGACGCCGCGCTGCAAGGTCGCCTGGAGCGCCAGGTCACGACGCGCACGCGCATCGACTTCTCGCAGGGCATGCTGGAGGAGACCGGCGAGCCGTTCGACCTGGCGCTGTTTGGCGCAGGCTTCTTCGCGCTCGAGACGCCGCACGGCGAGGCCTACACCCGCGGCGGCCGCTTCCACATCGATGCCGCCGGGCTCTTGCAGACGCAGGACGGCTTCCCCATCGCCTGGGAAGGCGGGCGCGGTGCCATCGACCCGCAAGGGACTGAGGTGCGCGTCGACCCCGACGGGCAGGTGTGGCAGGGCCAGGCGCAGGTCGGCCGGCTGCGGCTGGTGGACTTCGCCGATCCCGCGCGCCTGCAGCCCGACCGGATGGGCTACCTGCACGCGCCGGCCGACTTGGCGCCGCGCGCGCGCGAGGCCGAGGTACGCCAAGGGCACCTCGAGCGCTCCAACGTGTCCGCCCTGGACGAGATGGTGGCGCTGATCGCCACCCAGCGCAGCCACGAATCGGCCGCGCGTCTGATGAGCTCGATCGAACAGGGCTACAGGCGCCTGACCGCACGCTAGCAAAGGCCGGCGCACGATAACGGAGACGAGCATGATCCGCGCCATGATGACCGCCGCCTCGGGCATGAAGGTCCAGGAGATGCAGGTGGACACGATCGCCAACAACATCGCGAACGTGAACACCGCGGGCTTCAAGAAGAACGAGCTCGCCTTCCGCGAGATGCTGTACGAGACGCTCAAGGAGCCGGGCGCCAAGACGGCGGCCAACGCCATGTCGCCCACCGGGCTACAGATCGGCAGCGGCGCCGAGGTGGCGAGCTCGGTCAAGATCATGCGCCAGGGCGAGCTGCAGCCGACCAGCAGCACGTTCGACATGGCCATCCAGGGCCAGGGCTTCTTCCGCGTGCTACTGGGCAACGGCGACTTCCGCTACACGCGCGACGGCAGCTTCCGCCAGGACGGCGACGGGGTCCTCGTCACGGCCGAGGGCTACCCGCTCGACCCGCGCGTGCAGATCCCGACCGACGCGATCGAGATCATCATCGGTGAGGACGGCACGATCAGCGTGGCCAAGGACGAGGCCACCGCACCCGAGACCCTGACCAATATCTCGCTGTTCCGCTTCCCCAACCCGACCGGCCTCAAGGCCATGGGCGGCAACCTGTACGGCGCGACACAGAGCTCGGGGCCGGTGCAGGAGGTCACGCCGGGCGAGAACGGCACAGGCTTGATCCGCCAGGGCTATCAGGAACGCTCTAACGTGGCCGTGGTCGACGAGCTCGTCGCGCTGATCCTGGCCCAGCGCAACTACGAGACCAACAGCCGCGCCATCCGCGTCAGCGACGAGATGCTCCAGCAGGTCAACCAGATGGTGCGCTAGGGGGAGCATGATGATCGCCAGCTTGCTGCTGCTCGTGCTCGGTGTGCGCGTCGAGCTGCCGGTAGAGGCCCGCGTGCGCGGGGCCGAGCTGACACTGGGCTCGATCGCCGCAGTCAGCGGCGACGACGCGGCCGCGGTCGAGCGCGTACGCGCCGTGCGTCTGGGCTACGCCCCGGCGCCGGGCTACAGCCGCCTGATCCACGCCGCGCGGCTGATCCAGGAGGCCGCGGCGCAGGTGCCCGACCTGACGCTCGAGCTCGCCGGTGCCAGCGCCTGTCGCGTGTGGCCCCAGACCGAGCTCGTGCGCGGCATTGAGATCGAGGCCGCGGCGCGCGCCGAGCTCGCGGTGCAGCTCGGCAGCAGTGATGCCCGCGTGGAGCCGCTGCAGCCCGCACTCGACATGCAGGTGCCGGGCGGTGCGCAGCCGCCGCAGGTGCGCGCCCAGCTCGCGCCCGGCGCGGTTCAGCCGGGGCAGGTCTCGGTCAACGTGCAGGTCTTGGTCGACGGCGCGGTATGGCGTAGCGTGCTCACCGCCTGGCGCGTGGAGCTCTACGAGCTGCGCCCGGTCCTTGTGCGCGCAGCCGCAGCCGGCGAGGTGCTGCGCGCCGACATGCTCGAGCGCCGCCGCGTGCCGGTCAGCGGTGCGCCAGCGCTCGACATCGACCAGCTCGTCGGCAGCTCGCTGGCCCACGCGGTGGAGGAAGGCCGGGCCCTGACGGCCGAGGACGTCGTGCGCGACGTGCTGGTGGCGGCCGGCGCCACGCTCTACCTGGAGGTGCGCAAGGGCGCGGTCAGCGCGCGCGTGGCCGTGTCCGCCGAGGAGGCCGGCGCGCGGGGCGACAACATCCGCGTGCGCCTGCTGCAGGGCGAGCGCAGGCTGCGGGCCACTGTGGTGTCCCGCGACCTGGTGACGATCCGGCTCGGAGAAGGAAGCTAGACCCCATGCTGAGACTGCTCTCCACCCTCGCCCTCGCAGGGGCTGTGGCCGCCCCGGCCGCGGGCCAGGCCCGCCTCGGATCGATCTACGACCCCGGGCAGGGCCCGCGCGGCCTGATCGCCGAGAAGACCGCCTTCCGCAAGGGAGACATCCTCACGGTCGTGATCTCCGAGACCCAGAACGTGCAGAACAACGAGGCCTCGGACCTCTCGCGCGCGACCAACCTCAACTACAAGATCAACGTCTGGGACATCGACCCCGACATGTTCGATCCCCTGCCCAAGGTGGACGCGGATTCCACCGACGGCTTCATCGGCTCGGCCAAGTACCAGAAGTCGGGCAACTTCAAGGCGCGCCTGGCGGCGGTGGTGGTCGACGCGCTGCCCAACGGCAACCTGGTCGTCTCCGGCCGGCGCGAGATCAGGATCGACCAGGAGACCAAGCTGATCGAGTTCACCGGCATCGTGCGCAGATGGGACGTCGCCGCCGACAACACGATCCAGTCCGAGCTCGTGGCCAACGCCGAGATCGTCTACCGCGGCAGTGGCCCGCTCACCGACAGCACCCAGCGCTACGGGTTGGGCGGCTGGCTGCACCGCGCCTGGGCCTGGATCTGGCCCTTCTAGGCCTCCTGCGGAGACGACGCCGACATGCTGCACCTCGCTCTGGCACTGACCGCGCTCCTCGTCGCCCAGGAGCCGGGCGTACCGCCCGTCGGGCTGTGGACCCAGGGCGGCGTCGAGGCGCCGCTGCAACCGACCGGCCGCTCGAGCGCCGAGTACCTGCGCGGCCCGCGCAACGAGCCGCAGGCCGCGGCCGTCGCCGCGCAGCGCGTGCGCACGCCGGTCGGCTCGCTGGTCGAGGTGCGCGGCCAGGAGGACAACCAACTGATCGGCGTGGGTCTGGTGAGTGGGCTGGCCGGCACGGGCGACTCGACCAACATGGTTCGGCAGGTGCTCCAGAACCTGTTGCTCGCCAGCAACATCAAGATCGACCCCCAGGATCTCACGGCCAAGAACGTGGCTCTGGTGCGCGTCGAGGCCACGCTGCCGCCCGGCATCCAGGCCGGCCGGCGAGTCGACGCGCGCGTCTCGACCCTGGGCGACGCCAAGAGCCTGCAGGGCGGCACACTCGCCCTGGTCGAGCTGACCGATCTGTCGGGCACGCTCGTCTACGCCACGGCAGCCGGCCCGGTCAACGTCGGCGGCTTCATGGCCGGCGGCGAGGCCGCCGCCACGACCAAGAACCACGTCACGGTCGGCACCATCCCGGCCGGAGCCAAGGTCGAGCGCGCCGTTCCCAGCCGCATCGTCTCCGAGCACGGTTGGATCTACCTCGACGCGCGCGCGGCCCACGCGAGCTACACCAACCTGGTGCGAATCGCCGAGGCGGTCAACGAGCTCTACCCGCAGGCGGCGGTTGCCGCGACGGACGGGCGCTCGGTCAAGGTGCGCGTCCCCGAGGACCTGCCCGAGACGGCCTGGATGGCCTACCTGGACACGATCCTGCGGCGCGAGGTCGAGCCGGCGAGTTTCGCCAAGGTGGTGATCAACGAGCGCACCGGGACGATCGTCATGGGTGAGGGCCTGCGCCTGCGGCCCGGCGCGGTCGCCCACGGCGCTCTGACCGTGACCGTGGCCGAGACGCCCGAGGTCAGCCAGCCCGGCCCCCTCTCGGGGGGCACGAGCGAGCGCGTCGGTCGCAGCGAGGTGCGCGCCACCGAGGAGGACAACGGGCTGGTCTACGTGCCCGGCGCCGTGACCTTGCAGGAAGTGGTCGAGGTGCTCAACGTTCTCGGCGCCACGCCGCGCGAGCTGATCGGGATCATCGAGGGCATGTCCCAGGCCGGCCTGCTCCTGGCCGACATCGAGAGGCTCTAGACGTGGACCCGAGCCTGCCCGCCGTGGATGTCCGCGCGCTCGCCGCAGCTGCGGGGGAGCGCGGACTGGTCGACGCGCGCGCCGCGGCGGGCCGTGGGGATGCGGCCCAGGCCGCGGCCCAGTTCGAGCGCCTGCTTTCCACCCTGCTCTTCAAGGAGATGCGCCGTGGCCTGTCCGAGGGCTTCTTCGGGGCGGGTACCGGCGCGGACGTGTACGAGGGTTGGCTGGACGAGCATCTGGGCAACGCGCTGTCGGAGGGACGCGGCCTGGGCCTGCGCCTCGCGCTGGAGCGCGAGCTCGGCGGCGGTGCGGCGACGGAAGCGGAGGTCTCTGCGTGAGCGACGTGAGTGCGATCCTGCGGCAGATCGAGGCCTGCGTGGTCGAGGAGCTGGGCGCGCAGCGGCGGGTGCTCGAACGCCTGGCGGCCCAGGAGGCAGCCCTGCGGTCCACCGACCCTGCCGCGCTCGGCGCGCGCGGGCGCGAGATCGAGGCCGAGGTGGACGCGAGCCTGCAGCGCTCCCAGCGCCGGACAGCGCTGGTGGGCCTGCTCGCGGCGCAGTGGCAGGTCGACGCCCGCACGCTCAGGCTGGCGAGCATCGTCGAGCGCTGCGGCCGCGAGGGCGAACGCTTGGCGCGCCTGCGAGGGGAGCTGCGCCAGGCCGCGGCGGCGACCGCCCGCGCGCTGCGCCGCAACACGCGCGCCGCACGCGCGCACCAGCGCGCCTGGGGCGAGGTGCTCGAGGGCGTCTTGAGCGCCGTGGCGCAGGGCGACGTGCAATCCGGCGGGCGCCTGGTGGACGCGGAGGCCTGAGCCATGGGCAGCCTTCCGCTCTCCATCGGTCTGCGCTCGCTGCTGACCGCGCAGGCGGGCCTGGAGACGATCGGCCACAACGTGGCCAACGCCAGCACGCCCGGGTACTCGCGCCAGGAGCTGATGGTCTCGACCGCGCCGGGGTTCCGCCTGCGCGGTCTGGTCATGGGACGCGGCGTGCAGGCCGACGTCGTGCGCCGTACGGTGGACACGCTGCTGCACGCGCGGCTGGCGCGCCAGGACTCGGTCCTGGGAAGGCTGGACGCGCGTCTGAACGGGCTGGAGCTGGCCGAGCTGGCCGTAGGTTCGACGGGGGACAGCGGCCTGCCCGCGCGCCTGTCGGCGCTCTTCGCCAGCCTCTCGACGCTCTCCGCAGCGCCTTCGGACGCGCTGCTGCGCGCAGGGGCAGTCCAGTCGGCCGAGGACCTGGCGACAGCGCTCAACCAGGCGGCCAAGGGGCTGAAGGACCTGCGCGGCGACACGCTGGCCGACCTGCGTTCGGCGGTCGATGCGGCCAACACGCTGGCGCGCGAGATCGGCGACCTCAACCAGCGCATCCCCGAGCTCGAGGCCGGGGGCAACGTGGCCAACGACCTGCGCGACCGGCGCGACCAGGCGGTGCGCGAGCTCTCGGAGCTGGTCGAGGTGCGGGTCGTGGAGGAGCCCTCGGGCGCGCTGCGCGTGTTGGTGGGCGGGCACATGCTGGTCAGTCCCTCCAAGACCAGCCAGCTCGTGGTCGAGAACGATCCTTCGAGCGGTGTCACGTTGCTGCGCATGGGCGCCCAGGGCCCGCTGCTGTCGGGCGAGGGCGGCCGCGTGGGCGGGCTGACCGGGCTGCTCGACCGCTACCTGCCGGAGCTCGCCGCCGAGCTCGACGGCTACGCGCACGGTCTGGCCCTGGAGCTCAACCGCGTGCACACCACCGGCCTGGCCGGCAGCGGCCCCTTCACGTTCCTGTCCGCCACCAATCCGGTCGGCGACGTGCACGAGAGCGGCCGGCCCGGTGACGAGCTGCTGTCGGCGGCCGGTTTGCCCTTCGACATCAAGAGCGGGACGCTCTACGTCAACCTGACCGAGCTCGCCACCGGCACGGTGAGCAAGCAGCGCATCGCGATCGACGCGGCGCGCACCACGGTCGACGATCTGGTTGCCGCGCTCGACGCCCTGCCCGGCCTGGGAGCGCGCCTGGGCGCACAGGGCCGCGTCGAGCTGCTCTCCGAGCCGGGGTACGGCTTCGATTTCTCCGCGCGGCTGGACGCCGACCCCGATGGGCTGGGCAGCTTCGGCGGGGCGCAGGCCTCGCTCGCGACCGGGCCGGGCCCGTTCGCGCTCGTGCCGGGCGACACGCTCGACCTCTCCGGCCCCGCGGGGTCGATCAGCGTGACGTTCACACCGCTCGCCTTCCAGCAGATGGGACAGGCGAGTGCCGAGGAGATCGCCGCGGTGCTCAACGCCGACCCGGGCGTGCAGGCTGCCGGGCTGGTCGCCGGTACCGTGGGTGGGCGGCTGGTGTTGCAGACGCAGGGCGCAGGGAAGGCCCAGTCGTTCACCGTCTCCGGCGGCTCCGCCCTGGCGGCCCTGGGCTGGAGCGCGGGCACGATGGTGACGGGCCAGGACAGCGCGGTCGACGTGCAGGTCAGCGGCGTCTACACCGGCGCCGCCAACGGGCGCTGGACCTTCACGCCCAGCGGCGACGGCGTCGTCGGCCTGACGCCGGGCCTGGCGGTCGAGGTGCGCGACAGCGGCGGCGCGCTGGTGGCGACGCTGGACGTCGGCGCGGGCTACACGCCGGGCGACGAGCTCGAGCTCCCCGACGGAGTGCGGGTCAGCTTCGGCTCGGGCGAGCTCTCGGCGGCGCACGGCGACGTGTTCGACCTGGATGTGGTGGCCGACGCCGACGAGACCGACGTGCTCGTGGCCCTGGGTCTGGGCGTGCTCTTCACCGGCAGCGACGCCGCCGGCCTGGCGCTGCGCGAGGACCTCGAACGCGACCCCTCCGGCCTGGCCCTGGGTCTGGGACCCGGCGCGGGCGACGCGCTCAACGCGCTGCGCCTGCTGGAGCTGGACGGCCGTCCGCTGGAGGGCCTGGGCGGGGCGACGCTGGCCGACGCCTACGGCCTCATCTCGAGCGGCGTGGGCCTGGAGATCGACGCGGCGCGCTCGACGCGCGAGGCCGAGGAGATGCTGCTCGCAAGCCTCCAGGCGCGGCGCGACGAGCTCTCGGGGGTCAACATCGACGAGGAGCTCGTGCGCATGATCGAGCAGGAGCAGGCCTACGCCGCGGCCTCCCAGTACCTGCGTGTGGTCAGCGACTTGCAGAACGAGCTGCTCAACATCCTGTGAGCGCACCATGCAGCTGAGACCAACCCAATCGTCTTCCTACGCCCAGGTCCAACGCGGCCTGCTGCTCAACCTGACGCAGCTCGCGCGGGCCCAGCAGCAGATCGCCTCGGGCCTGCGTCTGGAACGTCCGTCCGACGACCCCGAGAGCGCGGCGCGCGCTCTCTCCTGGGCCCGCCAGCTCGCCGGCGCCGAGCGCTACAGCACTGCCGCCCAGACCGGCCGGGAGCGGCTGGACCTCGCGGCAACGCGGCTGCAGGACTCTGCGGACATCCTGACGGAGGCCCGCGCGCTCCTGGTGCAGGGCATGAACGGGACGCTGAGCGCCGGTGATCGCGCGGTCCTGGCTGACCAGGTGCGCATCCTGCGCGAGCGGCTGCTGGAGAACGCCAACGCCAGCGGACCCGAGGGCGCGCTCTTCGGCGGCACGGCGGGGGGGAGGACGCCGCCCTTCGCCAGCGCGACGGTGAGCGGCCGCGAGCGCGTCACCTACGGCGGCGACGGCCAATCGCCCGAGTTGCTCGTGGGCGAGGAGCTGCTCGTGCCCGTGGGCCTGCCGGGCAGTGAGGTCTTCGCCCGCGTGCAGCGCACGGGCACGCACTACTCCGGGTTCACCGGTGTGACGGGCGGCGAGGGCGGTGACGCGGGACGCGGGTTCGCGCACCTGTCGCTGCGCCACGACGGGACTTCGGGGACGCTCGCTGCCGGCCTGGCCTTCGTCGCCGGCGCTCCAGACACGATCCTGGGCGCGCACACCCTGGTGGTCGACGCCGCGCAGCGCACGGTGCAGCTCGACGGGGGCAAGCCCCTGGCGCTGCCGCCCGCCGGCGACCCCGGGCTCTCCGACGTCAGCGTCCTGAACGAGCACGGCGCCGAGCTGCACCTGGACTTCAGCGGCTGGACCGGGGCCGACCTGACGGCAACCGTCGACGGCGCGGGCTCGATCTCGCTCGACGGCGGGAGCTGGGTCGCGCTCGACTTCGCCGCGGACGATCTCGAGCTCTTCGACGAGGCGACGGGCACGCGTCTGTCGGTGGACACGCGCGGGATCCACCGCGCGGGCAGCGAGCTGGTCGTCTTCGGCGGTGCGGTCAACGCCTTCGACACGCTGCAGGGCATAGCCGACGACCTCGCCGACCTCGACGGCCTGCCAGCCGGGGCGCTGCAAGACCGGCTCACACTCTGGCTCTCCGAGCTCGACCGCAACCACGGCGACGTCGTGGCCGGCCTGGGTGTGCTGGGGGGGCGCAGCGCGCGGCTGGACGGCGTGCTCGAGCGCCTGGCCGACGAAGCAACCGACCTCAGCGGCCGGCGCTCGGCGTTGGTGGACACCGACTACAGCCAGGCCGCGTTGGAGCTGGCGCGCGCCGAGCAGACCCTGCAAATGACGCAGGCCACCGGCTCGCGTCTGCTCTCGACCACCCTGCTCGATTTCTTGAGGTGAGCCCATGACCGCGACCACACCTCCTGCGCCTGCTGGTGGACCGCTGCGCGGGATCGCCCCGCAGCCGGCCTCTGGTCCCAGCGGTGTCGGGCGCGCGGCGCAGGCCGGCGACGGCGCCGCCTTCCGCGCGCTGCTCGAGCGCCTGGAGCAACGCGCAGGCGCGCTGGAGGAGAGGAGCCGCAGCGAGCTCGGGCCAGGGGACCTGCCCACAGCGGTGGACGAGGCGCGCGCCTCGCTGCAGGAAGCGCTGCGCTTGTCGAGCGAGCTGCTCGAGGCCTGGCGCCAGTCGCGCCACCAGGGCGGGTCCAGGCCGGGGTCGCGGGCGTGAACGCGGCGAGCGGAACGGTCGCGCTCCAGGCGCGGTCGCTGCTCGAACGCGTGCTGCGCGGCGGCGAGTCGCTCGAGCGCGAGTACCCGCTGGTGTTCGCAGCGCAGGCAGGGGGGGCGCT
>Ga0316622_100002676_pt1 | contig 12433 bp, 9 predicted proteins | sample OWC_Aug_OW2_C1_D_FD_207646 | JGI IMG/M metagenome (GOLD analysis project Ga0316622, IMG submission 207646) | Wetland soil microbial communities from Old Woman Creek delta, Ohio, United States - OWC_Aug_OW2_C1_D5_C | ecosystem: Environmental > Terrestrial > Soil > Wetlands | place: USA: Ohio... | reverse complement strand
CGGGGACGCGCCGCTGGATCCTGATCGGCGGCTTCCAGCTCCAGCCGTCGGAGCTCGTCAAGCTGGCCGCGGCCTTCTTCGTGGCCAAGGTGTTCTCGGAGTTCCGCGAGGAGACCCTCGGCCTCCGCGAGGTGGCCCTGCCGGGGGCCGCGGTGGGGCTGCTCTCGCTCCTCATCGCCCGCGAGCCCGACCTCGGCACCGCGGCCTGCCTCGTGCCGCTCTTCCTGGCCGTGGCCTTCCTCGCCGGGCTCCGGATGCGCGCGGTCCTCGCCCTCGCCCTTGTCCTGCTCCTCGGGGCGGCTCTCACCTGGCCCCTTCTCAAGGACTACCAGAGGACCCGCATCTACACCTTCCTCGACCCCTCTCTCGACCCCCGCGGGGCCGGGTACCAGAAGATCCAGTCCCAGATCGCCGTGGGTTCGGGGGGGTTCCTCGGCCGGGGCTTCCTCGAGGGCAGCCAGGCCCAGCTCGGGTACCTCCCGGCCCGCCACACCGACTTCATCTTCTCCGTCCTCGCCGAGGAGGCCGGCTTCGTCGGGGTCGTGGTCGTGCTCGGCCTCTACCTCCTCGTCGTGTGGCGGATGCTCGAGACGGCCCTGCTCGCCCGCGACCGGCTGGGCGCCTTCCTCGTGGCCGGGATCACGGGGACCTTCGCCTTCCAGGTCGTGTACAATGTCGCCATGGTCGCGGGGCTCGTGCCCGTCAAGGGGCTCCCGCTGCCCCTCATGAGCTACGGCGGCTCCTCCGTGCTCTCGTCGCTCATGGGCGTGGGCCTCGTCCTCAGCGTCCGGATGCGGCGCTTCGCGAACTGAAGTTGCCCCGGAGCGTCGGCTTCTCTTCTCGACGGGCGCCCCACCGCCCCCGGTACTGAATGGCCAGAGACCTCATCGTCAGCACCAACCCCCGCGAGACCCGGGTCGCCCTCCTCGAGGACGGGGTCGTCTCCGAGCTCTTCCTCGAGCGCGAGACGCACCGGGGCATCGTGGGCAGCATCTACAAGGGGCGCGTGACCCGGGTGCTCCCCGGGATGCAGTCCGCGTTCGTGGACATCGGCCTCGAGCGCGACGCCTTCCTCCACGCCGCCGACGTCTTCGAGGAGCTGCCCGAGAACCTCCTCACCGCCGAGGAGCTCGAGCAGGCGCGGAGCGCCCCCATCGAGGACCGGCTCCACGAGGGCCAGGAGCTGGTCGTCCAGGTCCTCAAGGAGCCGATGGGCACCAAGGGGGCGCGGATCACCTCGCACGTCTCCCTGCCCGGCCGCTACATCGTCCTCATGCCGACCGTCGAGCACGTGGGAGTGTCGCGGAAGATCACCGACGAGGAGGAGCGGCGCCGGCTGAAGACGGTGCTCAAGGAGTTCCGGCAGGAGCGTGGCGGGGGCGGGCTCATCGCCCGCACCGCCGGCCAGGGCCGGGAGGCGGAGGCGTTCCTCCGGGATGGCCGATACCTCTCTCGCACCTGGGACGAGGTGCGCGCCCTCGCCTCCCGCCACCGGGCGCCTCTCCTGCTCTACCGCGAGCCGTCGCTCGTCGAGCGGCTGCTGCGCGACCTGCTCTCGGAGGACGTCGCCTCCATCCGCCTCGACAGCGAGCGCGAGTTCCAGCGCACGCTCGAGGTGGTGCGGGCCCTGGAGCCGGCGCTCGCCCCCCGGGTGCGCCTCCACGACGGCCCGGCCGGCATCATGGAGGAGCACGGGGTCCAGGCGGAGCTCGAGCGGGCGCTCCGCTCGAAGGTCTGGCTGCCCGCCGGCGGCTACATCGTCATCAACCAGACCGAGGCCCTCGTCGCGATCGACGTCAACACCGGAAGGTTCGTGGGGAAGAACCACCTCGAGGAGACCCTCCTCAAGGCGAACCTCGACGCGGTGCGCGAGATCGTGCGCCAGATCCGCCTGCGCGACCTGGGCGGGATCATCGTGGTGGACTTCATCGACATGGAGGAGCGGAAGAGCCGGCGCGAGGTGATGCGGGCCCTCGAGCAGGAGCTGCGCAAGGACCGCTCCCCGACCAAGCTTCTCTCGGTGAACGAGTTCGGCCTCGTGATCCTGACCCGCAAGCGCGTCAAGCAGTCGCTCGAGCGCCTCTTGATGCAGCCCTGCCCGTACTGCTCGGGCAGCGGCCAGGTGAAGAGCGTCGCGACCGTGTGCTCGGAGATCCACGACGAGGTCCGGAAGCTCGCCCCCGACGTGGGCGGCCAGACGCTCGTGCTGCGGGTCAACCCCGAGGTCGCGCGGGCCCTGGCCGGGGACGAGGCCCCGGTGCTGACGGCGCTCGCCGCGCTCACGGGGGGGGAGGTGTCGGTCCAGTCGGACCCCCTCCTCCATCAGGAGCAGTTCGACGTGGTCACGCTGTGACGGGAGAGCCCCCGGAGCGCGACGCCTCGCTCGAGGCCTTCGTGGAGGCCATCGAGGCCGTTCTCCGTGCCCGGCGCGGGAGAGAGCACGTGCTCTCCCCGCACGACTTCGCCCTCGCCCGCGGCTGGCACGCGGCGGGGGTGCCGCTGGCCGCCGTCCTCGTCGGAATCGACGCGGCTTTCGAGAGCGACCCGCAGACGGCCAGCCTGGCGCGGTGCCGGCGGCGGGTGGAGGAGCTCGCGGCGGGAGCCGGCCGGCGGTCGGCCGCGGCCGCCGAGGCCGAGCGATCGAGCCTTCCCGAGGTGGCGGAGCGGCTGGACGCGCTGCGCGAGCGGCTCCTCGAGATCCCCGGCCGTGCCGCGGCCCTGCCGCTCGCCGAGCTCGGAGAGGTGCGCGACCTGGTGGCGGTCGCGTCCCGCCCGAACTGGGACTACCTGCGCGAGCGGCTGCGGCGGATCGACGCGCTCGTCGGCGAGGCGGCCGTCGAGGCCCTCCCCGCGGGGCAGGCGGCGGAGCTCAGCGCGGACGCCGCCCGGGCGACGGAACGGCACCGCGGGAAGGTCGACGGGCGCGCCCTCGAGGAGGCCGCCGCCCGGCTGGTGCGGCAGCGCGCCCGGGAGGCGCTCCGCCTGCCGCGCGTCTCGCTCGGATAGCGACCGCGCTGGCCGGCCGCGGGGACGGGAGGGCGAGGAGCCCGTGCCGGGACAGGTCGGCCCGGCCGCCACGGAACGCGACGCCCTCCGCCGCGAGCAGCCGGCGCTGGAGCTCCGGACCCGGCCCCTGTCGGAACGAGATCCGGCCCCCCGAGCCGATCACGCGGTGCCAGGGCACCCGTCCCGCCTCCTCCTCGGGCAGCGCCCGCAGGGCCCATCCCACCGCCCGCGCCCCGCGAGGAACACCCAGCAGGACGGCGAGCTGCCCGTACGTGGCCACTCGCCCCCGGGGAATTCGGCTCACGAGGGCGTAGACCCGGCGGAAGAAGCGGTCGCCGTCGGCGGTCATGTCCCCGGCGGTGGAGCTCCCCCCGGGGGGGGGACGGCCGGTGGCGGCGCCACCTTTTCCGGGGCGGCCTGCGGGGTGGTGGTGATCTCCTCGTCGGCGGCCGCCGGGGTCGGGGGCGCCTTCTCCGTCGGGGCGGTGGTCGCGTCGGTGGCGCCGGGGCCCGCGGGCAGAGCGGGCCCGGGTCCGGGGGGCGCGCCCGGCGCGAGCGGTTCGAGCGCCTCGAGGAGGCTTCCCTCCGGGATGGGTCCGGTGAGCTGCAGCGGCACCTCGCGTACCCGCAGCTCCACGGAGGCGGTCTTCCGCAGCTCCTGCATGTAGGCCTCGTAGGCCGTCTCGAAGCGGGCCATCATCAGCTGGTCACGCACCTTGTCCTTCGCCGCCTCGTAGGGCGTCGTGCTCCCGGACGTCTTCGCACTGACCTTGACGACGCGGTAGCCGCCCTCCACGGGCATCGGGTCGGAGACGCCCCCGACCGGGAGCGCGAAGGCCACCTTCTCGAGGTCGGGGTTGAGCTCGCCCTGGGCGAGCTGGCCGAGGTCGCCCCCGTGCCCGCGCGAGGGGGCCTGCGAGTAGGTCTTCGCCAGGGTCGCGAAGTCCTCGCCCGCCCTCGCCTTGTCCACGATCTCGCTGGCGAGCGCCCGGCCGCCCAGGTCCTCCTTGACCAGGATCTCCTGCAAGGTGACCGTGGGAGGCTTCGTGAACTCGGTCGCCTTCCGCTTCTCGTACTCGGCCAGGAGCTCCGACTCGGTGGCCTCGATCTTCGGCTGGATGTCCCGCTGCATGATGGCCCGGCGGACCACCCCTCGCTCGATGTTCTGGCGCAGCTCGCCGAGGGTGAGACCCTCGCGCTCGAGAGCCTCCTGGAACTGCTCCTCGCTCGTGATCTTGTTGTCCTTCTTGATGCCGTCGATCGCCTCGTCGATCCACTGCGGGGGGGCCTTGATCCCGGCGTCCTCCGCCTTCTGGAGGAGCAGGATCTCGTCGATCACGTCCTGGAGGATCTTGGCGTTGTTCTGGCGCAGGAAGGCCCCGACGTTCGCGGGGTCGACGCGCGCCCCCTGGGCCGCCGCGATCTGGCGCGACTGGAACTCGGAGAGGGTGATGATCTGGCCGTTCACCTTGGCCACGACCCGCTCGATGATCTCGGCCCGCGCCCCCCTCGGGAGGAGGACGAGACTAGGAAGGAGGAGAAGTGCGGAGAGCCGCCTCATGGTTCACCTTGGCCCGGGCCAGGACCTCCGCCACGAAAGTCCGCTCCGCCGCCCCCAGCCTCTCGCGGGCGAGGCGATCGCGGATCCTCTCCCGGGCCTCGTCCAGGGTGGTCGGGCGGCCCTGTTGGCGGGATTCGACCCTCAGGACATGATACCCGAGGGGCGTCTCCAGGGGGTCGCTGGTGCCGCCGTCGGGCAGGGCGAAGGCCGCCGCCTCGAGCTCGGGGGGCAGCTGCCCCCGCTCGAAGGCCCCCATGTACCCCCCGGCCGCGGCTTCCGGAGCCTTCGACTGGCTGCGCGCGATCGCTTCGAAGGCCTTGGGGTCCCGGGCGAGGCGCCTCTTCACGTCGCGTGCTTCGTTGAGGGTCGGGACGAGGATCTGCCGGAGGGTGACCGTGTCGGGGATGGCGAGCTCCTCGGCGTGCGCCCGGAAGTACGCGGCGATCTCCTCCTCGGTCACCCCGGCGGGGCGGACGCCGTCGGCCAGGAGGCGGGCCACGGCCCGCGGCTCGTCCTCGGCGGTGGCCGCCGGGGCGAGGAGCCCCCGACGGCGCGCCTCGATGACGAGCGCACGCTGCTCGAGGTAGGCGTCGAGGAGCCCCTCCCGGGCCGCGGGATCGACGGGGCCCAGCCCCCGCGCCTCCACGGCGAGGACGTAGCGCTCGAAGTCGCTCCGGCGCACCCGCTCGCCCTCCAGGCTCAGGATCACGGGATCCCCGCCGTCGCAGGCGGCGAGGAGGGCGAGCGCGGCGAGGAGGACGCGCGCGCGCCGGCGGACGGGCATGACGGGACGGATCATAGCGCGGCCTGCAGTCGGTCGAGCAGCCCCTCCAGGGCGTCCATCGGCGAGGCGCCGCCGAGCGGCCAGCGCAGGCCGTCCGGCATCAGGGCGGCCCCCGGTCGCTCCCGGCCGACCCGAACGAGTGCCTCTGCCCGGAGCGGGGTGCGAGCATCGAAGCGAAGGGCAAGGCCGCTCGCGGTGGCGTCGACCTGGGTCACCGCGAGCGCCTCCGCGCGCACGCGGAGCGCGGCGTAGCGCAGGAGGCCTTCGACCTCCGGGGGGGGCGGGCCGTAGCGGTCGCGGAGCTCGGCCCGCAGCGGTGCGATCTCGTCCTCCTTCCGGGCCTGGCTCACCCGCTTGTAGATCGAGAGGCGCTGGTGGGTCTCGGGCACGTAGGCCGGGGGGATGCGCATCTCCACGCGGAGGTGGAGGGCGGCCCGGGCGGCCTCCCGCGGCGGCTCTCCCCGCAGCTCCAGGATCGCCTGCTCGAGCAGCTTCACGTAGAGGTCGAGGCCGACCGCCTGGATGTGGCCGCTCTGCTGGCCGCCGAGGAGGTTGCCCGCCCCCCGCAGCTCGAGGTCGAGGGCGGCGATGCGGAACCCGGCTCCGAGGTCGGAGAACTCGCGGATGGCGGCCAGGCGCTTTCTCGCAATCTCGGAGAGGACGGTGTCCGGGGGGACGAGGAGGTAGGCGTGGGCCCGGCGGTCGGAGCGCCCGACCCGGCCCCGCAGCTGGTAGAGCTGGGCGAGGCCGTAGCGGTCGGCCCGGTTCACGAGGAGCGTGTTCGCCCGCGGGATGTCGAGGCCGTTCTCGACGATCGTCGTCGCCACGAGCACGTCCGCCCGCCCTTCCACGAAGGCCAGCATCACCTTCTCGAGCTCCGCCTCCGGCATCTGCCCGTGCGCCACGGCGACCCGCGCTTCCGGCACCAGGCGCTGGACGAGGCTGGCCAGGGAGTAGATCGACTCGACCCGGTTGTGGACGAAGAAGATCTGCCCCTCGCGGGAGAGCTCCTGCCTGATCGCGGCGGCGATGACGTCGGTCGAGAACTTCACGATCGAGGTCTGGATGGCGAGCCGGTCGCGGGGCGGGGTCTCGATCACCGACATGTCGCGGATGCCGGAGAGGCCCATCTGCAGGGTGCGCGGGATGGGCGTCGCGGAGAGGGTGAGGCAGTCCACCGTGGTCTTGAGGTGCTTGAGCTTCTCCTTGGCCGCGACCCCGAAGCGCTGCTCCTCGTCGACCACGACGAGGCCGAGGTCGCGGAAGACGACGTCCTTCGAGAGGATCCGGTGGGTGCCGATGAGGACGTCGACGCCCCCCGCCGCCACGCGGGCGAGGACGGCCTTGATCTCCTTCGCGGAGCGGAAGCGGGAGACCATCTCCACAGTCACCGGGAAGGGGGCGAAACGCTTGCGGAACGTCTTCCAGTGCTGGAAGGCGAGGACGGTGGTGGGGGCGAGGACGGCGACCTGCTTTCCGTCGAGGACGGCGCGCATGGCCGCCCGCATCGCGACCTCGGTCTTGCCGTAGCCGACGTCGCCGCACACGAGGCGGTCCATGGGCGTGGGGGCGGCCATGTCCGCCGCTACCTCGGTGATCGCCTGGGCCTGGTCCTCGGTCTCCTCGTACTCGAAGGCCTCCTCGAACTCCCGCTGCCAGGGGCTCTCGCCGGCGAAGGCGTGGCCGGGCCGGGCTTTCCGTTCCGCGTAGAGGCGCAGGAGCTCCTGGGCCATGTCGCGCATGGCCTTCTTGACGCGGGTCTTCGTCTTCTCCCACGTCCCGCTCCCGAGCCGGTCCACGGCGGGACGGGCCCCCTCGGCGCTCGCGTACTTCTGGATGCGGTCGAAGCTCTCGACGGGGACCTTGAGCTTGTCCCCCCCCTGGTAGCCGAGGACCATCAGCTCGCGCGTCGTGCCCCCGATCTCCAGCGTCTCGAGGCCCAGGAAGCGGCCGATCCCGTGCTCCTCGTGGACGACGAGGTCGCCCACCTTGAGGTCGCGGAAGTCGGAGAGGAAGCTCCGCAGGCCGCGGCGCCGGCCCCGCGCGTGGAGGTGGACCTCCTCGGGGAAGACGTCGCCGTCGGCGAGGACGGAGAGGGCCGCCTCGGGGACCTCGAAGCCGCGGGAGAGGACGCCCACCCGGGTCAGGATCCGCGTGCCCTCGCCGACCGCGAGCGCGTCCTCGCGCAGGACGTCGGCGAGGCGGCCGGCGCGGCCGGTGTTGCCGAGCAGGAAGACGGTGGTGGCGGACGAGGCCCGCAGGTCGTCGGCGAGGCGGCGCACGTCGCCCGCGTAGGTCGCCGCGGGCCGGCAGGCCACGCGGATCGACCCCGCCTCCGCGTCGACCTCCCGGACCTCCACGCGCGGTGACGCGAGGAGGCGAGCGTCGAGCGCCTCCCGGGAGACGAGAACCTCCGACGGATCGGGAACGAGCCCGTCCGTCCGGCGCCTCTGGTCCTCGACCGCCCGCGACCAGAAGGCCTCCGCCTCCTGGCGCACCGCCTCCGGCTCGATGACGGCGACCGGTCCCGGCGGGAGGTGGGCCCAGGGGGGCACGGTGGCCCCGGGGACGAGGGCGACGAGCTCGACGAGGCCCTCGGGCGGAAGGCCGCGCTCGAGCGCCTCGAGGAACGGGGCGAGCTCGCGGCGAGAGGCGAAGCGCTCCGCGAGGACGGCCGGCAGGGCCGCGAGCACCGAGCGCGTCGCGAAGACGTCGGCGAGGGGCAGGGTGACGAGGGCCTCGAGGGGACCGATCGCCCGCTGGGTGTCCGGGTCGAAGCGCCGGAGGCTCTCGACCGTGTCGCCGAAGAACTCGAGGCGCACCGGCTCCGCGCGGTCGGAGGGGAAGACGTCGAGTATGCCGCCGCGCCGCGCGACCTGCCCGGGTGCGGTGACCGGATCCTCGCGCACGTAGCCCCCTTCGTCGAGAGCCTCGTGGAGGATCTCGGGGGTCATCTCGTCGCCAGCCCGGAGGCTGACCACGCGCGTCTCGAGGAGGCGGGGGGCGAGGCTCGGGCGGAGGAGGCCGGCCGGGGAGGCCACCAGGGCAAGGGCACGGCGGGCCTGGAGGAGCGCGGCGGCGCGGCGGGCGGAGGCGTCGGCGTGGCGGGGGAGGCCGCGGAAGGGCGGGGGTCCGGGGGAGGGCAGCGCGAGGACGCGGCCGCCGAGGCCGGCGCCCGCGGCGAGCGTCCCCAGATCCTGCGCCGTCTCCTCCACGTCGCGCTCCCGAGGCACCACCACCAGGAGCGGCGGCTCGGCCACGAGGAGGGGAACGAGGGCCCGCGCGGCCCCCACCGGGCCCGAGAGGCGAGCCTCGCCGAGGCGCGCGAGGGCCTCGCGCGCCTCGGCGACCGCGGCGAGGTCGAGGAGGGGCCCGAGCCAGACGGAGAGCGGATCGCTCACGGCCGGCGGATGCGGTCGACGAGGGCCGAGGTCGAGCGACCGGGCACGAGGTCGACCCGCACGATCCGGCCCCCCGCCGCTTCGACCTCCGGGGCCCCGACGATCGCGTCCGCGGCCCAGTCCGCGCCCTTCACGAGGACGTCCGGGAGGAGGGCCCGCACGACCTCGATGGGCGTGGGCTCGTCGTAGAGAACGACGCGGTCGACCGCCTCGAGGGCGAGCACCACCTCCGCGCGCTCGTCCTCCGGGACGACCGGTCGGCCCTCGCCCTTGAGGCCGCGGACGGAGAGGTCGGAGTTGAGGGCGACCACGAGGACGTCCCCCTCGCGGCGCGCCGCCTCGAGGAGGGCGAGGTGGCCGGCGTGGAGGAGGTCGAAGCAGCCGTTCGTGAGGACGACCTTCCGGCCGGCCATCCGCCACGCCGGGCGCTCCGCCGCGAGCTCGGCGAGAAGGGAGGGGCGGCCCGCCGCGTCACCACGCACCATCCCTTCAGCATAGCCCCTCGGCGCGGGATCAGGCGCTGTCGTCGCCGAGCTCCAGCTCTCCCCGCGGCGGGGGCGCCTCGATCTCCGCCCCTCCCGCGAACGACCACCGGTGAGCGGGGCGGTAGAGGCCGACGTCCGGGGTGCGGCTCTTCACGCGGAAGGAGTGCAGCCCCCGCAGGTAGTCGTAGGGTGTGCCGTCCTTCCGGTGAGCGGCGACGTCGACGAGGTAGGTTCCCTCGACGAGGCTGAGACCGTCGAGGGTGAGCCGCACCTCGGCGTCCCCCTCGAGGCGCCGGGGGGAGAAGCCCTCGATGTCCGTGTTGGTCCCGTAGATGCTCGTGCCGTCGGCGGCGAAGAGGCCCACCCCGAAGACGAAGTCGTCGACCGGGCGGGGGGCGTGGACGGAGAGGGCGAGGGTCACCGTCTCCCCGGGCACGAACACGTGCCGCCCCCGGCCCCGGCCGTCGAGGAGGCGCACCGCGCGGATCTCGATCTCGCGGCTCCCCCAGCGCCCGGAGCGGTAGCCCGTGCCCGCGGGGGCCTCGCCGAGCACGGCCTCCGGCGGTGGCCCCCCGGCGGCCGCGGCGACCGCCGCCGCCGCGCGGGAGGCGAGCTGCGCGTCCTCCCCCGCCGCCACGTGGGTGAGGTACGCGTCCACCACGCGCTTCGGGTCGCCCCGGAGGGCCGCCTTCCCGTGCCGGAGCCACAGGACGTCGTCGCACATCTTCTCGACGAGGCCCAGGCTGTGGGTGACGAAGAGGATCGTCTTCCCCCGGCGCCGGAACTCCGCGATCTTGTCCAGGCACTTGCGGGTGAAGGCCTCGTCGCCCACCGCCAGGACCTCGTCGATGAGGAGGACGTCGGGGTCCACGTGGATCGCCACCGCGAAGCCGAGCCGCATGTACATGCCCGAGGAGTAGGTCTTCACCGGGGCGTCGATGAACTCCCGCAGCTCGGCGAAGTCCACGATCTCGTCGAAGCGGCGGTCGACCTCGCGGCGGGTGAGGCCGAGCATCACCCCGTTGATCACCACGTTCTCGCGCCCCGAGATCTCGGGGTGGAAGCCCGCCCCGAGCTCGATCAGGGCGGAGACCCGCCCGGCCACGGAAAGAGCGCCCCGGGTGGGCTTCGTGATGCCGGCGACGAGCTTCAGGAGGGTGGACTTCCCGGACCCGTTCTCCCCGATGACGGCGAAGGTCGAGCCCCGCCCCACCTCGAAGGAGACGCCGTCGAGGGCGGTGAACGTCTCCTCTGGCCGCAGGTCGGAGAGGACGCTCCCGGTGAGGAGGGCGCTCTTGAGCGTCCTGAACTGGTTGCGGTGCGTGAAGCGCCGGTAGACCTTCGTCACGTCCCGTCCGACGATGGCGGGCTCGCTCACACTTCCTCCGGCAGCGTGTCGCGCAGGCGGTCGAAGAGGAAGGCTCCCGCGGCAAAGGCGACGACACCCACGAGGAAGGCGAGGAAGAGCCCTCGCCAGTGGTCCACGTGGCCGTGGAAGAGCATCTGCTGGTAGGTGACGATCACGTGGGTCATCGGGTTGAGCCGGAGCGCGCGGCGCAGGAGCGTGCCCTCGCCGATCGCGGCGTAGCTGTAGATGACCGGCGTCGCGAAGAACCAGAGGTGGAGAACGTGGGTCAGGATGCTCTGGATGTCCCGGAAGTGGACGGTGAGGGCAGAGAGGAAGAGGGCGAGGCCGAGGCTGAGGACGAGCTGGACGAGGATCGGCAGGGGAAGGAGGAGGGCGGTCCACGAGAGCCGGCCCTGGAGGGCGAGGAACGCGACGAGGATGGGCAGGGCGAGCAGGAAGTGGACGAGGTTCGCGAGGACGGTGACCGCGGGCAGGACCTCGGCCGGGAAGAGGACCTTCTTGATGAGGTTCCCCCCCGCGATGATGACGCCGGAGGACTCGGCGAGGGAGGCCTGGAACCACGTCCAGGGGAGGATCCCGCAGAACAGGAACAGGAAGAACGGCTGGATGTCGGGCTGCCGGTTGGGCAGGATGACCGTGAAGACGAGCGTGTAGGTGAGGAGGAGGAGGAGCGGGTTCACGAAGCTCCAGAGGAAGCCGAGGACGCTCCCCCGGTAGCGGGCCTTGAGCTCGCGGGAGACGAGGCTCTGGACGAGGGCCCGATAGCGGACGAGCGCGCGGAGGGCCGCGATCATGGGGGGCCGGCCCTCCGGCTCAGGCCCCGCCCCGCTCCTTGCGGGCGACGGCGAGGCGGGTCACCGCCCGCACGTAAGCGGCGTGGGCGGCTCCGTACCCCGCCTCGTCCCGGATCGCTTTCATGCGCTCCGCCGCCCCCTTCATCGCCTGCTCGGCCCGGCCGAGGTCGATGTCCTCCGCCCGCTCGCCGATGTCGGCGAGGACGTTCACCCGGTCGGGGAGCACCTCGCACCAGCCCGAGAAGCAGGTCAGCCGGTGCCAGGCGGCCGCCTTGCGGTAGGAGAGCTCGCCCATGCCGAGGGTCGCCATGAGCGGGGTGTGGCCGGGGCGGACCCCGAAGTAGCCCTGCTCGCCAGGGGCGATCACCTCCTCCACCTCGTCGCGCAGGAGGAGGCCCTCCGGGGTCACGATCTCGAGCGCGAGCTTCGTCGGGAGGGCCATGGCGTCCTACCCCTGCATGGCCTTCGCCTGCTCGTGGACGTCCTCGATGGCGCCCGCCATGTAGAACGCCTGCTCGGGCAGCTCGTCGAGCTCGCCGTTCACGATCGCCCTGAAGCTGCGGACGGAGTCCTCGAGGGGCACGTACTTGCCCGGGATGCCGGTGAACTGCTCGGCCACGTGGAAGGGCTGGGAGAGGAACTTCTGGATCTTCCGGGCCCGGGCCACGATGAGCTTGTCCTCCTCGGAGAGCTCGTCGATGCCGAGGATGGCGATGATGTCCTGGAGGTCCTTGTACCTCTGGAGGACCTGCTTCACCGCGCGGGCGACCGTGTAGTGCTCGTCGCCGATGACCCGCGGGTCGAGGATGCGCGAGGAGGAGGCGAGGGGGTCGACGGCGGGGTAGATGCCGAGCTCCACGATCTGGCGCGAGAGGTTGGTGGTCGCGTCGAGGTGGGCGAAGGTCGTGGCCGGAGCGGGGTCGGTGTAGTCGTCGGCGGGCACGTAGATGGCCTGGACCGACGTGATCGAGCCCTTCTTCGTCGAGGTGATCCGCTCTTGGAGCTCGCCCATCTCGGTCTGGAGGGTCGGCTGG
>Ga0316622_100002675_pt1 | contig 12435 bp, 7 predicted proteins | sample OWC_Aug_OW2_C1_D_FD_207646 | JGI IMG/M metagenome (GOLD analysis project Ga0316622, IMG submission 207646) | Wetland soil microbial communities from Old Woman Creek delta, Ohio, United States - OWC_Aug_OW2_C1_D5_C | ecosystem: Environmental > Terrestrial > Soil > Wetlands | place: USA: Ohio... | reverse complement strand
GGCCTCGATCTCGCTGCTGACCGGAGACGTGCTGGACGCCACGATCGTCATGGTGATCGTCGTCGCCAGCGCGGCCCTCGGCTTCTACCAGGAGTTCAGGGCGGGACGCGCCGTCGAGCGGCTGCTGGCGCGCATCAGGCTGCGCACCGAGGTCCTGCGCGACGGCGAGCGCAAGACCATCGACGCCGAGGACGTGGTGCCCGGCGACGTGATCCTGATGTCGGCCGGGAGCCTGGTTCCCGCCGACGCACGGGTCCTTCGGGCCGACGACCTCTTCGTGAGCCAGGCGGTCCTGACCGGCGAGACCTTCCCGGCCGAGAAGCGCCCGGGTGCGGTCGCTCCGGACGCGCCCATGGCCGAGCGGACCAACTGGGTGTTCCTCGGCACCAGCGTGCGCAGCGGCACGGGGCGCGCACTGGTCGCCGCCACCGGAAAGGAGACCGCGTACGGGCAGATCGCCGATCGCCTCGCGCTGCGCGCCCCCGAGACCGAGTTCGAGCGCGGCATCCGCCGCTTCGGAAGCCTGCTGACCCAGCTGATGACGCTGCTCGTGCTCGGCATCTTCGCCGCGAACGTGGCCAACCACCGGCCCGTCACCGACTCGCTGCTGTTCGCGGTCGCGCTCGCGGTGGGCCTGGCGCCGGAGCTGCTGCCGGCGATCATCAGCATCACGCTGGCGCGCGGCGCGCAGCGCATGGCGCGCTCCGGCGTGATCGTGCGACGGCTGGCCGCGATCGAGAACTTCGGCTCCATGGACGTGCTCTGCACCGACAAGACCGGGACCCTCACGGCGGGTGTCGTCGAGCTCGCCGGCGCGATGGATGCCGCGGGCCAGCGTTCCGAGGCCGTGCTGGAGCTGGCGTGGCTGAACGCCTCGCTGCAGACCGGGCTGGCGAACGCGCTGGACGAGGCGATCGTGGCCGGCGCCGGCGCGCGCGACCTGAAGGGGAGGGTCAAGACGGAGGAGATCCCCTACGACTTCGTGCGCAAGCGCCTGAGCGTGGCCGTGCGCGAGCCGGGGGCGGGCGCCGGGGCCCGGCTGATCACCAAGGGGGCCGTGGAGCCGGTGCTGGCGATCTGCGCGCACCTCCGCGCGGGCTCCGACCGCGTCGCGCTCGGTCCCGAGCAGCGACGCGCGCTCGTCGACCGGGCGGCGCAGTGGGCCGACGCCGGCTTCCGCCTGCTGGCGGTGGCCACGCGCACGGTCGAGGGGCGTCCCGCCTACTCGGCGGCCGACGAGAGGGACATGGTCTTCGAGGGCTTCCTGCTGTTCCTCGACCCTCCCAAGCCCGACGCCGCACGGGCCATCGCCGACCTGCGCCGCCTGGGGGTGGAGCTGAAGGTGATCACGGGCGACAGCCACCGCGTGGCCCTGCACGTGGCGCGTGCGGTCGACTTGCCCGTTCGGGGCGTCATGACCGGCGCCCAGCTGGAAGAGCTGCACGACGAGGCGCTGTGGCACCTTGCCGAGCGGACCACGATCTTCGCGGAGGTCGACCCCAACCAGAAGGAGCGAATCATCGCCGCCCTGCGGCGGACCGGGCACGTCGTCGGCTACCTGGGCGACGGCATCAACGACGCGCCGTCGCTGCACGCCTCCGACGTCGGCGTCTCGGTCGACACCGCGGTGGACGTGGCCAAGGAGACCGCCGACATCGTGCTGCTCAAGCACGGCCTGGACGCGCTGCACAAGGGCATCGAGGAAGGCCGGCGCGTGTTCGCCAACACGCTGAAGTACGTCTACACGACCTCCAGCGCGAACTTCGGGAACATGCTCTCGATGGCGGTGCTGTCGCTGTTCGTTCCGTTCCTGCCGCTCCTGCCGAAGCAGATCCTGCTGAACAACTTCCTGTCGGACCTGCCGGCCATGGCGATCGCCGGCGACCGGGTCGACAAGGAGATGGTCGAGCGTCCCCGGCGGTGGGAGGTCGCCCGCATCCGCGCCTTCATGCTGACCTTCGGGGTGCTGAGCTCCCTGTTCGATCTGGTGACGTTCGGCGTGCTGCTGCTGGTGCTGCGGGCAGCACCGGACGAGTTCCGGACGGCATGGTTCGTCGAGTCGCTGCTCACCGAGCTGGCGATCCTGCTGGTCGTGCGGACCCATGGCCCGCTGCTGGCGAGCCGGCCGAGCACGGGGGTGCTGGTGTCGTCGATCGCGGTCGGAGCCGTCGCGCTGGGGCTTCCGTACCTGCCCGGACTGGCCTCCGGCTTCGGCTTCGTGCCGCTGCCGGCGGGCCTGCTCGCCGTGCTGGTGGCGATCACGCTCGCCTACGTCCTCGCGAACGAGCTGGCCAAGCGGCAGTTCCAGCGGCGCATCGGGCTCTGAGCGTGCGAGGCGAGGGCCGGCCCGCCCGAGCCCCGCGGGCGCGGATCGTCGAGGGTGGAGACGAGGGAGTACCGGCGCGCCTCGCTCGGGCGGGGTCGACCCCGGCGGAGCGGCGGGTCGCGAGGCCACCGCCGCTCGCGGGCCGGCCCTCCCGGCGTCACACGGCGCTCGAACCCGGGCCGCGACGGCCTTCCACGACGCGGCGGTAGAGGTCGACGAGCTTGTCCACGGAGGCCTCCACGCGGTAGCGCTGGGCCGCCTCGCGGTAGCCGGCGCGGGCCCTCTGGAGCCCCTCCGGGTGGTCGATCCACCCGTCGATCTTGCGGGTGAGGTCCTCGCGGGAGCCCGCCTCGAAGAGGAACGAGTCGGACAGGGCGAACTGCGAGGTCGCGCTGAGCGGCGAGCGGGCGATGAGGCACGGCAGGCCGCAGGCCATGGCCTCCAGCACCGACATGCACTCGACCTCGACGTCGGCCGAGTGGACGCAGAGGTCGGCCCCGCCGTAGTAGGGGACGAGCTCCTCGGGCTTCAAGAACCGGAAGACCGGCTCGTTCGTGAGGGTCCGGCCCTGGGCCTCGAGGCGCTCCCGCAGGGGCCCGTCCCCGAGGATGACGAGCTGGATGCGGCTCTCGTGGCGCGACTTGCGGATGGCCTCGATGAGGAGGTCGTGCCGCTTCTCCCGGGCCAAACGCCCCACCGACAGGATGACGAACCTCCCCCCGAACTGCGGGCACTCCTCGCGCGGCAGGGGCCGGTACTCCGGTGGGACGCCGTTGGAGATCACCGAGGACGGCACGCGGAGGCCGTACCGCCGCAGCTCCGCCTCGGCGAACGCGCTCGGGCAGATCACGTGGTCGGATCGGTTGTAGGTCGTTCGCAGGAAGAACCGGTAGACCCAGTCCACCGCCTTGCGGCTGTGGATGCCCACGTTGTGCAGGAGGTGCTCGGCCTGCACGTGGAAGGTGGAGACCACCGGCACCTTCGCCTTGCGGGCCACGGTGATGGCGCGGATCCCCAGGTAGAACGGGAACTGGTTGTGGATGACGTCCTGGCGCGCCAGCGTCTCCTCGAGGATGCGCCGGTCGGGCCAGGCGAAGGGAAACCGCATCTTCTCCATGATCCCGCCCGGCGTAGGGATGACGAAGGTCTTGAGCGGGGTCTTGCCCGGCGCCGGCGCGCCGGTGGCGAGCACCTCGACGATGTGGCCCCGGGCGCGCAGCAGGTCGGTGAACCGCCTCGTGGAGACGACCCCGCCGTTGGCCGTGTCGTCCCAGGCGTCGGTGACCATCGCGATCCGCAGCGGCAGCGGCTCCGGGGCCGGCGGGTTCGGGCCGTCCACTTGCGTCGGGCTCATGGCGCCGCAATCTACTCCACGGCCGCCCCTCCGCACGGAGGAGTTTTCCGGCCGAGCGGACGCGCTTGCCTGGCCGGCGCCCGGCTCGAGACGGGACTGCGGGACTGGCTCCCGGGCCGGTGGACCGGCCCCGGCGGCCTCGATCTCCTCGCCAGGGCGGAGGCGCGACGGGTAGGCTGTCGCCCGGGCGTCACGGCCGGCCCCGCCGGCGCCCGGAGAGGCCCAGATGACCACGCCCTATCCCCGCCTCCTCGAGCCCCTCGACCTCGGCTTCACCCGGCTGCGCAACCGCGTGCTCATGGGATCCATGCACACCGGCCTGGAGGACCGCGCCCGGGACTTCCCGCGGCTCGCCGCGTACTTCGCGGAGCGGGCCAGGGGCGGTGCGGGACTCATGGTGACGGGCGGGTTCGCCCCGAACGTGGAGGGCTGGCTCACCCCGTTCGGCTCCCGGCTGGCGACCCGGCGTGCGGCGCGGGCCCACCGCGTGGTCACCGACGCGGTCCACGCCGAGGGCGGGAAGATCGCCCTGCAGATCCTCCATGCGGGGCGCTACGGCTACCACCCGCTCTCCGTCGCGCCCTCCAGGATCAAGGCCCCGGTCAGCCCGTTCACGCCGCGCGCCCTGTCCTCGGCCGGCGTGGAGCGGCAGATCCGCGCCTTCGCGCGCTGCGGCGCCCTGGCCCGGGAGGCGGGCTACGACGGCGTGGAGGTGATGGGCTCGGAGGGCTACTTCGTCAACGAGTTCCTGGCGCCGCGCACGAACCGGCGCACCGACCGCTGGGGCGGGAGCTACGAGAACCGCATGCGGCTGCCGGTGGAGATCGTCTCCCGGCTCCGGGAGGCGGTGGGGCGTGACTTCATCGTCGTCTTCCGCCTGTCCATGCTCGACCTCGTTCCGGACGGCAGCACCTGGGAGGAGGTCGTGCTGCTCGCCCGTGCCCTGGAGGCGGCGGGGGCCACCATCCTCAACACCGGCATCGGCTGGCACGAGGCCCGGGTGCCCACCATCGCGACCTCGGTGCCGCGCGCCGCCTTCGCCTGGGTCACCCGGAAGCTCAGGGGCGCGGTGGGGATCCCGGTCTGCGCCACGAACCGCATCAACTCCCCGGACGTGGCGGAGCGCCTGCTCGCGGACGGGTGCGCCGACATGGTCTCCATGGCCCGGCCGCTCCTCGCCGATCCGCAGCTCGTCGCGAAGGCGGCGGCGGGACGAGCCGACGAGATCAACACCTGCATCGCCTGCAACCAGGCCTGCCTGGATCACGTCTTCCAGCGGAAGACCTGCACCTGCCTGGTGAACCCGCGCGCCTGCCACGAGACCGAGCTCACCTGGACGGCCGCCGCGAGGCGGAAGAAGGTGGCGGTCGTGGGCGCGGGGCCGGCCGGCCTCGCATCCGCCACGGTGCTCGCCGAGCGCGGCCACGCCGTGGACCTCTTCGATGGCGCCGCCGAGATCGGAGGCCAGTTCAACATGGCCCGGCGCATCCCGGGCAAGGAGGAGTTCGCGGAGACGCTCCGTTACTTCCGGCGCCGCATCGAGGTGACGGGGGTCCGGCTCCACCTGGGCCGCCGGGTCGAGGCGGCGGAGCTCGTCGCCGGCGGCTACGACGAGGTCGTGCTGGCGACGGGGGTGGTGCCGCGCGACCCGGGCATCCCCGGCCAGGACCACACCAAGGTCCTCACGTACGTGGACGTGCTCGCGGGCGGGAGGCCCGTGGGGCGCCGCGTGGCGGTGGTGGGGGCGGGCGGCATCGGCTTCGACGTCGCCGAGTTCCTCGTCCACGCCCCGTCGGCGGGCGGCGCGGACCTGGCGGCCTGGATGGCGGAATGGGGCGTGGCCGACCCGGAGGCGGCGCGGGGAGGCGTGACCGCGCCGCGCCCGCCGCCGCCGGCGCGGCAGGTGGTCCTCCTCCAGCGGAAGACGAGCAAGCCGGGCGCCGGGCTCGGGAAGACGACCGGCTGGATCCACCGGGCGGCGCTGAAGGCCCGGAACGTGGAGATGCTCTCCGGCGTGAACTACGAGCGGATCGACGACCGCGGCCTGACCGTCAGCTTCGGGAAGGAGCGGTCGGGAAGGCGCGTGCTGGACGTGGACCACGTGGTCCTCTGCGCCGGCCAGGAGCCGCTCCGCGAGCTGCAGGGCCCGCTCCGGGCCGCCGGCGTGCGCGTGCACCTCGTGGGAGGGGCGGACGCGGCCGCAGAGCTCGACGCCAAGCGCGCGATCGACCAGGGGACGCGGCTCGCCGCGCGCCTCTGAGCCCGCCGGGGGCGCCGCATCGCGCGTCAGGCGTACAGCCGCTCGATCTCCTGCGCGTACTTGTCCCGGATGACGGCTCGCTTCAGCTTCATCGTCGGCGTCAGCTCCCCGCCGGCGACCGTGAGCTCGCCGGGCAGGATGGCGAACTTGCGGATCCGCTCGTAGCGCGCGAGCCCGTCGGAGATGCGCGCGATCTCCCCCTCGAGGTACTGCCGGAACACCGGGCAGTCGCGCGCCGCGTCGATGTCCCGCGCCGGGCTTCCCACCCGGGTCGCGACCTCGGTCACGCGATCGGGGTCGAGCGTCAGGAGCGCGGCGACGTAGTTGCGCCGGTCGCCGAGAAGCACGGCCTGGGCGATCCCGGGAACGGTCTTCAGCATCGCCTCGATGGGCGCGGGGGCGATGTTCTTGCCGCCGGAGGTGATCAGGAGCTCCTTCTTCCGGTCGGTGACCCGCAGGAACCCGTCGGCGTCGATCTCGCCGATGTCGCCCGAGTGGACCCACCCCTCGGCGTCGAGCGTCTCGGCGGTCGCCGCGGGGTCCTTCAGGTAGCCGAGGAAGACGTGGGGGCCGCGCATCCAGATCTCGCCGTCGGGCGCGAGCCTCAGCTCGGAGCCCGGCATCGCGATGCCGGCGCGCCCCGTCCTGTATCGCTCGTTCACGGAAAGCGTCGAGGGCCCGGTGACCTCGCTCATGCCGTAGACCTCGAGGATGGGGATGCCCAGCGACAGGAAGAACTCCAGGGTCCCGAGCGAGATCGGCGCCGCCGAGGTGACGCAGTGGCGCGCTCGGTCGAGGCCGAGCCGCTCGCGCACCTTGTCGAAGACGAGGCGGCGGGCCAGCCCGTAGAGCGCGGGGGGCGAACGCCCCTTCTGCTGCGCGTAGCCGCCCGCCAGGCCCTTGGCGCGCGCCCACCGCGCGACGAGCCTGCGCGGGAGGGAGGCCGCCGCCCCGGCCGACTGGATCCGCGCCTGGATCTTCTCCCAGACGCGCGGCACGCCGAAGAACAGGGTCGGTCGGGCCTCGCGGAGGTCGTCCGGGAGCCTCTCGAGGCTCTCCGCGAACCAGGTGCACCCCCCGCACGTCATCGGCAGGTAGAGCGAGTTCCACTGCTCGGCGATGTGCGACAGCGGCAGGTACGACAGGAAGTGGTCCTCGTGCGTGAGCTTCAGGTGCGGGACGCCGACCTCCGTCAGCCAGGTGACGTTCCGGTGGCTGATCATCACGGCCTTGGGCGGGCCGGTGGTGCCGGACGTGTAGATGAGGGTGCAGAGGTCGTCGGGCTTCTGGCCGACGAGCCGCTCGTCCACCCGCTCTTCCGGCACGCCCTCGGCCGTCCGCAGGAAGTCGTCCCAGCCGTGGACGTCCTCGGACGCGGGAGCGCCCTCCATGACGATGACCGCCTTCAGCCGGGGCAGGTGCGCGCGGAGCGCCTGGATCGTCTCGAGGTGGACCCGGTTCTCGACGACCGCCACCACGGCCTCGCAGTGGTGGGCGACGTACCGCACCTGGTCCGGCGTGATCGTCGTGTAGACGCCGACCGGGACCGCGCCCGCGTGCATGGCGCCCGTGGCGGCCAGGAACCACTCCGGCCGGTTCCATCCCATGACGACGACGCACTGGCCGGGCTGGACGCCCAGCGCGACGAGCGCGCGGGCCACCCGCCGGGCATCGCGTCCGTAGTCCCGCCACGTGGCGGTCTGCCACTCGCCGCCCCGCTTCCAGCGCATCGCGGGGCGATCGCCGTGGGCCTTCGCGGTTGCGGAAAGGAGGGCTGGAATCGTCGTGGGCATGGCAGGACCTCCGGCGCGCGACACGTCCCGGCGACGGTCGCATGGCTCGTCCGGCCCACGGCGAAGGGACGGACGTGACCTCTGGATGAGTAGCACTTGCCGGCGGTCGACTGGACGGTGCCTTGTGGGGGGTGCCCGGAGCCGCAGCAGCCGCGCGGCCGGGCGCAAGCGGAGGTTCACGCCCCTGCGTGGGGGCGCCGGCACCCGGAAGGCGGCCTTCCACCCCTCCGGCCAGGCCGGCGGCCACACCGGAAGACCTCGGCGGCCACCTCGCCGGTGAAGGCGGGCTGGAGGTAGGACACGAAGGCCCAGAGCGCGACGAGCGCGAGCAGCGCGACGATGCACGCCTTGACGGCGAAGGCCTTCAGCCCACGACCTCCGGAGCGCCGCGGAACCTCGCGACGGGCTCCTCCCGGATGGGGACGTTCAGCAGCGCGGCGCCGACGCCGAGCCCGATCGCAATCCACCAGACCACGTCGTAGCTCCCGGTGACGACGTAGATGCGTCCGCCGAGCCAGCCGCCCAGGAACGCGCCGACCTGGTGGAAGAAGAACACGATGCCCCCGAGCATGGCCATGTTCTCCACGCCGAAGACCGTGGCCACCGTGCCGTTCGTGGGTGGGACGGTGGAGAGCCACAGCAGGCCCATCGCGGCGCCGAAGGCGTACGCCGATCCCTCCGTCAGCGGCAGCGCCAGGAAGGCGGCGATGACGACGGCCCGAAGGCCGTAGATGCCGACGAGGATGCCGGGCTTCTTCACCCGGCCGCCGAGGAACCCCGCGGCGTAGGAGCCCGCGATGTTGAAGAGGCCCACGAGCGCCAGCACGATCGCGCCGGTCGTCGCGCCCAGCCCCTTGTCCGTGAGGTAGGCGGGGAGGTGCGTGGCGATGAAGACCACGTGGAAGCCGCACACGAAGAACCCGAAGGACAGCAGCCAGAAGCCACGGTGGGTCAGCGCCTCGCGGAGCACCTCGCGGAGGCGCATCGGCGGCCCGCGCGACGCGCCGGCGGCCGGCGTCTCGAAGAGCACGCCCGCCAGGGGAGCCATCGTCGCGCCGAGCGCGGCGAGGAGGAGGAGCGTGCGCGACCAGCCGAGGGCCTCGATCGCCGACGCGGCCCCGGGCAGCATGACGAACTGGCCGAGCGAGCCCACCGACATGGCGACGCCCATGGCGAGGCTGCGGCGCTCGGGCGGCGTCGACCGGGCAATCGCCCCGAAGACGACCGGGATGGTGGTCCCCGCCAGGCCGAGCCCGATGAGGAGCCCGGCCGACAGGAGCGTCGTCGTGCCGTTCGCCTGTGCCATGAGCACCAGGCCAGCGACGTACAGCGAGCTGCCCACGAGGATGGTCTTGCCGGCGCCGTGGCGATCGGCGAGCCGCCCCGCGAAGGGCTGGGCCGCGCCCCATGCGAGGTTCTGCAGCGCCATCGCGAACGCGAAGACCTCGCGGCTCCAGCCGTTGTCCCGGGACATCGGCGCGAGGAAGAGGCCGAAGGAGTGCCGGATCCCGAGGGAGACCGAGAGGACCACCGCGCCCGCCGCCAGCATCCTCGCCGGAGTCCGCCAGTCACGTCCTCGCGTCTCGCCCATGGCGTCTCCGGTAGCGACTCCCGCGCGGGGCCTGCCCCAGCTCCTCGCGCGGCCGGCCACGCGCCGGGTCACCGCGAGGAGCCGCGGGGTTATACCCGCGCAGTGACCCCGTGGGAACCGGAACGCGCCTGGCGGGCGCGCCCGGCCGCACGGGGGGCGACCCGAACCGGGCCTGTCGACGGGCCGTGCGCACGCCTACATTCTGGTTGTCCCCGCACGGGCAAGTGGAGGCCTCGCGGGGCAGGGGTCGGCCGAGGAGCGCCGGGTCGTTTGAGTCGGGGCGCCCACGGCCGGCTCCGCGTCCTGCCGGCTCCGGCTCGACCCCTCGACCCGCGGCGCCCGAGGCCCGGCGGGCGGGCCGCTCCGCGCCAGTCGCCGGGCGAGCCCAGGGACTCGATCTCCTGGAGCTTCTTCGGCGCCGCGCCGGCCTCGAGCGTCGTGTGGCGGTGACCCACGAATGCTCCGGAGCCGGGAACCACTCGATGGGCCGAGGCGACCCTCGGGGTCAGACGAGCGGCCAGACGACCAGGACTGCGAGGTCCCAGGCCGCGTGCGTGAGGACCGCCGGCCAGAGCGAGCGGCCGATCACGCGCAGGAGACCCCAGGTGAACCCGCAGCCCGCCGCGAGAGCGCCCAGCAGGAGCGATCCGGACGCGAGGCTGGCCAAGCCGTAGAGCAGCGCCAGGGCCGCCACCCGGGCCAGCGCAGGGGCGCTCAGGGGCCGCCCGTCGGCCTCGGCGACCGCGCCGGCGAGGGGCCGGCCGCGCCAGACGACCTCCTCGCAGAACGAGATCAGGACCACCAGCGCACCGAGCGCCGGCGGACGGTAGCCGGCGGCGTTCAGCATGCCGTAGAGGCCTCGGGTCGCCCCGGGGAGCGAGGGAAAGAGCGGGACGAGCGCTCGGTAGAGGCCGTAGGTCGCGCCGACCATGGCCGCGCCGGCCACCGCCCCCAGCATCAGGGCCCCGGCGCGGGGTCGCAGCGACCGTCGGGTCTCGGGATCCCCCAGGACGAGCCTCGCCGCCGCCATCGTGGCCAGGATGGCGAGGGGGGTCCAGCTTCCGGCGATCCCGACCCACGCGAAGCCGAGCAGCCAGCAGGCGACGGCGATGGGCAGGTCCAGGCGAGGTGACATGCGCAGGCGGACTGTAGCAAGGTGTGAGGTGCGATGTCCGAGCGTGTCCTCCTCACGGGTGCCACCGGCTTCATCGGCCAGCACCTTCACGCCCCGCTGGTGCGGGCCGGCCACGCCGTCCGCTGCCTCACCCGCAGGCCCGACGCGGCGCGCTCCCGCTGGCCGGACCGCGAATGGGTCGGCGGCGACGTCGGCGAGCCGACGGGCCTGGTGCGCGCGATGGATGGCTGCGCCGCCGCGTACTACCTGGTCCACGGCATGGCATCGGCGAGGCCGGGATGGGCCGACGACGAGCTGCGCTGGGCGGAGGACTTCGCGGTGGCGGCCGGCCAGGCCGGCGTCCGGCGGGTGATCTACCTGGGCGGGGTGGCGCCTCGGGGCGAGCCGTCCGAGCACCTGCGCTCGCGGCTGGAGACCGGCGAGGTGCTCCGGACCGGTCCGGTGCCGTGCCTGGAGCTGCGTGCCGGGATGATCGTCGGTGCCGGAAGCGCCTCCTGGACCATCGTGCGCGACCTCGCGGCGAGGCTCCCCGCGATGGTCCTTCCAGCGTGGCTCGCGCATCGCAGCGAGCCGGTGGCGGTCGACGACGTGGTGGCGGCGCTGGTGGCGGGAATGCGGATCGAGCTTCCCGGAAGCACCTGGTGGGACATCCCGGGCCCCGAGGCCCTCTCCGGCAAGGAGATCCTGCTGCGTGTCGCGGCGGTGATGGGGCGGAAGCCCATCCTCGTCGACGTCCCGCTCGTCACGCCCCGGCTCTCGTCTCACTGGATCCGCCTGGTGACCCGCGCCGACTACGGGCTCGCCCGCGAGCTCGTCGAGGGGCTGACGAGCGACCTCCTCGCGACCCGCCCGGGCTACTGGGCCGCCGCCGGCCTTCCGGCGCCCATCGCGCTCGAAGAGGCGGCGCGCCGGGCGCTCGCCGCCGAGGCCGGGACCCTGACGCGACGCGGGAAGCTCGCCGAGGCGCTGGCGGGCATGCTCACGCCGCGCGCCTGACCGGGGCGGCCGCGCGGCCGCCCAGAGACGAGGTCCGGATCGGGAGCCTTCGTGCCCGCTCGCGCCCGGCGTGCGTCATGGCGGTGGGCACGAGCCGGACTCGCACGTCATCGAATCAAGACGATAGGAGCCCAATCCGGATGAGCTGCGCCGACGGGCGCAGAACGCAAGCCTGTAACCCTCACGTGGCGAGGTGCGCCAGGGTTGCGGCGGGCGACGCGGCATCGTAGAAACCCGAATCGTGACGATCGCCCTGAGGAAGGCCCCCGCCTCGCCCACGGCCACGCCCCGCGACGCCCCGGACATGCGTCCGGTGGAGGGTGCCGACGCCGACGAGGAGCTCGCGCTGCTCGCGAAGGCGCTCGGCCACCCGGCGCGCGTCCAGATCATGCGCCTCCTCGTGCGCCGGGAGGCCTGCATCTGCGGCGACATCGTGGACGAGATGCCGCTCGCCCAGTCCACCGTGTCGCAGCACCTGAAGGTGCTCAAGGACGCCGGCCTCATCCGCGGGGAGATCGACGGCCCGCGCGTCTGCTACTGCGTCGAGCCCCGCACGCTGCGGCGGCTCAAGGCGCTCGTCGGAAGCCTGTAGGAGCATCCCATGGCCGAAGCCACCGTCGCCCCGCCCGGACCCACGGGCGTCGCCCGCCGGCTCTCCTTCCTCGACCGCTACCTGACGCTCTGGATCTTCCTGGCCATGGGGGCGGGGATCGTCCTCGGCTGGGCCGTGCCCGGGGTGGTCCCCGCGCTAGACCGGATGAGCGTCGGGACGACCTCCATCCCCATCGCGATCGGGCTCATCCTGATGATGTACCCGCCGCTCGCCAAGGTCCGGTACGAGGAGCTGCCGCGCGTCTTCCGCAACGGGAAGGTGCTCGGGCTCTCGCTCGTGCAGAACTGGGTGGTCGGGCCGATCCTCATGTTCGCGCTGGCGGTCCTCTTCCTGCGCGACAAGCCCGAGTACATGGTCGGGCTCATCC
>Ga0316622_100002674_pt1 | contig 12436 bp, 11 predicted proteins | sample OWC_Aug_OW2_C1_D_FD_207646 | JGI IMG/M metagenome (GOLD analysis project Ga0316622, IMG submission 207646) | Wetland soil microbial communities from Old Woman Creek delta, Ohio, United States - OWC_Aug_OW2_C1_D5_C | ecosystem: Environmental > Terrestrial > Soil > Wetlands | place: USA: Ohio... | reverse complement strand
AACGATCATGAGGAGGAGGACAAGCCATCTTCGCCAGGGGCGTCGTTTGGTAGCTTCCAAGATTCTCTCCTAAGCCGAGCGGCTGTTGCCGCCGTCGGGCGCAGCCTCAGTATGTATCCGGCGCACCGCCCGGCGCGCCAATGTGACCATCAGCAGTACCGAGAGCGGTATTCCCGCGAGCAAAAGCCCGAGCGTGAAGAGCGGACGGGTTCCAAGTCGTTCATCGAGCCACATCCCTCCAAAGACCGACGCCAGCACAATCAGAAGTGTGACGCAACCGACCTGGCCCACCATCACGATCAGGACCGTGTTCAGCAGCGCTTTGCGGCCGTCTTCCTTCTTCTCCATCACGCTGGATTATATCCAGTCGGGTTGCCGGTCACGTCCGCGATCTAGAACAGGTTCGCCGCGCCCGCGTATGACCAGGCAAACCACGGCGCGAACACCGTGCCAACCAGTATGACGACAAGCGTTAGTGTCGTCAGCACGAGCGCGTACGACCCGGGCAACCGTACAGGGTGCTTCTCCTCGTCCTCGTCCGGCAATCGGTAAAGGTATACGTACTTGAGGACGTTGAGGTAGTAGTAGACACCCACGATCGAGTTGATGATTCCGACTACGACCAGCCAGACATAATCCGCCTGCACGCCGGCGGCGAACACGAACACCTTCGCCACAAAGCCGGCAAACGGGGGCATCCCCGCAAGAGAAAGAAAGGCCGCGAGCATCATGAGGCCGAGCCCCGGTGAACGACGGCTCAGGCCGGCAAGATCGCGGATGTCTTCCAGGCCAGTGGCCCCTGTGAACGCCATGACGATTCCGAAGGCCAAAAGGTTCGTGAATATATATGCAGCCAGGTAGAATACCACGCTCGCGGCGCCTAGTTCAGGAAATCCCCAAGTGGTTCCTTCGCGCGGTATCGCCAGCACGCCGATCAGCACGTATCCTGCGTGTGAAATCGACGAGTATGCAAGCAGGCGCTTGAGGTTCGTCTGAGGCAGGGCCAGCAGGTTGCCAACGGTCATGGTGATGGCAGAGATCACGGCCAGGACTAGGGTCCATCCGCCAGCGAAGTCCGGAAAGGCGACGAAAAACAAACGCGTGATCACGGCGAAGCCCGCCGCCTTTGACGCAGTTGAAAGGAAGCCAGAGACAGGGGTTGGGGCGCCGTGGTAAACGTCGGGCGCCCAGAAGTGGAAAGGCACAAATGCGGCCTTGAAACCGAGGCCAACGAGGATGAGCACCAGGACAACAAAACCGAGCGCAGGCGCAAGCTCGCCTGATCGCAGCGAGCTGCCGATCGCATAGATGTCAGTCGTGCCGGTGATGCCGAGGATGAGGCTGAAGCCGTACAGGGTCACAGCCGAACTCAAGGCGCCGAACAACAGGTACTTGAATCCCGCCTCGGTCGAATGCCGATCTGACAGCATGAATCCAGAGAGCACGTACAGAGGGATCGAGGCGGTTTCGATGGCGAGGTAGAGCATCACGAGGTCGCCTGCGCTCGCCATGAGGTTCAGACCCAGAGTGGCGGCTAGAAGTAAGAGATAGGCCTCGCCGCGCTGCCCCACCTGCTCATGGCCCATAAAAAGCAATGCAGTGGCAGCGGCCGCGCACATGAACAGCATCTTGAAGAAGAATCCCAGCCAGTCGTACCGGATCATGCCGCCGAGTGTCGATACTGGTTCCCCCGGCCGGGAGAAGCATAGAGAGGCGATCACACTGATAACCAAGCCCGCGGCGGTGAGCCAGCCCAGATTCCGCCGGCGTTCGGTTTTCAAGAATGGCTCGACCCCAAGCAAGAACAGGGCAAGTGCCAGGATCAGGATCTCAGGCAGGACCGAAAGAATCATCTGCGAGCTGAACATCATGAACCTCCCAGCAGGCGCAGGATGTTCTCAACGCCGGTCTGCACCATGGGAACCATGATCCGCGGGAACAAACCAATGCCGACCATTAACAGACACAGGGTGACTATGGCGACCTTGTCCAGCGCCGTAATGGGTGTGATATGTCCCTCGAACTTCTCAGGCATCTGGCCGAAGAAGACACGCCGGATGACCAGCATGACGTACGCAGCCGTCACGACAATAGAAACAATCGAGATCACCGCGACCAACCACTGGGCCTTCCAGACTCCCATGAAGATGGGGAACTCAGCGATGAAGCCCGAAAAGCCAGGCATCCCCATCGAAACCAGCCCGCCGATGATGAAGCCGACCGCGGCCAGGGGCATGATCTTCACAAAACCACCCAGGTCGGGGATATGCCGCGTATGCGCGCGGTCATACACCATGCCGACAACAGCAAAGAAGAGGGCCGTCATGATGCCATGTGAGAACATCTGCACTCCAGCGCCCAGCATGCCCTCGCGCGACAGAGTGGCAAATCCCATCGCCACCAGGCCCATATGGGAGACTGACGAGAAGCCAATGACGTACTTGAAGTCGGTCTGCACGAAAGCAATGAAAGCGCCATACACGACATTTACGGTAGCAAGTCCGATAATGAGAAGGCTCCAGGTCTTGGCACCCTCCGGCAGAAGCATGATGCCAACGCGGAGGGCAGCGAAAGCGCCCAGCTTCATCAGCACACCTGCATGGAACATGGACACGGCCGTCGGGGCAGCCACGTGGCCATCCGGCGACCAATTGTGGAACGGCCAGATGCCGCCCAGCACCGCGAAACCGAGGAAGACGGGCAGGAACCAGAAGTCCTGGAATGCCTGCGAGAAGCCCGCCTGCTCCAGCTGCAGCATATCGAAGGTCAGTACGCCCGTGTTCTGATACGCGACCCAGTACATCGCCAGTCCGCCGACCAGCGAGACAACGGAGCCGATGAAGAGGTAGAGAGTGAGCTTCATCGCCGCATACTCGCGGGTCTGAATCCATCCCCAGATCACGATCAGAAGGTACATCGGGAAGACCGCGATCTCGTAGAAGAAGAACAGCATGAAGAGATCCAGCGAGCAGAACACTCCGAAAACACCGCTGGCGAGTATGAACAGAAAGGCGAAAAATTCGCGCGGCCGGTCCTGAATCCCTGTTGAGACGCCGTGCCTCTCTTCGCCCCAGGAAATCAGAACGCCAGTGAACATCACAACGCCCGTGAGCAGAACAAGCGGCGCGCTCATTCCGTCGACGCCGAAGTGCAATGTGATGCCGAGAACCGGGAGCCACTCATACTGCTCGACGAACTGATAACCCGTCAGGCCCCGCGTCAGATAGGTGATGTACACCCAAAGCGACAGGCCCAGGTTTAGGACTGCCGCACCAAGGGCGATCGAACGGACAAGGTTCTTCCGACCGCCCGGCATCAATAACATGACAAGTGATGCCGCGATAGGCGCGAACACGATGGCGCTCAGGAAAGGAAATGTCATCATCGTCCTCTTAGAACAATGCCACCACGGCCTTGTTAATCACATCGAGAATCCAAGCCGGCCAGACTCCGATCCAGAGGATCAGCACCATGAGAGGCGCCATCACAATGATCTCTCGAACTGAAATCTCGGCAACCTTGTGCTCACCGTGTGTCCAGTGCTCGTTGGCCGGCCCGTGCAGGACCTTGTAGATGGCCTTCAGGATGTAGGCTCCAGTGAACAGCAGGCCCAACATGGACACCGCGGTATAAACGGTCAGCAGCGGCCAGGACCCCCGCACCACAAGGAATTCCGAAACGAAGCCGTTCAGACCGGGCAGGCCAAGGGACGCCATGCTGGTATATAAGAGGATGCCGCCATAGATTGGCAGCACCGGAAACAGGCCACCGAACTCATCTAGATTCCGGGTGTGCGTGCGCTCGTAGATAACGCCTACGAGGAAGAACATTCCGGCCGCCGAAAGGCCATGGTTGAACATCTGCAATACGGCCCCATTGAGCGCGATATGCGCATCCGAGGTGCCCCTCGCCAGCGCCGCTGCGGCGATGCCGAGGACGACAAATCCCATGTGGTTCACCGAAGAGTAGGCCACCAGGCGTTTGAAGTCCTTCTGACCAAACGATCCGAAGGCGCCGAAGACGATGGCCCCAGTCGCCAGAAGTGCCAGCGCGCCTGCGAAAACGCGTGCTTGTTCTGGATACAGCGGCAGCACCAGGCGCAGAAAACCATAGGCGCCCAGCTTAAGCAGGACTCCGGCAAGGATCATTGAGCCGGCGGTCGGCGCCTCTGTGTGCGCATCGGGAAGCCAGGTGTGGAACGGCCATACGGGGACCTTGATCGCGAACGCGATCACGAAGGCCCAGAAGGCGATGGCCTTCACTGTGCCGACCGACATGCCAAGCAGCACGCCCTCATTGAGAGCGTTCCAGCCATCATATAACGCCACAAGGTCGAAGGTCCCGAACAGCACCCCGAGAAGCTGGATACCAAGCAGCAATCCCAGGGAGCCGCCCATTGTGTAGATCATGAACTTGAGCGATGCGTAGTCCCGGTTGCTGCTCCCCCACTGGTTGATCAGAAAGTACATCGGAACAAGCCCGATTTCCCAGAAGACAAAGAAGATCAGAAGATCGAGCGCCATGAAGACGCCGAGCATGCCCGTCTCTAGGAGCAGGAAGAGCATCATGTACGGCTGGACACGATCCGAGATGCTGAAAGAGGCCAGGATCGCCAGCGGCGTCAGCAGCGTGGTAAGCAGCACCATCGTCAGCGAGAGGCCGTCCACCCCAAGATGCAGCGAGGAACCTATGGCCTCATACCAGGTGTATTGTTCTTCGAACTGGAAGCCGGCCTGGTCTGGCACAAACTGCATCCACAGCCAGATGGCCAGCCCCAGCGGGACGAGACTTGCCGCCAGTGAAAACCAGCGGAGCAGGCTGGCGTTTCTTCGTGGCAGGAGCAGAAGCAACAGCGCCCCGAGGGTTGGAACGAAAAGGATCAGGCTCAGGAGATGACTGCGAAGGTAATCCATGACGCTCTCGCTAGGCCAGCAGGACGTAGAAAACGACGCTGCCCACAAGCATAAAGATGAGCAGGGCCAGCAACATGTAGTTCTGCACCCGGCCAGTCTGGATGGGCCGAAGGCTGCGGCCAAACCATTGGGCGACATGGGCAGTGCCGTCGCCAAAGAATTCGTTGATGACGGGCTTATCGATGTAATTGCGGAGTGTGTGACCAAGCCGACCCGTGAGCCGGCCAATTCCGTGCAACACTCCATCGATGAGCGCTCCATCGATCCACTTTGATGTGAGTGTCTCGGCTAACCAGAAGGACGGTCGAATGAAGACGACTTGGTAGATCTCGTCGATGTACCACTTGTTCTTGAGGAGTGGGATCTGCAGCCGGTCGTGCTCCGCGGTTCGCACGTTGCGATAGACGAGCCAGCCGATCAGCAGGCCACCCAAGGCAACGGCCAGGGAGGTAAGGAGCGGAACCACACTGAATGCGACGGCCTCAGGATGCTCGGCCAGAGTTCCGCCAACAAATGAGTGGAACCAGTTGGCCGAAAGCGGACCGAGTACGGGGAAGTGCTCAGGGATTCCAACCCAGCCATAGCCGATCGCGAATGCCGCCAGCACGACGAGCGGAGTCGTCATGGTCCATTTCGTCTCCTGTGCGTGCTCGGCCGCTTTCGTGCGAGCCGGACCGAGGAACGTTAACGTAATCTGCCGCATCGTGTAGAACGCAGTCAGGAAGGCAGCCACCGCCAGGGTGGTGAAGACCGCCAGGTGGCCGTGGCCAAAGGCGTCGGCAAGTATCTCGTCCTTCGACCAGAAGCCCGCGGTGATCAGTGGGAAACCCGAGAGAGCGAAGCCGCCAATCAAGAAGGTCCAGAAGGTGATCGGCATCCTCCTGCGCAGCCCGCCCATGTTGAACATGTCTTGAGGATCGACGTGATCGCCGGTGTGCAGAACGCCGTGCTCCATGCCATGAATCACGGAACCGGAGCCAAGGAACAGGAGTGCCTTGAAGAACGCGTGTGTGACAAGGTGGAACGCAGCTGCCACGTAGGCGCCGATTCCGAGGGCAGCCATCATGTAGCCGAGCTGAGAGATAGTGGAGAAAGCCAGCACGCGTTTGATGTCGTTCTGGGCGACCGCGATTGTGGCCGCGAAGAGGGCGGTGAAGGCGCCGCTGAATGCAACAATCGACATCGTCGCCGCATCGAGGCTCAGCAGTGGGAAGATCCGGATCGTCATGTACACGCCGGCAGACACCATCGTGGCCGCGTGGATCATCGCGCTAACCGGCGTGGGTCCCTCCATCGCGTCCGGGAGCCACACGTGCAGCGGGAACTGCGCCGACTTTCCCACCGCGCCGATGAATAGCAGCAGGCCCATCAGGCCGGCCGCTGAGAGGCCGAAGATCGGGGTCGGTACGGAGGCCAGCGTGTGCAGAACCTCCTCGCGGAAGATCTCACCGTAGGAGAGCGATCCCGTGGCCGAATAGATGAAAGCGATTCCGAGCAGCATGAAAACGTCGCCGATCCGGGTCGTCATGAATGCTTTCACGGCGGCGTCACGCGCTGAGGGCTTTGCATACCAGAAGCCGATAAGCAGATACGAGCACAGACCCATGATCTCCCAGCCGACAAACAGGGTCAGCAGATTGTCCGAGACCACCAGGGTGTACATGCCGAAAGCAAAAAGACCAATAAACGCGAAGAACCGAGAGTACATCGGCTCGATGGAGGGAACCTGGCGGCCGGCGAGTGTCGCCCCATGAGGCGGAAGGCCTGGACGATCATGGTCTCCAGGCGGTTGCCCGTAGTTGTGGTAGCCCACACTGTAGAGGAAGATCATCAGCACGGTCCACGCCACAAAAAAGAGCGTCACGGTTGTGAGGGGATCGAGACGGACGCCAATCTTCAACCACGCATCGCCTGTCGGAAGCCAGTTGACCGCCGACTCAAACGGATGCGCGCCCAGATGCTCGACACCCAGGGCGCGTACAAAAACAAGCATGCTGCCTGCCCAGGACAGCAAGGCAGCACCGACAGCAACCGTATGACTCAGCGACTTGCTACGATTGGTCACCAGCCAGATGGTGAAGAACGCCAGCAGAGGCGGAAGCGGTATCAACCAGAGCAGTGTTTCAGTCGTCATCGCTCACCACTTGAGCAGGTCGATCTCGTCGGCGATCACCGTGTTGTGCCGCCGGTAGACGGAAATGACGAGCGCCAGACCTACCGCGACCTCGGCTGCCGCGACCGCAAAAACAATGATGGCAAAGACCTGGCCCGTCATTTTCGTAAGGTCGCTCCCATAGCGCCAGAATGCCGCCAGATTCACGTTCACCGCGTTCAACATGAGCTCAACACCAAGGAGGATCGCTATGGCATTGCGCCGCGAAAGTACTCCAAACAGTCCGATGCTGAAGAGGGCGGCTGAAAGTACTACATACCAGGTCAGCGGAACCATCGGACGCTCCTACTTTCGGTTGAAGGCGACGTAGACCGCGCCAACAAGCGCGGCCAGCAAGAGTACGGAAGCCACCTCAAAAGGCAGCACATACGCGTTCGGCGACACGAGTGCGTCGCCCAAGAGCGACACCGCATCGTATCCAGCCGGCAATGGCGCTGGCGTCTTGTTGAAGGCGGACGAGAAGAACAGGACACTGAACAGGCCGGCAAATGTGACCAGCCCGATCAACGCTCCCAACCACCAGTTTCGATTGTGCTGAGGACCGGTGTCCCGCATGTCCCGCCTTGTGAGCATCACGGCAAAGATGAACAGAATCGCGATGGCGCCAATGTAGATCACCACCTGGACAACTGCCAGAAAGCCGGCGTTGAGCAGAGTGTAGATTACGGCGACAGAGAACAGCGTCGCTACCAACCACAGGGCGGCATGAATGAGGTGCCGCGAGGCGACCACCATGATCGCCGAGCCAACGGTCGCTGCCGCCACGACTAGGAAGATGATCTGTTGTAGGCTCATTGCCAATCCCGCATCCCCATCACGTTTCTCGAGGGCCGCGACCCGGAGGTAATCGGGCGGACCCTATGCACTGGCCGGCGCACTGCGAACAGGTTTCTCGACCTTGGATCGCTGGCGGCGGCTATGCTGGCGCGCGGTCTCCAGGGCCCCCAGACCCACGGCCACATTGGAACCAAACATCGTCAGGACGTAGAGCAGCGTCGAAGCATCCTTGAACATCGAGTGCACGAGCGCCGTGACCATGAGCAGCAAGAGAGCAACCGGCGTCAGGAATTTCCAGTTGAATGCCAGCATGTGATCGATTCGAATGCGCATCATCGTGTACTTCACCCACATGATGATCCAGTAACCCAGCATCGCCTTCGCGAGGAGGATTGGCGCTGCCAGGAAGGGAGAGACCTTTTCCAGGCCGAAGAAGCGATACCCGCCGAAAAACATGATCATCCAAAAGCCCCCGAACGTGAACGCGTGCAGGAGCTCGCCAGCATAGAACATGCCGAACTTCATTCCTGAGTACTCGATGTTGAAGCCCGCCACAATCTCAGACTCGGCTTCACCCATGTCGAAGGGGGCCCGACCCAGTTCGGCGATGGCCGCGATGAGGAAGATCGCCGCTCCGAGGGGAGAAAGGAGCACAAACCAGATGTCTTGCGCCTCAATGATCCCGTTCAAACCCATGGTACCCGCCAGCAGTGTCGGGATCAACAGCGTGGTCACCATTGGGATCTCGAACGAGACCAGCACGGCTATCTGCCGGAACGCACCAATCAGGGCGTACTTGTTGTGAGAACCCCATCCCGCCATGATGACGGCCAAAGTGCCGATGGCGCCCGCTGCAATCAGGTAGAGCGCACCGACGTTCAGGTCCACATTCAAGATCACTGGTGCAAGCGGAATGATCGCCCAGAGTATCAGGACGGCCGCCATCGACAGGATTGGCGCCAGGTTGTACACGACCCAATCCGCTGCCCGTGGCGTGATGTCCTCTTTGATCAACAGCTTGATGATGTCGGCAAATGGCTGAATCAGGCCGTACGGGCCGAGCCGGTTCGGGCCGATGCGATCCTGGAAACGCGCGACCGTCTTGCGCTCGACCCACACCAGAAAGATGTCCAGCAGCATCACAAGGGCGATGAGGAGAAAAACGCCCAAAAACGCGATGAGCACGTGGGCCGCGTCGGGCGCCATTCCCCAGCCAGTGAAGAGTCCCTGAAGCCAGTCCGCCAAGACCTTCAGTGGATCAGTCAGAAATTGCGTCATCCGCGTCGCTCCCGCTTACACAAAGAAAAGGCTGACAGGACAACCCTTATCAGCCTTCTCTCCGTCCGCTGGTCGGCTATGCCCACTCCAGCATTCCTTTGCGCCAGGTATAGATCAGGCCTGCCACCACGATAGAGATGAAGAGGATACCTTCGAGAACCGCGAAGAGCCCCAACTGCCCCAGGCGAACTGCCCAGGGGAACAAGAAGACCACCTCAACATCGAAGACAAGGAAGACCAAGGCGAAGATGTAGTACTGGGCCTTGAATTGCACCCACGTGTCCCCAACGGTCTCAATCCCACATTCAAACGTATCTTGCTTGACCGCATTTGGCTTCTTGGGACCGAGCAGCCATCCAACCGAGATGGCGCCGATTGGAATGATGAGTCCAACAACCGCGAATAAACCAATGTAGAGCCACTCGTTCTGCATCTTCGCTCCTTGTCACAAAGTCCGAAGGGCGCCAAAATTGTACCATAGTGAACTAACGCGACCTACGACGCCATTCCAATCTTGCAGGTGATATTCATCATGTATTGGCGCGCCGTTCGTCCGCCACCATGCGCGCGTTGCGAGGGCGCACTCGAGCCTAGCTCGGTCCGGCAGCTGGCCGTCGTGAGACCAGGATTGGTAGGCCCGATACCAATGCCGCGAGGGCGCCGAGGAGGCCCAAGGTACGAGTAGCCCCGCCTGTCAGACCGAGGAACGACCTCACTCGGAGGTCCAGACGCAGCGCGGCGATCGGCCGTCGGACCTCGGGGTGACCAGCTGTTCCTCCGGACCTGGACTGGATCCAGGCGGTGCCAAGAAAACGGCCGGCCTCCCGGGCGCGCACGGTCCAGTAGAAGGTTGCGTAGCCTCCAGCCCGGATGGGCTCGCTCGTGATTTCCGAGGGGATAATGGCCAAGCCAGGGAGCTCGAGTCGAGATTCCGCGATCATTGTCTCCGAACGAGGAGGATCCACCGGTCTTTGGGCGCGACCTTGTCGTACTGTCAGTTGGATCACCTGTGAATCACCGGCGCGAGTCCACGTCGGCAGCTCGAGCAAAACCGTCCACTCCACCTCGTCGGCGATTGATTCATCCAAAGTGGATGGAATTCTCAGAACCCGTTCCTCACGGCCAGTGGGCCAGCAACCCCAGGCGAGGAGGGTCGCGGAAACCAGCCACACCGCGGACAGTACCAGACTCCGGGGCAGAATCACTCTTGGGGACAAACCGGGCCGCTGGTTCTTCTGACGGGTGACCTGGGCAAATTGGCCAAAGGCATGGAACCGTGAGTGGCTCCTGTTCGGATCAACCTACCTCTGCGCCGCCTCCAGGATCCAGTACAAGGCGGCCGCGAATAGGGCGCTGGCGGGAATGGTGATCAGCCAGGCAGTCACGATATCCCCGACGACACCCCACCGCACCCGACCCAATCCTTCCGAAGAGCCCACGCCCACGATCGAGGAGCTGACCACCTGCGTAGTGCTGACCGGCCCACCGAACAGCGAGGCAGTCAGAATGACCAACGTGGACGTCAACTGCGCGGAACAGCCGTGAACGGGGCGAACTCGGAAGAAACCGGCGCCCAACGTACGAATGAGGCGCCAACTGCCAAGACCCGTGCCCAGCGCGATCGCGGCTGCGCTGATCGCGATCACCCAGAGTGGGATTTCGAACGAGTTGAGGCGGCCCCCAACCAGCAGGCTGAGCGTGATGACGCCAATCGTCTTCTGACCATCATTGGCCCCATGGCTCAGGGCCATGGCTACCGACGTCAGCAGTTGCCCCCGCCTGAACAGCTCATTGATGGCCGGCGAGGCATTCTGCGCCGCGAAGAAAATCAGGCGTGTCAAAACGAACCCGCTCAAGAAGCCGATGACCGGCGAGGCGAACAGGGCAAGCAGGACCTTGGAGAGTCCATTTGGATTGATGGCGCCGAAACCCGCGCCTACGAGGACAGCACCGAGGATGCCGCCGATCAGAGCATGTGAGGCGCTGGTGGGCATTCCCAGGAGCCAGGTCAACACCGTCCAGGTGATCGCGCCACCAAGGCCAGCGATGAGCACGCGCAGACTCATCGCTCCGGCACGCACGAATTCGTCGCCGATGGTGGTTGCCACAGCCAGGCCGAACACGAAAGGCCCAAAGAAGACCGCAACGGCAGCCACGGCAAGGGCTGCGCCCGGCCGAAACGCCCGCGAAGAAATCATCGTCGCGACGATATTGCTCGATCCCGTCACGCCGTTCAGCAGCGCGTACAGCAGCGCGAGGGCGATGATAACGACCAGTTCCTGCGGCATGGCAGGTCAGGTCTTCTTCACAACAATGTCTGAGATGATGTTGGCGGCCTCATCGCCGCGGTCGGCGGCGTTGGAGAGATGGCGATAGACCTCGCGCATTTTCAGCATTTCGACAACATGGTGCACATCTTCCGGGCCGCTGAAGAGGCTGGCGATGGCCTCGCGGTACACCTGCTCCACGCGGTTCTCCAGCGCCTTTGCCCGTTGGGCGTGGTCGATGGCCACGCCGGGATGCTTCTGGAGACGGAGCACAGCCTGGTGAATCTCATACGCCGCATCTTTCAGCAACGATGCAATGCGCAGCATGTAGGAGGTGGGCTTCACATTCAGGATGACCATCTCGCTCACCGTGCTGTCGGCGTAGTCGACCACGTCGTCGATTGAGCGGGACAATGCGAAGATATCCTCCCTGTCAAAGGGTGTAACGAACCGCCGGTTCAGTTCATCGATCAGGATACGGCGGATTTCGTCGGCTTCCTTCTCCTTGAGAGCAAGCTGTTCCGCCAGTTTGGAAGCGCCGCTCTCGAAGTACTGCACGAGCAGTGTCAGTGCTTCCAACGTGATGGACGCCTGCTGCTGAATCAACTTGTGGAAAATCTCTTCTCTTCTTCTGAAGAAACCGAACATGCGGACCTCTCACGGCACTTGTGTCCTGGCCCATCGCGCACGGGAGATTTATCATACCACCGTCGCACGCGGCGGTCGTCGCCAGGCCCTTTCCCACAACAATAGCGGGTACGCGGGCACGGCGAATGTCTTACAATGAAGAACTGTCTGAAGCAAGTCGTGGGCCGGACTTCCGGCCAAGTGAACCGAGGGCGACGTGACGATCCATACTCCAGAGCCGTTTCGGATCAAGATGGTCGAACAAATAAATCTGCTCTCTCCGGAAGCCCGAGAGCTACGGCTTCGGGAGGCCGGCTACAACCTCTTCGCGGTCAGGGCCGAGGACATCTTCATCGACCTTCTCACCGATTCCGGAACGGGTGCGATGAGTCAAGAGCAGT
>Ga0316622_100002672_pt1 | contig 12437 bp, 7 predicted proteins | sample OWC_Aug_OW2_C1_D_FD_207646 | JGI IMG/M metagenome (GOLD analysis project Ga0316622, IMG submission 207646) | Wetland soil microbial communities from Old Woman Creek delta, Ohio, United States - OWC_Aug_OW2_C1_D5_C | ecosystem: Environmental > Terrestrial > Soil > Wetlands | place: USA: Ohio... | reverse complement strand
CTCGTTGTGCTCGGAGTGACCGACGGGACCGGTTCGACTGCATTGAACACGGTCGTCTGGGTCACCGACGACACGCCTCCGAGCCTCAACGACACGCTTCCTGATTGGACCGTCCAGGAACGGTGCGTGATGGAGGAGGCTTGGGACCTCGACGAGTACTTCTTCGACATCGACGCGGACGACTATCTGATATACACGTCGGGTTTCGAGCACATACTCGTCTCGATCAACCAGACGAGCCATGTTGTCTACATCTCCGCGCCTGAAGAGTGGTCAGGGGTCTCGGAAGGCACCCTGATGGCCAGGGACCCGACCGGGGCACTCAAGGTCACGACGGTCAGGGTCATCGTCACGCCGTACAACAACCCGCCGGTCCTGGCCGGTATAGGCGACGTCCACGTGAAGTACAACGAAACCTATGTCCTCTATCTCCAGTTCTACGTCAGCGATTCTGACAATACCCTCGACACGCTGAGCATCACCCTGGACGACCTGCGCGTGAGTCACACGAGCTCGTATGGGATACACCGTCTGGAATTCCTGTTCCCGCCGAACCAGAATGAGTCCATCCTGACCTACAACGGGTCTTACTCTGTGACCGTCCGGTTGACTGTCTCGGACGAGGAGCACACAGTCTGGACTGACTTCAGGGTGATCGTTGCGGACAACTCCCCGCCGAGGGTGATCGTTCCGAACCCCGAGCAACTCTACTACGCGTTCCCCGAAGACGGCTATCTGAACAACACGCTCAGGTTCCTGGACATATTCGCGGACGATGACGACCCCTCTCTGGTCTTCGAGATATCGAACTGGACGCACATCCGTCACGTTATCTATCCGCTCACCGGCGTGGTCAACCTGACCGCCGATCCGGACTGGTACGGCACGGAGGTTCTCACCTTGTGGGCGAGGGACTCCAGGGGCGGATGGGCGCGAGTCCAGGTTTTCGTGACGGTCCAGCCGATCAACGACGCCCCTGTGTTTACGTCGGTCCCGGACCTCATCGTTAGGGGCGGCCCAAGGAGCTTCAGCTACGACGTGAGGCTCTACGTGTCAGACCCTGACAATACGATCGGCGAGTTGACATTCAACGCGTCATGGGCGGAACCGACGGCAAGCATTTCAGTCGTGGGCGGCGTGCTCTACGTCAGCCTCCCGAAGGACGAGGACGTCATCTCGGTCACCATCGTGGCAAGGGACGGACAACTCTCGTCGAATGCCATGACGTTTAAGATCGGCGTGTCCAAGACCATCGCAGAGCAGATCGGTTGGCCGTACTCGTTCCCCCTCGTTTTGCTCGCAGCCGGTGTACTGGGCTTCTTCATCGCCTCACGTCTGCCAAAGCCCCACGCGCTCGAGAACGTCTTCCTGATACACAACGACGGCCGCTTGGTATCCCATGTCACCAAGGAGGAGAACACGAATCTCGATACCGACGTGGTGAGCTCCATGTTCACCGCGGTCCAGGATTTCGTCAAGGACTCCTTCCAGAAGGGTGAGGTCGGCCTGAAGAAGCTCGAGGTGGGGGACAAGAACATCCTGATCGAGAAGGGCGAATCAGCCTACCTCGCGCTCATATACACCGGCTGGCCGGACAAGCAGACTTTCACCCGGCTCGCCATGCTTCTGAAGGACATAGAGGAGCGGTACACGGGGCGGCTCGAGCACTGGAACGGGACACAGAAGGCGGTGGCCGGCGTGGAGAAGATGCTCCAGGAGTTCATGGCCGACGCCTACAAGCCAGGAGCCTGGCACGACGAGCAGAAGATGGCGGACCAGGAATGGGTCAGCATCCTCGAGAAAGAGAGCTGAGCCTCGGCGCACTGGCCACATGGGGTCGGAGACCAGTCTGGGCACGCAAAGACTTAAACCGCATAGGTTCATCCCTTGAACCCAGATGTCAAGTGCACCTCCTCGTCAGCCTGTCACTGTCACCCTGAGGCGTGATCTGGGCCTCCTTGACGTCACGATGATCGGCGTGGGAGCGATGATCGGGACGAGCATATTCGTCCTAGTTGGATTGGTCACACACCAGGTCGGCGCCGCGATCATACTGGTGTTCATACTGAATGGAATTGTGACGATTTTCACTGCCTCAACCTACGCCGAGCTGGGGTCGTCGTTCCCAGAGGCTGGAGGAGGTTATCTCTGGGCGAAGAAAGCCCTTCCTCACCCGGCCGGGTTCATGTCGGGCTGGCTTTCATGGTTCGGGCATACGGTCGCCTGCAGCTTCTACTCACTGGGGTTCGGCTACGCGGGCGTCGCGCTGGTCAACTTCTTCGAGATTGACGTCTTCGGACTCGGGCCGGAAGCGCTCGTGAAGCTTTTCGCCGCGGCCGCAATCGTGTTCTTCCTCGCAATCAACTACCTCGGAGTAGGGGTCACCGGGAAGGCAGGCACCACTGTCACTCTTATACAGGTCCTGATACTCGCGTTCTTCGTTAGCTTCGCGGTCATCTACGCGCTGGACACTAAGGGCGTCGACGTCTTCGACAATTTGACTCCGGTCTTCCCGGAGGGGAAGGGCTTTGAAGACATCTTCATGATGATGGCGTTCACGATCATCATGTTCGAGGGATACGAGATCATCGTCCAGTGCGGTGAGGAGGTCAAGAATCCGAAGAAGAACATCCCCCGAGCTATCTTCACCTCGGTTGGGATAACCGTCTTCCTCTACATCTCAGTCGTTCTCGCCTGTGTCCTGAACTTCACGCCTGATCGTCTCGGGGAGGAGGAAGAAGGAGCCAACGCGGTGTTCTTCACGGCGACCCAGACCATCCCAATCATAGGCGCCCCCCTGATAATCCTCGGGGGCATCCTGTCCGCGATGGCCGCCCTGAACGCCACGGTTTTCTCGTCGTCCCGAGTCAGCTTTGCGATGGGGCGCGACGGTTCCCTCCCAGGACTCTTCGGGCGGATCCACACCATCCGACGCATCCCCCACAACGCGATTCTCATCACAGGCGGGATCATGTTCGTGATGGCCGTGTTCTTCCCTCTGGACGTCGTGGTCGCCTCCACCTCGGTCGTGTTCCTGTTGTTGTTTGCGCTCGCCAACTTGGCCTCGATCAGGCTCATCCCGAGGCTGACGCGGATTGACGTCGGGTTCAAGACCCCCTTCTTCCCGCTCTTCCCGGTGATAGGGGTTGTGGCCATGCTGGCCCTCGCAATTTCCTTGATGTGGTTCTCCCCGGAGGCCTGGTATGTCGCCGGCGTGTGGATAATCATCGGGCTCGCGGCTTCTCTCTTCGCGAGACCGTCGGAGGAGTATGAGTCGATAGTTGAGCAGCGGAGGGTCCCGCAGAAACCCCTCACGAAGGAGCAGATCGAGAGGTACAGAGTGTTCCTGGCGCTTGAGGACATGGGCAACCTGAGACTGGTCCAGACTGCAGGCATCTTCGCGAGGTACTTCAAGGGCGACCTCACCGTCAACAAGATCGTCGAGGTGCCCAGGGCCATGCCACTCGAGGCGATAAGCAAGGAGTACGTTGACGAGGTCTCGACCGCGATGAGGAAGACTGTGAAGCTCGCCCCGTCCAATGTCTCTGTTCGCCCTGTCGTGTCCGTGTCCTATGACGTTGCCGGGGCCATCCTGGACCAGACCAGGCACGAGTCCGCGAACCTCCTGGTCCTCGGATGGAAGGGTACGCGCAGGAGGGGAAGGACGATACTCGGCAGGAATCTGGACAGGGTAGTGCGTGAGGCCCCATGCGACGTAGTCATCATCAAGACCCAGAGGCTGAGCAAGAACATCGAGAACATTCTGCTGGTCTCCGGAGGCTACTTCGAGACGAGAAAGGCGCTCCTTCTCGCGCTGCCTCTCGCCAAGGAATACAACGCCAGGATAGAGATTCTGTCCGTGATAACCGATGAGAGCCAGCTGGCGCTCGTGCGTGGGAACGCTGAACGCCTCAGCAAGATGGCGGACAGGGTGAAGGTCGAGAACGACGTAAAGTTCGTCCACTCGAAGTCGTTGGTGAACTCGGTGCTAGAGCATGCGCGCCACTCGGACATCCTTGTGATGGCTGCGGGCCCCCAGTCTGCTCTCGAGAGGACCCTCTTCGGCGAGGTCTACGACAGGATCATCAGGTCCGTCGACGTGCCCGTGCTGGTGCTCAAGACGGCAAGGGCCTCGCGGGCGCCCTATCCGGTCGGGCCGGTCGTCCAGTGGCCGCAGCTGCGGGAGCCGAGCTAGAGCTGCATGCCCCCGAAGAGCTCGTTGAGGGCGCGCCGGGCCGTCCGGGTCATATCCAGGGATTTCGATTCCTCGTTGGTGACCCACCTGATCTCCATGACCTCATGGCTTGGTTTCTCCGCGCCTCCAGTGGGCTTCGCGAGGAATTCCACGAGCACGTAGTGGTACTTCACCTTCGTGTCTTCGTCGCGCTCGATCATGTCGAATACGTTGATCAGTTCGAGCACATCCACCTTGTATCCAGTCTCTTCCTCGGTCTCCCTCGCGCACGCATCTGAGAGCTTCTCCCCGAGCTCCACGAGGCCACCTGGCACGCTCCACTTCCCCTGGCCGGGCGGGAACGCCCTCTTGACGAGAAGTATCTTCCCGTCCTTGATCACGACCGCACCGACGCCCACGAGTGGCGCCTTCGGATACTGCCTTCCAGGATGTGATTCGACTCCGTCGTCCATCTGCTCTGCCCTCCGGGCCTGCTAGTGGCAATGAAAGAACAAGGTTATAAAAGGGATTCGCCGATAGTCGGCGCGTGGAGCTGGACACGGCCTTCAAGGACGCCGCGGCGAGGCTGGGTTTGGGGCCGGTTAGCGCAGAGTACTTCCCGTACTCCGGACTCAAGCACACCTGGGTCCGAAGAGGGGATTCTGCCCGGTTCAAGGTCAGCGATTATATGGCGGACGCCCCGGACGAGGCCATCTTCTCCCTGGGCCTCTACCTCGTCTCCAGGGCATACGGTGTGAGGTGCGCATCGGATCTTCTCAGGCCGTACTTCGAGTACTCGTGTTCTGCGGACCTCTGGGATCGAGCAAGGGGCCGCTACCTAGAGCGAGCCAAGAGTCTCTCCTTTGAGATTGCAGGCCGGTCCCGCGACCTGAGGAGTGTCTTCGACTATGTCAATTCGTGCTACTTCGCCGGGAAGGCCCCTGAGCCGGCTCTCGCCTGGGTCTCGGAATCCCCCCGTCGTAGGCTCGGGTACTACTTCGAGCCCCTCAAGATCCTCGCTGTCAACAGGGCACTGGATTCGGACGCCGTTCCACGTTACGTCCTTGAGTTCGTGATGTACCACGAGCTGCTCCACCACCTGAGGGCGGGGGACGGCCGTGCGCTGCGCCGAGTGCACCACACGAAGGATTTCAGGGAGCAGGAGCGCTGCTTCACGCACTTCGATGAAGCGGAATCTTGGCTGCGGAAGATTGCGTCCCGCAGCGCATGATCGTGGAGAAGTGTCCCCCAGGTGTAACAGCGCGGTTCACAGCATGCGAACGCACTCTCGCCGCCCTGACCCTCCTGGGGGTTTTGTTGCGCGTCGCGTTGTCCCCTGCACATGCTTCGGTTACGCACCGATGTTCGCAGAGGGACCCATGACGACGCACTGTAGCCTGGTGTCGGAACACTGCTTCATGTATCTCGGCAGCATATGCGTCCAGGCGTCGGGAACTAGGACACAGCCAGGATATAACCCTTTTCCAGCGGAAACTGCCCCTCACCCCCATGATTGCGAGAGAGAGCGAAAAAAGGATTTCCAGGGACGGCGTTGGCCCCCACTCGGGCAGAGGGGACCATGCTGGCGTCGGAGATAACGGCCATCGTTGAGGAATCATCGAGGAAGCTTCTCCAGATATCGATACCTCAGGTCAGGTTCTACCTCCTCACGGACGTCATGGCGATGGACGAGAGAAACCCGCTCGTGAGACGGACGCTCGACGAGTGCAGGAACAGTCCGATTCGTCTCAGGCTCCTCAAGACCCTGAGGGAGGACGGTACGTGGCCGATATCGAAGGAGCGTCGCCTTGCGGAGGAGAGGGGGGCCGGTCCGCCGGTGGGGTGGACCTACACGACGATGCTTCGGAACCTCTACGATCTCGGGGACTATCGCACCACGATTGATGAAGGAAACGTGCGGGCGACGTTCGAGAAGATCTTCAGCTGGCAGACGGATGAAGGCTACATCCCTGGTCCCTCGTCGCCGTACTATCCCGACACCCACTACAACGGATACGCCCTACGGATGATGGTGAGGTTCGGGCTGAAGGACGATCCCAGGGTCAGGAAACTGGCACGCTGGCTGATGAAGATGCAAAGGCCCGACGGGGGCTGGGTGATCCCGTACCTTCAGGACCTCAAGTACTTCCCTCCGTACAGGAGCATGAGCATGCCCGACTTCATCGCCCACATCCGCAAGTTGGGCATGGATAACTACGACCCGGCGGACTACTACAAGGCCCCGAGCTGCATCTGGACGACCATGATGATCGTTCGAGGCTTCATCCAGGACTTCGATATGGCGGTCATCCCGGGCGTGCGCAAGGGCGCTGAGTACTTCCTCGACCGGTTCTTCATGAAGAACTACTACTCCTCCTTCTACCGGTCCGACGACAACTGGACCAAGCTGAAGTATCCCACATACTTCGGCAGCGGCATGTGCGCTCTTGACATGCTCACCTGGATGGGATATGGGGCGGCCGATCCCAGGCTCGACAAACCAATCAAGTGGCTCCTCAGCAAACGCATGCAGGATGGCCTGTGGTGTCAGTCCGACAGGCCGCATCCCGTGAGGGACCAGGAGATCTCCCAGGTCTGCATATCCATCCTCAACCGCTACGCCCAGTCGCTCCGCGGGGAGCCTTTCGGAATGGCGGGTGAGATGAAGCTCGGCCGGAAGGTCCCCGTCTGAGGCAACATGTCATTCGCGTCCCCCTGGCAATCCCTTTTTATATGTACACGGCATCAGAATCTGTTGATGGCCGCACTGATCGGCTGTTCCGGGTGGTCATACGATGATTGGGTGGGGATGTTCTACCCGGCAGACCTGGGGAAGAGGAAGGGCGAATGGCTTCAGTACTACTCCAGGTTCTTCTCGACCGTGGAGATCAACTCCACGTTCTACAGAGTACCCAACGAGTTCATGGTGCGCTCCTGGGTCGAGAGGGGCAGACAGAGGCCTGGTTTCGAGTTCTCTGTGAAGCTGCCCCAGGCAGTCACTCACGAATCGATACTGAGGGAGGACGGCGAGAAGGCGGCTGAGCAGGCATCAAGCTTCGAGGACATATGCGTCAAACCCCTCGCCGAGGCAGGTCTTCTCGGAGGCGTCCTCATCCAGCTCACCCCGTACTTCCGTAGGGAGGGACGAGGAAGCCTGACCAAGCTGAGAGCGCTTCTGACGATGCTCCACACGGACCTGTACGACTATGCCATCGAGTTCCGGCACCGCACATGGCTGAACGAGGGGGGCAACGAGCTCTCCCCTGACGCGCTGGAGATACTCCAGGAGTTCAGGGTCGCCAACGTCATCGTCGACGGACCGGGCTTCCCTGCAACCAAGTCGCTCACGGCCAAGCACGCCTACGTGAGGTTCCACGGGCGCAACTACGACATCTGGTTCAAGGAGGAGGACGAGGACGACTACAGGATCAACCGATATGATTACCTGTACTCTCCCGACCAACTGGAGACGTGGAAGCCCAGGCTCCAGGAAGTCGTTGCGAACTCACAGAAGGCAAGGATATACTTCAACAACCACGGGCGCGCCAAGGCGGTCAAGAACGCCTTCCAGATGATGGACCTCCTTGGAGTGCCGCACGAGCAGAAGACGATAGACATCCAGAACCAGATGACGCTCGGGGGGTTCTCCCAGCAGCCCTCAGCTCACTAGCTCCGCGGTGCTCGTGCCGTCGTCGGCTTCCTGGACCCTTATCACATGGTTCATCATGTCCTTGATGTCCTCGATGTGCGTGATCAGGAACACCTGCCTGAACTGCCCGGAAAGCTTCGAGAGCGCGGACATCACGCTCCTCTTCCGAACCGGGTCCAGGGAGCCGAATATCTCATCCAGGATTAGCAGGTTGATCGGGTTCGCCCCTGTCCTGTCGGCTATGATCTCAGAGATTGCCAGCCTGAGACAGAGGTTCGCAAGGTCTGACTCCCCCCCGGAGAACCTCCCCACGGGGTACATCGTGCCCTGGTCGTCCACATGCATCTCGTAGTTCTCATCGAGCTCGACCCTCGAGTACCTGCCATCGGTCATTGATCCAAGCCCGTTCGACGTGAGCGTGGCGAGAGCAGGTCTGACCTTGCCGATCAGGTGCACTCGGAACTGGGAGACGATCTCCTCGAGCACTGACAGGTCGTCCTCCATCTTCCGGTCGGTCTCGATCGCCTTCTTGATGCGCTGCGCCTCGGAGATATCCTTGGCGATTTGGTCTAGTTCAGTGCGCACCTTCTGCATCGAGCTCGACAGTCCGCCGACCCGTTCCTTCGCGGCGACAAAGTCGGCATTTTTGGCATCAAGTTCATGCAGAACTGAATCGTAGGCGTTCTTCTTTGGTTCAAGAGCTGAGAGGAGCATCCGGAACTTCTCGGCCTCCGCTGTCGCCTTCGCCATCCGCTCACGCACCTCCTCCAAGTCGTTGCCCAGGTTCTGTATCTGCGTCTCAAGGTTCCTGAGGTTCATGTAGTCGTCATGTGCGCGCTTCAAGCGTTCCTGATCTTCAAGGACCTTCGAGTACTCGGCGGGTCTGAACCGGATCTCCCCGAGCGCCACGAGTTCCTTGCGCTTCCTCGCCATCCTCTGGTTCAGGTTCGAGACCTCAGCTTCTCTGGCGCTGATTGTCGCGCGGTTCTTGTCGCCGCTCGACCTCTCCTGGTCCAGTCTCGAGCGCCTCTTCTTGAGCGCGTCCTCCTTGTTCGCCAGTCCCTTCAGTTCCGACTCCGCCTCTGCCGCCGCTCTGCGCGCTTGTTCGATCTCTGCACGCGCCGAGTCGAGGTCCTTCCTCAGCTTGACGATGAGCAACTCGTACGAATCCTCGAGCTTCCGCTCGCAGGTCGGGCAGCTGCCCTCCGGGCCCGCTGTCTCGATATCCTTCAGCTTTCTTTGGTCCTTCTCGACGGCATCAAGGCGCTGCTGCACGATGGCCCTGAGCCCAGCCGCCTCCGTCAGCAGGCGCTGCCTCTGCGCGTCGCAATCGGCCCTTGCAGCCTCGGCCTCCTGGATCCTGGCCTCAGTGTCCCCTTGATCCTCCACGGACTTCCTGAGGGCCGCAAGCTCCTTCGCTCGCGCATCAAGGTCCCGCTCGTCTTCCGCGACACCATCGGCCAGCTGCTTCGCCTTGTCCGCCACCGACTTTTCCTTCTCCAGCCTCTCCCTTGTGGCAGAGATGCTCTTCCAGGCCTCCTCGTCCTTGGAGAGTTCCGGCAACCTGGACAGTCTCGGGGTGTCTCTGTCTATCCTTGCCGCGATGCCGTCCCGCTGTCTGGTGAGGACCTCGACGGATGACAGCTTCGCCTTCAGGTCGCCACTTGTGGAGTTGTAGGCGTCGACGTCCTTCTTCAGCTCGTCCCGCCTCTTCCTCGCCTCTTCGACGCCCTTCGCGGCCTGGCGTTCCCGAGCCTGCGCATCCTCAAGATCTCTGGACGATGACTCAAGTGCTGCTCTGAGTCCCGGGAGTTCCTCCTCGAGCACCTTCTCCTTGTCCCTCCCGTCCTCTGTCAGGAGCGCACGTTCGGACCCCTCGATCCGGGAGTGGACGGAACTTCGGTCCGTCCTTATCGAAGTGATGACCTCGTCGATGGAATCAATCCTCAGCATCCTGAGTATCACCTTCTTCCTCTCCCCAGGGGCGACGTTTTGGAGGGCGTTCAGCTCCTTCTGCCTCGCGAACACGGATGTGAAGAACGACTTGTGGTCCATGCCAAGCAGTTTCTCGACCATGTTCTTCACATCGCGGTCACCGTCCGCGAGGGTCCTGTCCTTCGACCGAAGGGACGCCTTCATGTGCAGGCTCCGTCCGCTCATCTCGCGCTCGATCCTGTACTCCGACCCTCCCAGCTCGAACTCAAGAACCGCGGCGCACGAATCCGCCGGAGAGGCCCCCACCCTCCTCACACCATCCCGGGAGTTGCGGACGACCTCGCCCACGTTCCCGAACAGCGTCCATGCGACGGCCTCTATGATCGTGGTCTTGCCGACGCCGTTCATCCCGAGGATCCCGACCATGCCATCTGGGAACTGCATCCGAAGCTGCCGGAACTTGCGGTAGTTCTTGAGCTCCAGGTACAGGATCCTCATTCCTGCACCTTCTCCAGATACGGGGTTCCCATCGCGATTAGCCGGCTCTTCTTGGCATCTGGCAGGTCCAGCGTGGCCACGTACTTCCGGTATTCGTCGGCAAGCACTCCTATCTGCATGTCGGAGCTGGACAGGCCGGGTTTGTCCGCCTCGACGACGTCGACCTTCAGCTCGAAGTGGAGCGCTGAAGCGCCCAACCTGCGTATGGCGGAGGAATCGAGAGACCTGTAGGCCTCCGCCGAGACGTTGGAGATCGTGATTCTGGCGACCCTGTCGTCGATTGCTGTCCCGCTTGTGGCGGAGCGCGCCTCCTTCAGGATCTCGGATGATGTCAGGCCTGCCGCGTCGACCGCAGGTAGGTCGACCATGTCCCTTATCTTCAGTTCGTGAAAGGCTAGCTTGCCCGAATCAAGGTCGACTTCCACGATCCCCTTCTTTTGGCCGACCTCCCCGAACCCAAGCCTCTCTGTCGATCCTGAGTAGAAGGCCATCTGGCGCACCCTCTTGTGTTCGTGATAGTGTCCAAGAGCGACATAGTCCCAGCCATCGGAGAGTGCGTCTGCGGGAATCGTCTGCTCGTTGAACTCGTCCATCTTGTATGTGTCCGAGCCGAGTATCCCTGCATGGAGCAGCAACACGTTTCGGCTCGTCTCCTTTGACGGGGCCGCCTCGCCGAGCACCTGTGTCAGCGGGGGGTTGGTGGAATGTGGGATCGCGTGGACCGTGAGGTCTCCGAGCACGAGGCGCTTGCAGCCAGGTTCAAACACTGGATGTATGTGCTTCAGGTGTTCGAAGATCCTGAATATGCTTCCTGTCTCGCGCATCCTGGGGGTGGAGTGATTGCCGGAGATGAGCACAGTCTCGATGCCCGCCTCGGACAGTCTGAGGAGCTGCCTCAGAGCGAAGTCGATCGCCCTGTTCTGGGGCCTCACATTGTCGAACAGGTCTCCCGCGTGGACTGCGACGTCAGGCCTGAGGTCGATGGTCTTGTCGATCGCCTGCTGGAATGCGTCGTATATGTCCTGCTCTCTCCTGTTCACGCCCTCTTTCGGCTCGATCTTGGAGTAGGCGCTGAACCCGAGGTGTGTGTCGGAGATGTGGACGAGCCTCAAGGCCTGCCACGCTCCATCGCCGTGATGATGTCCTCTATCTCCGCGAGGTCCCTTGACGAATCGCCGTACGGCGAAGAGCTGCGGCTCTCGAAGACCTCCTCCAGCTTCCTGTCAATGGTCCTGAGCGATCCCCAGAGCGAGACAACAGCGACTGCGACTATCACTATCACGACGATGGCGAAGAGGTAATCTTGTTCGACAAGCGAATGGACAAGCGGTGAGATGACGATGAAACCGACCACGACGTAGAAAGCGAGGAAGGCCCACTTGAGGGAGTTGGCCGTCGCCTCGTATCCGATGTTCTCGGCTGATCTCGTACCGAGGATGGCCTCGCTCGTGGAGGCGTGAACGAGCCGAGTCGTCCGGCTCCAGATTCCGTACATCGCGAAGATGATGACGACGATCGCGCCAGCGAGCATCGTGACCAGCAATGCGTCCGAGTTACCTCCGAAGACGAAGGAGTATTCGTCGATGTTCTGTGTGATGCTAACGGAGATGAGGAGCGTCACTATCACCACCACGATGTAGATGAACAGCCTGGAAATACTGTTCATCATCTCGTTGGATATGCGGACAGACGATTGTGACCTTCTCCGGACGTTCCTCACTACCAGATTGATGTAGGACGCCAGAAACAGCACCGATCTCGGGACGCGCCCCTCCAGTGCCCTAGTTGCCTTGTCCGTGTACCTGACGCTGTAGGGCACGATCAGTGCGGTCGCGGTCGTTACGAGCACTATGGTGGGATATAGGTTGATCTCAGGTCGTATCTGGGCAGCGCCGATTGCCACCGATGCAATCATGAGCGTGAACTCTCCGATGGCTACCATGCTGAGGCCAGCCTGGAACGAGTTCCTGGCTCCGAACCCGCAGACGAAGGTGGACAGAGTGCATGAGAACATCTTCGCGAGAATGAACACGACGACGATCACCGCAGCAGGGATGAGGAACGTCGGGTCCACGAAAAGGCCCGGGTCCTCAGATGCGAGCATTCCGACTGAGATGAAGAAGATGGCACCGAAGAGGTCCCTGATCGGCTCGATCCTCCGGACAACGTCCCCGACATATT
>Ga0316622_100002671_pt1 | contig 12438 bp, 8 predicted proteins | sample OWC_Aug_OW2_C1_D_FD_207646 | JGI IMG/M metagenome (GOLD analysis project Ga0316622, IMG submission 207646) | Wetland soil microbial communities from Old Woman Creek delta, Ohio, United States - OWC_Aug_OW2_C1_D5_C | ecosystem: Environmental > Terrestrial > Soil > Wetlands | place: USA: Ohio... | reverse complement strand
TCGTAGATGTTGTCGGGGAGGAAGCGCGTGCGCGGCCGCTTGCCGTCGCCGTCGTCGTCGGGGCCCGGGCCCTCGAGCCCGGTCTTGAACAGCGCGTAGATCGCGAGGTAGGGGTTCGCGTCGGGGGCGATCGAGCGGATCTCGATGCGGGCGGTGCGCTCGTTCCCGATCGGGATGCGGATCATCGAGCCGCGGTCGGAGGGCGACACCTTGATCTGGTTCGGCGCCTCGAAGTGCGGGTCGAGCCGGCGGTAGCTGTTGACGCTGGAGTTCAGGATCAGGCAGATGTCGTTGGCGTTGGCGAGGATCCGGTTGATGAAGCTCCAGGCGAAAGCGGAGAGCCCGTCCTGGCCCTTCCGGTCGTAGAAGAGGTTCTTGCCCTTCTTCGCGATCGACATGTTCGTGTGGCAGCCGTTGCCGTTCACGTTCGCCACCGGCTTGGGCAGGAACGAGGCGGTGAGGTCCATCTGCGCCGCCACCTGGCGCGCGATCAGCTTGTAGAGCTGCACCTGGTCGGCCGCGACCGTCGCCTCGGTGTAGCCGTAGTTCATCTCGAACTGGGAGGGGGCCACCTCCGGGTGGTCCTTCTCGTTGCCGAACCCGAGCGCGCGCTGGACCTCGGCCGAGGAGTCGATGAACTTGCGGAGGATGTCCCCGGGCAGCGAGTGATAGTAGCCGCCGGTCGAGGGGTACTCGAACTGGCCGGTCTCGAAGTAGCGCCGCTCGGCGTCCTGGCCCTTGAAGATGAAGCCCTCGATCTCGTTCGCGACGTGGGCCGCCATGTCCTTCTTCTTGAGCTCGGCGGCGAAGGCCTTGAGGCGGGCGCGCAGGTCGCCCTCGTACGGCGTGCCGTCCTGGTCGTCCACGTTGCCGAAGGCGAGCACCTTCCCGGGGCCGAACACGTCGGCGGGCAGCCAGTAGAAGGCCGGCCAGTCGATCCCCAGGCGGAGGTCGGACTCGGCCTGGCGGGAGAAGCCGCGGATCGAGGACCCGTCGAAGGTGAGGTTGTCGGCCGACTTCAGGAGGAACTTCTTGTCGTAGTCGAGCATGTGGAAGCGGCCCTCGAGGTCGGTGAAGCAGACGGTCACCGCCTTGATGCGCTTCTCGTCGGTCAGGTACTTCATCCGGGCCTCGCGGATCCGGCCCGGGTCCTTGCCGGCCACGCGGTCGGCCTTGGCCTGGAGGTTCATCTCCTCCAGCTGCTCGTACGGGATCTCCAGAAAGTGGCGAAGCGGCGTGTCCATTCCTCTCCTCTGCTAGCGTCCCGACGGGGCGGCGGGAAGGTCCCGGGCCGACCGGAGCGGGCCATTCATGAGACCCGAAAGTCTCATGATTTAGTCTTAATAGCAAGCGACTAAGGATAAAAGTCTTGTTTCTAACCCTTATGAACTAGAATCGAGAGCTGCCCCGTCGGCCAGGGCCAGTCCGGGGCCCGGAGGAGCGGAGCCCGCCAGGGCCGGAGCGCCACGCACCACGGGCGGTCGCCGACGGGGCGCCCCCCCGCTACAATGGCGGCCCGTGAGGACCGCTGGACAGCAGCCGTCGGCAGGTGTCGTCCTCGGTGCTTCGGCCGTCCTCGTGTTGGGGGTGGCGTTCGTCGACTACGCCACCGGAACCGAGCTGCGCGTCTTCCCCCTCTACTTCCTCCCCGTCCTCGCCGTCGCGCTGCGCCTGGGGCGGTGGCCGGGGCTCGGCACGGCGGCCGCGTGCGCGCTGGCGTGGGAGCTGTCCAACCACCTGGCGGGCATGAGGGGCAGCCACCCGGCCATCGCGCTCGCGAACCTCGTGGTCATGGCGGTCGCCTTCGGGGCGATCGCCCTCCTGGGGGCGGCGCAGCGCGAGTGGCTTCGGCGAGAGAGGGCGATCAGCCGCACGGACAGCCTGACCGGGCTGCTGAACAGCCGGGGCTTCTACGAGGCGGCCGCCGTCGAGGTCGCCCGCTCGACGCGCTACCGGCACCCGCTGACCGTCGCCTACGTGGACCTCGACGACTTCAAGGGGATCAACGACCGGTTCGGCCACGCCCGGGGCGACGTCGTCCTCGTCGCCGTCGCCCGGGCCCTGCGCCGAGCCTGCCGCTCGACCGACCTCGTCGGGCGCCTGGGCGGCGACGAGTTCGTCGTCCTCTTCCCGGAGACGGGGCGCGAGGCGGCGGAGGCGGCCCTCGACAAGCTGCGCTCCCGCGTGGGGGAGGCCGGCAGCCAGGACGGCTCGCCGGTGACGGCGAGCATCGGCGCCGTGTCCTTCGCGAAGCCCCCCGCCGACGTCGAGGTGCTGGTGCGCGAGGCGGACGCGGCGATGTACGCGGCGAAGGCGAGCGGGAAGAACGCGCTGACCTGCCTCGTCTACGGCGAGAACCAGTAGCTCAGCTTGACGAGGAAGACGTTGTCGGGGCGTGTCCCCCGCAGGGCGTCCCAGTTCGAGCTGAACGAGTCGTCCCACTCCGGGGCGTACGAGGTGCGCCCCTGCGACCAGACGACGTAGACCGACGAGCCGGGCTTCCACTCCCACCGCGCGACGAGGTTCGAGCGGAACTGCCGGAAGCTGAAGTCGGGGTTGCCGAAGGTGTAGGAGGGCCCGCCGCCGGCCTCCGTCACCCGATAGGCGTTCGCTTCCGGGCTGTAGGCGATCTCGTCCGGACCGTAGAGTCGGAAGCGGGACGAGTTCTCCTGGGCCAGGGTGTCCGTCGCCCGCTTGAACGCGGTGTAACGACCGGTCCCGATGAACGGGCTCCCGTAGTACTGGACGGTCAGGTCCGGCGTGATCGAGAGGTTGACCCGGAAGGTGAAGCTCCAGGTGTTCTGGTCGATGCGGCCGAGCACCCAGCGCGGGGTCTCGGACTCGTCGGCGGTCGTCACGTACTGGAGGTTGTCGAGCAGCTGCTCGTAGGAGACGGACCCGGAGAAGGAGAGGCGGTTCGACGGCCGGAGGCTCACGAACGCCCCCGCGCTCCACGCCCGGGAGTCGTCGTCGCGGGCCCACGAGTAGCTGCCGAAGGGGGACGCCCAGACCCGCCGCGACTGGTCGGTGCGCAGGCTCAGGTTCGCCTCGTAGTAGTCGTGCCAGCGGAGGGCGGGGCCGCCCCGCAGCATCCGGGTGTCCACCACGTCCTCGTAGCTGAGCTCCGCATGGGCGGCCCACTTGTTCTTGAACTCGGAGGTGCCTTCGATCCCCGTGGACGAGCGCGTCTCGAGCCCCCCGAAGTCCCACTGGTCCTCGCGCGCGAGCTGGATCGAGTAGCTGCGGAAGATGCCCTTCGGCGTCGGCTCCGACCAGCCGAGGAACACCTGGTTGGCGATCAGGTCGGCCTGGCGCAGGTAGCCGGTGTCGTTCAGGTCGAGCCCCGGCGAGTACCAGTGGAAGTGGTCGGTCAGCCTGAGCCGGCTGGTGTCGGAGCGGCCGAAGCGCACCATCCCGCCGTGGCCGGTCAGGGAGGTGCGGCCGGGATCGACGCCCAGGTGGGTCGCGTCGGGCCGCTGGTAGTAGTGGACCGCGTTTCTCTGCAGGGCCAGGATGGCCGCGGGGTCGCCCGTCACGCGGCTCGCGACGCCGCTCGCCTCGAGCACCCACTCGCGGTCCGCGAAGTGACGGGTGAAATCGATCCCGCCCGTGGTGGCCTGGGTCGGCAGGAAGGCGACCGCGGAGTCGCCGACCCAGCGGTGGGTGGACGTCAGCATGCCGCCGAGGCTGGTGTTGCCCTTGTCCCAGTCCTTGTGGAGGCGGCCCACCGTGAAGCTGCCGAACGGCTCGACCACCGCCTCGCGCTGGCCCAGGGGCGACGTCACGGAAACCGTCTCCTTCTGGGTGAACGCCTGCAGCCCGGCGACCGACAAGCCGCCGTCGGTCCTGCCCGTCACCTTGAACGCGCCGAGAATCGTGGTGCTGTCCGGGAGGCTCGCCATCTCCTCCTCGGGCCCGAGGAAGGGCACCCCGGAGGGGGGCGCGCCGATGCGACGGGAGTAGAAGAGCTGGTCCGCCTCCTCTACCTCGAAGGCCAGGATCTTCCGCCCCTCGAGGAAGAAGGGCCTCTTCTCCTCGTAGAACGTCTCGTAGGCCGTGAGGTTGACGACGGACGGGTCCGCCTCCACCTGGCCGAAGTCGGGGTTCACGGTGGCGTCGAGGGTGAAGTTGGAGGAGAGGCCCACCTTCGCGTCGATGCCGACGGCGCCCGTGCCGTCGGTGCCGCCGCCGGGGACGGACGGGCCCGAGCTGGCCTTCCCCAGCGCGAAGGGCAGCAGCTCGACATGGCGCGGGCGCGTCAGCCCGCGGATGCCGTGCAGCTCCCCGAGCTGGTACATGCGCCCGGTGCTCTGTCGCGGGATGAGCTGCCACTGGTCCTCCTCCTGGTTCCGGTCGATCCAGCGCCAGGCATGCAGGCCCCACACCTGCTCGTCCTGGGGTCCGTAACGAAGCTGGTTGAACGGCACGCGGAACTCGGCCGTCCAGCCCTTCTCGTCGTGGGCGACTTTGCCGTCCCAGACGGCGTCCCAGGTGAAGTCCCACTCTGTCTCGCCGTTGCCGAGGATGAGGTCCACCTTGCTCCCGGCCGCGGTGAGGTCGAACTCGAAGCCGGTCCGCTTGTCGTTGTAGCTGTCGAAGCACACGCCGACGAGGTCGCCCGTCTGGACGTCGCGCCGGCCTGGGTAGCGGTGCACCTTCGCGGGATCGTCGTAGGCCCGGATCGCGAAGTAGACGTGCCGGTCGTCATAGAGAATCTTGAGCTCGGTCGCCTGCGACGGCGGGGCGCCCTCGGTCGGGATCTGCTGCGTGTAGTCGCCGGCCCACTCGCCCTGCTTCCACGCCTCGTCGTCGAGCCGGCCGTCGATCGCGGGGGGCGTCCCCTCGAGGCGCCGCGTCTCGTAGACGCGGGCCGGGTACTTGCGCCCGAACGGATTCGACGGCGCGGCCGGAGCGGGCTCCTGGGCCGTGGCCACGGAGGCGGGGAGGAGGACGAGGGCGAGCGCCCGGCGGAGAGCGAGTGCGGCCGGGCGGAAGGGAGGGACCGTCGAAGCCGGCATCCGAGGAGGCTATCCAAGCTCCGCCGACCCGGTCAATGATCCCAGTTCCTCAGAGCGGCTAGAATGCGCTCACCACGGGAATGCCCAGGTCGACCCGCGCTGCGACGCGGGTCGTGACTCAGGAGGTCCACGATGCAGATCGGGCCCGCGATCACCGTGCTCGGCGGCGCTTTCCTCGCGGCCGCGGCCACCGCCCGCGCCCGGGGCTTCGAGGAGGACGTGGCCTTCCTGAGACGGCACGTCGAGGTCCTGCTGCTGGAGGACGGCCGGACGGGGGCGCGGGTGGCGGTGGTGCCGGCATGGCAGGGTCGCGTGATGACCTCCGCCCCCGGGGGTGAAGGCGCTCTCGGCTACGGCTGGATCAACGAGGAGCTGGTCGCGTCGGGGAAGCTCCGCCCGCACATCAACGCCTTCGGGGGCGAGGACCGGCTGTGGCTCGGGCCCGAGGGCGGGCAGTTCTCGATCTTCTTCAAGAAGGGCGACCCCTTCGACCTCGAGCACTGGCAGACCCCGCCCCTCTTCGACAGCGAGCCGTGGGCGGTCGTGGCCAGGGACGCGGCCCACGCGGCCTTCCGGCACCGCGGCCAGCTCGTCAACTACTCCGGGACGACATTCGACGTGCAGATCGACCGGACGGTGCGCCTTCTCGACCGGGGGGCCGCGGCGGCGGCGCTCGGCGGCCCGCTGCCGGAGGCGGTGCGCCTCGTCGCCTTCGCCTCCGAGAACACCTTGACGAACGCCGGCCCCGCGGCCTGGACGAAGCCGGGCGGCCTCCTGTCGCTGTGGATCCTCGGCATGTTCCAGCCGTCCCCGGCCACGACGATCGTCGTCCCCTTCCGGGAGGGACCGGAGAGCGAACGGGGGCCGGTCGTGAACGACGCGTACTTCGGCAAGGTGCCGGCCGACCGCCTCGTCGCGGGGAAGGGCGTGCTCTTCTTCAGCGGCGACGGCCGGCACCGCAGCAAGATCGGCCTCTCGCCCCGGCGCGCCCGCCCGGTGCTCGGGAGCTACGACGCGGAGCGAAGCGTCCTGACGATCGTCGCCTTCGACCGGTCCGAGGGCGCGACCGAGTACGTCAACTCGATGTGGGAGATCCAGAAGGACCCGTTCGCGGGCGACGTGGTGAACAGCTACAACGACGGCCCGCCGTCGCCGGGGGCGAAGCCGATGGGGCCGTTCTACGAGCTCGAGACCTCCTCTCCCGCGGCGGCGCTCGGCCCCGGCAAGAGCCTCACCCACGTCCACCGCACCTTCCACTTCCAGGGTGAGGAGCGGGACCTGGACGCGCTGGCGCAGCGCCTCCTCGGGGTCGGGCTCGAGCGGGTGAGGACGGCCCTCCCGTCCCACCGGCGGTAGAATCCCGGCCCATGCGCCCCCCTGGCCGCTCGTTCCGCCCGGCCCTCGCCGGCGCCGCCCTGCTCGCCGGCGCCCTTTCGGCGCCCGCGGCCGACCGGACGGTCCTCGCCATCGGCGCCCACGCCGGCGACGCGGAGATCACGACCGGGGCGATCCTGGCGCGGCACAAGCGGCTGGGCGACCGCGTGGTCCTGCTGCACCTCACGCTCGGCGAGGGCGGCAACCCCAGGGTGAGCCCGGCGGCGTACGGGGAGCAGAAGAAGAAGGAGGCCCTCGCCGCCGCGCAGGCACTGGGGGCCGAGGCGCTGTTCGGGCCCTGGAAGGACGGCGAGCTGCGCGACACCGAGGAGGCGGCGCGCTTCGTGGCCGACCTCATCCGCCAGGTGGCGCCGACCCACGTGATCACGCACTGGAAGTCGAGCCTCCACCCCGACCACGAGGCCGCGCACCGCATCGTGAACGCGGCGGTATTGCTCGCGTCGCTGGAGGGGTTCGTGTCGGCCCACCCCCGCCACCGGGGCCTCCGGGGCGTCTACTACGCCGACAACTGGGAGGACGCCGAGGGCTTCGCTCCCTACCTGTACGTGGACGTGACCGAGGACCTGGCCGCGTGGAAGGCCGCCGTCACGTCCTACGAGTTCGTCCGGGGAGGGATCTCGACCTTCCCCTACCTCGAGTACTACGAGTCGCTCGCGCGCGTGCGGGGGGCCGTGGCCGGGAAGCGCTCCGCCGTCGCCCTCGAGGTGGAGCCATTCGCGAAGAAGCGCGTCCTGGACGCGCTGCCCTGAAGAAGGAGAAGAGCCCATGCATGATGTTCGAAGCCGCCCCCTGGCCCTCGTGGCCCTGGTCCTCGCCCTGGCTTTCTCCGCCGCGCCGGCGGCCGCCGCCGACGCCCCGCTGCGCATCATCGTCTTCGGAGCCCACCCGGACGACTGCGACCTCGACGCCGGGGGGGCCGCCATCCTGTGGGCGCAGAAGGGCCACGCCGTCAAGTTCGTTTCGCTGACCAACGGCGATGCCGGCCACCAGTCCGAGGGTGGGGGCGCGCTCGCGAAGCGCCGGCGGCTGGAGGCCCAGGAGGCGGGACGCCGCTTCGGCATCGCCGAGTACGAGGTCCTCGACAACCACGACGGCGAGCTGCTGCCGACGCTCGCCCTGCGCCTCGAGGTCATCCGCCGCATCCGCCGCTGGAACGCGGACCTCGTCATCGCGCCCCGGCCCAACGACTACCATCCCGACCACCGGAACACCGGCCTCGTCGTCCAGGACACGGCCTACATGGTCGTCGTGCCGAACGTCGCCCCCGACACCCCGCCGCTGCGGCGGAACCCCGTCTTCATGTACTCGCAGGACCACTTCCAGCGGCCCAACCCCTTCCGGCCGGACGTGGCCGTCGACATCGATTCGGTGATCGACCGGAAGATCCAGGCGATCGACGCCCACGTGTCCCAGTTCTACGAGTGGCTGCCCTGGGTGGACGGCGGTCTGGACACCGTCCCCAAGGAGCCCGCCGCGCGCCTCGCGTGGCTTCAGCAGTGGCGAAGCTTCCGCCCGCTCAACGACGACGTGAAGGCCGCCCTGCGGAAGTGGTACGGGCCGAAGGCCGAGGCGGTGAAGAACGCCGAGGCCTTCGAGGTCTGCGAGTACGGGCGCCGGCCGAGCGAGGCCGACCTCCGGCGGCTCTTCCCCTTCTTCGACTGAGGCGGCCGTGCGCCCCATGCCCAGACGGGCCTTCGCTCTCGCGTGCCTTCTCCTCACGGCCCCCCCGCTGCTCGCTGCCGCGGACCTCGTCCCCGTCCTCCACTCCGTGAGCTACGCCGGGGTCTGGCGCGGCCAGGCCCGGCTCGAGGTCGACGCCTTCCTGCTGAAGGCGAAGGAGCTCGGCTTCGCGCACGTCGAGCTCGTCGGCAAGCGGCCGCACGTCTCGCCGCTCGACTACGACGCGGCGGCCCGGCAGAAGCTCCGCGCCCGGATGCAGGAGCTGGGACTCACCCTGGCCTGCCTCGCCGCCTACCCGGACTTCACCGCCGGGGTCGAGAAGCCCGGCATCCCGGCGGCCGAGATCGGGGCCGTCTACGTGGGCGAGGCGGCCCGGCTCGCGAAGGACCTCGGCACCTCGTGCGTGCGGGTCTTCACGGGCTACGAGCGCCCGGGCGTCCCGCCGGACGTGCAGTGGGGCGTCGTCGTGCAGGGGCTGAAGATGGCGGCGAGGGAGGCGGCGAGGCACGGCGTCACCCTCGCCGTGCAGAACCACCACGACATCGCGGTCCACCCCGACCCGCTGCTGTGGCTCATCAAGGAGGTGGACGAGCCGAACGTGCGCGCGGCCTTCGACGCCTGGTCGCCGGCCCTCGGCGGGATGAACGGCGAGGAGCTCGCCGCCGCCGCGAAGAAGCTGGCCCCCTACATGGTCTACACGACCGTGGCCGACTACGTGAAGCACCCGCGCCTCCTCTACGACGCGACGTTCACCAACTACGTCCGGGGACAGGACCTCGTGCGCGCGGTGCCCTTCGGCACCGGCTTCATCGACTACCGGGCCTTCTTCCGCGGCCTGCGCGAAGGAGGGTACGAGGGCTACGTCGCCTACGAGATGTGCGAGGTGCTGGAGGGCGGCGGCTCGATCGAGAACCTCGACCGTACGGCGCGCCGGTTCCTCGAGACCTTCCGCGAGATGACGCGGTGAGCCGCGCACTTCGGGCGGGCGTCATCCTCGCCTCGCTCGTCCCGGGCGCCCTCGCCGCGCCGGCCCCCCCGGCGCAGGCCCCGTCGGCCGCCGCCCCGCCGCCGGTGGAGCGCGTCTCCCTTCCCCCGGTCCCGCTGCGCGAGGCGCCCAGCCTCCTCGAGTCCGACCCCGCCGGCTGGACGAGCGTGCAGCCGGGCCCCGATCTCGCGGGATGGACGCGCCGCGCCTGGCCCGCGACCGCCGCTCTCGGCCCGCAGCAGTGGTCGGTGGACCCGGCCGGCGGCCACCTCGTCTGCGACGGCAAGGGCGGGCACGAGTGGCTCCGCTACGACCGGGAGACGGGTGACGCGGCCTTCCACGTCGAGTGGCGCTTCACGCCGGTCGAGGGCGCCGACCGGTACAACAGCGGGGTGTTCGCCCGCACGGTGACGGACCTCTCGGCCTGGCACCAGGCCCAGGTCGGCCTCGAGGGCGGCTTCCTCTTCGGCGTGACACCCGTGGGCGGGGTCGCCAAGCGGATCACCCAGGAGCCCGCCGCGGCGCGCGTGCGGCCCGCGGGCGAGTGGAACGTCTACGAGATCGTCGCGCGCGGGCGCACGCTCTCCCTGTGGGTGAACGGCGCGATCACGGGCGAGATCGCGGTCGACGTCCCCCGCGGCCACTTCGGCCTCGAGGCCGAGGGCTGGCGGATCGAGTTCCGCAACCTGAAGACGAAGCCGCTCGACTGAACGCTCGCATGGGAAGCGCCGCCTGGGGCGAGCGGGGGGCCAAGGGAACCGGAGCGACGACCGGCCCAAGGCGACCCGCGCTTCGCGCGGGTCGGGACGGGCTCAGCGGACCCGGAGCACGCGGACGTCGCGCGGCGGGATCGTGCCCCGCCACTCGAGGCCGTCGGCCACCGGCGTCGCCCCGGCCGGGCTCCCGCCGACGAGGTCCTCGACAACTCGTCCGTCCCGGGACAGGCGAATCGTGACCACCGTCGTGGCCGGGGTCGCGGCGTGGTTGAAGACGAAGGCGAGGCGCTCGCGGCCCGACTCGAGCAGGCGCACCTCGACGGGGTCGCCCGCAACCGCGACGGAGCGCCGGACGCCGGCCCAGTCGAGGAGCCCGTCGAAGAACCGGCGGGTCGCCTCTTCGGGCTGGGTGACGTAGCCGGCGCTCACGTACGAGCCGAGCATGAGGGCCTTGCCCTTGCCGAACGCCGAGGCGACCGCCGCGGGCGCGCCACCCGCGAAGCGGGCCACCACCCGCGCGCCCGGACCGGTCGGCTCGAGCGACTCCTCGTACCAGCGGCCGGGCAGCCGCTCGCCCGGCTTGAGGCCCGGCAGCCCCTCCTCGGCCCGCAGCGCCGCCTGGCCCTTCTCGACCGTCTGCACGTCCGTCTCGCGCGCGCCGACCACCTCGGCCAGGCCGAGCCCGGGGATGGTGTCCGCGGCACGCCCCCGCTCGTCGTTCCAGCCCGCCCGCGCCTCGGCCACGAGCGCTCCGCCCGCGCGCACGTACTCGCGCAGCTCGGCCGCGGCCGCGGCCGGCATCATGAGCGGGTACGGGAGGACGACCAGCCGGTAGGGCGCGAGGTCGCTCGCCTTCAGGTGGTCGGCGTGGACGAAGTCGAGCGGCACGTTCGTGGGGAAGAGGGCCCGGTAGATGCCGAGCAGCGAGTCCCGTTCGATGCCCGCCACCTCGCCCTGTGGCCCGCCGTAGGGTGTCGCCCGCTGCCGGCCGCCCACGAAGTGCGCGAGCGGGTTGTAGACGACCGCCACTTCCGATTGCGGCGGCCGAGCGCCGAGGAAGAGCGCCGAGTGCTCCCCCACGAGCCGGGCGATCCCGCCGGCCACGCGGGCGCGCTCGGTGATCGTCCCGTCGAGACGGATCAGCCCGAAGCCGCCCGACTCGTAGCCGGTGCTCATCGGGTAGTAGGCGTAGGTGCAGATCGCCTTCGCCCCGCGCGCGAGCGCGCTCCACGTCCAGATCCGCAGGTCCTCCGGTGTCACCGTGGGGCTGACGTTCTGCGCGATCGTTCCGAAGCCGCCCTGCAGCTCGCCGATCCAGAAGCCCCGCCCGCCCTTCGCGAAGCCGAACGAGCGGGCGAAGTCGAGGAGCGCTCCCCGCCACTCGACGTCCCGGTCCACGAAGGCCGAGTGCTTCGGGTAGAAGGACGTCCCGTAGTGATCGACCTGCGCCGCCATCGTCCAGTCGTCCGACTGGCCCTCCCAGTAGTGCGGCGAGGAGAAGAGCCCCACGCCCGCGGCGTGGCTCGTGGCCACGCGATCCGGGGCGCCCCGCTTGGCGGCCTCGTATCGCGCGCGCAGGTCCTCCCCGAGCTTGTCGGCGATGAAGCGCTTCCAGTCCACGTAGTCGGTGTAGGAGAGGATCGTGCTGAGCCGGTTGGGCTCGACCTCGTCCCACGACGCGTGCCGGCGGTACCACGCGGCGTTGAGCGCGTCGAGCGTGCCGTACTTCTTCTCCAGCCAGGCGCGGAAGCGCGCCACCGTGTTGCGGCAGAAGCAGAACTCGGGGTTCGGGATGTAGGTCGGGTTCGCCCAGTTGATGACGTGGGGCTCGCTCCAGAGGTCGAAGCCGAGGAACGCGGGGCTCGCGCCGGCGCGCCGGGCGACCGTCTCGTAGAAGGCGAGGTCGGCCTGGCGCACCTCCGGGTGGTCCATGCAGTAGCCGGGCGAGGACTCCGGGCGGATCGCCTGGCCGTTCGAGCTGACGAAGAGCGAATCGGGGTGCTGCCGCCCCAGCCACTCCGGCGCCGAGTCCATGTAGACCTGGACGACGACCTTCAGCCCCTCCTCCTCGGCGAGGGACAGAAGGACGTCCAGCGTCTCCAGCCGGTACCGGCCGGGGGCGGGCTCGCCGCTCGCCCAGTCGATCCAGCAGCGAATCGTGTTGAACCCGAGCGCCCTGATCTGCTTCAGGTCACGGCGCCACTCCTCTTTCTTGGCCCCCGGATCGGCCTCCAGCATGGGGGCCCGGGCCTTGCCGCCGCCGTACCAGACGGCCATCGGGAAGACGTCGGGGGACGCGGCCGCGCCCGGGACCGCGGACGCGGTGGACAGGATCAGGCTCAGAAGGGCTTGCTTCACGGCTCGAAGTCTACCCCCGAAAGGGCGGCCGATCGTATAAAGGCATTCGGATCAGCCACTTGTCTGGCAGGCGCACGACGGGACGCGAGGCCCCCCCGACGTGCTGCGCAGCGCGGTTTCACACGGGGGGGCTTGACAGACGTGGCAGAGTGTCACGGTTCCCATGGCACGCTCCCTCGTCATCGTCGAATCGCCGGCCAAGGCGTCCACCCTCGGGAAGTTCCTCGGAAAGGACTTCAAGGTCGCCGCCTGCTTCGGCCATGTGCGCGACCTCGACCGCAAGGGC
>Ga0316622_100002670_pt1 | contig 12438 bp, 11 predicted proteins | sample OWC_Aug_OW2_C1_D_FD_207646 | JGI IMG/M metagenome (GOLD analysis project Ga0316622, IMG submission 207646) | Wetland soil microbial communities from Old Woman Creek delta, Ohio, United States - OWC_Aug_OW2_C1_D5_C | ecosystem: Environmental > Terrestrial > Soil > Wetlands | place: USA: Ohio... | reverse complement strand
GAGGTGGGACGGCAGGTTCTATCGCGGCCGTCGCCGCGGGCCGCGTGGGAGCGAAGACGCTCCTCGTGGAGCAGTACGGGCAGATTGGGGGCATGACGAGTGCCGGCATGACCTACCTCGGATTCCTTGATGGGCAGGGGCGGCAAGCGGTCCGCGGGATCCCTCAGGAACTCTTTGATCGCCTGCTCCCCCTCAAGGCCGCGACTCCGCATATCGCCGACCCTCTCCGCGGTTCCGTGACGCAAGCCGATCCCGAGATGCTCCGCCACACGCTCATGGGGATGTTGGCCGAGAGCAATGTGCAGCTGCTCCTCCACGCCTATCTTTCCGATGTGCTCGTTGACCGCAGTGCGCTGCGCGGCATCGTCGTCGAGACCAAGGGTGGACGCCAGATTCTCCCCGGCACAGTGGTCGTGGACACGACGGGCGATGCCGACGTTGCGGCCCGTGCCGGCGCCCCGTTTGAGCTGGGCCGGGCCGAAGACGGCCGGTTGCAACCGGTGAGCCGGATCTTCCGCATGGGGAACGTACATCTGGATCGGGTCTATACCTACCTGCGGCAGCACCCCGAGGAGTTCACCGTGCCGGAGGGGTGGACTCCCCCCGAGGGGCGCTCGTACGGTGCCGACTACCTCGAGGAGACCCCCGGGACCACGGTCCTGCTCCAGCGCGTGGTTCAGCAGGCACAACAGGAAGGACGGGCGAACCTCCCGAAGAATGTCATCAGCATCTACACGCCGCCCTACCGGAGCGGCCCGGCCGAGGTCGCCCTGAACGCCACCCGGATCCATGGTATTGACCCGACGGATCCCGACGAGCTCACCCGTGCCGAGCTGGAGTGTGAGCGCCAAGTTATGGAAGTCTTCCGATTCCTTAAGACTGCGATTCCGGGTTTTGAGGAGTCCCGGCTGCTCGGCACGCCTTACCAGGTCGGCGTGCGGGAGAGCCGCCGGATCATCGGCGAATACACGTTGACGGTCGATGACGTGCTGCGCGGCGCGGATTTTCCCGACGCCGTGGCCCGTGGCGCCTACCCGCTGGACATCCACGACCTCGCCAAAGACACGACGGTCATGAACCGCCAGGTTCACGGCAGGGCCGAGACCATGGTCGTCCTTCCCCGCTCCTATGCGATTCCGTACCGATCCCTCCTGCCCCGGACGCCGGACAACCTGTTGGTGGCAGGCCGCTGCATCAGTGCCAGCCACGAGGCCATCGGCTCCGCGCGCGGCCAGTGTGTCTGCATGGCGACGGGACACGCCGCCGGGGCAGCTGCCGCCCTCGCCGTTGCCGCCGGTGTTCCCCCGCGCCGTCTCGAGGTGGCCCGACTCCAGGCCACGCTTCGCGAACAAGGCGCCATCCTGACCCTTGACTGAGGCCGCGCTGCGCCATCGAATCCAGCAGGCTCACTGAACCGATAGCGAATCATCTCACCCTCCGCCGGGCACGCCACGCCAGCCCTGGAACGCAAGCACGGGAAGGCGTGTGGTCGAGGTGCCAATCGGGCGGCGCGACGTGGGGCGATGGAGGTGACTAGAAGCCCGTGGTGGCCCCTGCCGTCAGCCCCCGCAGGAAGTGCCGCTGGAGCAAGAGGAATAAGGCAAGGACGGGCACAATGGAGAGGATGCCGGCGGCCGTGATGCTCCCCCACTCCACGCCGTAATCCGTGAGGAAGAGGTGGATGCCCACGGGCACCGTGCGCATGGTGCCGGACGAGGTCAAGACGAGGGCCAGGATGAACTCGTTCCATGAGTGAATGAAGCTGACCAGGCTCACGGTGACGAGCCCCGGCAAGGCCGAGGGCAGGACGATCCGGTAGAGCGCGCCCGCCCGCGTGGTCCCGTCAATGAGGGCGGCCTCCTCCATCTGGGGCGGAATGGAGCGGAAGTACCCCTGCAGGAACCAGATGGCGAGGGGGGCGATAAAGGCGCTGTTGGCCAGGATAAGCACGCCGTACGTGTCGAGGATCCGCAGCTGGCTCCCGAAGAAGTAAAGGGGGAGGACCGTCGAGAGCTCGCCCATGGCCATGCCGGTCAGGATCAGAAACAGCATGGCGGACTTGCCGCGGAACTCGTAGCGGGCAGCGGCATACCCCGCGTGGATCGAGACCAGGACCACCACCACGGAGGAACAGACGGCCACGATGGTGCTGTTCAAGAGGTACCGCGGAAACCCCGCCGTCAAGATCCCGTGATAGTTCTCCACGGTGGCCGGCCAGGGGAAAAGCTTGGGTGGCATGCGCAGGATGTCCTCCTTCCCCTTCAGGGAGGTGCCCAGGGACCACAGGAACGGTGTCAGGATGATCGCCCCGACCACCGCCACGCCCACCCATCGGCACACGTCAACCCATGTCCGGGAGTCCCGCAGCCGGTTCATCGGTAATACGTCTCCGCGCGAATCATCCTGAAGTAGACCCAGGAGAGCACGAGGTCGAGGCCCACGAGGACCAGCGTAATGGCCGAGGCCGTGCCGATATTGTAGTACTGGAAGCCCTCGCGATAGAGCCGCAGGCTGAGCACCTCCGTGCTATTCAACGGCCCGCCTCCCGTCAAGTCCAAGGGCAGCACGATGATATTGAAGAAGCTGATGGTCAGCGTGATGATGCAGGCCAGCGAAATCGGCTTCAGCAGCGGGATGATGACGTACCAGATCTGTTTCCACCGTGACGCGCCGTCGATGTCCGCCGCCTCCTCCACCTCCACCGGGATGGCGGAGAGGCCCGCCAACATGAGGAGCAGGGAGAAGCCCGTCGCGCGCCACGCGTTCACGAACGTGAGCGTCGGCAAGGCCTGCACCGTGCTGATGAGCGGGTTCACCCCGGGGAGGCCCGCGAGGTCCAGCAGGTAGTTGATCGGGCTGAAGTCGCCGTTCAGGAGCCATTTCCACATCAAGGCCAGGACGACCTGGTTGGTCACCCAGGGAACGAGGACGATGGTCTTGAGCACGGTGTTGCCCCAGGTCTGCCGTCGCAAGAAGAGCGCCAACGCCAGGCCGAAGGTCCACGTCAGCCCGACCCCGACCAACACAAAGAACAGGGAGTTGAGCAGATTGGTGTGAAAGCGCGGGTCCGCGAGGAGTCGCACGTAGTTCTCCAGGCCGACGAACGCCAGCTGTTTGAACACCTGGGTGCGCATGACGCTGTAGTTGACCGCGAAGACGATCGGGTACAGCGTCACGAAGAGGACGAGGAGGAGGCCGGGGGTCATCAAAAGGTAGGGGAACAGGTCGACCCGGCGGCCTCGGGGCCGGCCCGAAGGCTGTGCCCTGCGGCGCCGGGTTGCTGCCGCAGAGGTCGGAGTCACTCCGGGCGCCGCGTGCTGATCGAGCGACGCCGTGGCGAAGCCGTCGCTCTCACTCACACCTGCGCCATCTGGTTATAGCGCTTCACCGCATCGTCCAGCGTCTGCTTGATGTTGGCCGACGGGCTGTTCAGCACCTGCTGCAGGGCGTCCACCATCACCTCGTTCAGCTGCGTGAAGGTGGGGACGTTGATGATGATCTCGCCCCGCTCCGCGGCATAGTCCATCCACCACCGCATGTAGGCGGCTTCCTTCGTCTGGAAGAAGGGGCGCTCCAACGCGCTCTTCCGCGTCGGCAGCGAGCCGGCGACGCGCGCGTTGATCTCCTGGGCCTCGGCGCCGATATAGTACTTGAGGTACTCCCAGGCCGCATCCGGTTGCTTGGACCCCCGCGGGATCCCAAACCCCCACCCCGTGATGATCGTCGGCGACGGCACCTTGGGGTCGTCGGAGGGCAGCTTGGCGATTTCCAGGTTTTCGGGACCGATAGCCTTCGCGATGTCGCTGTACCGGTGGGACCCCTCCTGAAACATGGCCACCCGGCCCGATTTGAAGGCATCGGTGACCTCGTCGTAGGTCATGGCGATGACCTGCGCCGGGGTGATCTTGTGCTTATGAACGCAGTCCGAGAGGAACTGGTAGCTCTTCACCGCGGCGTCGCTGTTGAACGCCCCCTTTCCGGCCGCATCCAGGACCTGCCCGCCCCGCCCGTGGATGTGCGGCTGGAAGATCGTCTCCACCTGATTGAGCTGGGTCTTGGACCCGTTGAACATGTATCCCCACTTGCCCCCGCCGGTGACGGCCTTCCCGACCTCGACGAGCTCCGCCCAGGTCTTGGGGGTTTTCAGCCCCGCCTTGGCCAGCCAGTCCTTGCGCACGAACAGGGCTTTCGGCGTCATCTCGATCTGCATGGACCACTTGCTGCCGTTCACGACCACCGGGGGCGTGAAGTCCACGATGAAGTCCTTCCGCTGCGCCTCCGTGAAGGTCTTCTGGAGATACGGGTCGAGGTTGACCAGGGCGTCGGCCTTCAGGATCATCTTGAGGGTGTAGATGTTGACCCGCGAGCTTTCCGGCGGGTTGCCGGCCTGCACGGCGGCGATGAGCTTGGTCCCCAGCTCCTGCCACGGGAGCGTCTGGACCGTCACCGTGATCCCGGTCTGGGCCTTGAACTTCCCGAGGATCTCCTTGAGCGCCACTTCGCGGAGGCTCTTGCCGTCCGGGTTCAGGAGGGACCAGTGAATGATCGACCGTCCGGCCAGGCTGCCCTGGGCCTCCGCCGCGGCCGGGGCCAGCGCGTCACGCCCGACGCTCGCCAGCAGCCCCCCTCCCGCAACCGCCAGGCCGCCGTGGCCGACCGTTCGTAGGAACTGGCGCCGAGTCACCTGAGCCATAGCATCCTCCCTTCGCGTGTTGTCGCACCGCAGGCAATACCCTAAGCCTTGCCTTAATGTGGGAGCTCCATCCGTTTTCCCAGGTAGGCGCGTTCGCGCAGCAGTGCCTCCTGCGCGGCCCCGACCTTCACCGACCGCGGTCCCTTATCCTGCTTCGCCGCCAGCGCCGCCACCGTCCCAGCCGCCTGCGCCATCGCACCGCACGGCCCCATCCCCCGCGTACCCGACTGGGCCTCGAACGTGGCGGCGATACAGCGGCCTGCCACCAGCAGGTTCTCGATCCCCCGCGGGAGGAGGCTCCGAAGCGGAATCTGGTAGCCGGGGTTGTTGGGGATCCCTGTCTCCGGATGGACCGTGCTCCACCCCTGGGAGTGGATCACGATTTCTCCCCCGTGCGCGTCATGCAGGTCCGGCGGATACGCGCCCATGGCCACGACGTCGTCGAACTCCCGCCGCGTCACCATGTCCTCCACCGTCAACGTGTAGTCCCCCACGATCCGGCGACTTTCCCGGATGCCGAGGTCGTAGATCTGCGTCAGCGTCGCGCGCTCGAATCCGGGCACATACCGGGTCAGGAACTCAAGGATCTCTCCGGCCTGCCGGTGCAACCGTGCGGTGCTTCGCGCGATGTCGTCCGGCTCCAGGGACTCGAGGGGCGTATGCGTACAGTTCACGAAGATCTCACCGGGCCGCCCGTGGTAGTAGATCCCGAATTGCCGCGGAAACTTCTGCGCATAGTCCGGGAAGATCTTCCAGGGCGTCCAGTACCGGTGACTCGCGCGCAGGGGAGCGTTCTCAAAGGTCCAGGGCGTCTTCTTGTCGGTGTTGATCTTCGCTTCCATGAACTGTTCCACGGCCGGCAGATCGACGTGGCTTAGCCGGAACATGCAGGTCACGGCCTGCTGCCGGGTACCCCCGCCGCGCTCGAAGGGCACCCCTGCGGAGGTCGCGAGGTCGGCGTCGCCGCTCGCGTCCACGTACACCTTGGCCGTCAGGCTGAGGACGCCGGTCTTCGTCGACACGTCGACGGACCGGATGCGCCCCGCCTCGGCGTGCCCCCGGATGAACGCAGTATAGAACCACACGCGGCAGCCCGCCGCTTCGACCTTCTCCAGGGCGATCTGCTTGTAGACCTCCGGGTCGATCGATGCGGTGCTCGCAATCCACCGATCGACGTCGCGGAAGAAGATGTGGCCTCGCCCTCCGTTCAGTTCGAGCGCGCGGTCCACGAATTCCTGGGGGATGCCGCGCACGACCTGGACTTCGTCCCCGTCATAGAACCCGCCCAAGTTCATCCCGGTGGCCGCGTTCCCCCCGAGGAACCCACCCCGCTCAATGATGAGGGTCTGCGCGCCCGCCCGGGCGGCCGCAATCCCGGCGATCACGCCGGCCGTCCCGCCGCCGATCACTATGACATCCCACGTCCGCTGCGGTTCCGTCATCGCTCCACTCCCCACGTGCGAGATCCGTGCATGTCCGGATTACCGGAGGACGGCCGTCGCTTGGATCTCGACCAGAAACTCCGGATTGGCCAGATCCACCCGGACCGTCGCCCGGGATGGCGGATCGACCGGAAAGTACGTCCCATAGACCTCGTTCATTCCCGCATAGTTCGCCAAGTCCGTCAAGTAGACGGTCGTCCGCGTGACATCGAGCAGGGTCCCGCCGGCCGCTTCCACCAAGGCCTTGATGTTCTCCAGCGCCTGTTTCGTCTGGGCGCGGATGTCGCCCTTCCCGACGAGCTGCCCCCGCGCGTCGTGGGCCACGCCCCCGCCGATGTAGAGCACATTCCCAGCGAGCGTCGCCTGGGACAGGGGCAATTTGGATTCCGCCACCTTCGGTGAATGGATGACCTTTTTCGGCATGGTCGCCCTCCTGAGGCCGCCATATTCTGTCGTCGACTCTTCACGTTCTTGCTGTATCGACTCGCAGATAACGCAGACTAGAGGCGCCTTCCAGCCTGCACCCGGGTTCCCGCCGCGCCTCACGCCTGCCCCTGGAGCAGGAGTTTCACCACCTCCGGAACGATAGCCTCCGCTCGCTGACGGAGTTCCGCGTCGGTGAGATTCGCCGTGGGATGCGGCATGAGGAGAAAGGTGTAGTACGGGAGGCCCCACTGCTCGGCCATCGCCCGCCCCGTCGCCTCGAAGGGATCGGTCACGATCGCGGCGGATGGGACCCCGGCTTGCTCCATGAGGATGCCGTCGAGCACACTGCCCGATGAGCAGGACCCTCAGTCCCCGATGCCCGCGATCGCCACGTCGCAGGTCGTTCGGATCTCCGCCAGCGCGCTTTCGTCAACCGGCACGCCGGCATTCCGCTTGCGCCACACGCGGGTCTCGGCGACCCCGTGCTGCGCCTTGAGGATGTCTCCGACCTTCTGGAGCAATCGATCGGAGTTGAACTTGGTGTTGTCCACCAGCGCCACGCGCTTCCCCTGGAGGGAGCCCACCCGTGGCGCATACGACAGGGCCTGCGGGACCACCTCAGCGGTGGGATCGAGGAGTTCCATCATGCTCTGACCTCCTTGGTGACGGCCTGCGAGGATCGCTTGCTCCCCCAGCCCGGGATGTAGGCGGAGAAGGCCCCCACGGACCCGCCGGCCGCGATGACGAGGACGTCGTCCGGGGACTCGACGAGGGGCCGCAGCTGCGCCTCGTCCCCAGGCTGCACGGCGCCCGCCAACCGGTGGGTCTGCTTGAGGTGGGCAAGCGAGTTCTGGGTGTGGTCGAAGATGCACTGCCGGATCTGGGCCTTGGTCCACCCGTCCTGCGCCATCGTCCGCGTGTGCTCGCCCGCCAGGATCACGAGATACGGCGGTTGGCCGACCACGTTCCCCGAGATGCGCATGTCGTCGCAGAGCGTGGTGAGGATCCCCTCGGCGGTGTTGGAGAGTTGATTGTAGAACTGGTGCGGGGCCTCCGCCGCCATGACGGTGACGGTGCTCTGCGCGGGGCGAAAGCCGCGCTCGACGTGCAGGGGTGGCCAGGGGCTCTCAGTCTCGTTCTCGGCGATGACATAGGATAGCCGTCCGGGATGGCCGAGCGTGGCCCGGTCGAGGGTGCCCGGGCGGGAGCCGCACACGTTCCGCATGACCAGCCGGACGGCCCGCCCGATGGTGGCGTTGGCACGCCATCCCGGGCCGAACAGATTATCGCCGGCGTTGATGTCGAGGGCCCGCGCGATCGGTCCGTTGACAACCACGAGCACCGCCGCGCCGCCGGTGGAGGTCCCTGGGCCGTGATACCCCCAGGCGGGATCGCCGATCCCTTCCACGGCCGCCAGCACCACCGGCATGTATTCCGGCTTGCAGCCCGCCAGCACCGCGTTGATCGCAACCTTCTCCGCGGTGATGGTGACCGCCCGGTGAGCGATGGAGGTCACCGCGTGCTGGGCATCCAGGCGCGCTGCCTCCAGCATGGCCCGGACCCGGTCCGGGGTGGGCGGGATCACCGGGAGTCCGTCCGTCCACCCGCGCGCATGACAGAATTCTACGGCGTCCGCGTCGTCGGCCACGACGTGCCGTTTCGAGGTGAGCGTCCCTGCCATTCGTGACCTCCCACCAGGTTCCCAGCGTTCTCTACCTGACACTCCACGCACAACGCCACTGGATGACTCACGCAGAGCGCCGTACGCCTCCACTCGAAGCGAGCCCCCAGATACCCCTGTACTCTACTCCGAGCCAGGGATGTTATCTTTCTTTGCGATTCCAGACAAGGGCCAGGAATATCGGAGCCCTGGAGAAACACTCTCGAAACACCGACCTGACCGAGGTGTCTTGCATGCGGTGGGAGACCACAATGCGTGCTAGGATTTTGGCTTGGCCCGAAGTGCCCTTCGCAGTTCGACCATCGCAAGAGTGTCGCGCTCGCAGTACTTCAGGAGTGCCTCCCGGATGTGGGCCCGCTCGACGTCGTCGGTCGGGTCGAAGTTCATCCGGTAGAATTGCATGGAGGCCATGGTCCCTTCCCGGATTTCCAGATCGTCGTAGGCCAGCTGGGGCACGACGGCTGGCAGGACCGCCTTGGTGGAGAACGATCCTTTGAAGCCGGGGTGGTAGTAGTGCTCCCGGATGATGGCGTGGAGGTCCCAGAGCCGATCCAGGACAGCCAGCAGGTCGCGACGTTGGCCTGGAAGCGCGTCGGCCAAGCCGGACAGGACGGTGCGTTCGTAGTTCGTGTAGGTGCAGATGCTCCCCTCCTGCCCCACCGACTGCAAGAGAGCAAAGGCCAACTCTTCGCGGGGGTCCCGCGCATCGGGGCACAGGTAGGCTTCGTGCAGGAGTGCGCCGTCCGTGGTCTCGATGTGATTCGACCACTGAAACGGGACGGCCTGGTAGGACCGTGTCCGAGCGTACAAAGGAATCGCGGGGGCGATGGTCTCGAAATCCAGATGGTGCACCGGGTACTCCACCGTGTCGAGCGCCGCGCGGAGGCCGGGGCTGATCCACACCACGTTGTCCTTCACCCGCTGCTGGATCAACTCCAAGGGGAAGCCGGCCGGAATCTCGTCGATGGTCTGGACGCCGAGTGCCACCAGCTCGTGGTAGGCCCGCCCGCTCCCCGGGAGGTGATAAATCCAGCGGGCCGGCTTGTCCTTGGGGCAGTGCTCCTAGAAGGGACACTCGTAGGGAGCGTAACAGTGATCGTCCGGTTCGATCGCGGGCGGTGTCGCCGCGGTAAGCAAGCGCCGCATCTCGGTCAGGCGGCCAGGGATGACTCGTTGTCGATCCTTCACCTCCCTGGTGAGATCCTCCTCTTGAAAGAGCTGCGCGAGGTCCAACGCACCACCCGGATAGACGTACCCGGTGTTGAGGTGCATGAGCCAGGTTGCGTCCAGCGTGAGGCCGGCGCCGATCAGCACATACGCCTGGATGGCGAGGTCGTCGCGGTGCTCGTCCTTCGCCTGGGCCGTGGACTTCACCTCGATCAGCCGCCAGCGATTGCCCCTGACTCGCACCAGGATGTCGGGCCGGACGTTGACGTTGTCGAAGGCGATGAAGCCCTCATAGAGCACGGTGATGCCAGGATCGGCCAGGAGCGCAGCCGTGCGGATGATCCCCTCCTCTACCTTGAAGTATTCAACATCCACGAGGACGCCGCCCGGGTACCGTTCCCGGGCGAGTTCCCCCACCCGGGTTCCGGCGTCCAGGACGGCCTGCGTGCCCTCGTCGAATGGCGTCGCCAGCTCCCGCGCGCGGATCTCCAAGTAGAGGCGCTTGCGGCACTGGAGCCCGGCGAGATATCGAGACTTGGACAGGCGCGTCGTCATCGTCAGGCGCTCCCCACCCGTCCCGGGTGGATTCCCCGCTCGCGGCCCGCCGCGGCCAGGGCGGGGTCGACCTCCAGGAATCACCCCAGCCCCGCCAGGGCGAGGCCGAGATTCTTGTGGGCTTTGTACCGCACGGGGTCGCAGGCGAGCGCCGCACCGCAGGGAGTCTCCGCCTCTTCGAGTCTGGCCAGTGCGGTCAGGAGGCGCAGAGAATGGTTGTAGAATGCCACACGGGCAGGGCGCCGTGAGCGGCAGCGAGTCAGGGCGTCTAGCTCGCTCGCGCGGATTTTTCGAGCAACAGCGCCACGTCCTGCTTCAGCGCGGGGAGGCGCCGCTCCACAACGCGCCAGACGATCTCGAGATCGACGCCGAAGTACTCGTGGATCAGGACGTTCCCCAGCGCCGTGATGCTCCGCCAAGGAATCTGAGGAACACCCCGGCGTCTTTCACAGCGGACGTGCCTTCGCCAAGATGCGCTCCCGCAGGTAAGGGCTCAGGCGTCTTTCGGTGACGACATCCACCTTGCAGCCCAGAATCTCCTCGAGATCCAACTTGAATCCCGCCAGGTCCAGGAGATCCCGGCCCGGCTGGAGATCCACCAGCAGGTCGAGGTCACTGCTCGCACGCGCCCCCCCTCGTCCCCGAGAGCCAAACACCCGGAGATGTCTCACCCCGTGTACGCGCCACCCGGGAAGAAGACGGTGACCCGCGCCCCGCCATCGTCGGCCAGGACGTGGTCCACGTTCCAGTCGGGCTTCGCGGGGCGACAGACCCGGAGTCCCTGCGGACCCGACACACCGGTCCGCTGCCATCGGCTACGATCGGCCGGGCCATTCTCCTGGTCTCGCGTGAGAAGACTCTGATTGTCGCTCCAGCGAAATCCACGGGTTACACGCGAAAAGGGTAGAGTAGAGCCTGGTAGCCTGAAGGTAGGTCGCGCCTATCCGTTCCCGCCCCTTTCGTCTGGCGGTGCCTCACGAGCCCGACCGTGTCCAGACCCCAGTACCCCCTCATCGAACCGGACGTGCGGTTTGCCCGCATCCGGCTCTCCGGTCACCTTCACCGCCCGGCATGCGTCGGAGGGGTCCACGGCGCGCGCATCGGCAGGCGGTAGAGGCCCAAGCGATCGTACAACGCCGTGTACGGAATCGCCCGGTACGCTCGTGTCCGATGGCGATGTTTGCGCCGCAGATAGGTACGGACCCGCTCCTCGAGGAACCACCGGAGGGCGCTGAAGGCGCGCGTGCAGTGTTGGAAGTAGAAGTACCCCGCCCAGCCGCGCACAACGCGATTGACCGCCGTGATGAGCGCCGGCGTCGGCAGCGCGAGGTGGTCGCGGCCGGTGAGGGCCTTCCCGTGATCCCGGAGCCGCTGGCACGCGGCGGCGGAGGGGCGGATCAGGGGAAAGGGCCTTCCCGTCCGCTGGCTCCGCACGACGCGCCCCGTGAACCCCAGGAAGGTGAAGGGCCGCTGGCGCGCGTCCAGGACGCGGGTCTTCGCCGCGTTCAGCGTGAGCCCGAGCGCCTGGAGTTGCTCCGCCACGACCGCCTGCACCAGGACTGCCTTGGACCGACACAGCACCACGAAGTCATCGGCGTACCGGATGCGCCGGGCCTGCCAGCGGCGCTCCAGCCCGCCCACTCGCCACGCCGTGTCGAAGGCGTGCAGGTAGACGTTCGCGAGCAGCGGGGAAATGACCCCACCCTGCGGGGTCCCGCGGCGAGTCCGCTGGCCGCCTCGCGTCTCCCGCTTCCCGTCGTCCCGCTCGACCACCCCCGGGGCGCGGAGCCACTGGGTCAGCCGCCGCAGGATATGCCGGTCTGCGACCCGGCGGGCCCCCGCCGCCAGGAGTTGGCCATGGGGGATCGAGTCGAAGTAGGCCGTGAGGTCAGCGTCGAGCACCTGCGTGTACCCCTGCGCGAGCGCGTGGGAGAGCGCCTCCATGGCCTGGTGCGCGTCCTTCTTGGGGCGGAAGCCGTACGAGCATGGCTGGACGTCCGCCTCGAAGAGCGGCTCGAGTACCAGGACCACGGCGGCTTGAACCACCCGGTCCCGCACCGTCGGGATGCCGAGGGGCCGCTCACCCCCACTCCGCTTGGGGATCAGCACCCGCCGGACGGGATCGGGCCGGTAGGTGTGCGCCCGGAGTTCCTCGGCCAGACGCGCGAGGAACGGCTCGACCCCGTCCGCCTCCACGGCGGCGATGGTGACGCCATCCACACCGGCGGCGCCCCCGTTCGCCCGCACCAAGGCCCAGGCGTGATGCAGGACATCCGCCCGGTGGCCCTTGTCGTAGAGGAGGTAGAACCGGAAGGTGGGCTCCGACTTGGCCTTGCGGTACAGCGCCCGCTGGAGTGCGCGCCCCGATGTTGGAGGTTCGAGCCTCATGGCAATCCTCCTGACGGCGCTCCGTAGGACGCGTGGTGAGAGTACGGCCCCTTCCCTCGGCGGCGGTTCTGTTGTCCTCCGCCTGC
>Ga0316622_100002668_pt1 | contig 12439 bp, 14 predicted proteins | sample OWC_Aug_OW2_C1_D_FD_207646 | JGI IMG/M metagenome (GOLD analysis project Ga0316622, IMG submission 207646) | Wetland soil microbial communities from Old Woman Creek delta, Ohio, United States - OWC_Aug_OW2_C1_D5_C | ecosystem: Environmental > Terrestrial > Soil > Wetlands | place: USA: Ohio... | reverse complement strand
AGGAGGTTGGTCTCTCCCGAGGCGCCGTGCACGAGGACAGCCTGTCCCCCAGCGCGGATGAGACTCGTCACGTCCGCCACCGTGGGGGCGATCTGAATGCCCGTTCCACCGCCGATCTTGACGACGAGCATGAGGTCCTTCCGAGACGAGGAAGCGTTCAGTCAGCCGCGGCCGAACTCAGGGCACGCGGATCGTTCTGAACCAGCACGGTGGGGTTAGGATTCGGAGTCGGGGCCGAAAAACCTTCCTGCCGCAGCACGGAAACGTGCTCTTCCATCGCCCACTTGGCTTGGTAGAGACAATCTTCCACGGAGTGACCAACACCACTGAATCCAGGCAAATCTGGCGAGTGAAAACCAAAGAACACCGGATCCTCGGTGGCTTCGATCACGAGAGAGTATCTTAGGTCAAGCATCGCCGCCCCCTTCTGGCAGACCAGCCGCTTTCAGGATGGCCCGACACGTTCCTGTGGGGACCTCCTTGGCGCAAGGATAGTCAACCCGAAGAATCCTGTCCAGGCCGGGTTTTCCGTAATAACGGATGGAACCCTTTTCCCGGATGAGACGAAAGCCATCTCGCTCAGGGAGCCGGACGAGCTCGCTGAAGCGCATGTAACTCGCCCTCTATCAGTTGAACTACACAGGGTGCAGTCCGGGAAACTCCAGCCCCGCGGTCTCGGGAAGGCCGCAGGCCACATTCATGGCCTGCACGCCGTTCCCCGCGGCTCCCTTGACCAGGTTGTCCAGCGCCGCCATGACAACCAAGCGGTTGTCGCGCGAATCCTTCTCGAAGCCGATATCGCAGAAGTTGCTGCCGGCCAGGATCTTCGGCTCCGGATACCGATAGATTCCCTGGCGCTCCTTGACAATCCTGATGAAAGGCTCCTCGCCGTACTCGGCACGGTAGACTTTCCAGATGTCCTTTTCGTCAATCCCGTCCTTGAGGAACACGTGACACGTGGTTAGGACACCCCGCACGGCCTCGATTGCGGTACCGCTGAAGTGCACCGCGGGGGGATGGGCAAAGGTCAACTCTTGCACGATCTCGGCCGTATGCCGGTGTCCGGTCGGCTGGAACGAGCGCACCGATCCGCTGCGCTCGGGGTGATGGGTGGAGAGGTGCGGCGTGTCACCAGCAGCGGAGGAGCCCACCTTCGCCTCGATGACGGCTTCATATCTGGCCAGGACGTCATGCTTGAACAGGGGCATCAATCCGAGGATAGACGCCGTGGCGAGGCAGCCGGCGCCCGTGATGAAGCGCGCCGAGCCGATGGCCTTGCGGTGCAGCTCCGGGACTCCGTACACGAAACGCTCCAAGTAGTGCGGCGCGTCGTGCGGGTGCCCGTACCAGAGCGGGTAGTCGTCGGGGCACCGCAACCGGAAATCGGCGCTGAGGTCGATGATCGTCTTGGCGATGGATTCCAACTGGCCGATGCGCCGCATCGCGCTTCCGTGCGGAAGGCAGAGGAAGAGGACGTCGCACGGCTTGAGTTCGCCGATCATGGTGAACTTGAGAGGCGTCTGCTTGCGGAGGTTGGGATGCACGGCGTAGACGTAATGGCCGGCGTTGGACTCGGAGGTGGCCTGAGCGATCTGGACCTTGGGATGGCGGAGGAGGATCCGGAGCACCTCTCCGCCTGTGTAACCCGAGGCGCCGACGACACCGACGGAGATCACATAACACTCCTTGGAGGCGTTCGGCGGTTCGGCGGTTCCATGGTTCGGCCGTCCCCAGAATCCCCGATCCTCTTGTCCTGCCGTACCGCCGTACCGCCGAACTGCCGAACCTCGTTTTCACCCTCTCCCGACCTGTACCACGTACTCCACGACCTTGGCCGGGATGTTGACGCCGGTGGTGTCGATGCTGTTCCGGAACTCCATGGTGTAGTTGACCTCGTTCACCATGAGTCCGTCCGACGTTTCGAAGAGGTCGATGGCAACCACGCCGCCGCCGACAGCCTTGGCCGCCCGAACGGAGATTTCGTTCACGTCGTGCGTCACGGGGCAGTTGGTGGCCACGCCGCCGCGGGCGGTGTTCGTGATCCAGTGGGGCGACGTGCGGTAGATGGCACAGATGGTCTCGTCGCCGACGACGAACGAGCGGATGTCGCGGCCGTGCTTCTCCACGTATTTCTGAATGTAGAAGATGCTGTGGTGATAGGAGCCCAGCGTCTCTTTGTGCTCCAGGATCGCTTCGGCGGCCTCGCGATCATTGACCTTGGAGAGCAAGCGCCCCCAAGAGCCGACCGCCGGCTTCAGGACGACGGGGTACCCGAGGCGTTCGATGGCCTGCAAGGCGGATTCGGGCGTGTGGGCGACCAAGACCGGCGGCGTGGGAATCTTGTCGCGGATGAGGGCGAGCGTGGTGAGCAGCTTGTCGCCGCACGTATTGGCCACCTCGTATGTGTTGACCGTCTTCACGCCGCAATCGGCGAAGTACCGCAGGGTGTGCAGGGCGCGGGAGTGGTTGATGCATCGCTCCAGAATGACATCGAAGTCCCACTGCCGCTGGTGGAGGTCGAGGATTAGCTCCCGATCATCGATGCGGACGAACTCCAGTCCCTGCGACCGGAACGCGTCGAACAAGAGTTTTTCTTCCTTGCGGACGAGCGAGCAGAGGATACCGATCTTCATTCGCCCCAGTCCTCCTCTTCCTCCGGAGCGGGCGCGACCTCCGGCGGGTCGACACTGATGACTTCGAGATCCATGCCGCAGTCCGGGCACTGGATGATCTCGCCCACCTCGGTCGTGTCTTCCAGAATGATCTCGGCCTCGCACTCCGTGCACAGCGCCATGGTTGCCACCTCCGCGTGAAAGGCAGAACGGCGGGAGCATAGCACGCACGTCCGGCACCCATCAAGCCAAAGGCGGTCGACGATCAGGGTTTGTCACGTCTTTGAGGCTGTGGCACTTTCGGACAGGCTTCGAAAAATTGTCCGCATAATGAATCGACCCGACCGCTGCCCGCCGCCTGGTGGGTGCAACCCTACCCTTCGTGCTTCGTCGACCCCTGGCAGTACCGCCGGCACTGGGGGCTGCCGGCGAAGCATGGTATAAAGCGAACAACGCTCAGGAAGTGCGGGAGATCGAGAGGGGAGGCGAGGAAAATGAAGAATTGGCGCGATCGCATCGCGATCGATCCACGCGTGTGCCATGGCAAGCCCTGCATCAAGGGAACCCGGATCTGGGTGTCTCTTATCATCGACAACCTTGCGGCGGGGGTCTCCGAGGCCGACGTACTCGCCGCGTATCCGTCCCTGACGGCGGAAGATATTCGGGCGGCGCTGGGGTACGCCGCGGAAATGACGAGGGAGCGCTTTGTTGACATCCCGTTGACGGCGACCACATGAACCTGAAACTGGACGAGAATCTCGACGCACGGCTGACCTCAGTGCTGCGTCGAGCGGGTCACGAGGTTTCCACGGTCCATGAGCAGGGACGCGCGGGTGTGGACGACCAAGCGTTGTACGTTCATTGCAGGTCTGAATCCAGAATTCTGGTACCGCTCGTGTTATCACCGCCAGCGGTCGCCTGCCAGTTGCCAGCTGTTCTTCCTGGTCGCCGAGACGCCCAGTCACCGAGTCGCCGAATTGCCAAGTCGCTGATTCTCAGACAAGGCGTAAGGTTTTGTACAACCTTGGCCGTGCAAATTTGCGTCAACGGACGCTGTCTGGTATAAGCAACGTCGTTGCTCAATGATGGGTTCGCCCATATGCCGGATTCACGAATCGACCGATCGGCTCCGTGAGACTTCAGCTTCTTGACAACTTGACGACTCGACTTTTGACTTCTGGATTTCTCGACGACTTGACGATTTGACTTTTCGACAATATTACCGAGCTAAGGCCCGGTACCTGGTACCGACGATGGGTTAAGTGCTCGTAACGATTGAGTGGACTTTCAACTTTTTCCGACTATGTATCCCCTTGACTGAAGCGATTGTTTACCACAGCATTTCACTACACTCACTCCCGCTCAGAAGGTCCAAAGGCATGCTGAACGCCGTGACGTTCGATCTGTGGCAGACCTTGATCCTCGATCGGCCGGAGGGGTTGCGGCAGGCACGCGCCGGTCGGGTGCACGGCATACACGACATCCTGGTCCGCCACGGACATGCCGTTCATCATGACGAGGTGGAACGGGCCTACGACGCCGTGGGGGAGCACCTCGAGGCGCTCTGGACGACGCAGCGAGATGTCGGATCGCGCGGCCAGGTGCGCATTCTACTGGAAATCCTGCGCCTGGACGGGGCGGTGTCGCGGGATGATCGGGTCATGCGCGCCCTAGATGAGGCGTATTGCCTGCCGATCCTGTCGGCTCCTCCCGTTGCCAACGCCGGAGCGGAGGAGGTCCTCGCGACACTCTCAGGGCGAGGTCTTGCGTTGGCCCTGATCTGCAATACCGGCAGGACGCCCGGGACCATGCTGCGGATCGTCCTGGAGCGGCTGGGTCTTTCGCGCTTCCTAACTATCCTGACCTTCTCCGATGAGGTCGGCCTCCGGAAACCGCACCCGGAGATCTTCCTGCGGACGCTGGCCGCACTGCGGGTGCCGCCGTCGCACGCGGTTCACGTAGGGGACGACGTCACGACGGACATCGCGGGCGCCCGCGGGGTCGGTATGCGAGCCATCCACCTGTGCCATTCGGGCGGCGTGAGCCGGCAGTCGGAGGGCGCCGAAGCGATTCCGTCTCTCGCCGCCTTACCCGCAATTCTTTTCCCCGCCGGTTGATCACAGAGGCACAGACCTACGCCCCGCCGCCTTCCAAACTGCTTGTCAGCCTCCAGCCCGTATGCTAGGGTGAAATCCGTTCGATCAGGCGGGCGTCTTCAGCCGTCCGGAAAGCCGGTAGAACGGGGATTGAGAGGCCACGCCCACATGGATTCGTCGCTGAGCATTGGCGAGACCCTCCGCCGGCGTCGGGAAGAGCGAGCGCTAACCGCGGAACAGGCTGCCTTCCGGAGCAAAGTGCCTCTCCGTCTCGTGCAAATGCTCGAGTCCGACGATTACCAACTCCTTCCCGATCCTCTGTATCTCGTTCGCCTGCTGCACGATTACGCCCGCTTTCTCGATCTGGACGTCGCGGCCCTCGACGCGGAGTTTCAGCACGCGATGTATCGGCCGCCTCGATCGTCGCCGCCGTCAGCTCCCCCCCCGCGTGCGGCGTCGACGATTCCTTGGAAGCAGGTGTTATGGACTGGCGCTGCGATTTTGGTAGCGGCGCCGCTGGTCGTAATCGCGCTGTCCTTGGCCTCAAAGCGGTCCACCGATCAGGCGGTTTCGGCCCGACCAGGCGAGGCCAAGGTCGAAAGGCCGGTGTCGGGCAGCGGCGGTAGCGTCGACGTGACGGCGCAAGCGTCGAGGGAGATGGCTCCCGCGGGGTCGCCGCTCCCTGCGGTCCTGCCGGAGACGGCGGCGCTGCCGGGTGTGGCGACACCCTCGACACCGGAACCGCTTGGGCAGGATGCCATCGCGTCTCGTGGTGCGGCCGGCCACATCCTCATCGTTCGCGCCGAAGAGTCGACCTGGTTGTCCGTGCGTACGGACCGGAAGGATCCGCGGGAAGTTCTGTTGCAGCCTGGGCAAACCGCGCGCTTCGAGGCGCAGACCGGCTTTCACGTCATTGTGGGCAACGCGGGCGGGGTGAAGCTGTCGCTCGACGGGACGCCTCTTCCGCCGCTGGGTCGCTCGGGCGAGGTCGTTCGAGATCTCGTTCTCCCTCCGGTTCGTCGCGATATTCCTGCTTCGGACGCTGCACGCGCTGTTCCTGCGCGATAAGAACGGCCGATTGCCGGTCGGCGGGGGGGTGGGGGCGTCCGCGGCAAGGTCGGGATCGCCGGCTCTGGCTCTGGCTCGGCGCGGGCGCGAGTCATGGAGTTGTGCTTGGACAGATCGAAGCGCTGGCACCGCTGGTCTCGGCCGGCAATTCTGGTCCTGATGGTCCTGGGTGTGACGGCGGGTCACATGACTGTGCCTGTCACCCGCCAAGTTCCTCATGATCTCTTCGTGCGGCTCTACTATTTGCCGATCGCTCTCGGCGGCACCTGGTTCGGTCTGTGGGGCGGCCTGGGAACCGCCGGGTTGATCACGCTGGTCTACCTGCCTCACATTCTGGTCGTCCAACACGGACCGTTGACGTTCGGCTATCTCCTCGAGATTCCCGTTTTCTTGGGCGTCGGACTGCTCACCGGTCTGATTGTCGATCGGCAAGCACAATATCGCCGCGGCCTCGAAGGCCAAGCCGAGACCTTGGCGCGATCCCACCGAGAACTCCAGGAGCAGACGCGGCTCCTCCTGGAAAAAGAGGCCCAGCTCCATCGTGCGGATCGGCTCTCCGCCCTCGGACAGCTGTCGGCGGGTCTGGCGCACGAGATTCGAAACCCTCTCGGAGCCATCAAGGGGGCAGTCGAGATTCTGGAAGAAGACTACCCTGCCGGCCACCCTAAGGCCGAGTTCTACGCCATCATCCTGAAAGAGGTAAAACGGCTGAATGATGTCGTGACCAACTTCCTGAACTTCGCCCGGCCCGTGAGCATGCGGTTCGTTCCGGTCGATGTTCGAGAGGTGCTGGCGAGTTTGGAGGGCCTGGTGTCCGGCGAAGCCCGGGCTCACGGCGTCCGGATTTTCGCGAACTTCCATGTCGGACCGTCCCGCGTTATGGCGGACGAGGCGTTGCTCAAACAGGCATTCCTGAATATTATGCTGAACGCACTGGAGGCCATGCCCACCGGCGGCGACCTGGCGATTTTGACCCGTGTGGCGGACCCGAAGACGGTCGGGGTTGTGGGCTCGGACGAGCGGGAAGAGTGGCTGGAGGCGGTCTTCGACGACACCGGCATCGGTATCCCCGAGGAACACCTGGGGCGCGTGTTCGACCCCTTTTTTACGACCAAGAAGGACGGAACGGGGCTCGGGCTTGCCATCACGTATCGCATCATCGAAAATCACCGGGGCATCATTCGCGCCACGAGCCAACCGGGCAAGGGCACCACTTTCGTCATCACTCTTCCGTTGGAAGGTAGCGCGCAGCGATGAAGCGGATCAAGATCCTCGTCATCGACGATGACGAAAGCCTGCGGCGGGTCTTGGAGTACAACCTCGCGCAAGAAGGCTACGCCGTCCTGACGGCAGCCAGCGGTGAGCAGGGTCTGGAGTTCCTGAAAAAGGAAGGTGCGGACCTCGTTCTCACGGATGTCCGGATGGCAGGCATGAATGGCCTCCAGGTGATGGAAGAGGTGCGAAAGCTGGACCCCAGCATCCAGGTCATTATCCTCACGGCTTTCGGGACCATCGAAGCGGCCGTGGAGGCCATGAAGGCGGGTGCCTTCCACTATATCAGCAAGCCGTTCAATCGCGACGAGCTGAAGCTGACCATCCGCAAGGCGCTGGAGCTGAAGGCACTGGAGCGCGAAAATGTCGTCTTGCGCCAAGCGCTGAAGTCGCGCAACGAGCTCGAGAGCATCATCGCCGACAGTGCCGGCATGCGGCACATCGTGGAGATGATCCGGCGGGTAGCCCCGACCGAAACTACGGTCCTGATTCTGGGAGAGAGCGGGACCGGAAAGGAGCTTGTGGCGCGGGCCATCCACAGCTTGTCCCCTCGCGCCCGAGGCCCCTTTGTGGCGGTCAACTGCGCGGCGATTCCAGAGAATCTGCTCGAGAGCGAACTCTTTGGCCACGTGAAAGGCGCATTTACTGGGGCGATTCGCGATCGGGTCGGGAAATTCGAGGCCGCGGAGGGCGGGACCGTCTTCCTGGATGAGATTGGCGAAATGCGGCCCGAGCCGCAGGTGAAGATTCTGCGCTGTCTGGAGGAGCGCACGGTGGACCGGGTGGGGGATAACCGACCAATCCGGGTGGACGTCCGAGTGCTGGCCGCCACCAACAAGGACCTCTCGAAGGCCATCCAGCTCGGAGAATTTCGAGAGGACCTCTACTATCGCCTCAACGTCGTTCCGCTCACGATACCGCCGCTTCGCGAACGACGCGAGGACATCCGCGGGCTGACGCAGTACTTCCTGAAGAGCCTGGGAGCGCCGCCACGGCTCACGATTGACCCGGAAGCCTTTCGGGCTCTGGAAGTCTACGAATGGCCCGGTAACGTGCGCGAACTGGAAAACGCCCTCGAGCGGGCTCTCATCTTTCATCGAGGTGACGTCATCACGATGCTCGACATGCCCGAGACGATCCGCGCGCCTCGTGCCAAGGAGTCATCGAGTCTCCCGGTAAGTCTCCCGGAGGCGGGCCTGTCTCTGGAAAACGTGGAAAAAGAGCTCATCCTGCGGGCGCTCCAGAAGCACGATTGGAATCAATCCCGTGCCGCCCGCTATCTCGGGATCACACGCCACACGTTGCTGTACCGCATGGACAAGCACGGGATTGCGCGGCCTGGCGGTCGCGCCGCGCATGGCGAGGAGCGGGAGTCGCCGCTGGAGGGCCCGGAACCAAGCGCCTCCTGACCGACCGCATTTCCGGATCGGGCCTTTGGCTTCGTTGGCGGCGAGAATTCTTCGTGAAGGCACCGTCGCGAACGCGCGGGTTTGCCCAAGTCGATTCTGGTGATATAGTGAGGCCAGGCTTGCCGGGTGCACACTCGTGAATGGCTGCAGTTCGAACCGGAGCTGGAAAGGCGAGCGCGGTGGAGCGGCGCGGCCGGCGATGACGTGATCCGGGCCACGCACTGACTCGAAAACAGATGGAGTGACGAGGCTGCCCATCATGAAGACACCGCCGCAATCGACCCCACCCGCGAAATCCGTGCTCTTTGCCGACAATGACCTCCTGCTGCTGGAGGCCGTGGGCGATTTCCTCCGAGCCAGCGGATTCCAGGTCTACCTCGCCCAGGACGGCCTTCAGGCGCTCGAGATCTGCAGAAAGGAAAAGCCGAATTTCGTCATTTTGGACATCGTGATGCCCATGATCGACGGCGCACGCGTGTGCTGGTTCATTCGCCAAGATCCGAAGCTCAAGGACACTCCGATCATCGTCTTCTCTTCCCTGAGCGGTCACGATTTTCGGAACTTTCCCCAGCTCAGCGCCGATGCCTACGTCGCCAAGGGGCCGCTGCCGCTTGCGTGCGAGCATATTATTCAGGCCATTCGGAAGATCGAAGGGGAGGGTCGGCAAACCCAAGCGGCGGACAGCGGCATCATCGGGTATAACCTCGTCCGTCCGCGAAAAATGATCCAGGAGATGCTCGACGATCGCCGACATTATTCCAACGTGCTTCGTGGGCTTGGCGCAGGCGTACTCGAGCTGGATCCGACGGGCCGGATCGCCATGGCGAATCCAGGCGCGTGCAGGATCCTCAAGGCGAAAGAGGTGCACCTGGTCGGAGAGCCTTTGACTTCGTTCATCTCTCCGCAGGACCGGAAGGCGCTGCAGGACCTCTTCGCCGAGTTCGCGAAGGCGACCGAACCGCAGCGGTGTCGGATCAATGTGCATCTCGGGGAGGGCGCTTTCCCTCTTCAGGTGTGCGCGATCATGGAAGGCAAGGAATGCGAGAGCATCCTGGTCATCATCGAGTCCGCCGACCTGGTTCCGTAAGGAGAAGCGCGATGTCGCCCGGTACCGATTCCCACGATGACGTCTCACCGAAGGCAGGCGCGACGCCGGGTCCGGAGGGCCAGGGTCAAGCCGCCGCAGCCCGCGTGTGGGCCCAATTTCACGATGTGATCTTCGAGCGGCTGGCCGCCGTAGAAACAGCGGCGAGCGCCCTGCGGCGCGCGACGCTCACTCCCGAGGTGCGTCAGAAAGCCGTGCTGGAGGCGCACCGGTTGGCCGGGTCCTTGGGCATGTTCGGCCTGGCGGAAGGGACGCAAGTGGCGCGGGAGATCGAGCACCTCCTTGGCGAGCAAGGCGTACTGGCTCCGCAAGCCCCCCACCGGCTCATGGAGTTAAGCGCCGCGCTGCGTCGCATGCTGGAGAAAGGCCCAGCCTGAGCGCGTCCGTGAGTGTCCGCCCCGACCGACTCCAGCGGGGTGAGTTTCACTTCATGAAGGTATGAGGCAGGAACGTCACGATTTGGGGAACGAACGTGATAAAGGTTAGGGCGACGGTCATGGCCGCGACGAAGGGCCAGACGTAGGGCCAGGCTTCGTCAAGAGTGGTTTGACCCACCTTGCAAGCGGCGATGAGGTCCACCCCCACTGGGGGTGTGTTGGCGCCGACGGCCAGGTTGACGGTGACCATGACACCGAAGTGGATCGGATCCATGCCCAAATTGGTGACGAGGGGCATCAGGACGGGCACCACGATGATGATGATGGCGATGGTTTCCATGAATGTGCCCAGGACGAGTAGCAGGACGTTGATCAGGATCAGCAGCGCGTAATAGTTTCGAGTGAGAGACAAGAAGAATTCCGCGATTCGCTGGGGGATCTGTTCGGCCGCCAACACCCAGCCAAATAGGGCGGCCGCCGAGATGATGAAGAGGATGACGCCCGTGGTGAGGGCGACATTCAAGAAGATGGCGGGGAGTCGGCGCAGCGTCAGGGTCCGGTAGACGCAGAGGCCGAGGACCAGCGCGTAGGCCGATGCCACGGCTGCCGCCTCGGTCGCGGTAAAGGCACCAGTGACGATCCCGCCAATGATGATGACCGGAGTCAGCAGGGACAAGAAAGCCTTCCTGAACGACGTTCCGACCCTCCAAAGGGAGAAGGGTTCTCCTGGCGGGAGGTTCATGCGCTTGGCATATACCCACGCCAGCGCCATCAAGCAGAGGCCCATGAACACCCCCGGGAAGAAACCGCCCAGGTAGAGCTTGCCGATCGAGGTTCCTGTTGTCACCCCCAGGATGATCATGACGATGGACGGTGGGATGACCGTCCCGAGCGAGCCGGCGCAGCCGAGCAGGCTGGCCGACAACCCCTTCCGGTATCCTTGCTTGTCCATGGCGGGCAACATGAGCGAGCCGATGGCGGTGACGTCTGCCACGCCGGAGCCTGAGATCGCCCCAAAGAACATGCACGAGATCACCATCACCATGGCGAGGCCTCCGGCGATGCGGCCGACCAGCGCGTCGGCAAACCGGATGATGCGCGGGGTGATATCGGCTTCCGACATGACGAGGCCGGCCAGCAGGAAAAGCGGAATGGCCAGCAGCGGGAAGGAATCGATTCCCAGGGTCATCTGCTGCGCGATGACGGCAACGGACACGCTGCCGTAGAGCAGGATGTAGGTCACGGCGGACAGGCCGATAGAGACCGAGATGGGGATGCCCAGTGCCACGGCCAGGAAGAAGCTGCCGACGAGCGCGAGCATGCGGGTTTCTACGCCTTCAGGCGCCGCACATTGTCGGCGATCTGCAGGACGAGGTAGAGGCTCATGAGGATCGCCCCCACGGGTAGCGCCGCATACACCAGCCCCATGGGAAGCTGCAGGGCCGTCGAGCGGTGGTGCGCGGTGATGCTGGTCACCAGGCCGCCGCTATAGATGAGGACCCACAGGAAGGCGAGGATGACGGCGTCCGTCAGGATCTTGAACAGTTGCCGGGTTCGCGTCGAGAGCGGCGCGAGGCACAGGGTAATGTTGATGTGCGCGTCGTGTTTCTGCGCAAGGGCTGCCGCCAGGAAGCACATCCAGATGAGGAGGTACCGCGGCAACTCCTCGGACCAGAAGAGGGGCTGGCGCAGGAGGTAGCGGAACAGCACCTGGAGGAAGACCACCACGAAGATCAGGATGCTCAACACGACGAGCATCCACTCCACGAGCCGCGTCAGTCTCCGGATCAACGTGGATTCCATCCCGGCGCCCCTCGGTGTGCGCTGGAAGAATCCCGGAGGCGAAGCGGAGGCCCGCCTCCGGGATTGCGCATCCTTGCGATTGCTACTTCCGCGCTTTCTCGATCAGGTCGAAGAATTCCTTGCCGAGGACGTCTTCGTACTGCTTCCACACCGGCGCCACCGCCTGCACGAAGAGGGCGTTGTTCGGGGTGTTGACCTGCATCCCCTTTGCCTTGAGTTTGGCCAGGAAATCGTCGCTCGACTCCTGCACCATCTTCCGCTGCTTATCGCGCCACGCGAAGGCCGCCTTTTGGACGACCTGCTGGTCGGCCGGGCTGATCTTGTCCCAGACACCCTTGGCCATCACCAGCGTCGCGGAGGACCAGACGTGGTTCGTGAGCGACAGATACTTCTGCACCTCGAAGAAGTTGCTGGAAAAGATAATCGCCAGCGGGTTCTCCTGGCCGTCCACAGCGCCCTGCTGCAATGCAGAGTAGAGCTCGGCGAACGCCATCGGGACGGGGAGCGCGCCCAGCGACTTGAATGTGTCCAGCCGGATCTTGTCCGGCGTCACCCGAATCTTCAAGCCCTTGAGGTCGTCCGGAACGCTAATGGCGCGCTTACTGTTAGTCATGTTGCGGAAGCCGTTCTCCCACCAGGCCAGGCCCTTCACGCCCTTTCGCTCGAGCAGGCCGAAGAGGCGAGTGCCTGCCTCCCC
>Ga0316622_100002666_pt1 | contig 12440 bp, 9 predicted proteins | sample OWC_Aug_OW2_C1_D_FD_207646 | JGI IMG/M metagenome (GOLD analysis project Ga0316622, IMG submission 207646) | Wetland soil microbial communities from Old Woman Creek delta, Ohio, United States - OWC_Aug_OW2_C1_D5_C | ecosystem: Environmental > Terrestrial > Soil > Wetlands | place: USA: Ohio... | reverse complement strand
AATCCCGGGTCTCTCGAAATTTTGAAGAACTGTCATGTGGAACCAGGGCTGGCAAAGGCAGAACCAGGGTCCCGGTTCCAGTTTGAAAGGATGGGATACTTTTGTGTGGATTCGGGAGATTCGACTCCGGAGCATCCGGTATTCAACCGGACCGTTACGCTGAAAGACGAGTGGACCAAGATCCAGAAAACCCAGGCAAAAGAGCCCGAACAGGTCGAACCGCTTGCAGCAACCCCGGCGGTTTCCCCTGCTGAAATACGCAAGGATCTCATCCCCATTGGTCAGGAAGTCACGATCGATGACTTTTCGAAGCTGGACCTCCGGGTAGCCGTCGTCCGCGAAGCCGGCCTTGTGCCCGGAGCGGATAAGCTGGTGAAGCTCATGCTGGATATCGGCGAAGGCCGACTTCGCCAGGTGTTCGCCGGCATACGATCCGCCTATCCTGAGCCGGAAAAACTCGTGGGCAAGAAAATGATGTTCGTGGCTAATCTCAAGCCACGGCAGATGAAATTCGGGCTCTCCGAAGGGATGATCCTGGCCGGATCAGGCAAAAACCGGCTGGCCGTTGCGACATTTGACGGCAACCTCGAGCCGGGGGACAAGGTTTCATAGGTCCCGGCTCGGTCTCCAGGCAAGCTTTTTCTTGCTTCAGGCCTTTATAGGTATTATACTTTTGGCGTAGGGTTTGCACTGATCCGCAGAGGTTACAGGAGATCCATAAAATTTGAGCAACAGGGTATTTTTTACGGTATGGAACAAACCCCGCCGCCCGGCGAGGTTTTTTTTGGCAGGTCTGCTTCTTCTGACCGCCTGCTCCGGCGGACCTTCGGCCGAAGAACCCCAATCAAAAGAAAGGCCGGCCGTGCCTGTAACGGTGGCATCGGTTTTCACAAAGGATGTCCCCATGCAGGTCACCTCTGTCGGCAATGTGGAGGCTTACTCCACGGTGGCCGTGAAATCTCGTGTTTCGGGCGAACTGGTGGGAGTTCATTTTCAGGAAGGCCAGGAAGTCAAGGAAGGGGATCTCCTTTTCACGATTGACAAGGCTCCTTATGAGGTGGCTCTCAAGGAGGCCCAGGCAAGGCTCGAAAGAGATCAGGCTTTGGCTCGCAAGGCAAGGGACGATGTGCGGCGAAACATGCCGCTCGCGGAAAAAGACATCGTGAGCCGGCAGTCCCTGGACCAGTACGTGAGTACGGCTGAGGCGGCCGAGGCGCTCGTCAAAGCGGATCAAGCGGCCGTGGAAAATCTCCAGTTGCAGCTGGGATACTGTTCCATTCGTTCTCCCATCTCTGGAAGGACCGGAAGCCTTCTCATTCAGAAAGGAAACCTGGTCAAAGGCAACGACGAAAACAAGTCCCTCCTGACCGTTCATCAGATTGAGCCGATCTACGTGACCTTTGCCGTTCCCGAGAAGTATCTGGGAGAGATCAACCGGAGGACCAAAGAAACCAGGATGGAGGTTCAGGTCCAGACCCCTGAGAACCAGGGCGGCAAAGAACCCATAGCCGGTGCGGTGAGTTTTGTGAACAACACCGTGGAGATGTCCACCGCAACGATTCGACTCAAAGCCACCTTTCAAAACAGGGATCGTCGCCTTTGGCCGGGGCAAACGGTCAACGTCCTTCTCACCCTGGGCGTTCAGCCGAAGGCGGTGGTCGTGCCCAGCCAGGCCATTCAAAGCGGCCAGTCCGGTTCTTACGCTTTCGTAGTGAAGCAGGACCAAACCGCTGAACTGCGGCTGGTCTCTGTTTCCCGAAGCACGAACGGGGAAGCAGTGATCGATAAGGGCCTCAGCCCCGGTGAAACCGTGGTCACTGACGGCCAACTGCTTTTGACCTCAGGCGCCAGAGTGAGCATCAAGGACCAGAACTCGGCTCGCCAAGAGGCCCCCAAGAAATGAACCTGAGCGCCCTCTTCATACGACGGCCGGTTATGACCACGCTGGTCATGCTCAGCATCATCATTTTCGGTCTCATGGGCTACCGCCGCCTGCCGGTGAGCGATCTTCCAAACGTGGATTTTCCTACCCTGATGGTGAGTGCCAGCCTACCCGGTGCCAGCCCTGAAAACATGGCTTCCTCCGTGGCCACGCCCTTGGAGCGCCAGTTCACCACCATCGCCGGGGTGACGGCCATGACGTCCTCCAGTTCCCTCGGGGTGACGCAGATCACTCTCCAGTTTGACCTGGATCGCGATATCGACGCTGCCGCCCAGGACGTACAGGCAGCCATTGCCAGAACAACCCACAGGCTGCCGCCGGACATGCCCTATCCTCCTTCTTACCGCAAGGTCAACCCGGCGGACATGCCCATCCTCTACCTGTCCATCACCTCCCCCACCCTTCCTCTTTACACGCTCAATGAGTATGCGGAAACCATGATCGCCCAGAGGATTTCCACGGTGAGCGGTGTGGCTCAGGTGCAGGTCTTCGGCTCCCAGAAATATGCCGTCCGGATTCAGATCGATCCCAATGCGTTGAAGAGTCGCGGCATGGGCATTGATGAAGTCGCCCGCGCCATTCGAACCGCGAACACCAATCTGCCCACGGGCATCCTGTACGGTCGTCACCGGGCCTTCACTGTGGAGACCACGGGCCAACTCAATCAGGCAAAAGATTTCAACCCGATTATTATTTCTTTTCGAGGCGGCCACCCGGTGCGTCTCCAGGATGTGGGCAAGGCCATCGACAGTGTGGAGGTCGACAAGGCGGCTGCCTGGTTCATTGACCAGCGCGCGATGGTTCTTGCGGTCCAGCGTCAGCCGGGCACCAACACCGTGGAAGTGGCGGATGCCGTCAAAAAGCTTCTCCCCACCTTCAGAGCCCAATTGCCGGGTTCTGTGTCCCTGCACATGCTGTATGACCGCTCCGAATCCATTCGCGAATCCGTGAGGGATGTCAAATTCACTCTGGTCTTTGCGTTGCTTCTTGTGGTGATCGTGATCTTTCTCTTCCTGCGCAAGATCTCCGCAACCCTGATCCCTTCAGTAGCCATGCCCCTCTCCATCGTCGGGACTTTCGGCATCATGTATCTCTTCGACTTCAACCTGGATAACCTCTCCTTGATGGCCTTGATCCTGGCCGTGGGGTTTGTGGTGGATGATGCCATTGTCATGCTCGAAAACATTGTGCGCCACGTGGAAATGGGAGAGCCTGTTTTTGAAGCCGCCTTGAAAGGGTCCAGGGAAATCGGATTCACCATCATCTCCATGACCCTTTCCCTGGCCGCTGTTTTCATCCCCGTCCTTTTCATGGGAGGAATCATCGGTCGTCTGTTCACTGAGTTTTCGGTAACCATCGGAGTCGCGGTCCTCCTTTCCGGTTTCATTGCCCTGACCCTGACTCCCATGCTTTGCAGCCGCTTCATCAAGCCGGTGTCCCTTGAAAGGCGAGGCCGATTCCACTCTGCTTCCGAGAATGTCTTTCAAGGGATGCTCAAGGTTTATGGGGCGGGGCTCCGGTGGTTCCTGAAGCACCGTTTTCTGACCATCCTTTTTACCGCTCTTGTCCTTTTGGCCACCATTCACCTCTTTCGCACCCTGCCCAAAGGCTTCATCCCCTCGGAGGACACCTCGCAGCTGCTGGCGATCACGGAGGCCGTGGAAGGGATTTCCTTTGAATCCATGGTGGAACACCAAAAGGCTGTTGCGAACATCGTCAAAGGGAACCCCAATGTTGCCGCTTTCATGTCCAATGCCGGGGCCCGCGGCCCATTCGGCAGGGGCAATACAGGTTCCCTGTTTATGCGCCTCAAGCCCAGGAGCGAAAGAGATCTCGGCGTCAACGAGGTCATCGCTGATCTCAGGCCGAAGCTGAGCCAGGTGCCCGGCATCCGTGTCTTTCTTCAGAACCCACCGCCGCTTAGAATCGGAGGGATGGTGACCAGAAGCCTTTATCAGTTCACTCTTCAGAGCCCTGATCTGAACGAGTTGCTGGAGCACTCCCCCGTCTTGCAGGAGAAGATCAGGGCTTTGCCGGGTTTTCTGGATGTGACATCGGACCTGGAGATCAAGAACCCCCAGGTGAATGTGGAGATCGACCGCGACAGGGCGGCGGTCCTGGGGGTGACGGCCGAGCAGATCGAAGACGCTCTGTACACCGCCTACGGGACCAGACAGATATCCACCATCTACGCCTCCAACGACGACTATGCGGTCATCATGGAAGTCCTTCCCGAGTATCAGCTCGAGCCTGCGGCTCTGGCTTTGCTCCACATCCGGTCAGCCGCGGGCCAGCTGGTTCCACTGGACACGTTCACGCGGTTCACCACGGATGTCGGCCCTGCAGCCGTGAGCCACCTGGGCCAGTTGCCCGCAGTCACCATCTCCTTTAACCTGAAACCCGGAATTTCTTTGGGGAACGCGGTGGCGGCCGTGGAAAAGGCCGCCAGAGCCACCCTGCCCTCCACTGTGAGCACCAGCTTTCAGGGAACGGCCCAGGCTTTTCAGTCCTCTTTCGAAGGTATGGGGCTCCTGCTTCTCATGGCCATTGTGGTGATCTACATTGTCCTGGGTATTCTTTACGAAAGCTTCATTCATCCGGTGACCATTCTTTCTGCGCTGCCTTTTGCAGGGTTCGGAGCCCTGGTGACCCTGCTACTTTTTAACAGCGAGCTCAATATTTATGCGTTTGTCGGGATTGTGATGCTCGTGGGTCTCGTGAAGAAGAACGGCATCATGATGGTTGACTTTGCTCTTGAAGCAAAGAAAAGCGGAGGAAAGTCCGCTTCTGAGGCGATTTACGAAGCCTGTCTGATCCGGTTCAGGCCGATCATGATGACCACCATGGCGGCTCTCATGGGGACCCTGCCCATTGCTCTGGGATACGGCGCAGGAGGCGAGGCTCGCCAGCCCCTTGGTTTGGCGGTTGTCGGCGGGCTGGTGTTCAGCCAGTTCCTGACCCTATTCATCACCCCTGTCTTCTTTGTCTACATGGATAAACTTCAGACTGCACTGAGCCGACGCGGCCGAGAGAAAAAACCATCTTTGTGATTGCGTCACTCCTTTTGTCGGATCTGCGCTTTTTTCTTTGAGGGAAGGGGGATGGCTGTGTCCGGAGGGCTAGAGCTTTTGAGGAGGGGATGGGCGTGCACCTGCCATCAGGACGCGCAACGCTTCCCGATCTTCATTAGTGAGCTCCACGAGGCAAATGCCCACTCCAAAAGCTGTGTTCTCTCCATCCATGCAATAGGCATCGGCCCAGACCACTTTGCCGCTGACGCCAATGGCGTGATGTTTGCCCGGAAGGATGGACATGCGATAGGTCTCATTGAGACGCAGAGGCTCCTCACAAAAAATGAGCAGCCCGTCCACAGAAACATTTCTGATCTCTCCCTCGATAGTCCCTGTTTCAGCCAGGATCGTGATGGGCCAGCTCACTTCCACTCTCGGGCTTCTGCGTTTTTCCTGATCAGCAGCCAAGCTTGATCCTCCTGTCCTCTCGAGCGGTCTGCACCTGTTCAGCCCCTCCAGATGCGCGAACACAAAGCTCACATCGCACGCCATTCTGCAACAGCTCGCAGAAAGTTGCTTCACAGTTCAATAAGTTAGCTTAATTTTATATGATTTAAAATTACACGTCAATAGGGAAAAAAGGATAGGCTGAATAAGCTACCCTTCCATTTATATCAATCTATTTTCTATTCAGTCAATTGAGTCTGATTTAACTCTTTTGGATCAGATTATTTATTGCCAAATTTTGCGGTTTCGCAGGAAGGTGAGCAAGGCAGGATCGCGCTATGGCTTTAGCGAGCAAAGGTAAGCAGCACCATCACTGTCTCTGCCAGGAGGTTTTTCGCGCGATAAGAGCAGACAGGATATGAGAGATAGGATCGTATAGAGGCGAGAACTAGGCCCACCGCACATCCCCGAAGCCTGTTCTCTAGGAAATTCTACTCTTCGTCTTCATCATCGTAGCCGAAGTCCTCATCGTCATACTCGTCCTCGACATCTTCCAGAACTTCGTAGCTGATGACACGTATTCGTTTTGTTCCGTCTTTGTCCTCGCGGACCGTTCCAGTCACCTCGACGTCCTCATCGAGAAAATCAAAAAGCTCTTCACCCAGTTTGTTCATCTCTACGACGTAGTCGTCATCTTCGGTTGTAATGCTGATGGAAACGACGTTGTCCTCGCTGTCCCATTCACTCGGAACGACATAACCGACAATCGTCTCATCTCTTGGTGGCTTAGTTTTTTTCATCTCCCTGCCTCTTGTCTGCGTTTCTTTCTTGAGTCTCTTAAAGCAGGGCTCATTCTATAAAGCCCTTTCGAACAAATCAAGCGGTTCATTCCCCTCACCGGGTGCGGAACTTTAGTACTCTCTCCTCGGTTCGTCAACCCATTTATCATGAAGTGAGCGTATAACAAGCTACTATGGTTTTCAACTGAATCCCTATACTCCAGCAGGCCATCGCATGATGCTTCTGTTCAAAATGGGGGCCTCAATGGACTTAGAAAGTCTAAAGGGGAAGAACCTCATGGAATTCGCTGAGATGAGAAATGTTTGACACCTGTCAGGAGGTTGATATAGAAGAAGTCTGGTGGGGTGAGTGGTGGGACTCGAACCCACAGCCTCTGGGGCCACAACCCAGGGCTCTAACCAATTGAGCTACACCCACCACCGGACGTGAATTGAATCTAACATAGTTTTTACTTTTTGCAACAAAAAGTTGTTCTCGCCTTTTCCCGAGGAGAGCTGTCGGTGTCGACTGAAGAAAAAAAAGACCTATTCCAGAGCATCCCGGCCGTAGACCGTCTTCTCAACAGCCCTTTTCTTGAAGAGATCCTGCCCAACTATCCTCGCAGCCTTGTGCTCAAGGCGGTTCACCAGGTCCTGGAGGGGATCCGAAACGCCATTAAGTCAGGCCATGGATTCGAAGACCCCTCCATGCTGAGCCTCGAAAGTGTTTCCCACCTGGTGACGAAGAAACTGGTTTTACTGGATCAACCCAGCTTGAAGCCTCTGATCAATGCCACCGGCGTTGTCGTTCACACCAATCTTGGCCGATCCATCCTTGCTGAAAGGGCTCTGGCAAAATTTAAATCCCTCGCAGGGGCCTACAGCAACCTCGAGTATGATCTTCAAAAGGGGGAAAGAGGAAGCCGGTATTCCCATGTGGAGGGGATTCTGAAAGAAATCACCGGTGCCGAAGCAGGGACCGTGGTTAACAACAACGCGGCCGCAGTCCTCGTTGCCCTGGATACCCTGGCCAAAGGCCGAGAGGTGGTGGTGTCGAGAGGCCAGCTCGTTGAAATTGGAGGTTCTTTCCGCATTCCGGAAGTGATGAAAAGGAGCGGGGCAAGAATGGTGGAGGTGGGGACTACCAACAAAACCCATCTCCGGGATTATGAAGAGGTGATTGGCCCTGACACCGCTCTTCTCCTCAAGGTCCACAAAAGCAATTACCATCTCATCGGCTTCACGGAAGATGTGGACACGGTCGATCTGGTGACCCTCGCTCACAAAAACAATCTTCCGGTCATGGAAGACCTGGGGAGCGGCTGCTTTGTGGATTTTTCCAAGTACGGCTTGGTCAAAGAGCCGACGGTGCAGGAGGTTCTTGCGCAGGGGGTTGATCTCGTGACATTTAGCGGAGACAAATTGCTTGGAGGACCCCAGGCAGGAATCATTCTTGGGAGAAAACCTCTCGTGGCGGCGATCAGAAAGAACCAGCTGAGCCGCGCCCTTCGAATCGACAAGCTGACGCTTTTGGCTCTAGAGGAAACCCTGAGGATTTACAGGGATGAGGCGACGGCAGTTAAGGAAATACCCACCTTGCAGATGATCCTCGCGCCCTATGATCAGCTCAAGAGCAAAGCCAGGCGTTTGCGCAGAATGATCGGGAAGCTCGACTCCCGGAATTTCGGCCTTCAGCTTGCGGACGGCAAGTCCAAAGTGGGTGGAGGCGCCCTGCCTCTGCTCGTGATTCCCACCTGCCTGATCGCCCTGGTGCCCGGCCGGCTCTCGGCCAACACGATCGAACAGAAGCTTCGTGACGATGATCCCCCTATTCTCTCAAGAGTCGAGAAGGACCGGGTTCTGCTGGATGTGCGAACCATTCAAGATCCTGAATTGAAGACAATCGCTCAGGCGATTAAAAAAATAGCCCTCCTCTAGTCTTTCACACCCGTTTTCCTGAACGGAGCAAAAAGCGGGAAAAAACTATGAACCACCGATGAGGCGCCTATGGAGTTCTCCTTCACCCCGGAGCAACGGATGTTCAGAGAGCAGGTCATCCGCTTCGCAAGAAAGGAGATTGTTCCCCGATCCGCTGATCATGACCTGAGGGGGGAGTTCGATTTCCAGTCTTTTCGAAAGCTCGGGGATTTCGGAATCCTTGGCCTCCATTTCCCGGAGCCTCTGGGAGGGAGCGGAGCGGACGTGGTGACCACGGTTCTTGCAGGCGAAGCCCTGGGAGAGGCAGGGGTGGACGGCGGTCTGACTCTCGCCTACGGAGCCCACACCTTTCTTTGTGCGGACACCATTTTTTCCCACGGCACCGATCTCCAGCGTGAACGCTTTATCCCAAAACTGGCTTCAGGTGAATGGATCGGGTGCATGGGGCTCACGGAGCCCGGCGCAGGTTCTGATGTGGCTTCCATCACGACCCGCGCCGAAAGACGCGGCGATCGTTATGTCCTCAACGGCAACAAGATGTTCATTACCAACGGCCCCATCGCCGACGTGGCCGTGGTCTATGCCAAGACGGAAAAGGATGTGAAGCATTCCGGCATGTCGGCATTTATCGTGGAGAAGGGAACCCCGGGCTTTTCGGCCGGCAAGAACCTGATCAAAATGGGAGTGAGAAGCTCTCACACTTCAGAGTTGATTTTTGAGGACTGCGAAATCCCGGCTGAGAACCTCATTGGTCAAGAAGGAGCTGGATTTTTCATGGCCCTGCAAACGGTGGAATGGGACAGAAGCGCCCTTCTGGCCCCCTTTGTCGGCGGCATGACCTACGTTCTCAAGAAGTGCGTGGACTACGCCAAACAGCGGTATCAATTCGGCCGGCCTATCGGCGATTTCCAGGCCATCAAACACAAGCTTGCAGACATCAAGATCTTCATTGAAGCCGCCAAATCCCTTTGCTACCGGATCGCGTGGTGCAAAGATCAAGGGAGACCCCTCAATCATCTGGAGGCTGCCGTGGCCAAGCTCTTCCTGGGCGATTGGAGCCTCGCTCCGGCGAATGATGCCGTCGTCCTCTTCGGCGGTTACGGCTATTGTCACGAGTATGAGGTGGAGAGATTCTTCCGGGACAGCCGGCTCGCTCCCATAGGAGGCGGGACCTCGGAGATTCAGAAAAGGATCATCTCAAAGCTTTTGCAATGGACATGAAAGGGCAGGACCCGTGAATTTCGATTTCGGTGAAAGAGAGCTGTCCCTCGCCGCTAAGATCAGGCACCTCTTTGGCCCGGATTCCAAAGATTTTCCGGCGCAGGGGGAAAGCGGTGATCTTCAGCCGACAAGGGATTCCCTCCTGCAGTGGATGAAGGTCCTGGGACAAACCGGGTACCTTGATCTTGGCCTCCAGGACGGGAAAAACAGTGTCCCTCTTGCGGCCGCCCGCGAAAGCCTGGCAGCCGTCGCCCCTTCGCTCTTCCTGTCCGTGGAGGTGAGCATAAGGCTTTTCGGCCGCCTGATCTCCGTGTACGGCAAGCCCGACCAGAAGGCGGCCCTCCTTCCCGATATCCAGCAGGGAAAGCTCATCGGGGCCGTGGGCCTCTCCGAAACCGGCATGAACATTGAGAGTCCTTTGGAGACTCTTGCCGTTCCAGCGCAACCTGATTTCCTGGTCTCAGGGGAAAAGTGTCATGTGGTGAATGCCCCTATCGCCGACTGGATTGCCGTGGCCGGGAAAATAGATGACCGCCTCGCGTTTTTCCTGCTCACGCCGGACCATGAAGGCATTTCCATAGGTCGGAGGATCCCAACCCTCGGATACGACGGCGTCGTCATCTCTTCCCTATCCCTCCAAAGATCTCCCGTGCCTTCCGGGAGTTGCCTTGGACCTTTTGAAGATGATGAACCTCTCAGGAAAGCCCGTTCCTGGGAGGACGAAATTCTCACGGCCGCCGGCCTCGGCCTGATGCGACGCGCCTTGGATTGCGCCTCAGAGTACGCCAGGGCGCACAAAAGCGGAGGAAAGCCCATCATCGCTTACCAGGAAATCGGTTTTAAGCTTGCAGAGATGCTGACTCTTTTTCAAACCGCCCAGTTGCTTGCCTACCGGGCCGCCTGGATGGCGGAGACGGGGGATAGGGAAACCGAAATTCTAGGACATTGTGCCAAGGTCTTTTGCACGGAATCGGCTGAAAAAATCACCAGCGCTGCCATGCAGATCCTCGGTCAACGGGGTTACCTAAAAGGCAATCCCGCCGAAGAGGGATTTCGGAACGCCAAATACCTCCAGATTGCGGGGACCTCCACCGAGATCTCGCGGGTGAAAATCGGAGACGGCGTTTTGGAAAGAGGTTGAAATGTCTATCCTTGAAACAAGAATCGATCCATCCAGCCCGGAATACCTGGCAAACTATCGCGCTATGGAAACCAGGGTGGCAGGCCTCAGGAAGGAACTCGAAAAGGCGCAGAATGATCGTTCGGAAAAAGCCAGGGCCAGGCTTGCGGAACAGAACAAGCTGCCTGTCAGGAAGCGCCTTGAACTTCTGCTGGACAGGAACACGCCGTTTCTTGAAATCGCGCCCCTCGCGGCCAGGGAGATGTATGACGGCAAGGTTTACGGTGCAGGGATCGTGAGCGGGATCGGCAGGGTCGAGGGCCGTGAGGTGCTCGTCCATGCCAATGACTCGATGATCAAGGGTGGGACCATCTACCCCATGGGCGTCAAGAAGGGGCTGAGAACCCAGACGATTGCCCTGGAGAACCGTTTGCCCCTCATTTATCTCGTGGACTCGGGCGGTGCCTTTTTGCCCCTTCAGTCCGAGATCTTTCCGGATGCCGATGACGGCGGCCGCATTTTTTACAATCAGGCCATTCTGTCCAAAAAGGGAATCCCTCAGATCTGCGGCGTCATGGGATTGTGCACGGCAGGGGCCGCTTACATTCCCGCTATGAGCGATGACGTGGTCCACGTCAAAGGCACAGGCGCCATTTTTCTCGGAGGCCCCCCTCTGGTCCTGGCAGCCACAGGAGAGGAAGTGACGGCCGATCAGCTCGGCGGGGCGAGTGTACACTGCAGGGAGTCAGGGGTTTCGGATTATCTAGCCGAAGATGACAGCCACTGCATTCAGTTGATCCGGGAAATCATCAGGAATCTGCCGCCTCCGCAGAAGACCGACATTGGGCGGGCTGAAGCCAATCCCCCTCTCTATGACCCCAAAGAAATCTACGGCATCGTCCCCCAAAGCCTGAGTGTTCCCTATGACGTGCGGGAAGTCATTGCCAGGATGGTCGACGGAAGTGATTTCATGGAATTCAAGGCCCTCTATGGGCCGACTCTGGTCTGCGGGTGGGCCCACATCCATGGCTATCCTGTGGGGATCCTGGGAAACAACGGAGTTCTCTTTTCAGACAGTTCCCTGAAAGCAACCCAGTTCATCCAGCTCTGCGACAAGCGCGGCATTCCCCTCGTCTTCCTGCAGAACATCAACGGGTACATCATCGGCAGAGAATACGAACGTGGGGGAATCACCAAAGACGGTCACAAAATGGTCAATGCCGTGTCCACCGCCACCGTCCCTAAATTCACCGTCATCATCGGGGCCTCCTTCGGCGCGGGCAACTACGGCATGTGCGGCAGGGCTTACTCTCCACGCTTCCTGTGGATGTGGCCTAACGCCCAGATCGGGGTCATGGGCGGCGAGCAAGCCGCCCACGTCATGATCACGGTGAAAAACGATCAGCTGGCCCGCGAAGGGAGCCCTCCTCTTCCTGAAGACTTCGTTCGTCAAATCAAGGAACCGATCATGGAGGCGGCTGAGCGGGAGGGGAACGCCTATTATTCCACGGCGAACCTTTGGGACGACGGGATCCTTGATCCAGCCAAGACGAGAGACGTACTCGGTCTCGCCATATCCGCTGCGTTGAATGCGCCGCTGAGAAGCGATGCCTACGGGTATGGGACCTTCAGGATGTAAAGTTCATGAGTTCATAAGTTAATGAGTTCATAAGCTCATAAGGATATGCCTTCATAAACTGCAAACCGATTTCCTCTTTACTTATGAACTTAGTAACTCATGAACTTACGAACTGCTGATGCTCGACTGAAAAGTCTGAGCGTCTCTGTGGTGAGAAATGGTGAAGCGAAGATGTTCAGCAAAGTACTGATCGCCAACCGAGGAGAGATCGCGGTCCGGATCATGAGAACCTGCCGGGAGATGGGCATACAGACCGTGGCGGTCTACTCGGAGGTGGACAGCCGCGCTCTCCATGTGCTCGAAGCGGATGAAGCCGTTTCCCTCGGAGAGTCGGAACCTTCCA
>Ga0316622_100002665_pt1 | contig 12446 bp, 7 predicted proteins | sample OWC_Aug_OW2_C1_D_FD_207646 | JGI IMG/M metagenome (GOLD analysis project Ga0316622, IMG submission 207646) | Wetland soil microbial communities from Old Woman Creek delta, Ohio, United States - OWC_Aug_OW2_C1_D5_C | ecosystem: Environmental > Terrestrial > Soil > Wetlands | place: USA: Ohio... | reverse complement strand
AGAACGCGGCGTCGTTCGCGCCGTACGGGCCGACGCGGTACCCGGTGATGCCGATGAACTGGGTGCCCGCCTGCTGCGCCTGTGTCATCGGGGCGAACAGTGCGGCGGCTGCCAGCAGCAGCCCGATGAACGTGTTCCTGGTTGTCTTCACCTTCGTTCTCCAGAGTCGTGCGGCTCGATCCGGCAGCCGCGACATGATTCTTCGTTTGCCCAGATCAGTGCGGAAACGGCCACAGCCTGAGCTTTTCCTTCGCGATCTGCCACAGGCGCGCGAGCCCGTGCGGTTCGACGATGAGGAAAAAGATGATAAGCCCTCCGAACACCAACAACTGCACCATCGAGGTCGTGCCCGGCATGAGGCCCAGGCCGAAGCGCTGCGCGGCGGCGTGCAACCCGAATTCGAGCAGGATCGGCAGCAGCGTGATGAAAGCCGCGCCAATGAAGGATCCGAGGATGCTGCCGATGCCGCCGATGATGACCATGAACAGGATGCGGAAGGACAGGTCGAGGTTGAGGTCCTCCGGTTGCACCGTGCCGACGTAGGCGTATGCATAGAGCGCGCCGGCCACGCCGCAGTAAAAGGAGCTGACCGCGAACGCGGTGAGCTTGGTGCGCATGATCGGGATGCCGATCACCTCGGCCGCCACGTCCATGTCGCGCACCGCCATCCAGGCGCGTCCGATCGCGCTGCGCACCATGTTCTTGGCTGCCAGCGCGAGCAGCGCGACGATGCTCAGCACCAGCACGTACTTCTCGACCGGCCGGTCGAACACGTAGCCGAGGATCTCCATCGGCTGTGCGGTGATGACGCCTGAGGCGCTGTAGTTGGAGAACCAGCCGACCTTGACCAGCAGCCAGGGAATGAAGAACTGCGCGGCGAGTGTCGCCACCGCCAGGTAGAACCCCTTGATGCGCAGGCTCGGCAGGCCGAACAGCACGCCCACGGCAGCCGCGCTCAGGCCAGCGAGGACGAAGCTTACCAGCAGCGGCATGCCGGGAACGCGCAACTCGAAGTTGTACGCGGCCACCGCCCCCACCGCCATGAAGGCAGCCGAACCAAGCGAGAGCTGCCCAGCGTAGCCGGTGAGGATGTTAAGCCCGAGCGCAGCGAGCGCGAACACTAGGAAGGGAATGAGGATGGCATTGAACCAGTAGTCGCTCGCCAGCAGCGGCACGGCGAGGTAGGCCACGGCCAGCAGCGCGAACAGCGCGATGCGGTCCTGCCGGATCGGCAGCAGCTGCTGGTCGGCGGCGTAGGTGGTCTTGAACTGGCCGGCTTCGCGGTAGAACACTTGGGTTGTAATTAGTTATTAGTGATTGGTGACACGTGAATCACTGCAGTCAAACCCGGTCGATGTGCTTCTCGCCGAACAGTCCTTCCGGGCGCACCAGCAGGAACAGAAGCGCCAGCACGTAGGCGAACCAGCCTTCGATGCCGCCGCCCACGAAAGGTCCGAGATAGACCTCGGCGAGTTTCTCCGCGGCGCCGATAATCAGTCCGCCGACGATCGCGCCGGCGATGGACTCGAAGCCGCCCAGGATCAGCACCGGCAGGGCTTTGAGCGCGACTAGAGTGAGGGCGAACTGCACCCCGCTGCGTGCGCCCCACAGCAGACCCGCGACCAGCGCGACGAAGCCGGCGACCGACCACACGATACCCCAGATGTACTTGAGCGGAATGCCCACCGACAGCGCGGCTTGGTGATCGTCGGCGACCGCACGCAGGGCGCGGCCGATGCGGGTCTTGTTGAAGAACAGCGCGAGCGCCGCGACCAGGACGCCGGCGACGGCCGCGGCAAACAGGTCGAAACTGCTCACCAGCATGTTGTACTCGTTCATCAGCCACCCGATCGGCTGGTCCTCGAACCCGAGCGCGAGCGGCCGCGGGCTCAGGTCGTTGAACGCCCACAACTGCACCAGTTGTGCGATGCCCTCGAGGAAGAAGGCCAGTCCGATGGTGGCCATGAACAGCGAGATCTGCGGCTGATTGACCAGCGGCCGCAGGACCACGCGCTCGGTGAGGATGCCCACCAGCACCATGGCGCCGAGCGCCAGGACGAAGGCGGCCCAGAACGGCAGGCCGAAGCGCTCCGCCAGCGTGACGTAGGCGAGCGCGGCGATGAACACCATCGCGCCCTGCGCGAAGTTGAACACGCCCGATGCCTTGTAGATGAGCACGAAACCGAGCGCCACCAGGGAGTACATGACCCCGGAGAGCAGGCCGCCGACGAGCACTTCGAGGAAAAAGGTCATTCCCGGAGATTCCTGGCCATTTCAGTGTGCCACGCCGAGGTAGGCATCGATCACCTTCTTGTCGTTGCGCACGTCGCCGGGCAGACCGTCCGCGATTTTCCGCCCGTACTCGAGCACGACGATCCGATCCGAGATGTCCATCACCACGCCCATGTCGTGCTCGATCAGCACGATGGTGGTGCCGAACTCCTCGTTCACGTCGAGGATGAAGCGGCACATGTCCTGTTTCTCCTCCACGTTCATGCCCGCCATCGGCTCGTCCAGAAGCAGCAGCACCGGCTCGGCGGCCAGGGCGCGCGCCAGCTCCACGCGCTTCTGCAGGCCATAGGGAAGGCGGCCGACCGGCGTCTTGCGGATGTGCTCGATTTGCAGGAAGTCGATGATGTGCTCCACTTTCTCGCGGTGCTGCAGTTCCTCGCGCCGGCTGCGGCCGAGCCACAGGGCCTGCTCGAACAGGCTCGCGCGCATCTTCAGGTTGCGCCCGGTCATGATGTTGTCGAGCACGCTCATGCCCTTGAACAGCGCGATGTTCTGGAAGGTGCGCGCGATACCCTGTTGGGCGGCGCGATGCGGGTCCACTTCGCGGCGCGTCTCGCCGCGGTAGCGTACGCTGCCCTGCTGCGGGTGATAGACACCGTTGATGACGTTGAGCATCGACGACTTGCCCGCGCCGTTGGGCCCGATGATGGCGCGGATCTCCCCCTGCCGGACGTCGAAGCTCACGTCGCTGAGCGCCTTCACCCCGCCGAAGGACAGCGAGATGTTCTCCACGGCGAGCACGGCATCGCCGATGCTGCGTGTGCCGCTCATGCCGCCTGACTCTGTTGCACCGGGAACACCTTCGCGTCGCGGATCTTTACGTCGGCCGCGATCTTTCCGCGGCGTCCGTCCTCGAACTTCACCTCGGTCTCGATGTAGCAGCTCGCGCGCGAAGCGTACAGCGCATCCACCAGCGAACTGTACTTCTGCGCGATAAAGCCGCGACGTACCTTGCGCGTGCGCGTCAGTTCGTCGTCGTCCGGGTCGAGCTCCTTGTGCAGGACGAGGAAGCGATGGATCTGCGAATCCGCCACCATCGGATCGGCGGCCAGTTCGGCGTTGACCTGCTCGACGCACGCTTGGATCAGGCCATACACCTCGTCCTTGGTGGCCAGGTCGGTGTAGCCCGCATAGGCGAGCCCTCGTCGCTCGGCCCAGTTGCCCACGGCCCCGAGGTCGATGTTGATGAAGGCGCACACTTGCCCGCGGTCGTGGCCGAAGGCGACCGCTTCCTTGATGTACTGAAAGAACTTCAGCTTGTTCTCGATGTAATTGGGCGCGAACACTGCGCCGTTTGAGAGCTTCCCGACGTCCTTGGCGCGATCGATGATCTTCAGATGACCGTCCTGGTCGAAGAAGCCGGCGTCGCCGGTGCGAAACCAGCCGGCCTGATCGAACACCTCGGCGGTCGCGTCGGGCCGCTTGTAGTAGGTCTTGAGCATCGCCGCGCTCTTCACCAGCACCTCGCCGCCATCGCCGATGCGTACTTCCACGCCCGGGGCGGGCAGCCCGACGGTGTCGTACTTGATCTGCCCGTCAGGCTGCAGGCATACGTAGGCGCAGGTCTCGGTGGAGCCGTACAACTGCTTGAGGTTCACGCCGATCGAACGGTAGAAGCGGAACAGGTCGGGCCCGATCGCGGCGCCGGCGGTGTAGGCCACGCGGATGCGGCTCATGCCCAGCACGTTGCGCAACGGGCCGTACACGAGCAGGTTGCCGAGCGCGTAGAGCGCGCGCTCGGTCAGCGGCACGCCGGGCTTCCCGTCGAGGATGTCGGCGCCGCAGCGGCGGGCCACGCCGAGAAAGGTGTGGAACAGCCAGCGCTTCGTGCGCCCGGCGTCTTCCATGCGGATCATCACCTGCGTGAGCAGGTTCTCGAATACGCGCGGCGGCGCGAAGTAATAGGTCGGCCCGATCTCGCGCATGTCGGTCATCACCGTGTCGCCCGATTCCGGGCAGTTGATGGTGAAGCCGCCGGCCAGCGCCTGGGCATAGGAGAACAGGTTGTCGCCCACCCAGGCCATCGGCAGGTAGGAGAGGACCTCGTCGCCGGGCCCTAGGCGGTCGAACGCGCAGCCGCCGCGCGCCGCGGTAATCAGCCCCTCGTGCGTGTGGCACACACCCTTCGGCTTGCCGGTGGTGCCCGAGGTGTAGAGCATGATTGCGACGTCGGCGGCCTCGCCTTGCCCAACCTCGCGCGGGAACAGGCCGGGATGATCGGCATCGAGCTTGCGCCCCAGTGCCTGCACCTGCGCGAGCGCGTGCAGGTAGCCCTGGGCGTAATTGCGCATGCCGCGCGGGTCGTCGTAGACGATGACTTCGAGCTTCGGCAGCCGATCCTTGATCTCGAGCAGCTTGTCCACCTGCTCCTGGTCTTCGACTACCGCGAAGCGCACGTCGGCGTCGTCGAGGATGTAGGCCATCTCGTCGGCCACCGCATCCTGATAGAGCGGCACCGGCACACCGCCCAGGCTCTGCGCCGCGGCCATCGCCCAGTACAGCTGAGGACGGTTGTCGCCAATGATCGCGAGGTTCTCGCCGCGTCGGAAGCCCAGCGCGTTCAGACCGCAGGCGAGGCTTCGCACCTCGTCCGCGACCTGGCGCCAGCTCCACGCCTGCCAGATGCCGAGGTCCTTCTCCCGCATCGCAATGCGCTCACCGCGCGCTGACGCGTGCTCGAGCAGGAGCCTTGGGAACGTGTCGGCCCGGCCCGTTGCCGCGTCGGCGTGCATTCTCGTGTCCTTCCGTGTCGGTGTGTGCTGCCGCCGTGTGCGCGCGGCGCCGTGGAAGCGGGAATGTTAGCCGGGAATGATGCAACTGGGCAGCGCGTTTCGAATTGTGCGACGCACAAGCGACCGCGGGCGCGTCAAGCGCGACGGCCCGAACACCCGCCCTCAGCCGATGGAGTGGCTCAAGTCACTTTCTTGTAGATCGTCACGCCCAGGATCAGGAACAGGACGAATAGGACGATCGCAATCCAGAACAGGATCTTCGCAATGGAGGCCGCCGCTCCGGCAAGACCGGTGAAACCGAGCAGCCCGGCGACGATGGAGACGACAAAGAAGATCAACGCCCATTTCAGCATAGGGTCCTCCGCAGGCAGGTAGAGCACAGGGGCAAGCATCGTACCGTGCGGCGTGCCTCGCGGGAAACAGAACGGCGGAACGGCGGTTGCAGTCGGCAGTGCGAGGAACGCATGAGACCAACCGCCCGACGAATCGCTGCGACACTGCTCGCCCTCGGCGCCACGCTGGTGGCGCTGTATGCAGTGGTGGGATTTCTCGTGCTGCCCGCGGTGGTCGAGCGCGAACTGCCGGACCAGGCGCGCGCGCGGCTGGGCGTATCGGCGAGCGTGGACGACGTGGACTTCAACCCCTTCCTGCTCGCCTTCGCCGCCGATGAACTGCGCGTCGACGGCAGCGACGGACGGCCGCTCGCGCGCGTGCGCCGGCTCGAAGCGGACCTGCGCTGGTCCAGCCTATTCCGCCGGGGCTGGCATTTCGACGCGATCACGCTCGATGCGCCGGTCATGCATCTGGAACTCCAGCCCGACGGCAGGCTCAACCTCGCCAACCTGACCAGTGGGCGTGCAGGCGGCGACGCGGCCCGCAGCCCGCTGCCCGATCTTACCGTCGGCGCGCTGCGGGTGTCGCGCGCGAACGTGCACTTCACCGATCGAACCCGGGTCGCGACGGAGACGCACAGCCTGCGCTGGATAGACGTGGCGCTGGACCGGCTGTCCACGCGCCAGGACGCGCGCGGCGACCTGCTGGCAACCGCCGTGCTGCCGCGCGGCGGTGCGTTCGCAACGCGCGCGCGAGTCTCGCTGGAACCGCTCGCCGCCACCGGCGCCTTGCGCGTGCGCAATCTGAGCGCTGCTCTGCCCTGGAGCCTGATGCGCGAGCCCAACGGCGTGCTCGCGCGCGGCCGTCTCAATGTGGAACTGAACTATGCCTTCGCCTACCGCGATCGGATGCCCGCGCTGCAGTTGTCCGCCATCGCCGCGCGCGCTGAAGGGCTTGCCCTGCACGAGAGCGGAAACGGGCCCACGCCACCGCTGGTACTGAAGCAGGCGGAGATTCGCGACGCGCGTTTCGATCTGCAGCGGCGCGAGCTGATCGTGCCGCGGCTTCACCTGAGAGAAGGTGCGCTGCGCACGGCGGTGAGTGCGGACGGCACGCTGAGCTGGCAACGCATGTTCGGCAACGCAGAGGCCGACACGCGCGCGGGGAAGCCGACGCCTTCGTTCCGTGCGGTATTCGAACGCATACGGCTCGACCGCGTGGATGTGGAATACGTCGACCACAGCCGCGCGCAGCCGTTGCGCGTCGAAGCGCGCGCGCTCTCCGGCAGTGCCGTGCTCGCCCTGTCGCTCGGGCCGGAAATGCAGTTCGACGGCGAGGCCATCGACCTTGCGGGCCGCGATTTCGTCATCGGCGCGCACGGCACGCGCGACCCGCCGGCCTTGTCCAGCGCGAGCCTCTCGCTGCGTGGTGCGCAGTTCGACTTCGCGCAGCGGCTGGTGAGCCTGCCGGAGGTCACGCTTGCGCGCGGTGCCCTGCGCTTCGACACCGGAGACGACGGACAACTCAATTGGCAACGGCTGTTCGCCGGCGCGACGCAGGCGCCGCCTGCAGCCGGGCGCGGCAACCAAACTGGCGCCGCGGGCGATCCCGAATCGTGGCGCATCCTATTGCCGGGGATGCGTGCGAGCGGGATGGACCTGGCCCTGACCGATCGCACCCGCGCGAGGCCGTTGTCGGTGCATGCAGCCGATGTAGGCGGCAGCCTCGACCTCGCCATCACGCCGGGCGAAGCCGCGGGCACGATCGCCCTCGATGCCATTCGACTGAAGGGCCGCAACCTCGTCGTGCGCGAGGCCGACACGCGTGCGCGCCCGGCGCTGCAGGTGAACGCGGTGGAGACGCAGGGTGGGCACTTCCGGCACCAGGACATCGTCCTTTCGGGACTGCGCCTGCGCGGAGGCGAGCTGCGCGTGTTCACCGACGCACGTGGGCGCTTGAACTGGGCGCAACTGACCTCGGCGCGCGAGACGGTCGCGCCGACGGCATCTGCCTCGCGCGCGGAGGCGGACGAGACGCCGTGGCGCGTGCGCCTGCCCAACCTGCGCGCCGAAGGCATTGCCGCTCGCTATGACGACGCCACCCGCGCCGTGCCCCTCGCGATCGGCGCCGAGGCACTCGCCGTGCGCCTCGATCTGCAGGTGGACACCGGGGCGAACGACCCGGTGCGCGCCGAGGGCATCGAGTTGGGCGCGCGCGGACTGCGCCTCGGTGCATCCGGCGCGCCGGCCGCGCTGCGCTTGGCCCGCGCGCAGGCGCAGCGCGGAACGCTGCGCGGGCGCGAACTGAATTTCGCACACGTTAACCTCGCCGATGGCGCGCTCGCTGCCCGCGTCGAGTACGACGGCAGCGTCGATTTGCAGCGGCTGTTCACCGCGCGCGCGGAAGCTGGGGCGCCGGGCGCGGCGCCAGCCCGCGGCGGGCAAGGGGCGGATACGGGCCTGCGCGTGCGCCTCGCGCGCGTGGCGTTCACCGGCGTGCGCGCCGGCGCCACGGACCGCAGCCGGGCGTCGGCGCTGACGTTGGCGGTGGGCGCGGCGTCCGGCGAGCTGGGATTGGAAGCCAGCCCTGCCGGCGTGCACCTGCGCGACGCGTCGATGCGCTCGGGCCCCGTGATTCTGCGGCGCGCACAGCAGGCGCAGGCGCTTGCGCAGGTCCAGGCGGTCGAACTCGCCGGGGGTTTCGTGGATACCCGTCAGCGCCGCCTTGGCGCGCAGCGCGCCGTGCTGCGCGGCGGCGCGCTGGCCCTGACCCGCAGTGCCGACGGCCGGATCGAGCCGCTGGATTCGCTCGCGCGCCCGCATGCCGGCACGCGAGCGGCGTCCTCCGGTGGAGCCGACTGGCGTTACCGCCTGCGCACGCTACAGCTCGATGACATTAATCTCGCGCTGGCGGACCGCAGCTTTGGCGCTCCGATCGCCTATGACGTACGCTTGAACGGTGCTTTGCACGGCTTGGACGCACGAGGTGGGGGTACCCTCGACCTGCGCCTTGCCACGCGCAAGGGCGGTACGGCCACGGTGTCCGGCAACCTGGGCAACGCAGCGCAGCCCATGAAGGTGCGCATCGCGCTGGATCGATTGCCCCTCGAGCCACTGCAGCCGCTGCTCGGGCACTACGCCGCGCTCGACTTGAAGTCGGGCGCACTGGGCGGGGCGGCGAGCCTCACCGCGCGCCGCGACGCGCAGCGCGCGGGCGTGCGCGTGAGCGGCGAGCTCGTCGTGGACGATCTGTTGCTCAACGAGGCGAAAACCGGCGAACGTTTCCTCGCGTGGAAGCGGCTGCAGCTGCGACCGGTCAACTTCGACGCCGCGAGCCGGCGGCTGATCGTCGGGCAGGCGGTGGTCGACGGCGCCCTCGCGCGACTGGAGATCTCGCGCGAGGGCGAACTCAACCTCAAGCAGGTGTTGCGCGATTCGGCGCGCGGCAACGACGGGGCCGAGCCCGCGCAGCCGAAACACGCCAGCGACGCGGGCGAGCCGGCGTTCATCGCTCTGGTCGATCGCTTGCGCATCCGCGACGGCAGCCTGCGCTTCGCCGACCGCAGCCTGGTGCTGCCGTTCGTCACCGATATCACGCAGTTCAACGGCACCATGGTCAGCCTGTCCAACCGCCGCGAGGATCGCGCCCAGCTGCAGGTGGACGGACGCGTGCAGCCCTTCGGCGCGGCACGTGCGCGCGGCGCCATTCAGCTCGCCGATCCGCGCGCCTTCACCGACATCCGCGCGGAGTTCAACAATGTGCCACTGCCCAAGCTCTCGCCCTACACCATCACCTTCGCCGGCCGCGCGGTGGCCGAAGGCAAGCTGTGGCTGGACCTGAACTACAAGATCGTGGACGGCAATCTGACCGGCGTGAACCAGATCACCATGCAGGACCTGCGGCTGGGCGAACGCGTGGCGGCGCCGCGTGCGATCGATCTGCCGCTGGAGCTGGCAGCGGCGCTGCTGACTGACGAGCAGGGACAGCTCGACATCCGCGTCCCGGTGCGCGGCGACCTGGACAACCCGACGTTCGATTACAAGACTGTCATTCGCGCCGCGATCACAAACACCCTGCGCAAGGCAGTGAGCGCGCCGTTCCGTCTCATCGGCCGCTTGTTCGGTCCCGATGTCGAGGAACTCGACAGCATCGAGTTCGAGCCCGGGAGCGCGGCATTGCGGCCGCCCGAGCAGGAGAAGCTCAACGTGGTGGCGAAGTCGCTGAGCGAGCGCCCGCTGTTGAACCTCGAGGTGCAGGGGACCTTCGCCAGCGAGGAAGACAGCCGCGCATTGCGCGCGCTGGTACTGGAGAACGCGCTAGCCGGGCGCATGAAGCTCGAACTGGGCGAGGGCGAGCGCATGGGGCCGATTGCCTTCGGCCAGCCCGCCACCCAGATCGCGCTGGAGCAATTGTTCGAGGCGCAGTTTGGCAGCGATGCGGCGTCGGCACTGCGCGCACGCCTCGCGCGCGAGGCCAGGGATGGCAAGGACGTGCGGCGGGTGGATCGCACGGGCAGCGATCCGATCGCCGCGGCCGGCGATCCCGACCTGTACCGCGAGATGTTCGAGCGACTCGTGCCGGGTCAACCGATCTCCGCGCACGCGCTGCAGCGCCTGGCATCCATGCGCGCTGATGCGGTACTGCGCTACATCGTCAGCGAAGCGGGGTTGCCGGAGCGGCGCCTGAGCGTGGCCGCTCACCAGACGGTGCGTGCCGAGGACGACATGGTGCCCACCGAACTGCGTCTGAGGGTCAGCCGCACCGGGAAGGAGATACCGGTGCGGCTTGAAACCGTGGACGAGCCGCAGCCCGAAGAGCGCGAGGCCGCAAGCGCCGAAGCGCCGCCGCGCTGACGCAGCCGCCTCTACTTCACGGCCGCGAACGCCTCGTCCACGATCTGCAGCGTGCGGTCCACGTCGGCGTCGGTGTGCGCCAGCGAGATGTAGAACTTCTCGTTGGGGTTGACCAGCAGGCCGCGCTTCATCAGCTCGATTGCCCAGCGCCAGCCCAGGTCCTTGTCGTGTGTGGTCAGGTCCATCCAGCTACGCAGCGGTCTGCGCTCGGTGAAGCGGACTCCCCACACCGCGTCCTCGCCCGGGGCCTGCACGGGGAAGCCGTGACGTTGTCCCGACTCGACCATGCCTGCGCGCAGGCGCGATCCCACCCGATGCAGCCGCTCGTAGACACCGGGCCGCGACAGCACGTCGAGCGCTGCGAGTCCGGCCGCCGCGCACACCGGGTTGCCGTTGAGGGTGTTGGTCGCCCACACCGTTTCGGACTTCGGCCGGCGGCGCGCGTCGAGCACGCCCATGATCTCGCTGCGCCCGACCACCGCCGCCAGCGGAAAGCCGCCGCTGATCGCCTTGCCGTAGCAGGCGAGGTCCGGCACCACGCCGTAGCGCTCCTGCGCGCCGCCCCAGGCGATGCGGAAGCCGGTGACGATCTCGTCGTAGATCATGACGATGCCGTGCTTGCGGGTGACCTCGCGCACCGCTTCGAGGAAGCCCGGCTCGGGTTGCAGCACGCGCTGCAGCGGCTCGACCATCACCGCCGCCAGTTCCTTCGCGTGCCGCTCGATCATCTCCACCGCGCGGGCGGCGTCGTTGAACGGCGTGACCAGAACGGTCTCGCCGGTCTGCAGCGGAACACCGACCGAGTCCGGCTGCGCGTGGGGATAGGCCGAGGGCTTGCCTGGCACCGTGCCCCAGAGGCCGTAATCGTGCATGCCGTGCCACGCGCCCTCGAATTTCAGCACCTTGTTGCGCCCGGTATAGGCGCGCGCCACGCGCAGCGCGTAGAACGTCGCCTCGGTGCCCGATCCGGTGTAGAGCACCTCCTCGCCGCAGGGAATCGACTCCACCAGTTTCTGCGCGAGCCGGATCGCCGGCTCGTTCAGGAAGAAGAACGTCGTGCCCTTAGGCAGTTGCGCGTTTACCGCCTCGGTGATGGCCGGGTGCGCGTGGCCGAGCAGGGCGGGGCCGGAACTCAGGTGATAGTCGATGTACTCGCGGCCGGCAACGTCCCACACCCGGCTGCCCTCTCCGCGCGCCACGACGAGATTCAGCTCCGGCGGCAGGATGAACAGCCCGGTTCCTCCCCCTGCGAGGTACTTCCCGGCGTCGTTCAGCAGTTCGGCTTGTCTGGCTGCGTCCATGCGCGTCTCCTGGTGCGTGCAGCAGCGAGTCTACGCCAACGCGCGCCGGCGCCTCTGCCACAATGCGCACGGCACGAGCGCGGGAGGGCATGCATGAGCGGCAGCGTGTTGGTTCTGGGTGCGAACGGACGGTTGGGTGGCGCCGTCATGAAGGCGTTCGAAGCGGCGGGCTGGAAATGCGTCGGTCAGGTACGCCGCGCGCCCGCGGCGCGGGGCAAGGCGCAGTGGCTGGAGATACCGCTTGAGGACAGCGCTGCGCTGGCGCAGGCGGCAGGCCGCATCGACTGCGTGCTGCACGCGGTGAATCCGCCCTATCCCCAGTGGCATGCGCATGCGCTGCCGCTCGCGCGCCGCGCGCTCGACATCGCCCGGCGCCTGGACGCGCTGCTCCTCTTCCCCGGCAACGTCTACAACTTCGGCGCCGGCATGCCGCCTCTGCTCACCGAGAGCACGCCGCAGGAACCGACCGCGCGCAAGGGGCGCGTGCGCGTCGAGATCGAATCGATGCTGCGCGAGGGCGCACGCGCGGGCGCGCGCTGTGCGATCCTGCGCGCAGGGGATTTCTTCGGCGCAGGGCACGGCGCCTGGTTCGACTTGATCATCGCCAAGTCCCTGCCGCAGGCGAAGGTGGTGTATCCCGGACCCCTAAACCTGCCGCACGCGTGGGCCTACCTGCCGGATCTCGCGCACGCCTTCGTCCTGCTCGCGCAGGCGCGTGCGCGCATGGCGCCCTTCGAGGTCTGTCACTTCGCCGGCCATTCGCCGACTGGCGCGCAGTTGATCGCGGCGTTCACGGCGTGGGCGCGAGCACGCGGCATCGTCGCCGCGGGCGCCCAGCTGCAGACGAAGACCATGCCGTGGGGGTTAATCAGGCTGGGCGGGACGATCGTTCCGATGTGGCGCGAGCTGGCGGAGATGCGCTACCTGTGGGACGT
>Ga0316622_100002664_pt1 | contig 12446 bp, 6 predicted proteins | sample OWC_Aug_OW2_C1_D_FD_207646 | JGI IMG/M metagenome (GOLD analysis project Ga0316622, IMG submission 207646) | Wetland soil microbial communities from Old Woman Creek delta, Ohio, United States - OWC_Aug_OW2_C1_D5_C | ecosystem: Environmental > Terrestrial > Soil > Wetlands | place: USA: Ohio... | reverse complement strand
GGTTCCGTACCTCGACGCCGTCGAGCAGCGCATGATCACCCAGCACCTCTCCCGTCTTGTCGCGCAGGGTCGCGTCGCCGAGGTCGAACCGGGGCGTTACCGCTGTGCCGCCGGCTAACCTTGGCTCAGAACTGATACGTCAGGCGGACGAGCGACTCCGAGCGTCCCCGGTTCAACCCGCCGATACTCCACGACTCGAAGGCCGGCGCGCCAGCGGCCGCGAGAAAGTAGTTCTGCCCGACACGTATGATGATGCGGTTCGTCAAAAAGTAGTCGAGCGTCCAGCCGGCGTACATATTGAAGCTGTTCACCGGATCGAGCCCGTACTGGACCGTCGGCACGATACTGCCGCCGGCGTAGATCGTACTCACCAGCAGGGTGCAGATCGCCTCCCAGTGCCGTATGTTGTCCCGGCTGGGGATCGATGGGTCGACGTTGCCGATGAAGGTCGGCTCTCGGTCGAGCAGGTAATGCCAGAAGAACTGGCCGGTGATGAAGAAGGTGCTCGTCCGATTCAGCGAGCGGATCCAGGTCGGGCGATCGAACGCGATCATCCCTTTCCACATGTCGCGCTTCGTCACGCCCCACAAGAGGCCGGGCAGGATGGGGGACGGCTTGGCCGTGTCGGTGAACGGAACGCCGAAATCGTAGACCGTCTCCAGCCGAAAGACTGCCTGGGTGTATTCCTCTTCGGAGTAGTTGAGTGAAAAGCCGGCGGTGTGGACGTAGGGCGCAATGAACTCGAGGGGCGCCTGGCCGCGGAGGAGAGCGTCGGTGGCCTCGGTGGGATCCAGGATCGCCCGCGTTGGGGCATAGTTGGTGCCGTCATCGCCCGCCCAGCGCTGGTAGAAGTAATTCAGCGTGAACTGCACGCCTCCCGGCGCCACCGCGCTGAACCGGACGCCCACCTGGCTGTTGTCCCCGGGGGTGCGATGGTAGTCACCTTGGATGAACAGACGGCCCTTGTACAGCCCATTGGGAAAGGCCGCGAGCGGGTTCGACGCGGGAATGCCCCATGGATTGTCCGGCATGAACCCTTGCTTCGCCGGTCTCCAGTCGCCGGGGTTCCAGTAGGCCTCGACGAAGGCATCGCTCAACGGGCCGACCTGACCGAAGTGCCAGAGACCCTTGACCATCCACAGCGGCAACCGCAGGTCATCCCAGGACTCGTAGACCTGGTGCCAAGTCAGATCGAGCGGATTGGCGCGGTCGAGCATGCGGAAGCTGTCGGTCTCACCCCACACGATCTGCTGCTTGCCGAGTCGCAGGATCAGCGGAACGTCACGGAATTCCAGATCGACGTACGCCTCACGCAGGTCGTTCTCGTATTTCCTCCCGCGGCCCGTGTCGGCCGACAGGTCGTCGAGACTGCCGGTCGGCTGGCGCAGGATGTCGTACAAATTGCCTCCGGGCGCGATGTCGTATGCCGAATCGTAGACGCCGCGATAGAGCACGTAGAGGTTCCCGGCCGCCAGCCAGGGGAGGTCCAGGTAGCCGGCGAGCTTGCCCTTGTCGATCATGCGGTAATCCAGCCGCAGGCGGAGGGTGTTGCGGTTCTGGATGAACTTGAACGTGTCGATGTCCGGATGTCGGAGCAGTGTTTGCGACTGCACGTTTCCGGAGACCTGGAACGGGCCGTACGCGGGTAGGGCGCTCGCCGTTCCGGTCGAAACGAACAGCAACGAGAGGCCGCAAGCGATCCGGCGCAGCATGGACTCCCCCTTTCCTCAGCGGCTCGACCCGGTCAGATAGCCGATGGCGAAATGCGACTCGCGGATGCCGGTTTTCTCCGAGCCGACGTTGAAGAACTCCTCTTCTCCCGTCGGCGAGTGCTCGGTCGGGGTCCACGAGCGCGTCGCATGTTGCAGCTGTATGTCCACCATGATGAAGCTCGGATTGAACAGCTGCTCGTCGGGGTACACCGTCACGCTCGGGTTGGATGAGGGGCGATCGACGGAGCGCCACTGGTTGATCAACGTCTTCCAGAGATTGCCCGCCCTGTCGTACGCGTCCATGTAGAGCACCCACATCGTCTCCTGGTCGATGTACAGGACCCGTTTCGAATACGCATACTGCGGAAGGCTTGAGGCTCCCTCGACGACGTACACCTTGCGCGGTTCCCAGTCGTCGCAGAACGCGAAATCACCGGCACCCGGACACCACTGCACCGGGCTGTGGCGGGCGTGAAACACGCCGAGCATGGTCTTCTCGCCGAGGAAGCGCCACGTACCCCAGGCAATGGAGCCCGAGTATCCGGCATAGCTGTCCGCGTCGATGTCCTGCCCGAACACGGAGTCGCTCCGCTGCGCCGACGACACGCGCCGGACACGACGCAGTGTGGGCAGGTAGAGCCAGGTGTCGTCCGCCTCGCCTGGATCGAGATACCGATAGCCGAGCTGGCCCACGCCCTTGAGATCCAGGGGCTCGAGAACCGGTCCGGTCAGCTCCTTGAAGCGGAGCTTCTGGGGATTCGGCAGTTCCGGCTTCGGATCGACGTACAGGCGGCCGTTGAAGAACAGCCGGGCGTTTTGCTGTATCAGATACCGGCGTTCTATGGTCAGCCCGGTCTCGGCCAGTGGTCCCGTATCGGCAAGGAAGTTGCGCCACAGGTAATCGTCCGAGTAGTACGGCCGGTAGTAGTAGTTCCACATAATCTTGATGGCCGCCGCCGGATCGGAGGGGTCGATGGTGGGGAACGGCTCGCCGGCAACGTAGCCTTCCAAGTTGGTGCCGTCTTTGGAGAGGTGGACCTGCCCGGAGTATTGCTCGGTGGCAGTGACGTACGCCTTGGGCAGCTCGATTTTCTTGTACGGCGCCACCGTGAGGTTCATCCCGTGCTGGATGCACCACATCACCCCCGGAGACACCTGATCAGCGATGCGCTCGGCATTGGCTGCGGTAATCACCTCCCCAGGTTCGACCGCCGACACCGATGCGGCTGCCGCCAACAGAAAGCATGCCGAGATCAGCCGCAAGGGCGTCGACCAAACACGCCAGCCACCGCACGCGCTCTGCGCAGGTCCCAGTCGTGTCATTGTTCCGACCTGCATAGCTCCCTCCCTGTTCCGACGTGGGGCCCTGTCGCAACCGACACAACAGTTGCCCCCACCCGTCCGACGTCGCAGTCCAACCGCGCGCTCAATAGCATTTCGTCTCAACGGAACAAAAGGCTGAACCATCGATTCCGACCATGGGGGTCAGCCTGCCGGCGGACACCGATCACTTATCCCTTTTCCCCGGTCGATGGCCGAAGGCAGCTCTCGTGAACTTTCCGCACCCGTTCCGCCATGGTCTTTGCCCATGAACCGGCGGGTAGCCCTTGTACACGTGAACGACGCGCAGGGGAGAAGCCATCGAGCCCCACGCTCATGCCCATGGCCTTCGCCCTCGCAAGGGATTCGAGCCCATAGGTGTTCCACACGATGAACAGGTCGGCCGGTTCCAACCTGCGGCTGGCCCGCGAGGTGGAGGACCGCGTCGGCGCGTGCGATCAAGGTCTCGAGCAGCGGCCGGTTGAAGACGGTGTAGACGAAGCATTCGAACGACGGTGGTGCTTCAGATGCGCGATGTTTCCCACCGTGCCGGTGGAGAGGTCGTCAAGGACGATGACGCGGTGGCCGGCCGCGAGCCGCGCGTCGCACAGGTGACTGCCGATGAAGCCCGCCCCCACCGGTCACCAAGTACGTTTTCTTGCCGATCGTCGGCGCCCGCGGTATCGGCGCTAGTGCACCACCTTCGGCATGTCGGTCGCTTCCTGGATGACGCCGAAGGTCTCTTCGTAACGGCGCAGGTTCTCCTGCAGCGCGCGCAGGATCCGTTTCGTATGCTCGGGCGAGGTGATGACGCGGGCGCGCAGATTGGCGATCGACTGTCCCTGCGGGGAGCGCTGCGGCTGCACGAACAGAAAGTCGAGGACGAACTCCTCCTTGCGGTGGCTGATCATCAGCAGATTGGAGTACACCCCGGTCGCCAACTGCGGGTCCATCTGAATCGAGATGTGGTGCTCGGCGACCTTTTTCTCTCGTTCCTCGTCAGCCATCGCGTGCTCCTCGTCCAATCGCCCCTTTGGCAAAGGGGACGTTGTGCGTGTCCCCCGCTTCAGGGACTGTCGACAAACTGTAGCCGCGGCCCCTGTGGCCGCTCCGGACACTCCGCCCGGCGGGCACAAGGCCCGCGACTACAGCCCCACTCCACATGGCACGCAGATCGCGCACGAGAAAATCGACAGTCCCTTCAAAAGGGAGACGTACGTTCAGAACAGGTTCGCCAGATACGCGTCCGTGTTGGCGCGCATACGGCGGTGCCGCACCGCGGGATCCTCCTCGACAATGTGCTCGTCAGGCGTGACCTTGAAGAGCGGCTGGCCCTTGCGGACGACCACGCCGGTCTCGTGGACGAGCACCTCGTCGATCGTGCCCGAGAACGACGCGTACACCTTGTTGAACATCTTCATGACCTCGATGATGTAGAGGGGATCGCCCTGGCTGAAATGCGCTCCGTGGGTCACGAAGGGCGGTAAGTGTGGGGCCTCCTGTGAGTAATAGGTGCCCCCCATCGCCGCGACGATGATGTCCGCGCTCGTCGGCGGCGGGGGAACGAGCACTTTCCGCATCGCTTCCTGCCGCGCCGGATCAAGGAGGCGCTCAGGAATCGTGACGCCAAGGTCGCCGGTCAGTTCGAGCTCGTAAAAGCCAACTCGCACCGCGATCATCGGCAGCAGGGCAAGGATCTCGAGACCCAGTTGGTGTCCCGCGTGGGCAGCGCGCACCTTGTCCCACAGCGCGGCGTCGAAGCCAAACGACGGCTTCTCGGTCCGGAGTGCGCAGTCGAGATCGGGCCACGCGAGATCCCTCGGCACGCGCTCGGCGAGCCGCGCGTAGAAGTCCAGCGCGGTGTCGAGAAGGCGCTTGTCGTGGTTCCAGATCTGGTTCGCCGCGGGCTCGCTGGGCCGGTCGTCGAGATGGAGCACGTGATAGGTCTCCGCGAGGATCTCGATGGGGTTTCGCAACCACACCACCCGCCCTTCGGTATATTCGAAGTCGCGGCGATGCTCGCTGAGCCAGGCCGACAGGAAGTGCGGCTCCTCGATGAGCATCTCCAGCGGCCGCTCCAGCAGTGTCTCCTTCAACTCGAGCACCTGGCGTGTCGCCGCCACGGCGTGCCCATCGCCGGCGGCGGCGGCCGCTGCCGCATTGCGCGCGATCTGCTGGAAGGCGTGCTCGAAATCGACCGACTGCGCCTCTTGGGCTAGCTCACCGACCAGCGTGAGGTAGGGCACGACGAACTTTGTCGTCGGCTTTGCCCACACGTCGCGGCTGCGGAACCAGGTGATGAGTCCAAACAGGAACTCGCGGTTGGTTGCCAGATCCATGCCCCGGAGCGTCGTCTTGCGCAGAATCTCGGTGACCCGGTCGAAGCTCTGGCGGCGGTCGTTGCCGGTGGCGAGCAGGAGCGCGACGTTGGAGTCGTAGGCCCCGGCCAGGCGGTAGCGCATGAAGAGGCCGGTATCGGGGTTTTTGATGGAGATGCCCTGATCGTCACGAATCTCGCCATCGACCGGGTTCGACCAGGAGATGATGATACCGCCGGCCGCCGGGTTGAGAGCGCGGTCGGTCGCGTTGAGGCGCACCTCGATGGCCGCCACGTCGCGCTGGACGCGGACTGGCTTCGGCAGGCGTTGCTTGTGCTTGGCAATGAGCGCCATGGCCTCGACGAGGGAGTGCACGTCGAAGGAGTCGTTCGGATCGTCCGGGTTGGTGAAGCGGAGCGCGTAGCACAGCTCGGAGACGCGGTGCTCGACCTGGATGCGGGTGTTCACCTCCATGAAGTAGTGATGCTCGCCCTCGACGATGCACTCGAAGGTCGAGGCCGAGTCGAGCTTCACCGCTTGGCCGAAACGTTCCGCCTGCGCCTCCATCCGTCGGAGCACACCGAGGTCGCCTTCGAGCACCGTGGCTCTCCGCTCGTTGCCCTCGGCACGCGCCTGCTCGATGCCGAGCTGCAGGCCTTCCTGCGTGATCGACACTTCGACCAGCTTCTGCTCGTGCATCTGCAGCGAGCAGTCGCGGCCCCCGAGCGCGATGCACCACTCGCCATTGCCGAGAATCTGGATCTCGTTGTGGCGTGTCTGCTCAATGTTGAGCTCGATGAGCATGTTCTTGTTGTCGCCGACGCCGGTGGCCTTGGCCTCGTTGAGCACCTCGCGGACGAGCCCGGCGATGTTCGCGGCGTCGGAGAAGATGCGTTGGCCCTTCCCACCGCCGCCGCCAATCGCCTTCAGGCGGAAGCGCCGCCCCGGATGTTGCTGCAGCAGCTGGTCGGCTTCGATCCGGACCTGCTCGGCCAGCTCGTCGATGGTGTAGAGATCGAGATGCTTCTCGTAGGCCGCGTGCAGGATCAGATCGGCGAGCTCCTCGAGACGGATCTTCTCGTACGAGATCTGCGGGACCTCGAGCCCCTTTTCCTTCACGAGCCTCGCGAGCGCGCCGCGGTCTGGATACTTGCGCAGCAGCAAGCGGGCCGTTGCGTTGTTCACGCCGGGAGTGACGGAGACCTCGTTCTCAATCGCCGTTCGCTTGGCTTCGTCCTTGGCCCCGGCGGCCTGCTGCGTATACGAGCCGGGGCCGATGAATTGGAGGCCGGCCTGCTCGAGGCTGCGGACGAAGTTGGCGTCTTCGGCCATGAAACCGTAGCCCGCGAACACATACTGGTACCCGTGCGAGCGGCAGATCTGAATCATCTGCTGGATGCGCTCGACGCGCTCTTCCCTAGTGGCGCCGCTGTAGTCGGGGACCGGGTGGACCTGCTTCGTGTCCATCATCCGGAGCTCCGGCGACAGGGCCCGCGGGAAGACGATGCTGTCTTTCTCGGAGAGCAGGATGCCGACGTTGGTCATGCCCATCTCGCGGAAGACATCGAGCGCTTCCTTGCGGATGGGGCCGCGGCAGACGATGAGCACCCCCATGTCGTCGCAAGCAAACGAGCGCACCCACGGCGATGCGGACCGGCCGAGCCGCCGGTCGCGGTGGATGAGCGGGTTGTTCGTGTACGGGTCGTAGGGTTTCGCCGCGTCCATCAATGAAACTCCCGCTGGACGGACTGCCACGGTCCGGGGGTGTAATGGGCCAGGAGAAACTCGAGGCTGTGGCCGAGAACAGCGCGCAGATCGGACGGCATGACGATCTCGGAGATGGAGCCGAGACTCAGCGCCTCACGCGGGTTCATCAGCTCGCGCTCGTAGCGCCGGTTGAACTCCGCCTCCTGGGCCTTCAGCCATTCGCTCGCTTCGTTCTCCGCCTCGTGCTTGGCGACGTCGGGGGCGCTGCCATCGGCGATGCGGGCGGCGGTGATTTCCTTGATCTTCGCGGCCGCGGTGGCTCGCATCTGCTGGAGTTCCTTCTTGTAGGTGTACTCCTTGCCGGCGGTTCCCATGACCGCCACGCGAGTGCTCGGCAGGGCCAAGACGACGTCCGCGCCGGTGGCGTAGGAGTTGAAGGCCGCGTAGGCACCCCCGAAGGCGTTGCGGATGATCAGCAGGATGCGCGGCGTCCGCAGATCGATGATCGCGTCCAGCATGGCGCGCCCCGCTTGCACGATGCCGCGGCTCTCCTGGTCGCGGCCGGGGAGAAAGCCGGTGGTGTCCTCCATGAAGATCACGGGGACGTTGTAGATACTGCAGAAGCGTACGAAGCGCGAGATCTTGTAGGCGGCGTCGATGTCGATCTGCCCGCTCGCAAAGGCACTGTTGTTGGCGACGAAGCCGACGACGTTGCCGCCGAGGCGACCGAAGGCCGTGATCGCGTTGCGGGCACGATCCGGTTGGAGCTCGAAGTAATCGCCGTGGTCGCAGACCTGCTGGATGATGATCGAGACATCGAAGGGCGTGTTGAAGCCCGTGGGGGAATGGAAGGCCTTGCGCAGCAGTGTATCGATCTCGGTCGTTCGGCGCTTGATCGAATCCGAGGTCGGCTCGAAGGCGGGCGCGACCTTGTTCGAATCGGGCAGGTAGCTCAACAGCCGCTGTGCCGTCCGCAAGGCAGCCACCTCGTCGGCCACCGTGAGATCCGAGACGCCGCTGGCCCCATGCACCTTAGGGCCGCCGAGATCGTCGGGGGTGACGTCCTCGCCGAGGGCGCTCTTGACGACGCCCGGTCCGGTGAGACCGAAGAACGTTCCCGCCGGCTGGATCATGAAGCTCCCCTGGCGAGGGAGGTAGGAGCCGCCGCCGGCATTGAACCCGAACATGCACATGATGCTCGGGACGATACCGCTGACCTTGCGGAGCGCGGTGAACGCCTCGGCGTAGCCGTCGAGGCCGCCGACACCGGCGGGGACGAAAGCGCCGGCGCTGTCGTTCATCCCAATCAGCGGGATGCCGCGGTTGCCCGCGAGGTAAATGAGGTTGGCGAGCTTGCGACCGTTGGTGGCGTCCATCGAACCGGCGCGCACACTGAAGTCGTGCCCATACAGCGCGACGTCACGGCCCCGGATCTTGACGACCGCCGTCACGATCGAGGCGCCGTCCAGGTTGCGGCCCCAGTTCTGATAGAGGACCGCGGGCTGCGTCCCTTTGTCCTGGAGCACGTCGATGCGCTCCCACACGGTCATGCGCCCCTTCGCGTGCTGCCGGAGAACCTGCACGGCACCAGCGGCCGTGTACGGCTTTCGCCGCAGCTCCTCACCTTCGCGCAGAATCTCGTCGTACGGACCCAGCGGCGCCTCCGGCGCGGTCGTCGCCGGCTCGGCCAGGGGGTCTTCCAAGGTCGGCGTCACAGTGGTGGGGGGCGCGACGTCTTGCTTCGTTCTTGATCTCACGCTGCTTTGCGTTGCCATGTTTTGCGTACCCTCCACAAGTGCGACTCTCGCGGGCCTGCCCCCCGATACCGGGGCGTCCGCGGTTGTCGCGGAGACCCTGGTCTCTCCTCCGTCTCAGTCTGGCGGACAGGCCGCGCTGCTAGCCCCGTTGAATCTATCAACTTCAGACCGTGCGGCAAGCCTCCCGCGGGTGTCGTTTATCGGGATCATGAACCCAGCCTGAAAGGAGCGACGCCACCATAGAATTCGACAGACCTGTCTAATCCCCTCAAGGCTGCTCAGCCTAGCACCGCATGGCGCTGAGGCGAAGAAGGAAGAAGCGCCTTCGAATCCCGTGTCTATGTCTCGGCGGCCAAGAACTGCCGATGTGTTGGACTGCAGACGCTCGCCGCATAAGCGGGTGCGCGGGCGTGGGGCGCATCGGGTATCGCGGTTGTCATCGCAGGAGCCGGTCGAGTGGGCTCCGCACACCCTGCCGATCCGACGGCTACCGCCGAGTCAATTGACTCCACCGACCGTACCCGCTTGACTCCGCCGCGTGCGCTCGCTGCCCATCGATCCGCTCCTCCCCAAGATCATCGACTGTTTCGCACACAGCTCGCGGCTGGTGCTGCGCGCCCCGCCGGGCGCGGGCAAGACGACGCGCATCCCTGCTGCGCTGCTCGACGCCGGCCTCGCCGGCACGCGACAGGTCGTGGTGCTCGAGCCGCGGCGCATCGTCGCGCGGGCGGTGGCGGAATACGTCGCGCACGAACGCGGCGGTAGCATCGGCGGCGAGGTCGGCTACAAGGTTCGGTTTGAGCAACGCGGCGGTCCGGCGACACGGCTCTGGTTTCTCACCGAAGGAGTCCTCGGCCGTCAGCTCGTCCACGATCCGTTTCTCGAGCCCGTCGGTGTGGCCGTGCTCGATGAGTTTCACGAACGCCACCTGCAGGGCGATGTCGCGCTGGCGGTGATTCGCGAGCTCCAGGAGAGCGTTCGCCCCGACCTCAAGCTCTTGGTCATGTCGGCGACGCTGCAAACCGACCGCCTGGCCACGTACCTCGGCGGCTGCCCCGTGCTGACGTCCGAGGGCCGGGAGTACCCGGTTGCCATCGAGTACGAGGCGATCGCCGACGACCGGCCCCTGGCGGGACGCATCGCATCGGCACTGCGCCGGATTCTGACGGATACCGCCGAAAACGGCGACATCCTCGTGTTCCTCCCGGGTGCCGCCGAGATCCGTCGCGCCGCGGAAGCCGTCGCACCGCTCGCCGCAGCCCATGATCTCGCGGTCGTTCCGCTGCATGGCGACCTCTCGCTCGACGCACAGCAGCGTGCGATCCGGCCCGCCGCGCAGCGCAAGGTGGTACTCTCCACCAACGTGGCCGAGACGGCCCTCACCATCGAGGGCGTGACCACCGTCATCGACTCCGGTCTTGCCCGGGTGGCGCGTCTGGATCCGAAGCACGGCATCAATGCCCTGCGCGTTGTGCCGATCAGCCGCGCCGCTGCCGCTCAACGCGCCGGCCGCGCCGGACGGACGGCGCCCGGCCGCTGCCTGCGTTTGTGGACCGCAGCGGAACAGGCGCACCGGCGTGAGGCCGAGACTCCCGAGATCATCCGCCTCGACCTCAGTCCAACCGTCCTGGAGCTGCGTGCCTGGGGTCTCAGCGACCCGCTGCGTTTCGCGTGGCTCGATCCTCCCGGTGAAGCGGCGTTGCGACATGCGGAGCGGCTGCTGGCTGCTCTGGGGGCGGTCGAGCCCGAAACGGGAGCGCTCACCGACATCGGCCGCCGCCTGCTCGATCTGTCGGTTCACCCACGCCTGGGGCGGATGCTCGTCGAGGCCGAGCGTCGCGGGTGCCGTGCAGCCGGGGGGCTCCTGGCCGCACTGGCCTCCGAACGCGACATCTGCCTCGAACAGCGCGCCCTGAGCGGCCAGGCCGCGAGCCATTGGCCGGCCGGTCCATCGGATCTGCTGCTGCGCATGGAGCTGTTCGAGAACGCCGCACGGCGCGGTTTCGACCCGCAGGGCTGCCGTTCGCTCGGCCTCGATCCGCGCGGCGTCCGCGCCGTGGAGCGAGCCCACCGCCAGCTCGCGCGGGTGGTCGGCGCCGATGCTGCCGGTGGCAAAACGCGCCGTCATTCCCGCGAAAGCGGGAATCCAGTCGTTCCGCGAGCCCCCCTCCTGGATGCCCGCTTGCGCGGGCATGACGAACCCGACGGTTCCCCGGCAGGCTCGTCCGATAGTTGGTCGGACCCAGGCGAGGCGGACACCATGCTCCGCTGTATCCTGGCGGGCTTTCCGGATCGGGTCGTGCGGCGGCGGGCGCCAGGATCGTCGCGTGGCGTGATGGTGGGTGGAACCGGTGTCGTGCTGTCAGACAGCAGCGTCGTTCGCGACGCCGAGCTGTTCGTGGCCGTGGAGGTCGACGCGGGAGCGCAACGGCAAGTCGCCGAGGCCCGGGTCCGCTTGGCCAGCGCCGTGCAGCCGGAATGGCTCCGCGAGATGTTCCGGAGCGCGCTGCACGAGCAGCGCGAGCTCGTGTTCGACGCCGATCGGGAGCGCGTCGTGGAACGGACGCGCACGCTCTACCACGACCTCACGCTGAGCGAGATGGTGCGCACCGACGTGGATCCGCTGCTCGCCGGCGACATCCTCGCTGAGGCCGCCCGCCGTGACCCGGCGCGCGCGGCAACCGTCGGGGAGAGCGAACGTAATCTGCTGGAACGTATCCGCTTCCTGGCACGTTGGATGCCCGAGCTGGAGTTCCCCGCGGAGACCGACGCCCTGCTCGCCGATGCGGTCGCGGCGCTCTGCGCTGGTCGCAGGAGTTTCGCCGAAGTGCAGCGCGCGGAACTGCTCCCCGTCGTGCGGGGCATGCTCGCGTCACGGCAGTTGCGCGCGCTCGATCGTGAAGCGCCGAGCCGGTACCCGTTGCCCTCCGGCCGCCAGGCGACAGTCCACTACGAAAGGGACAAGCCGCCGGCCGTGGGTGCGCGGATCCAAGAGCTCTTCGGACTGACGGCCACGCCACGCCTGGCGGCTGGACGCGTCGCGCTGGTCTTTCAGCTGCTCGCGCCAAACCAACGCCCGGTGCAGATCACGGACGACCTCGAAAGCTTCTGGCGCAACACCTACCCCGAGGTGCGCAAACAGCTGCGGGCTCGCTACCCCAAGCACGACTGGCCCGAAGACCCCTTCACCGCCACGCCAACGTCGAGGACGAAGCGCAAGTGAGGTAACTTCCGCCGTGTTCTTGATCGACGCCTTCCATAGGAGCGCATACCGGCGAAGAATCCCCTCTCCCGCAACATGGGCTCAGCCTCAGCCATGAACGGTTTCATCCACCGTATCCCGAAGGGATGTCAGCGGTTAGGGGCCGTCTCGAAGCCCGTCCTGAGTGGCACAGGGAAGAAATCAGAGGAGCTTCAGGAATTCCTCAACGCTGAGGCCAGCGTCCTTGATGATCGACGAGATAGCCACCTTCCTCGGCAGGTTCGAAGATGACGGTGCACTCGTACTGCGCGGTCCCCACGGTCGCCGTGCGCTTGGCGGCGCGCCGATCTTTCCTGGAGCGAATCGTCTTCGCCATAGTTGGAAATCTAGCACGGATTCAGGGGCGGTGTCGCGGGAGGGCTTTCAAATC
>Ga0316622_100002663_pt1 | contig 12447 bp, 9 predicted proteins | sample OWC_Aug_OW2_C1_D_FD_207646 | JGI IMG/M metagenome (GOLD analysis project Ga0316622, IMG submission 207646) | Wetland soil microbial communities from Old Woman Creek delta, Ohio, United States - OWC_Aug_OW2_C1_D5_C | ecosystem: Environmental > Terrestrial > Soil > Wetlands | place: USA: Ohio... | reverse complement strand
TCCACCAGGCTCCCGGGCGACACCAGCACGCGCACGACCGTTGCGGGCATGGGCGCCGTCAGGGCGTCGTGGCCTGCGGCCCGGGGGCGACGCCGGCCTGCGGCGGCCCGCTCGATCTCGACGCGCACCGCCTCGCCTTCGACGAACACCCAGCGGTCGTCGCCGTCCTCCACCACCCAGGCCAGCCGTGTGCGCGTGGCGTCGTCCAGTTGCACGCGGCCGTGCCCCAGGTAGTGTGCCGTGACGGCAAGATCCGGCGGTGCTGCCGCCGTGGGGGCCGCCACGCCGGCGTGCACGCGCACGCGGCCGTCGGTGGCGACCTCCACGGTGGCCGCCTGCTGGCCGACGCGCGCGACGAGTCTTCTTGGCTGCATGGTCAGCAGGGCCGGCGCCAGCGTCCGAGGGAGCGCCAGGGATCGGCGGTGTCGGGCCGGTGCACGTGTGACAGCGCCGGGCCCGCGACGGTCCCGGCGACGCTCGCCGCCGCGGCCATGGCGAGGTGGACGGTGGCGGTTGGCGGGGCGGCCAGCAGCGCCGGCAGCTCGCGCTGGACGAACCCGGTGTCGACGCCGCCGTCACGGAACGCGGCGTGGCCGAGCACCCGCCCGAGGAAGGCGACGTTGGTGCGGACCCCCAGCACGGGGTACCGGGCGAGCGCGGCCGCCGCGCGCTCGATCGCCGCGAGACGGGTCTCCGCCCCCGCGATCAGCTTGGCGATCAGCGGGTCGTAGTGCACGGGCACTTCGCCGCCCTCGACCACGCCCGCGTCCACGCGAACGCCGGGGCCCGAGGGCTCCCGGTAGAGCAGCAGCCGTCCCGCCTGCGGCAGGAAACCGGCCTCGGGATCCTCGGCGTAGATGCGGCACTCGACGGCGTGGCCGCGCTGGGTCAGCTGGTCCTGGCGCCAGGGGAGGGGCGCACCCCCGGCCACCGCCAGCTGGGTCCGGACGAGATCCACACCCGTCACGACCTCGGTGACCGGATGCTCCACCTGGAGCCGCGTGTTCATCTCGAGGAAATAGAAGCGCGCGTCGTCGCCCGAGCCGTCGAGCAGGAATTCCACGGTCCCGGCGTTCACATAGCCGGCCGCGCGGGCCGCTGCGACGGCCGCCTCGCCCATCCGTGCGCGCAGGCGCGGCGTGAGGGCCACCGACGGGCTCTCCTCGACGATCTTCTGGTGGCGCCGCTGCACCGAGCACTCGCGCTCGAACAGGTGGACGATGCGGCCGGCGGCATCGGCCATCACCTGGAACTCCACGTGGCGCGGGTGCTCGATCAGCCGCTCCACGTAGAGCGTGCCGTCGCCGAACGCCGCAACCGCCTCGCGCCGCGCCGAGGCCACGGCCTCCTCGAGCGACGTCCGTGCGCCTACCAGGCGCATGCCCTTTCCGCCGCCGCCGGCCGAGGCCTTGAGCAGCAGGGGATAGCCCACCTGGTCCGCCGCGGCCGTGATCCCGGCCACCGTCTGATCGGGCGGGGTCGCGCCGGGCACCGTGGGCACGCCGGCCCGCTCCATGAGCGCGCGCGCGGCCACCTTGGAACCCATGCGCGCGATGACCGCTGCGGGCGGCCCCACGAACACCAGCCCGGCATCTGCGCACGCCGCCGCGAACTCGGCGTTCTCGGCGAGGAAGCCGTAGCCGGGGTGGACGGCGTCGGCGCCGCTACGCCGCGCGGCGTCCACGACCTTGCTCACGGCGAGGTAGCTCTCGGACGCCGGGGCCGGACCGACTTCAACCGCCGTGTCGGCGAGCCCGACGTGCGGCGACTGCACGTCGGCCGTCGAATGGACGGCCACCGTCTCGAGGCCCAGCTCGCGGCAGGCGCGGATGATGCGCACGGCGATCTCGCCCCGGTTCGCGACGAGCACGCGCCGAATCATGACGCGTCGGGCGCCCAGCCCGGGCGCCGCTTCTCGAGGAACGCGGCCAGGCCTTCCTGACCCTCGGGCGAGACCCGCTGCGCCGCGATCGCACGGCTGGTGAGATCGGCAACCTCCGCGGGCCGCGCGCCCGCGACGCGCGGGATCAGCCCCTTGGCCGCGGCAATCCCGCCTGGCGCGCCCGCGAGGATCTCGCGGACGCACGCCGCCACCGCCGCGTCGAGCTCCGTGACCGGCACCACGCGGTGGACGAGGCCGACCTCCCTCGCGCGCGCCGCCCCGAAGCGCTGGCCGGTGAGCATCAGCTCGCGCGCCGCCGACACACCGATCTTCGCCACCGCGAACGGCGAAATCACGGCCGGCAGGATGCCGAGCCGGACCTCGGTGAAGCCGAACTCCGCGTCGTCTGAGGCCACGACCACGTCGCAGACCGCGGCCAGCCCGGTCCCTCCCCCCAGCGCGGCGCCGTGGATCCGGCCGACGAGCGGGACGGGCAGGGTATCGAGCGCGCCGAACATGGACGCCATCGCCGCGGCGTCGCGGAGGTTCTCCTCCTCGCTGTAGGTGCGCATCCGGGCCATCCACGCGACGTCGGCGCCCGCGCAGAACGCCCTGCCGGCGCCGCCGAGCACCACGACGCGCACGGCCGGATCGGCGGCGGTCCGCCCGGCCCACTCCGACAGCTCGATGATCACCTCGTCGTTGAACGCGTTGCGCACCTCCGGCCGGCTGAGCGTGAGATGCTCGACCGGGCCCTCGCGCCGCACGAGGAGGTGGCGGTAGGGGCTGGTCACATCCGGAACACCCCGAACCGCGAGTCGGGAACGGGCGCGTTGAACGCGGCCGAGAGGCCGAGGGCGAGCGCCGGGCGCGTGTCGACCGGGTCGAGGATCCCGTCGTCCCAGAGCCGGGCCGTCGAGTAGTAGGGCGAGCCCTCCCGCTCGTACTTCTCCAGGATGGGCTGGCGGATCGCGGCGTCCTCCTCGGCCGACATCTCGCGGCCCTCGCGGGCCAACTGGTCGCGCTTCACCGTGGCGAGGACCCCGGCGGCCTGCTCGCCGCCCATCACCGAGATGCGCGCGTTCGGCCACATCCAGAGGATGCGCGGCTCGTATGCGCGCCCGCACATGCCGTAGTTGCCTGCGCCGAACGAGCCGCCCACGATCACGGTGAACCTGGGCACCGCCGCGTTGGCCACCGCGTGCACCATCTTGGCGCCGTCCTTCGCGATGCCCGCGCGCTCGTACTGCCTGCCGACGATGAAGCCCGTGACGTTCTGCAGGAAGACCAGCGGCACGCCACGCAGGCTGCACAGCTCGATGAAGTGGGTGGCCTTGAGCGCCGACTCCGAAAAGAGCACCCCGTTGTTCGCCACGATCCCGACGAGGAAGCCATGCAGCCGCGCGAAGCCCGTGACGAGCGTCGTGCCGTAGCGCTCCTTGAACTCGTCGAAGCGCGAGCCGTCCACGAGGCGCGCGATGATCTCGCGCGCGTCGCAGGGGCGGCGCAGGTCGGCCGGCACGATGCCGTACAGCTCGTCCGGGTCGTACGCCGGGTCCTCGGGCGTCGTCATGTCGGCCGGCGCGTGCTTCACGGTGTTGAGCGTCGAGACCACCGTCCGGGCCAGGTGGAGCGCGTGCTCGTCGTCGTCGGCGAAGTAGTCGGCCACGCCCGAGAGGCGCGTGTGCACGTCGGCGCCGCCCAGGTCCTCGGCGCTCACCTCCTCGCCGGTGGCCGCCTTCACGAGCGGCGGGCCCCCGAGGAAGATGCTCCCCGTGCCACGCACGATGATCGTCTCGTCGGACATGGCGGGCACGTAGGCGCCGCCTGCCGTGCACGAGCCCATCACCACCGCGATTTGCGGGATGCGCTCGGCGGACATGCGGGCCTGGTTGAAGAAGATGCGCCCGAAGTGCTCCTTGTCGGGGAACACGTCCGCCTGCAGGGGGAGGAACGCGCCGCCGGAGTCCACCAGGTACAGGCAGGGCAGCCGGTTCTCCCGCGCGATCTGCTGGGCGCGCAGGTGCTTCTTGACCGTGATGGGGTAGTAGGTGCCGCCCTTCACGGTGGCGTCGTTGGCGACGATCATCACCTCCCGGCCCGACACCCGGCCGATGCCGGTGACGACGCCGGCCGAGGGCGCCTCGTCGTCGTACATGCCGAATGCCGCGAGTGGTGAGAGCTCGAGGAACGGCGACTCCGGATCGAGCAGGCGCTCGATGCGCTCGCGCACCGGCAGCTTGCCCTGCTCGCGGTGGCGCTGGAGGTAGCGGGCGCCTCCGCCCTGCCGCGCGCGCGCGAGGTGCGATCGCAGCTCGTCCACGAGTGCGCGCGTGCGGGCGGCGTTCTCGCGGTACTCGTCGCTCGTCGTCCGAACGTGGCTGTCGATGACGTCCATGCGACCCTGGTGGGCGCGGGCCAGGCGCGGCGGGCGGCCGGTCGGCGGCCGGGGCGCGCCGCTACCACCCGCAGCAGTCGGTCTTGAAGCCGCACGAAGGACAGCGCCAGACGGCGTGCATCCGGAACATCTCGGCGCCGCAGCGCTCGCACGGCACCTTGTCGCTCGCGGGCGGCAGCCGGGGCGCGCGGGCCGTCGTCGGCGCCGGCCTGGTCGTGTCGGACATGGCGGCCATTATACGGCGGAGGGGCGCGTCCCCGTTGGTTCTTGGCCGACCTCGGCAGATCGAAAGAAGGGGGCTGTGCCCATTTCTCCGGCTCCGTGCGACACTATGCAGGTACAGGCCGGCGCCGGGCGCGGGCCACAGGAGGAGGGTGTGGAGGATCGATCGCGCGTGGCCCTGTCGATGCTCGTCGGCGCCGCCGTCGGCGGGGCGGTGGGCTACCTGCTGTTCACCGAGTCGGGGCGCCGGCTGCGCGCCCAGGTGCGCCCGCAGCTGGAGGGGCTGCTCGACGACGCCAGCCAGCTGCAGGGCACGGTGCGCCGGATCAGGGACGCCGCCGGCGAAGGATGGCGGTCGATGACGGGGCTGTTCGCCGACCTCGCCGACGAGCCGTCGTGGGCGGGCGACGATGATGATGGCGGGAGGGCGGTGTCCTGATGATTCCGGACCAGTTCGAGGACTACGGCTGGGACGGGCAGGGGCCCGGGGAGTTCCCCGGGCACGCCCCGGTCGCCGGCGTGGACCGGCGGGCCCCGGCATCCCCGGCCGCCCCCGTCGCGAGCCTGGCCTACGAGCGCGCGGCCCTCGCCGGCCTCGCGGTCGGCGGCGCGTGGCTGGTCGCGCGATCGCCTGCGATGCGGCGTCTGGTGTGGCAGCTCGCACGGGTGGCCCTCACCACGTGGCTTCCCGCGCTGGTCGCGCGCGAGGTGCGCGACGCGTGGCGGGAGGCGGGGCGCCAGGTGGAGCCGACCACGGCGCCCTGACCCTCGGGCCGCGCGAGCCATGCTCAGCAGCCTTCGACGCGCCTTGGAGCGCGTGCTCACCTTCGTCCGCCTCTGCGGGATCGCGGCGTGGCGGAGCTTCGTCAGCTTCTACAACAGCAACGATCTGACGCACGCCTCGTCCATCGCGTACTTCGGCCTGCTCTCGCTCTTTCCGCTGCTCCTCCTGGCGCTCAACCTCCTCGGACACGTGGCCGGCAGCGAGGCGGACCGCGCGGCGGTGCTGAACTTCGTCTTCCGCTACTTTCCGCGGCAGCTCGACTTCGTCACCAACCAGCTCGACGCGCTCAGCCGCTGGCCCGTCACGCTCAGCGTGGCGAGCACGCTGCTCCTCGTGTGGGCCTCGCTCGGCGTCTTCGGCGCCATCACGACCGCCGTCAACCACGCCTGGGGCGTCGAGAAGCACCCCACCTACTTCGAGCACAAGCTGGTGTCGCTGCTGATGCTGGTGGCGGCGAGCGCGCTGCTGCTGGTCGCGCTGCTCGTGGCGAGCGTGGCGGGGGTCGTGCGCGCCTCGTGGTTCGCGGCGGTGGTCGAGCACCGGCCCGGCCTGGCGGTGCTGGGCAGCGTCGCGTTCCGGTGGTCCTCGACGCTGCTGCTCATCTTCGTCGTGGGGCTGATCTTCTACTTCGTGCCCAACACCAAGGTGCGCTTCCGCGACGTCTGGCCCGGCGCGATCCTCACAGGCCTGCTCTGGCGCGGCGCCCTCCTCGGCTTCTCGTGGTACGTCCGCGACCTCAGCCGTTTCAGCGTCCACGGCTCGATCGCGACGGTCGTCGTCTTCCTGCTCTGGGTGTACGTGTCGGCCGTCATCCTGCTGTACGGCGTGGAGTTCACCGCGGCGTTCGCCGAGCTGCTCGGCGATCGGGCGGCCGCCAGGCGCGAGCGGGACGCCGCTGCGCCGGCGTAGCGGACGCGCGCAGGCGACGGGTCGGCGCAGGTGCACCGCCGGTGCCACCGCGCGATCTCGTCAGTGCCCAGCGCCAGCGGCGGTCGCGTCGGGCGCCTCGCGTGCGCCGACGTCGTCCACCAGGAAGACGCTGGCCGCGGCGACGAGGAGGCTTGCCCCGCCCAGCATCACCACGTGCAGGGGATCGCCGCCGAGGACGCGGGCGTACAGCACGGGCACCAGGAGCGACATCACGGCCTGCGGGATCACGATGAACAGGTTGAAGACCCCCATGTAGACGCCCATCCGCGCCGGCGGGATGGCGCCCGCGAGCAGCACGTAGGGCATCGAGAGGATCGACGCCCACGCGATGCCGACGGCGGTCATCGAGAGCCACAGGAAGTACGGGCCCGTGGCCAGGCCCACGGAGAGCAGGCCGAGCCCCCCGACCGTTAGGCAGATCACGTGAACGCCCTTGCGGCTCGCCAGGCCGGCCAGGCGGGGCAGGAGGAACGCCACCGCGAAGCACGCCACGTTGTAGACGGCGAAGCAGAGGCCCGCCCACTCAATGCCCTCGGCGAAGCGGGGCGAGGCCTGGTCGGGCGCGCCGAAGACGTGGCGCGCGACGGCGAGGCCGAAGAACTGCCACATGCAGGGCAGCGCGAACCACGTGAAGAACTGCACCACGGCGAGCTGCTTCATCGTGCGCGGCATCTCGCGCACGGCGCGGACGATCTCGCCGAAGCCCCTCGCCAGCCCGCGCGTCTCGCGCTTCACGCGCAGGAAGGCCTCCATGTCGTCGGGGGGGTACTCCTTCGTGGTGACGACGGTCCAGATGACGGCCAGCAGGAAGGTCGCCGCGCCGATCTTGAAGGCGTACTCGACGGTGAGCGGGATGCCGCTCGCCATCGCGCCGGCGAGCCCCAGCGCACCGAACAGATACGGCAGGGCGTTGGCCAGCGTCTGCCCGACGCCGATGAAGAAGCTCTGCATCACGAAGCCCAGCGTGCGCTGCCGCTCGGGCAGCTTGTCGGCCACGAAGGCGCGGAAGGGCTCCATGGTGATGTTGATGCTCGCGTCGAGGATCCACAGGAGCCCCGCCGCCATCCAGAGCGCGGACGAGTCCGGCATCACGAACAACGCCGCCGAGGCCAGCAGGGCGCCGGCCAGGAAATAGGGGCGCCGCCGCCCCAGCCGGTTCCACGTGCGGTCGCTCATCGACCCGACGATCGGCTGGACCACGAGGCCGGTGATGGGCCCCGCCAGCCAGAGCAGGGGAATCGTGCTCTCGTCGGCGCCCAGGTAGCGGTAGATGGCGCTCATGTTGGCCATCTGGAGGCCCCAGCCGAACTGGATGCCCAGGAAGCCGAAGCTCATGTTCCAGATCTGCCAGAAGCCGAGTCGGGGTTTCTGCTGCATGGCGTGTGTCGTGACGGGGAACGGCGGGGCGGGCTCAGGCCGCCGTGCGGTCGTAGAGGGTGGTCAGCTCGCGCAGGCGCGCGGCGAGCCGGTGGTCGAGGACGCCAGGCCGGCAGCGCCAGCGCCAGTTGCCGGTGGCCTTCCCAGGCACGTTCATGCGCGCTTCGCTGCCGAGCCCCAGCAGGTCCTGCAGCGGCACCATCGCCAGGTCGGCGACCGATGCGAGGACGGCGCGAATCAGCACCCAGTGCATCTCGGCGCCGTCGGTGCCGAGGTAGCGCCGCGCGAACTCGTGCTCGCGGGCGACGTCGTCGGCCGTCCGCGTGCTGTCGCCCGCGCCCTTGCCCGTCCACCACCCGAGGGCCGTGTCGTTGTCGTGGGTGCCCGTGTAGACGACCCGGTCGCGCGCGTAGGCGTGTGGCCGGAACGTGGGCGCCTGGGGGTCGGTGCCGAAGGCGAACTGCAGGATGGCCATGCCCGGGAAGCCGAAGCGCGTGCGCAGGGCTTCCACCTCGGGCGTGATCACGCCGAGGTTCTCGGCCACGATCGGGAGCTCGCCGAGGGCGTCCCGCACGGCCTCGAACAGGGCCTCGCCAGGTCCTTTCACCCACCGGCCGTGCATCGCCGTCTCGGCGGGCCAGGGGATCTCCCAGTAGGCCTCGAATCCGCGGAAGTGGTCGAGCCGGACGAGGTCCACGAGCGAGAAGGTCGCTCGGAAGCGCTCGATCCACCACCGGTAGCCCTCGGCGGCGATCAGGTCCCACCGATAGAGCGGGTTACCCCAGAGCTGCCCCGTGGCACTGAAGTAATCGGGCGGCACGCCGGCGACCACGCCGGGATGGCCGTCGGGCCCGAGGTCGAAGAGGTCGGGGCGGGCCCACACGTCCGCGCTGTCGTGCGCCACGAAGATCGGCACGTCGCCCATCAGGCGGACGCCCCTGTCGTGCGCGTAGGCCCGCAGCGCCGCCCACTGGCGGAAGAAGAGGAACTGCGCGAACTTGGTCGCCTCGATCTCGCGTGCGAGGCGGGCTGCCCATGCCCGCAGCACCCCGGGCTCGCGCCGGGCCACCGCCGGGTCCCATGCCACCCAGGCCACGCCGCCGTGCGCGTCCTTGAGGGCGACGAAGATCGCGAAATCGTCGAGCCACGCCCGGTGCTCGTGGCAGAAGGCCTCGAAGGCCGCGCGCTGCGAGGCGGGCGCCGACGCGAAGCGGTCGAAGGCGCCCGCGAGCACGCCGCGCACGAACGGGATGACGCGCTCGAAGTCCACGCGGTCCTCGGGGAACGTTGGCACACCAGCGAGATCCGCGCGCGTGAGCAGCCCGTCCTCGACGAGTTGCTCGAGGTCCACGAGCAGGGGGTTGCCGGCGAACGCCGACAGGGCCTGGTACGGCGAGTCGCCGTACCCGGTGGGGCTCAGCGGCAGCACCTGCCACACGCGCTGGCCCGCCGCCGCGAGGAAGTCCACGAAGCGCCGCGCCTCGGCGCCGAGCGTGCCGATGCCGCAGCGCCCCGGCAGCGACGTGGGATGGAGCAGGATACCGCTCGCGCGACCGATGTTCACGACGGGAGCCCTCGAGGAGCGGTGGATGCCACGTCAGCCTATACCAAAACGGGGGACCCAGCGCTCGCTCCGTCTCCGCGGGAGGCCACCGACCGCGGGGTCCGCCCCGGCCCCCGGGTCGGACGAGGCCGCTGACTGCCAGCGCGCCGGAGCCGCGAACGCCGGCGCCACCGCGGGGAAGGCTACAATGACCTCATGTGCCCTCTGGAGCGGACGCGTACGTGCCGGGGCGCAGCCTGGGTCTGCGTCGCCGCGCTCGCCGCGTGCTCCCAGGCGCTGGGCGCGCAGACGTCGCCGCCTGCTCCCGCCCGCCAGGCGATCGCACGGGCGGAGCGGCTCGTCTCGGAGGGGAAGCTCGCGGCCGCGCGCGAGGAGATCGATCGCCTGCTGGTGGCGTCGCCCGACTCGGCCGGCGTCCATCTGGTCGCGGGACGCCTCGCCGAACGGGAAGGCAGGCTGGCCGACGCGCTCTTGCACTACGAACGGGTGACGACCCTGGCGCCTGGCAGCGCGGCGGGATTCGACCGGCGCGGGTTCGTGCAGGGGCAGCTCGACCGCATCGACGAGGCCATCGCTTCCTTCGCGCGTGCGGTGGCGCTCGATCCGACGTCCTTCGACGCGCAGTACCACCTCGGCGCCACTCTGTGGTGGACGCGGCAGGGCGCGCGCGCCCTGGAGCCGCTTCAGCGTGCGGTGGCCCTGAACCCCAACCACGCCGAGGCCCACTACTACCTCGGGCTCGTGCTGCGGGACCGGCGGGAGCTGGAGGCCGCCGTCGACGCCCTGCGCCGCGCCACTGTCCTCAATCCGGCGCTCGCGGTGGCCCACCTCCAACTCGGTGTCGCGCTGCAGTCATGGGGCGATCTCGACGGCGCGATCGCTGCCTTTCGCCAGGCCCTCGCAGTGGATCCCACGCTGGTGGACGCCAAGAACAGCCTCGGGCTTGCCCTGGTGCAGCGCGGCCGAGGAGAGGAGGCCGACGTGCTGTTCAACGAGCTGCTGGCCGCGGATCCAGCCAACGGCGTCGCCCGCCTGAATCTCGGGATGTCGCAGATGCAGCGCGGAGACCTCGACGCGGCGGTCGTCACGCTTCGTGATCTGGTCGCGCGCGAGCCGCGCAACGCGCCCGCCCACTACAACCTCGGGATGGCGCTGAAGCAGAAGGACCGCTTCGACGAGGCCGAGAAGGCGCTGCGGCAGGCCATGACCCTGGATGCGCAGCTGCCGGACGCGCCGTTCACGCTCGGCGTCGTGTTGTGGCAGACGGGCCGGTCCGAGGAGGCCGCGGGCCTGTTTCGCGCGGCCATCGCGGCGAAGCCGGACTTCGGGGAGGCGCACTACATGCTGGGCACGGTGCTGCGCCAGCAGGGGCAGGTCGACGAGGCCCTCGCCCGGTTTCGCGAGGCCGTGAGGCTGGTGCCCACCTCGGCCGAGGCGTACCTCTCGATCGGGCAGTTGCTCCGCCAGCGCGGCGACACGGACGGTGCGGCCGCGGCCTTCGCGGAAGCCGAGCGAATCAACAAGCGCAAGGCCGACGTGGGGGCATCCGTGTTCGCCGTCGGAGTGGGCCGCGAGCGCCTCAAGAAGGGCGACGGGACGGGCGCGATCGAGAAGTACCGGGAGGCCATTGCTCTCGCGCCCGACAACTACGATGCGCACTTCGCGCTCGGGCTCGCTTTGGCGGCCCAGGGCGATCGCGCCGGCGCGCAGCGGGCCTTCGAGCAGGCCCGCCGCCTGGCGCCGTGGCTACGGGTGCCCGATCCCGACCCCGCCTCGCCGACGCCGGCCCGCAAGGCGGCGCCGCGCAAGCCGTCAGGACGATGACCGACCCGTTGCGCCCCCATCAGACGGACGCAGACGCCTGCGTGTCCGGCGCTCCTCCCAAGGGGCCGCGCGGCCGACGGTTTCGGCCGCTGGCACGCCACTCCGTCGCGGAGCGCCTGCGCCGCCTGGTGCCCGGCGCGGCCGTCCTCGCCGCCGCGATGCTCGTTGCCCCGGCGGCGCAGTCGCCGGCCGACCTCGGCTTCCGCTTCGTCAACATCGCCCCGCAGGCGGGGCTGACCGCCGAGACCGTGTACGGTGGACGCGACGCGAACCGCTACCTGCTCGAGACCACTGGATGCGGCGTCGCCCTGATCGACGTCGACAACGACGGCTGGCTCGACGTCTTCCTCGTGAACGGCACCACGCTCGAGGGCTTCCCGAAGGGTTCGGAGCCCACCGCGCATCTCTACCGTAACCGGGGGGGCACCGCCTTCGAGGACGTGACCGCGAAGGCCGGCCTCGTGCAGCACGGCTGGGGGCAGGCTGCCTGCGTCGGCGACTATGACAACGACGGCTTCGACGACCTCTTCGTCACCTACTGGGGCCAGAGCCGGCTGTTCCGCAACCAGGGCAACGGGACCTTCCAGGACGTCACCGAGCGCGCGGGGCTGAAGACGCCCACGCGCTGGGGCGCAGGTTGCGCGTGGCTCGACTACGATCGGGACGGTCGCCTCGACCTGTTCGTCGCCAACTACATCGACATGGAGCTCGAGTCCACGCCCGTGCCCGACACCGGCCTGTGCCGCTACAAGGGCATGCCGGTCGCCTGCGGACCGCCCGGCCTCAAGGGAGGACGCAACGCGCTCTACAGGAACAAAGGCGACGGCACCTTCGAGGACGTCTCGGCGCGCGCCGGCGTCACCGCGGCCTCTGGCACCTATGGCCTCGGCGTCACCACGCTCGACTTCGACGGCGACGGCTGGGTGGACGTGTACGTGGCGAAGGACTCGAACCCGAGCGCGCTGTACCGCAACAACCGCGACGGCACCTTCACCGACATCGGCGTGCGCAGCGGCTGCGCCTACAGCCAGGACGGCAAACCGCAGGCCGGCATGGGCATTGGCGTCGGCGACTACGACCGCAACGGCACGATGGACCTCGTGAAGACCAATTTCGCCGGGGACACGTCGACGCTCTACGCGAACACGGGCGACGGCTTCTGCGAGGACCGGACCTTCGCGTCGGGCATCGGCATCAACACCATCTATCTCGGGTGGGGCGTGGGGTTCCTCGACCTGGATCACGACGGCTGGCTCGACATCTTCCTGGTCAACGGGCACGTCTACCCCGAGGTGGCGCAGATCAAGACCGAGGCCGGGTACCGCCAGCGCAAGGTGGTGTACCGCAACCTGGGCAACGGACGGTTCGAGGACGTCAGCGAGCGCCTCGGGCCACCCGTCACGACGCCGAAGGCGGGGCGGGGCGCGGCGTTCGGCGACATCGACAACGACGGCGACATCGACGTG
>Ga0316622_100002662_pt1 | contig 12447 bp, 11 predicted proteins | sample OWC_Aug_OW2_C1_D_FD_207646 | JGI IMG/M metagenome (GOLD analysis project Ga0316622, IMG submission 207646) | Wetland soil microbial communities from Old Woman Creek delta, Ohio, United States - OWC_Aug_OW2_C1_D5_C | ecosystem: Environmental > Terrestrial > Soil > Wetlands | place: USA: Ohio... | reverse complement strand
CCAGGAAGCGAAAAGGCCCTGCAGCTGTCTGCAGGGCCTTTTTTATGTGTGCCTCGTTTTGTCTGCTCAGTGCACCGAGCAGGAGATGCAGGGGTCGTAGGACCGCACCAGCATCTGGGCCAGGAGTTCGATGTCCCGGTCGCGCTTGCCTTTGACGGCGTACTGCCGCGTCAGCTCTTCGAGATCGTGCTGGATGTTGGCGTGGTTCTGGCTGGTGGGGATCACGCAGTCGCTCTTCACGATCCTGCCTTCCTTGTCGAAGTCGTAGCTGTGGTACAGGATCCCCCGCGGCACTTCCACGGCTCCGACGCCGGTCCCTTCCCTGGGCTCGACCTTCTGCCGGGGCTCCTGCCACGACCCGTCCAGCAGCTCCCTGATCAGGTCGATCGATTCCATCACCACATGGACGCATTCCACGAGCTGGGCGATGTTGTTCATGAAGGGATTGTGGTTCACCGGCGCGAGCCCGAAGAGACCCGCGACCTCCCTGGCCGCCGGATGGAGGAACGCGAAATTATTGTTCAGCCGGGCGAGCGCGCCGACGGCGAAGGACCGGCGCGAGAGCCTGCTCCATTTCGACGTTGACTGCTCCACAAGGTATTCATTCGTCATTGCGCGGTACTCTCGCTCTTCTTTGACGACGCCGTCCGTGGACACGAGGTCCCCGCCGATGAACGGGTAGGAGCCGTCAGCCTTCAGGGATACGAACTCGGTCTCCCTGCTGAAGGCCGGGATCCGGAACAGGTGGAAGAGGTCCACGGTCCGCTCCAGGTCCTTGTGGATGTCCTGGAGCCGGTACTTGAACCGCACGAGCTCCTCTCTGGTCGGGAGCATGGTGAACCCGCCGACGACGGTCCGCGTCGGGTGGAGCCTCCTGCCGCCCACGCAATCGCACAGGTCGTTCGCCAGGAGCTTGATCTTGGCGGCCTGCTGCACGATCTCCGGCTTGGTATCGATGATGGGGAAGACGCTTCCGGTATTCACGAAGTCCGGCGCCGCGAGGAAGTAAAGGTGCAGGACGTGGCTCTGGAGCGTTTCCATGTGCTTCAGCAGCAGGCGGAGCTTCTTCGTCTGCTCCGATGGGACCATGCCGAAGGCATTCTCCACCGCCCGGATGCTCGCGAGCGTATGGCCGATGGAGCAGATGCCGCAGATCCTGCCGCAGATCCAGGGGGCGTTCTCCCATTTCTTGCCCACGAGCATCGCTTCGAAGAAGCGCGGGGTCTCCACGACCTCCCAGCGGGCCTCCTCCAGCTTCCCGTCCCGTATCGATATCTTGATGTTCCCGTGCCCCTCGACGCGGGTGAGGTGGCGGATGTCGATGGTTTGGGTGAGTTTCATAAAGAAATCCTTTTAGACAGGATTACAGGATTCACAGGATCGCTTACATTCTGTTCAAAGGGGATCGGCTTTTTTATCCTGTCCATCCTGTTATCCTGTCAAGAAGTTTTCAGCGTTGATCTGATTTCCGCCGCGTGAGACGCGAACCCGCCGAAGCATTCCAGACGGTCGAGGATCGTCTCCGCGGAGAACCCGTAGTTTTTCAGGATCTCCAGCATCTGCACCATGTTCGCATCATCCGCGGGACCGCGGCAGCCCCAGCAGCCGAACCGGCTGTTCGGGCACCAGGAGTCGCATCCGCCCCGGGTCACCGGCCCCAGGCAGGGCTCGCCCAGGTCGAAGAGACAGGCGTTCTCATTGGCCTTGCATTCCATGCAGACCGGGTATTTGGGCTGGACGACGGACTTGCCCAGCACGATGTTCGCCACGATCTTCTCGACCTCTTCCTTCTTGACCGGGCATCCGAAGATACGCAGGTCCACCGGCACGAAATCCTCGAGCGGCCGGGCGGCGTCGTTCGTCTCGATGGGGGAGTCGCCGTAGACCTGCCGTTTCACCCAGGCCGGGTCGGCGAAGCGGTTCCGGAGCTGGTTGACGCCGCCGAAACAGGCGCAGGAGCCGAACGCCACGAGCACCCTGGCCGTGGCCCGGATCTTTTTCAACCGCTCGATCTCGTCGCTGCGCGTAACGCTTCCCTCGACGAAGGCGATATCGTAATCGTCGGATCGTTCCGTCATGGCCTCGCGGAAGGTTCGCACGTCCACGAGCGAGAGGAAGTCCAGGAGCGTCGCTTCGTTGTTCATGATCTGGAGCTGGCATCCCTCGCAGGACGACAGTTCGAAGAACGCGACCTTCGGCCGCGGGACCGGGATTCCCAGATAGGTCCGGGGGGGCGGGGTCTTCGCGTCCATCAGATGGCCTCTTTCAGGTTCATAACGGTCCAGTAGTCGAACACCGGCCCGGAGAGGCAGATGTACGTGGAGCCCACGTTGCAACGGCAGCACTTCCCCATGCCGCAGTGCATGCGCCGCTCCAGGTTCACGAACATCTTCTGCATGGGGACGCCCCGCTCCGCCAGCATCGAGCAGACGGACTTGAACATGGCCGGCGGACCGCAGACGATGGCGTGGGTCTTCTCGATGAAGGCATCGTCGCGGCTGTTGATGATTCCCTCCAGGACCTTCGTGATCATGCCCGCCGGCCCGGTCCACGAGGGGTCGGGCTTCTCGACGATGATGTCCAGGCTGATGTCGTCCTTCTTCCACATCTCGTACTGGAACTTGAACAGGAGCTGGGAGGGCTCCTTCGTGCCGTAGACGATGAACACCTGGTCGAACATGCTCCGGTGTTCCTGCACATGGGCGATGGGTGACCGGAGCGGCACCAGCCCGAGGCCCCCGGCGATGAGCAGGATGTTGCCGCCATGCATGAGCTCCATGGGGAAGCTCGTGCCGAAGGGGCCCCGGATGCCGATGCGCATGCCGCGCTGGGCCCGGGACAGCACGCCGGTCAGGTTCCCGACGGTGCGGATGCAGAGCTCGATGTCCTCGTGATTGCTGGGCGAGGAGGAGATCGAGAAGGGCGACTCGCCCACGCCGGGGATCTCGAGCATCACGAACTGGCCGGGGCGGAAGGAGAAGTGCTTCCGGTCCTCATTGTCCAGGATCCGGATGCGGTACAGGTTCTCGTGCTCCGTGAGCCTGTACACGCTCGTGACCTCGGCCTTGTACGTGAACTCGAATCTCGCGAGGTCCGTCTTCCGGTGGTACTTGTGGTGGTGGGGTACGACGTTATGGAACGCAAGCCGGTGGTCCATCCGGTTACTCCTCCCCCCGCACGCTGGAGATCACCTCAGGCACGGTGATCCCCGCCAGGCATGCCTCGCCGCAGCGGCCGCAGCCGACGCACAGCGACTCCTCATAGGCCTCGACGAAACCGCGGTGCTTGTGGTAGTAGCGGTACTTGAGCCGCGTGCTGCGTTCGGACCGGAAGTTATGGCCGCCTGCGACCTCGGCGAAGTCCAGGAGGTTGCAGGAATAGAGCGTCTTGGTCTTGCTCGCCCGCTGGAGGCTCATGTCAACGCGCTCTTCCACGCCGTAGCAGTAGCAGGTCGGACAGACATTGGCGCAGGTGCCGCACCCGAGGCATTTATCCCCCCACTCCTTCCAGACGGGCGCCTGGAACTCGATATCAAGGATCTTGGTGAGGTCCGTGGTGTCCACGCGGGCAGTGAACTTTTTGCCCCGCTCGGCCGCGGTCCGCAGGTACTGCTCATGGTCCTCCTCCCCGGGAGCCGCGGTCCGCAGGTCCTTGATGACCTCGTAGGCCTCGGCAGACAGGATCTCGACGAAGTACTTCTCCCCGAGGTCGGTGATGAAGAGGTCGAAGCCGTGGTGGACCGTGTCGGCGGCCATGGAGCGGCAGAAGCAGAAGGGCTGGGGATCGCACCCGATGCCGATGATGAACAGGTTCAGGCGCTTCGCCGCGTAGGAGGGCATGGGGTAGACGGACCCCATCAGCACCTTGTCGAGCTTGTTCAACGCATTGATGTCACAGGCGTGCAGGCCGAAGAGAACGCAGGGGCGGTCCATGTGGTAGTTGACGGTCTTGGTCCAGTCCTTCCCGCTCATCTTGAAGGAGGCCATCTCCTCCCGGTAGGGGAGGAAGAAACGCTTTGCCGGCAGCTTGGTGGTCGTGTAGTCGATGCGCAGCCGGCCGAAATCCGTCACGCGGTCGAAGGCGTATATCGGTTTTCCATTCCGGTCGCTGTCCGTCTGGACCGGTCCGACGACCGTGTTCTTGCCTGCAAGCAGGCCGAAGAGCGATTTCAGTTCATTCTTTTCGAAAACGCGGAAGAGCATGGCTCACCTCGGTCGTGGGCCTGCGACGATGGATATCGTATCGGCAAAGGAGCCGGGGAGGTAAATGTCCCCGGGCGGGACGGACGGTGCTCCGGGCCTGAGCACGGGGAGCGAAATGGTTCAAATAAAGCAAATGGCTTCCCGCTTGTCAAGGACCACCCCGGCGCATCGCGCCTGTCCACGCCTCGTGCCGCGGGGGCGTGCCCCTGCTTGTCCTTGAGGATGCCGGAGCCGGCACGGTGCGCGGTCGCCGGCAAGCTTCCTGCTCCCGGGGCGAAGCAGGGGATCAGGTGAGGCTCCGGACGAGGTCATGGAGCGCGGGATAGCTCGTCCGCACCAGCGCCGTCTCCTCGGCGAGCAGACGGAGGGCCGCGGGGACGTGCCTCAGGAAGTACCGCTTGCCCTTCACCTGGGAGAGGAAGGCGTAGGCGCCCAGGGCCTGCATGTGACGCTGCAGACGGCAGGGAACGAGGCTCTCCAGGAAGGCTTTTTCCTCGAAGTCCTTCGACGCGGCCTGCATCTCCTGGAGATAATATTCCAGCAGCCGCACCCGCATCCCGTCATCGAGCCGGGCATAGGGGTCCCAGATGACCGACGCGACATCGTAGGCGGGAGGGGCCATGCGGGCGCCCTGGTAATCGATCACGCGGGGAACATTGTTGTGGAGCATGATGTTCTGGCACTGAAAGTCACGGTGGATGACGGTCGGCAGAAAGGAGTTCACCGTCTTTGCGAGGAGATCGAAATCCTCCTCGAGCGCCTGCCGGTCGCGCACGGCCGCGTGCCGGAGGTTCGTGACGAACTGCTCGAGGAAGTAGGTCGTCTCCCACCGCAGGTGGCTGTGATCAAAGAGCCGCGATGCCAGGAGCGGGCAGTCGTGGACGTGCTCGGTGGCAGGTCCGTGGATCCTGACCAGGATGTCGACGACCTTCCGGTAGACCTCTTCGATGCGCAGCGGGTCCGCGTACCGGAGGAAGGAGTACAGCGTCAGGTCTCCGAGGTCCTCGAAGACGGCGCGCTTGGTCCGTGCATCGGTCCCGAGCAGGCGCGGGACCGGGACGCCGCGGGCCGCGAAGAACGCCGTGTAGCTGATGTGCCGGTCGAAGTCCGGGTCGTCCTTTCCGCACTCCATGAGGACCGCGGTCATGCTTCCCTGCCGTACGCGGTAGTAGCGGCGGTCCGAACCGCCGAATCCGATGAGGACCGCCGTGCCGATGCTTCCCTTCTCGCCCGTGGATTTTGCGTCGAAGGAGGCGAAGAGCGGTCCCGACAGGCCCATGTCCTTTCCCAGCGCCGCGTGCGCGGAAGGCTGCATGTCGGCATCCGTGAGCTGGACCCGGTAGTCCGGTCCGATGATGCAGTTGTCGCTGCTGCCGGAGACCTCCGCTCCGGGCATGACGATGCAGTTCCGGAGACTGCTGCCGTCCCGCACCGTGCTGCCCTGCTCGATGACCACATAGCCCGATGCATCGATGTTCCCGACCGCCGCCCCGGCGGAACGGTGGAACGTCTCGCCGATCATCCGGAGCGTGTCCATGACCGCGGCGGCATAGGTCTTGGGATTGCCCACGTCGTTCCAGTAGGAGCCGGTGAAGTCCATCGTCTTCACCGTGCGGCCTGCCTTGGCAGCGGCAAGCCATGCCGTGGTGGCATGGGAGGCGCCCGCGGGCAGGAACTGCAGGATCTCGGGCGAATACAGGGCGACCCCCGTGAAGGCCACCTTCCGCGCCATGCGGGTCCGGTCCGGCCGCGACGCGCCCGGGTTCTCGACCTCCAGGACGCAGTCGTTCTCGTCGATGACCACGTTGCTCAGTGCCGGGTGCCGATGGGTGGCGAGCGTCGCGATGTTCCCGGAGGACAGGTGGGCCTCGATGAGCGTGCTGAGCGGGATGTCCAGCAGGATGTCGGCGTTGTGGACGAGGAACGGGCCGCCGGCGAGGAAGGATTCGGCGTTCTTGAGCGCACCGCCGGTGCCGAGGATCGGGCTCTCGGGGAAGAACGTGACCCGCTGCTCGTAGGGGGATTCCTTGAACCAGTGCCGGACCAGGTCCTGATGATAATGCAGGTTGACGCCGATCTTGCCGTCGCAGATCGAGAACAGCTTGCCGAGGATGATCCCGATGATCGGCTTGCCGAGGATCGGCAGCAGCGGCTTGGGCAGGTGCCGGGTGACCGGACGAAGCCGTTCACCGAGACCGGCGGCCGGGAGGAACACATTGACGGGATACTTGGGCATAGCAAAGAAGAAACAGCGTTCCTTTCAACAGGGAAAGAAACAACGGATCCCATTTGATGACACTGAACGACACTGAAACACGCTAGGAAGAACCGTTACGTTGCATGATCATTTTCGGTCTTGCTCGGTGTCCCTCAGGGTCTCGATCCTGGTATCTGTTTGGTTCCGACGTGTCCGGGTTGGGAGCAGGGACAGTATACCGTAACTTGGAGGAAAATGCGAAGTGCGCTCTCCTGACTATGTATACAGGAGATAGTTCTTTCGCGTTTTCTCGAATGCCCTTGTTTCTTTCTTCCACCAGGCCTCCATGTCGGCGAGGCCCTTCCATGACTCGATGTCCTTTCGCAGGCGGTCCGTGCCGGCGAGAATGTCGATCGGCATCCTGATCTCTTCGTACTCGTAGGGGGGACGCTTCCAGGCGAAGTCCCGCGGGTAGGTATGGTGAACGGCCTGCAGGACCGCGACGCCGGTCCGCACGGGCCTGAACCGGACGCGGTCGGTCACATGGAGCTGTGCGCCGCCGCAGAGCCTGCCCGCGTGCTTTTGGAACGTCGGCTGGAAATAGAGCGGCCGGAACGCCACGCCGGGAAGCCGGTATTCCCGCAGTGACTGTACCAGGGTCTCCGGGTGGATGAAGGGCGCGCCGAAGATCTCGAAGGGCCGTGTCGTTCCGCGGCCCTCGGACAGCTCCGTTCCTTCCAGCAGGCACATGCCCGGGTAGACGGCGGCCGTCTCGAGGGTCGGCATGTTGGGCGACGGAAGGACCCACGGGAGCGCCGTCTCATCGAACCACTGTGCGCGCTTCCAGCCCTGCAGGGGCACCACGCGGTAGTGGACTCCCGGATAGAATGCGTCCTCGAGGTAGTGACCGATCTCGCCGATGGTCATGCCATGACGGACGGGCAGCGGCCGATGCCCGACAAAGGATTCGTAGCCTGCGTTCTCCACCGGTCCCTCGGTGAGCCGGCCGCCGAGGGGATTCGGCCGGTCGAGCACGACGAGGACCTTGTTCGCATCGCGGCAGGCCTGCATGCAGAGGTCGAGCGTCCAGATGAACGTGTAGTATCGGCTGCCGACGTCCTGCAGGTCCACCGCGAGGACGTCGATGTTCCTGAGCATTTCCGGGGACGGCTTGCGCACCTTTCCGTAGAGGCTGTGCACGGGAAGCCCCGTCGCCCGGTCGCGGAAGCCCTCCCACTCGACCATGTTGTCCTGCGTCTGGCCGTAGATGCCGTGCTGGGGACCGAAGAGCGCCGCAAGACGGAGCCGCTTCGAGCGCCGGAGCACGTCGACGGCGTGCTCCATCCGCGCGTTCACGCTGGCGGGATGGGCCACGAGGCCGACACGGGCGTCCCGGAGGTCCCGGGGCCAGAGCCGCTCGACGAGGTCCAGGCCGGTGCGAGTGGCGGTCCGTCCAATCATGGCCCGATTATAGTTGCTCTTCCGCCCAGGCGCAACAGAAATTCCGCGGTCTCCCGGACGCGGCGCTCCGCGTGGCAGCTGCCGGCACGGATGGCCGCCGGCCGCCGTTGAAAAAAGGACCGCCATCCTCTATAATAGCGCCATGGCATACAAGGTCATCGAGATCAGCACCGTCACGGACGAGGAGATCGAGCGCGTCCTGAACGAGTGGACCGGCCGGGGCTGGTCGTTCACGAGCATCCAGTTCGTCATGACCGAGGCTTCCCGGAGGCCGGGGATGGCGTTCGTCTTCTTCACGGGGACGGGTGACGGCGGGGCGCCCGGCGCGGCGGAGGGGACCATCGTATGATCATCAATCCGCTCCGCCAGCTCCGGGCGGCGCTCCTCGCACTCCTCCTCCTGGTCCGTTTCGGCGCGGCGGGCTCTGTGGCGGTCGGCAACGCCGCGGCAGGGCAGGCTTGATCCCCCTGGTGACGGCCGGGTTCCCGGTGGATGGCGCCTCGGTCCACCCTGTCCGGCTGCGGCGATCCAGGCCGGTCCCTCGGGAAAAAACCATTTGAAATTTCCCTCAGGAACCATTATAGTTGCCCCAACACGTTGAGGTCCTGAACGATCGAACACAATCCATGGGGGGCGTTCATGAAAAAAGGGTCACTTCTGGTCATCGGTCTCTGTCTGGTCATCGGGCTCCAGGCGAACAGCGCCAAGGCTGGACAGTTCGATAACATCGTTTCCGCGGCCGACGTGGAGAAGGCAACGGGACTTACCGGCGTCAAGCAGGTGCCCCGCCAGAAGGCTGTGGAGGGGATCACGGAGAACAAGTTCCTGACCGGCGACATCAACTTCGTCCGTTCGGACAACCAGCCGATCCTCGCGGTCCAGTTCCGGCCCTCCTTCGCCTTTGACCAGTTCAAGGGGGACAGCGGCTTCATCAAGGCGCCGGTCCCCGGTCTGGGGGAGGAGGCCTTTACGAGCCCGTCCTTCGACCCGCAGACCACCGTCAACTTCAAGAAGGGCGCATATTTTGTGGCCGTTTCCACGCACGTCAACCCCAAGGACAAGACCAGGCCGGTGCTCAAGATCGACCAGGTCATAGCCATCGCCAAGATCATCGCCTCGCGCATGAAATAGACCCTAACCCGGACAAGCCGGAGCAGAGCTTGGAACCGCGAAGGCGCGAAGGTCGCTAAGGAAACCTTGGAGACCTTGTATTAAGGCAAAATCCCTTTTGTTTTTGACGTCCTTCGCGTACTTCGCGCCTGGTTTGCGGTAGATATTCTTGCCGTTTTGAGTAGAAGTTGATTCCTTAGTAACTATCCTGCCCGGGAGGAACCCCCCTGCTTCCGGGACCCGTCCCGCCCCTTGCGGCCCTGCTGTTGTCGAGCGGCAAATCCCCGTTTTTCCGTGGTGTTTCACGGCCAAAAGAATTGACAAGGTCATGCTGTTGAGAGTATAATTTTTCATGGTCAGCAGGCTGCCGCGGCATGCCGCCGCCTGCCATACCAGGTGAATAATTATGCAGGAGAACAGGAAGCTCCATACGATTGCGCTCATTGCGCTGCTGACGATTTCCGCGTACTTTCTTGCCGACACGGTGGATGCGGTGATCGGGAGGAGCCTGAGCGCGGCCCCGACCTTCACGGGGCCCCTGGACCCTGCGCATGCTGGTGCTGCACCGAGGCGGGAGTTGTCCGATTATTCCGTGATCCTCGATCGCGGCCTCTTCGGCGAGGGACGTTCGCCGTCTTCGGGCCCTGCCGCATCCCCCGAATCATCGGCCTTCCTGCTGATCGGCACGGTGGAGGGGGAGCAGTTCGCCGGCGCCGTCCTCCAGGATGCGACCGGTGCGCAGACGTTCTACCGGCTGCACCAGAAGCTCCCCGACGGCTCACAGCTCACCGCGGTCAGGCGCGACCGGGTCATGCTCCGGAAGCCCGATGGCGGCACGCTCGAGATCCAGATCATCGACGACACCAAGATCGTGAATGTCCCGTCCAAACCAGGAGCGGGCGGCGTCCAGAAGGTCTCGGACGGCAGGTACGTCGTGGACCAGCGCGCGATCGCGTCGAGCGCCGAGAACATGGGCCAGGTCCTCACCCAGGCCCGCGCCTTGCCGTACCTGGAGCAGGGGAAGACCGTGGGCTTCCGCATCAGCGAGATCGTTCCCGGCAGCATCTACGAGAAGATCGGCCTGCAGAACGGCGACGTGGTCCAGCGGGTGAACGCACAGGACGTGGATGATCCGGGCAAGTTCTTTCAGATGTACCAGGGCCTTAAAGACGAGAACCGCATCTCCATCGATCTGCTCCGCAACGGCCAGCGCCAGACGCTGAATTACGACGTCCGGTGACCCGTCAGTTCCGGACGACGGGATGCAGGGACGGGTCGCCGGTGCGGACCTGACGCCTCTCCCCGTTCCGGCTTTCCCGGATCGGCCCTCACCAGCCCAACAAACCGGAGGTAGCGAGTGAAAAGGACCTTGGCCCTGCTGTTCGCGGGTCTCCTCAGCTTCAGCGGCGCCGTCGCCCAGGACGCAGCGCCGCCCGCAGGCCCCGTGCAGGACGCCCCGAAGATAAAGTCCGGTGACGACTTCATCACGCTCAATTTCACCAACATCGACATCGCCGCGCTCGTGAAGGTCATGAGCGAGTTCACGCGCCGGAACTTCATCCTCGACGAGAAGGTCACCGGCAAGGTGACGCTCATGACGCCCACCAAGATATCTCCGGGAGAGGCCTACCAGGTCTTCCTTTCCGCCCTCGAGATCAAGGGCTTCACCGCCGTCGAGGACGGCAAGATCATCCGCATCGTTCCCACGGCGTCGGCCCGGCAGAGCGGCCTCAGGGTGATGCAAGATGGCGATATGCAGGGTGAGGGCTATGTCACCAAGCTCATCCGCATGAACTATGTGAACCCCCAGGAGATCGTCCGGACGCTCACGCCGCTCATCACCAAGGACGGCAACCTCATCGCCTATCCCGCCACGAATTCTCTCATTATCACCGACTCCGTGTCCGCCATTAGGAAGATCGAGAAGCTGATCGCCGCCCTGGACGTCCAGATACCCACGGGCAAGGGCAAGATCAACGTCTACTATCTCAAGAACGCCGGCGCCGAGGACATCGCCAAGGTCATGCAGGCGCTGGTGTCCCGGCTCCCGGCCCCCCCGGCAGGCGGCGCGGCCGCCCAGCCCGCCGGCCCGGCCACCATCCTCGAGGGCGCGGTCACCATCACCGCGGACAAGCTCACGAACTCGCTCATTATCGTTGCATCGCCCATCGACTACGAGACCGTGAAGGACATCATCCAGAAGCTTGACATCCGCCGCCGGCAGGTGTATGTCGAAGCGGCCATCATCGAGATGGGGCTTACCAAGTCGCGTGAACTGGGTTTTGAGTTCCAGGCGGCGAACCTGAACAACCTGAACAGCGGCGGTACGACGGTCATCGGAGGGACGAACTTCGGCGGCATCGGCCCAGCGATGGTCAACGGCCCCGCGGCCCTCGCAAACTCCACCGGCCTGGCCGTAGCAGCGGTGAAGGGGACCTTTATGTACAAGGGGACGGAGTTTCTGAACATCGGAGCCCTCCTGCGGGCCCTCCAGACGGATTCGGATGTGAACGTCCTGTCCACACCCAACATCCTGACGAGCGACAACCAGAAGGCTGAGATCATGGTGGGTCAAAACGTACCGTTCACCACCGGCCAGATGCAGAACGCAACAACCGGCACCGGGAGCACATTCAATACGGTCGAGCGGCAGGACGTAGGCATCAAACTGGCGATCACGCCGCAGATATCCTCTGATAACAGCGTCCGGCTGGATATCAAACAGGAGATCTCCGACGTGGTCCCGGCCTCCTATCTGAATCCCAGCGGTCTCGTCACCAACAAACGTTCGGCGATCACTACCGTGGTGGTAAAGGATCGCGAGACCATGGTCATCGGCGGTTTGATCCGGGACAATCTGACGACGTCGGAGAATAAGGTGCCGTTCCTGGGAGACATCCCTCTTCTCGGCTGGCTCTTCAAGTACACGACGACGAAGCTCGATAAGGTCAATCTCATGCTCTTCATCACGCCCTATATCATCAAGAACGATGAGGATGCGCAGGACATTACGCAGCGCAAAGCTGAGGCGCTCGAGAAGTTCCGCGACGAGCACCACATCGAGAAGAAGGACGTGGGCGGGCTGGTCGAAGCGAAGAAGCCCGGCTCCGCCCCGACGGGGACGGTTCCCGAAGCGCCGGCCGCCGCGCAGCCCGCAGAGACCGGCGGGAAGGCCGCCGAGCCCGCTCCCGCGGAGGGAGCGCGGTGAGACGCCTGCTCGGCGAGCTGCTCGTTGAGTCAGGACTTACCCCCGAGCGTCTCAAGAAGGCCCTCGATCTGCAGAAGAAGCGGGGCGGCCGCCTCGGGACGCTCCTGACCCGGCTGAGCTTTTCGACCGAGGCCGAGGTGCTCACCGCCCTCGGCTCCCAGCTCGGATTGCCGTTCCGGTCCGAGCTCGGCGAGATCGACCGCGAGCTCGCGCTCAAGCTCCCCATCACCTACGCCAAGAAATCCATCGTTCTTCCGCTCAAACAAGAG
>Ga0316622_100002661_pt1 | contig 12448 bp, 9 predicted proteins | sample OWC_Aug_OW2_C1_D_FD_207646 | JGI IMG/M metagenome (GOLD analysis project Ga0316622, IMG submission 207646) | Wetland soil microbial communities from Old Woman Creek delta, Ohio, United States - OWC_Aug_OW2_C1_D5_C | ecosystem: Environmental > Terrestrial > Soil > Wetlands | place: USA: Ohio... | reverse complement strand
GTCTTGAGTTGTGAGTTGTGAGTTGTGGGGCGAAGCTCCTCTTCAGAACTCATGACTCAGGACCCAGAACGACGCGACTCGCGTGAGACGCGGTCTAGTTCACGGCCACCTTCGTCGCCGATACGCGGCAGTTGTTCTTTTCGTTGCTCTCCGCCACCTTCTTCAGGTCGTCGGCACACGCCAGCAGGTAGTACGACCCAACCGTCGTCGAGAGCGGCACGGTGACGGACGTCGAGCCGCCTGAATTGGCGCCAATGGCCAGCCCGGGCACCGCGCGCGTGCCAAGGATGAGGTCGGTGGTGCTGCGCTTGGCATCGAGCGAGAGCAGGTAGCGGGTCGTCGACGGCCCTGCTGCGACATCACCGCCGTTGGCCACCGTGTCGGACGCGGTGAAGCTCGCGCCACGGGCGATCGTGGCCGGCGGTGCACCGAGCGCGGTCGTGGTGAGGTCGGGCGCCTTGATCTGGATGGTGGTCGCGGATGCCACGCAGTTGTTGGTCTCGTCGGTCTCGTCAACGACCTTCTTGTCGTCGGCGCAGGCCAACAGGCGGTAGACGCCGACCCTCGCACCTGCGGGAACGGTCAGCTTGCCCACGCCGGTCGAGGAGGCACCAGCGAGGATCAGCGGGACCTTGCGCAGGCCGCCGAGCAGCCGGTCGCCGGCGTTGCGCACGGTGTCGGTGGAGAGGTAGTAGCGTGTGCTGGACGCCGCCGCGGGACCACCTCCCACGTTCTGCGCGGTGTCGGTGACAGTGAACCTGCCCTTCAGCACGGCTTCCGGCGGCACGCCCGTCACCGAGGTTTCGACGAGGTCGGGCGAGGGCACCGCGAAACCCCGCACCACGAGCACTTTGTTTCCGCCGCCGTAGGTCGAAAACAGGAAATCACCCGTGAGGGGATCGATCGCCGCGCCCTCGGCGCCGGTCAGGCCGGTGACGAACTCCCGTCTCGTGGCCGGCTTGGGATCCCCGTTGGGGTCGATGTCGTACGTGACGATCTTCCCGGCGCCGTACTCGGCCACCAGGACGCTTCCGAAGTCGATGAAGCCCGGCGATCCCGGCGGCACGTAGACCACGCCCTCGGGCCCGCCGCTCAAGGTCGCCTCGGCGGTGGCGCTGGTCAGGTTGAAGGTCCCCGATCCGTCCGGGGCGATCGCCACCGAGTACCAACCCTGGCTGCCGTTGTAGGCCACGATCTTCAACTGTCCGGCCCCCGGGTAGCCCGCCGGGACGAAGGTCAGCCCGCCAAGCGATCCGCTCACACCCAGTGGACCGAGGCCGGTGACCTTGTTCACGGTGGTGCTGCCCGGTTTGATCTGCCCGATCTCGGCCACGGGGTAGCGCGCATAGAACAGCACGCCGCCCGGTCCGTAGGCGAGGCCCCCGTCGTTGTAGGCACCGGCGCTGAACAGGGTCGCGGACCCGGAGAACCCGGTGATCTCGTTGGTCGTCGCGTTCCGTGTCACCGAGACGACGTAGAAGTTGCCGTCAGACCCATTGGCCGCGCCGCCAATGATGATCTTGTTCGGATCCCCGTCCTTGAACGTCAGCCCGCCGTAGTTGGTCGGCACGCCGACGATGCTGCCGAGGTCGGCGATCGTGTAGTCGGCCGCGAAGGGCGGCGTCACCGCGGGCTGCGCCAGCCCGCGCGACGGAGCCAGGGCCGCAGCAAGCAGCAGCACGGCACCGACGAGCCTTGGGGCGTGACGTGGGTGACAGGCCGCGAACGAGGGACTCAGAGACATGGCGGACTCCTGGAACAGGGTTGCAAACCAGCCGACGGGAACGGGGAACGGCGCGATTATACCTGAGGGAGTTCGGGCCGATCGGCACGCCCGTGGTGTGCGCGGTGAGCGGGCCGGCGTGGCTGACGCCCATGCCCCCCCGCGCTGCGCCCGCAACCGGCGGCAGGCCACGCGATGCCGGCGTCGATTCGACCGCCGGTGTCCCGTGCTGGCGGATGTCTCGCACCGGCGGATTGACTGTTTCCGTCCTGCCCTGCGACACTGCGCGCGCCGGGCCCGCGGGGCGCGTGCGCCCGTGAGGTGACAGATGGGCCGAAACGCCGAGGTGGTTCGTCAGTGGACGATCCTGCAGGAGATCGAACGGGCGAGCTACGGCCGGACCATCGAGGAGCTCGCCGCCCTCACAGGCCGGCACCAGCGCACGATTCGCCGCGATCTGGAGGCGCTCCAGTTCGCCGGCTTCCCCATCTACGACGACACCGTGGACGGCAGGAAACGCTGGAAGCTGAACGGCAAGCCGTTCGGGAAGCTCACCGGCACCTCGTTCAGCCTCTCGGAACTCTGCGCGATCTACTTCAGCCGATCGTTGCTCGAGGCGCTCGCCGGCGTGCCGTTCCGCGACGACCTCGGCACGGCCTTCGTCAAGATCGAGAGCGTGCTGAGTCCGGCGATGCGGGCGTTCCTCGACAAGCTGCCGAAGGTGCTCGCCGCGAAGGCGGCGCCGCGGCCGCGCCGCAGTGACGCGGGCCTGCGTGACATCGTGGCGCGCCTGCGCGACGCCAGCCTGCACAACCGCCGCGTGGAGATGCGATACCACTCGCTCTCGAGCGCGCGCGAGAAGACCTACCTGCTCGAGCCCTACCAGGTGATCTTCGGACAGGGCGCCCTCTACCTGATCGCCTACGTGCCCGAGTACGACCAGTTCCGCACCTTCGCGATCGAGCGGGTGCGGTGGGTGACGCCGCTCGAGGCGACGTTCAACCCGGTGAAGCGCCCGCTGGCCACCGAGGTGTTCGGCCCCTCGCTTGGCGCCTTCACCGGCAAGGACCCCGTGCGCGTCGAGCTGGAGTTCGACGCGCGCATCGCACCGCACGTCCGGGAGCGCGTGTGGCACCCTTCCCAGGACCTGCGCGACCTGCCGGGCGGCCGGGTGTCGCTCACGATGCACGTGAGCGACGATCCCGCACTGCGGCAGTGGGTGCTCGGCTTCGGCGCGCTGGTCCGCGTGGTGGCGCCGGGCACGCTCGCCCAGGGCGTGCTCGACGAGCTCGAGCGCGCGCGGGGCCAGTACCTGCCGCAGCTCGAACTGGAGTTGCCGCCAGTACGCATCGATCCCCGCCAGCAGCGCTGGCTCCCCTTCGCCCGGGCCACGCGGCCGCGCACGACGCCGGCCGGCCGGGAGGCCGAGTCCCGCCCGGACCGGCCCCCGTTGCGGCGCCCCGACAGCCGCGCGGGCTAGCCGGCGCCGCGCGGACCATGTCCCGAGCAGGCCGCCGCTTCCGCGTCACCGGCACGGTGCAGGGTGTCGGGTTCCGTCCGTGGGTGTACCGCGTGGCGAGGCGCACCGGCGTGGACGGGATCGTGAGCAACGACTCGACGGGCGTGACCATCGAGGCGTTTGGTGACGCCGCGTGCCTCGACGCGTTCGAGGCGTCCCTCGGCGCTCAGCCGCCGCCCGCCGCTCGCGTAGACCGAATCGAGACGGTGCCGATCCCTCCGCGGCCAATGTCGGGGTTCCGCATTGCGGAGAGCGCCGCGACGGCGGAGCGCCGCGTCTCGATTCCGCCCGATCTCGCCACGTGCGACGCCTGTCTCGCCGAGTTGCGCGACCCACTCGACCGGCGCCACGGCTACGCGTTCGTCAACTGCACCGACTGCGGCCCCCGGTTCACCATCACCCGCGACATTCCCTACGACCGCGCGCAGACGACGATGGCGGCGTTTGCCATGTGCGAGGCGTGCCGGGCGGAGTACGTCTCACCGGAGAGCCGCCGGTTCCATGCCGAGCCGAACGCCTGTCCGGCGTGCGGGCCGCGGTTGGCCTGGCGTGAACGGCTGGAGCCCGTGGCGGCCCCCCAGGCCGGTGGCGCACCGGCGCGCGAGGCGAACGCGCCGGCGACGGCCGATCCAATCGCCCGGGCAGCGGCGGCGCTGCGCGCAGGGGAGATCGTCGCGGTGAAGGGGCTCGGCGGCTTTCACCTCGCGTGCGACGCCACCTCGCCCGTGGCCGTGTCGCGCCTGCGCGCGCGGAAACGACGCGACGAGAAGCCGTTTGCCGTGATGGTGTGCGACCTCGACGAGGCAGATCGGCTGGCCGCCGTGAGCACCGCCGCGCGCCACCTGCTCTCGAGCGTGGAGCGCCCCGTCGTGCTCGTGCCCCGCCGGAACCCGGTCTTGCCTTCGCACGGGGCACACGACCTGGCCCCACCCGCGCACGGGCTGGCGGCGGAGATCGCGCCCCGAAACCCACTCGTCGGCCTGATGCTCCCTTACACGCCGCTGCACCACCTGCTGCTCGACGCCGTGGGGCGCCCTCTGGTCATGACCTCGGGCAATCTCTCGGAGGAGCCCCTCGCACACCGCAACGAGGAGGCGATCGAGCGGCTGCGGGACATCGCCGATCACGTCCTGCTGCACGACCGGGACATCGACGCGCCGTGCGACGACTCGGTGGTGCGGGTGGTGTCGGGCAGGCCGTTGCTGATCCGACGATCACGGGGGTACGTTCCGCGTGGCATCGCACTCCCCCACGGGGTGCGGCGGCCGGTGCTCGGCGTGGGCGCGCTGCTCAAGAACGCCGTGTGCCTGGCCTCCGGGGCGCACGCCTGGCCCGGCCCCCACGTCGGGGACCTCGACAACCTCGCCACGCTCCAGTTCTTCGAGCGCACCGTGACGCGGCTCGAGCGGTTCCTGCGGATCCGACCCGAGCTGGTGGCGCACGATCTGCACCCGGAGTACCCGTCCACGGCCTACGCGCTGGCGCGCGCGAACGTGCACGCGGTGGGCGTGCAGCACCACCACGCTCACCTCGCCGCGGTCATGGCCGAACACGGCCGGCGCGAGCCGGTGCTGGGGCTCGCCTACGACGGCACGGGGTACGGCTCCGACGGCACGTCCTGGGGCGGCGAGCTGCTGCTCGCCCGGCTCGACGGCTTCGATCGGCTGGCCACGTTCCGCCCGATGGCGCTCCCGGGCGGCGATACGGCGATCCGGGAAGTGTGGCGCCTTGCGCTGGCGGTGCTGATCGATGCCTTCGACGGGGTGCCACCCCTGGAGCGGTTGGGGCTGTTCGACGCGGTGCCCCACAACGCGCGCACCGTGGTGCAGCAGTTGATCGCGCGCGACCTGCTGGCGCCGCGCGCGCACGGACTTGGCCGGTACTTCGACGCCTTCGGCGCCCTCATCCTCGGCCGGACCGACGCGCGCTTCGAGGGGCAGGTGGCCCTCGAGCTCAACGGGGCGGCCGACATGCACCGCGCCGAGCCCTGGCCCTTCGAGATCCGGTGGGCGGACACGCCGTGGCAGGTGGACCTGCGACCCGCCGTGCGGGCGCTCGTCGCCGAACTGCTCAGCGACCGGCCCCCAGGTCCGGTGGCCTCTGGTGGGGTGACGACGCCCGAGGTCGCTGCACGACTCGCCGGCCGATTCCACGCCACGATCATCGCCGCCAGCGAGACGCTCCTCGGCGAGGCGGCGCGCCGGCACGGCCGGCTGCCGGTGGCGCTGAGCGGCGGCTGCTTCCAGAACGACATCCTCGCCGAGCGGCTCGAGGCCCGGCTGCGGCCTGACGTCGAGGTGCTCGTCCATCAGCAAGTGCCCCCGGGGGATGGCGGGCTCGCCCTCGGGCAGTGCGTCGTCGCCGACGCGGTTGCGGGGCGTCGACACGATCACGGGTAACCTGGTCACATCCTCGCGATCCGAACCCAGTCGGCCCCAGCCGGTGTACTCTCATCGCATGGCTGCCGCAACCGACACGGCCGCACGCGCGCTCCTGTCCTGGCGGAATCCCGATGGCGGTTGGGGGTACGGACCGGAACGGACGAGCCGACTCGAGCCGACATGCTTGGCGCTGCTCGCCCTCGCCGGGCGTCTGCCGGCCGGCGAGGCGGGGCGCGTGCTCGGCGCGATGGCGATGCGCAGCGGTGTCTTCGCCGATGGCGATCTGCCGCCCAACTACGCCGCCAACGGGCTCGCGCTCGTCATCCTGCTCGGGGCGGGCGGTGGGCTCCCGCCGCGGGCGCGCGAGCTCGCGTTCGCCCTCGCCGGTGTGAAGGGTCTCACCTTCGACCGCAGCCCCGATCTCGCGCACGACACGCGCCTGGCGGCCTGGCCCTGGGTTTCCGGGAGCTTCAGCTGGGTGGAGCCGACGGCGTGGTGCGTGCTCGGGCTGAAGCGCTACCGCCAGTCGGACCCGGCTGGCGGCGCCGATGCACCGTCACCGGCAACGCTCGCCGACCGTCTCGACGAGGCCGAGCGGCTCCTGCTCGACCGCGCGATCGACGGTGGCGGCTGGAACTACGGCAACACGCGGGTGTTCGGCACGCGGCTTCCCGCCTACGTGCCCACGACCGCGCTGGCGCTGCTCGCGCTGCAGGACCGCCCCACCGAGCCGGCCACCGTTCGGGGCGTCGACTGGCTCGCCGACGAGAGCCTCGGCGAACCGTCGTCGCTGGCGCTCGGCCTCGCCGCAGTCGCCCTCCATGTGCTTGCCGGCGCCGAGGCTGCCGATTTCCTGGACGGGCCGATCGCCGACCGCGTGCCGGTGGCGATCGACCTCCGCCAACTGCCCGGGGTTGCCTGGGCGCTCTACGCGCTCGATCGCCACCGCCATGACTGTGCCCATCTCCGCGTCTGACCTCACGCGGCGTCAGGCCCTCGTCGCCCTAGCGGCCCCGGCGCTCGTCGCCGCCGGGTGCCGGGCACGGCCGCCGTACGATCCGGCCGCCTTCCTGCTGCCGGACACCGCGGCCGTGGCGGTGCTGGCCGCTCGCGACTACGCCCTGGACTTCGCCGAGGTGATCGGCCGCGGACTGCAGACGCTCGGGCTCGACGTGCGGGGCCGTCGCGTGCTCCTGAAGCCGAATATGGTCGAGTACCGACCGGGTGAGGCCGTCAACACCGACCCGCGCGTCGTGGCCGGCGCGGCCCAGGCCCTCCTGCGCGCCGGGGCCCGGCGGGTCGTCGTGGGCGAAGGCCCCGGGCACCGGCGCGACACCGAGTTCCTGCTCGCCTCCACCGGGCTGCTCGACGTCCTGCGCGACGAGCGCCTCGAGTACGTCGATCTGAACCAGGACGACGTGCGCATCGTGACCTTGCGGAGCCGGTTCACCGGGGCGTCGTCGCTCGCGCTGCCCGTGAGCGTGCTCGACGCGGACCTGGTCGTGTCGATGCCCAAGCTGAAGACCCACCACTGGGCTGGCATGACGGCGAGCCTCAAGAACCTCTTCGGCGTCGTGCCCGGCGCGGTCTACGGCTGGCCGAAGAACCCGCTCCACATCCTCGGCATCGAGCCCTCCATCGTCGACCTCGCGGCGACCGTCAGGCCGGGGCTGGCGATCGTGGACGCGGTTGTCGGCATGGAGGGCGACGGCCCCATCATGGGAACGCCACGCCGGCTGGGCTGCGTCGTGATGGGCACCGACCCGGTGGCGGTGGACGCCACGTGCGCGCGCCTGATCGGCATCGAGCCCGCTCGGCTCGGCTACCTGCGCACCGCCGCGCGCTTCCTCGGTCACCTCGACCAGAAGCGCATCGCGCAGCGCGGCGAGTCCCTCGCCCGCTTCGCCACGACGTTCGACCTGCTCGAGCGCTGGCGCCCGCTGCGCGAACCCCTCGCGTGGTGGGAGCGCCTGCGGACCTGACCGCGGCGCCGACGGCACGGCGACCGCCGGGGAGCGTCTCGTGGCCGCCTCGAACGCCGGCCTGCCTGAGCGCGAGATCCTCGGCCGCCCGTCGCCTGAAGGCTGTCGGTGGCCCGAGCCCGGCGCGGGGCGTATGCGATAGACTCTGCGCATGCATCCGTGGCACGAGATCTACCTCGACGATCACCTCATCGCGAATGCCTTCCCCGTCGTCATCGAAGTCCCGATGGGGAGCAAGAACAAGTACGAGCTCGACAAGGAATCCGGGCTCATGCGGCTCGACCGCGTGCTCTACAGCGCGGTGTACTACCCTGCCAACTACGGCTTCATCCCGCGCACGTTCTGCGACGACGGGGATCCGCTCGACGCGCTGGTGCTGTGCCAGGAACCGGTGCACCCGCTGACCGTGGTGGAGGCCCGCGCCATCGGGGTGATGCGGATGCGCGACGAGAAGGGCATCGACGACAAGATCCTCGCCGTGACCGTGAACGACCCGGCGGTGTCGGACTACACGAGCCACACCCAGCTGCCGGCCCACCAGTTGCGCGAGATCCGCCGGTTCTTCGAGGACTACAAGACCCTCGAGCACAAGCAGGTGGTGGTCGAGGAGTTCATGGGTGCCGAGGAGGCGATCAAGATCCTGCAGGAAGCCCTGGAGCTCTACCGTCGTCTCCGCCGCGGCGAACTGAAGTAGAGGGCGCCTTCGGAAGCGCCGCGCCTGCAGCGCCCGGACCGAGGACCGACACCCCGAGCCCACTCCATGCGCCACTTCCACACGATCATCGAGCCCTTCCGCATCAAGTCGGTCGAGGCCATCAAGTTCACGCGCCGCGAGGACCGCGAGGCGCGGCTGCGCGAGGCCGGCCACAACGTCTTCCTGCTCCACGCCGAGGATGTGCTCGTGGATCTGCTCACCGACTCGGGCACCGGCGCCATGTCATCGGCGCAGTGGGGCGCGCTCATGATGGGCGACGAGTCGTACGCGGGCAGCCGGTCGTTCTACCGCTTCCGCGACGTGGTGAGCGATCTCACGGGGATGCGGCACATCATCCCGACGCACCAGGGCCGCGCGGCCGAGCGCATCCTCTTCCACAGCATCCTCAAGCCCGGGATGATCGTCCCCAACAACAACCACTTCGACACCACGCGCGCGAACATCGAGGTGGAGGAGGCCGAGGCGCGGGACCTCGTCATCCCCGAGGGGCGCGTGCCGGCGGCCGTGCACCCCTTCAAGGGCAACATGGATCTCGCGGCACTCGAGCGCACGCTCGCCGAGCAGGGCGACCGCATCCCGCTCGTGATGGTGACGGTGACCAACAACTCGGGCGGCGGCCAGCCCGTGTCGCTCGAGAACCTGCGCGGCGTGCGGCGACTCTGCGACCGCCACGGCAAGCCGTTCTTCCTCGACGCGTGCCGGTTCGCCGAGAACGCCTACTTCATCAAGCTCCGGGAGCCGGGACAGGCCGACCGGACGCCACGCGACATCGCCCGCGAGATGTTCTCGCTCGCCGACGGCTGCACGATGTCGGCCAAGAAGGACGGCCTCGCGAACATCGGCGGCTTTCTCGCGATGAACCGCGACGACTGGGCCGAGCAGTGCCGGAACCTCCTGATCCTCACCGAGGGCTTCCCCACCTACGGGGGCCTCGCCGGCTACGACCTCGAGGCCATCGCACGCGGGCTCGAGGAGGTGGTCGAGGAGCCCTACCTGCGGTATCGCATCCGCTCAACGGCCTATCTCGGCGAGAAGCTGACGGCGGGCGGCGTGCCGATCATCCAGCCGCCCGGCGGCCACGCGATCTACATCGACGCGCGGGCGATGCTGCCGCACATCCCTCCGCTCCAGTACCCCGGCATCGCGCTGGCCAACGCCCTCTATGTGGAGGCCGGCGTGCGCGGAGTCGAGATCGGAACGGTGATGTTCGGCCGGCACCACGACGGCAGCGAGACGCCCGCGGCGATGGACCTGGTGCGACTCGCCATCCCACGGCGGGTCTACACCCAGTCGCACATCGACTACGTCGCGGAGGCCGTGCTGCACGTCGCGGCCATCAAGGATGGGCTTCGCGGCTTCCGCATCGTGCAGGCTCCCGCGTTCTTGCGACACTTCACGGCCCGTTTCGAGCCGTTGTAGCGCACCGGCGTGACGCGGTGGTGCCAGGTCCTGCCCACGAGCACGCGGAGGAGCCGAGACCCCGGCGAGTGCCGGGCCATCGGTCCGTGTCCCAGTGGACGGGGGCGGTTCGTGGGAAACGCGCGGGGGCGAGATTTGGCCCAAGCCGGTCCTCAAACTGCCGGAAACCCGGCGGCGAGACCGACCGGCAGCCGGCTCTCGTCTGGAAGTCGCTGGAAACACAAGCACTTGCCGTCGAGACCCGGCTGGCAACCCCATTGCTGGGGTGAGTCCCGGCGCAGGCACCGTCACCCGTGACGGATCCGGAACGCCTCCACATCACTCGACGCTTCAGGCCCGCTGACCGGCATGCTGACGCCCATCGCCCTCCTCCTGGCCCTCGCGGCACAGCCTGCCGTGCCGGCCCGAACCGATCAGCTCGACACGTGTCTCGCCTGCCATGCCGACGCCAGCCTCGCCGTCGATCTGCCGAACGGCGAGACGCGGTCGCTGCAGATCGACGGCGCGGTGTTCCGGAAATCGGTGCACGGCGACAAGCTCACCTGCACCGACTGCCATACCGACATCAAGGACATCCCGCACGAGTCCCGGAGCTTCGCCAGCAAGCGCGAATTCAGTCTCGCCTATTACGAGAGCTGCAAGCACTGCCACTTCGCCAACTACACCAAGACGCTCGACAGCGTGCACTTCGCGGCCTTGAGCCGCGGCGACACGACCGCCCCGCTGTGCGTGGACTGTCACGGCGCGCACGACATCCAGCCGCCGGACCGCCCGCGCTCGCGCGTTTCGCTCACCTGCGCGAAGTGCCACGAGGGCGTCTCGACCAAGTACGCCAAGAGCGTGCACGGCCGGGCACTGCTCGAGGACGCCAACGCCGATGTCCCCACCTGCTCCGACTGCCACCGCAGCCACGACGTCTCTGGCCCGCGCGCAGCCGACTGGCGCAACCACACGCCCGAGATCTGCGCCGCATGCCACGGCGACGAGCAGGTCATGGCGAAGTACGGCCTCTCGACCGCGGTGCACCGCACCTACCTCGCGGACTTCCACGGCGCCACCGCGTCGCTCCGCAGTGGTGACGCCAACGAGGAGGCCCGGAAGGTCGTGGCGCGGTGCACGGACTGCCACGGAGTGCACGACATCACGAAGGTGGATGCGCCCAACTCACCCGTGCTCAAGGCCAACCTGGTCAAGACCTGCCAGCAGTGTCACACGGACGCCTCGGCCAACTTCCCCGACGCGTGGCTGTCGCACTACGAGCCCAGCTGGAGCCGCACGCCCCTCGTTTACGCGGTCGAGCTGGCCTACAAGGTGTTCATCCCCTTCATGATTGGCGGGCTCGTGCTCCAGATCCTGCTGCACCTGTGGCGCGTGGTGGTGAATCGATGAGCCGGTACTTCGTCCGCTTCTCCCCCCGGCAGCGGGCCGAGCACGTCGCCGTCATGGTGACCTTCACGCTGCTCGCCGTCACGGGTCTGCCGCAGAAGTTCTTCGAAGCCGAGATCTCGCGCTGGCTGCTCGGCGTGTTCGGCGGCGTGGACGGCGCGCGCTGGTTTCACCGCACGGCCGGGCTGCTCTTCGCCACCCTTGCCGTCGTGCACGTCACCGGCGCGATCTGGGACGTGCTGACGGGCCGGGCCGGGCTCTCGATCGTGCCGGACCGCCAGGATTTCTCCGACGCAATCACGCAGATCCGGTACTACCTCGGCGTCTCGACCGAGCAGGCCCGTTTCGATCGCTTCGACTACCGGCAGAAGTTCGAGTACTGGGGCCTGATCCTCGGCGCCGTGGTCGTGATCTCGACGGGCATCATCCTGATGTGGCCCGTCGCGGCGGCCCGGTGGCTGCCCGGCCAGGTGATCCCGGCCGCGAAGGTGGCGCACAGCAACGAGGGGCTGCTCGCTTTCCTCGTGGTCATCATCTGGCACGTCTACAACGCCCACTTCAACCCCGACGTCTTCCCCTTCGACACCACCATCTTCACGGGGCGCATCACCGAAGAGCGTCTGGCCCACGAGCACCCGCTCGAGCTGGAGCGCCTCACGGGCGAACCGCCTCGACACGCGGCGCCCGGCCGTGGCGTCACCGACTGATCTCGCCGCCGAGATTCTCGCGCACGGCGTCGTGGCGGCGCTCGTCGTGCAGGTCGTGATCCGCCGCGTTCCCGTTCGCGCACCCGTCGCCCGCCTCGCCTTTCGCACGTGCGTGCTCGTCCTGCCGCTGGTGCTGCCGTTCATGCTCCGGTGGCTTGCGCCGTGCCGTGGCACCGAGGCGTTCACCGACCTCGCCCTCTTCTCGACGGCGCGCTGGAACCGCCTCGCCATTGCCGGCGTGGGCCTCCGCGACCTCGGTCTGTTGGTGGCCGCCCTCCTCGGCATCGTGCTCCTGGTGCCCGACCTCTTGCACCTGCTCGCCGCCCGGCGGCTCGACCTCCGTGCGGAGCGCACGCCGCTCCCGGCCGATCATCCGGTCGTGACCGCGTTCACGGCGCTCGTCGACGACACAGTGCCGGTCATGGGCGCCCCGCCCACTCGCGTGGACATCGTCGAGACCCCGGCCCGGTTACTCCACTGCCACGGCGCCTGGCGCCCCGCCATCGTCGCCTCGCGCGGCGTCGTGGACGGGCTGCCGCGGGACCAGTTGCGCGCCGCCGTCGTACACGAGGTGGCCCATATCGCGCGCCACGACGTCCTGCGCGGCTGGGTGCTG
>Ga0316622_100002660_pt1 | contig 12449 bp, 8 predicted proteins | sample OWC_Aug_OW2_C1_D_FD_207646 | JGI IMG/M metagenome (GOLD analysis project Ga0316622, IMG submission 207646) | Wetland soil microbial communities from Old Woman Creek delta, Ohio, United States - OWC_Aug_OW2_C1_D5_C | ecosystem: Environmental > Terrestrial > Soil > Wetlands | place: USA: Ohio... | reverse complement strand
TCTCGAAGACCCCCTGCGGCAATGCACGCCGCCCAACTGGCGCCGGGAGATGTACGGCGACCGCCTGCTGGTCCATACGCGTCCGTAGCGTCTTCTGTCGCTGCGGCCGCAGCATACTCGTTGAGACGCAGGCTCCCGCGTCTCCGTGATCATCTACTTGGCTTGGGTTTCGCTGCCGTATTCGTCAATGATGGCCTTGGCGACGTCGTTGATGGCGTCGCGGCTGAGGCCTTTGGGGCCGTTGCTGAGGATGGAGAAGATGTAAGGTCCGGCCCGGGTCTGGCAGACGCCGGAAAACGAGCGCACGCCGCTGATGTAGCCCGTCTTGCCGAGGACGTTGCCACGGTACTTCGGCTCGCTGAAGTACCTGTCGATGGTCCCCTCTTCCCCTCCTACCGCCAGCGAAGTCTTGAACAGCTCCCAGTCGCCACTCTTGTACAGACTGACGAGAACCTTCGTGATGGCGTTGCTGGTCAGGCGGTTCTCGCGACTGAGCCCACTGCCGTCATCGAGATTGATCTCGGCGTCAGGGATGCCCAGGCCGGCCAGATATCGGCGGACCAACTCGCGACCGCCGGACCAACTGCCCAGCTTGTGGTCGGGGTTGTTGTGCGCATCAATCGTCTTGATCAGCGCCTCTGCGGCCAGGCCCAGGCTGTCCGTATTGGCTCGCCAAAGCACGTCGGCGATGGGGGTGCTGAACGCGACGAGCGGCTTGACTCTGGCGTTCGGGTCCAGGGGCTTCTCCACAACCTTGCCCTTCACGACGATGCCCGAGCGCTGCAGGTACTCGGCCAGCAGGGCGCCAAAGAAGCTTGCGGGCTGCTCGATGGCCACCTTGAACGGGCCCTGTTTCGTCCTGCATTTGCCGAAAACGATGATGCGATTCGGTTGCTGCGTCCTGTATGACCCTACGGCCTCGTCGCCGGTCGAGACCGCCTCGACCTGGTTGAGGATTTCGACGAACCGCGTCGGCGGATTGCACTCGATGACGACACGGCCGCCGACATTGGCCGTGATCAGCTCGATGCAGTTGTCGTTGTAGTTCAGGCCGCAGACCTCGCAGGCGTACCATTTGTTGTAGTCTCTCGCCGGCCAGCTCGGATGTACCCGTTGGCGATCGAAGACCGTCGTCTCGATGACGATATCATCGATCTCCGCGATGTCGCGCGCCCGTAGCGACTGCGCGATCCTCTCAACCACCCAGCCGGCCGACCGGCCGTTCCGGTCATCCGTCTCCTTGTCCCCGAGCAGCGGATCGCCACTGCCGATCACGACTAGCGTGTCGTTGGAGAGGGCTACCTGCGTCTTGTATTCGAAGCCGGGGCCAAGATACCTGAGTGCGGCGGCCGTGGTGATCAGCTTCATGTTGGACGCCGGGATCAGGGGCTTCTTCGCGTTGTAGCTATAGATCGTCGCGCCCGAGTCCGGGGCGACCACCTGAATCGAGTAATCGCCGCCCGCCTGCGGCTCTACGATCTTCCCGATCCGTCCCGTCAGGGCCGCCAAACTCGTATTGCAGAGCCAGCCAATCGAAAGAGCAACTGCCACCCACGTCCGTGTGACATTCCTGCCTTGATACATTACTCGGTACCCTCAGACGATGTTACCTTCAATCCATTGCCAACCCGAGGCGGCAGCATACCCCATCTCTGGGCGTTGTTAAGTCCCGGAGGGCAACGCCGATTTGATTTCCGCAAGACTCACACCCAGCATCCGCTTGGAGATGGCATCCAGGTCTTCCTCAGAACCTCTGAAATGGAATGTACGATGCGTGTGGAGGATGCTCTGCCCGGGCGCCAGCGAGGCGGCCGGCGAGGAGGTCTCCAGCTCGTAGAACGGCCCCATCGGCTTGGCGCCCGGCGCCGGCGGGCCGTCATTGTAAGAATTCACCGTGTCGCCGCGATAAGGCTCGTCCTGAATCTGCCACATCGAATTCACATAATCGGCGACGTTTCTGGGCTTGTTGTACTGAACGACGGTCAGAGCTTTGTTGGCCGCGTCGTAGCTGCCGAGGACGTTCTTCGCTCTCTTGGGAGACAGGCCGATCTTGCTGCGGTACTGCCCATCCCCGCTGAAGAACATGACGCCCTCTTTCACGATAAGGCGGTTGGCGGGCACCTTGCCGAAGTAGGCGTCATTGACGATCGGTCCGAGTCCATCCACAGGCCCGGTGATAAAGGGAACGACGATGGTTGTCTGGGGCGACGGCGTGAACATGCCGAGAATCCAGATCGACAGCAGCCCGGTCTTCTTGGACCACTCCTCTTTCCCTGCGTTTATCACTCTATTGTTGGACTCATATGCTACGATGTTAACCTTCGAGCCAACCTTCATGTTGAGTATCCTGACAGCCTTCTTACGATCGAGGACGCGCACCTCGCGTTCGACGCGGACGTCAAACGTGGTGTCCGAATAGTTCTGCAAAGTCATGGTCTTCCGCAAGACGGCCGAGCCGCGGGATCGGGTCACCAGCTCCCAAGGCTCGGTATCGACAGCCGCCGGCGTGAACCAGTGTGCGAGATCGAACGGGACGCCCTTCTTGAAGAAGACCGAGAATTGGCCGCCCTCGGGTCCGATCCAGAAGCGGTCCTCGCCGCCATAGACGTTGATGTGCTCGACCGGCTTGCCGGCGGCGACCAACTCGCGATTGATCCAGCCAAAGCTGTAGCCCTCCGGGCCTTCGGCTGTGCTGGTCATGACCCGCCCTTGCATCTTCGGCAGCACGGCGATCAGGCTCTTGCCCGACTTGTCCCCGAGCACGGCGACATCGGTGTGCTTCTGGAGGAATGCCACATCGCTGATGAACGTCTGTCCTTCCGGTCCCAGGACCGTTGTCGCACACCCGGCACAGGCCAGCATAGCCAGCACAACAACCATCGCTCTCGCATTCATCCGGATTCTCCTATCCCTGAGTCATCTGGTCGCGCATCGCACTGCAGCCGACGCAACGTAGATGGTAAGAATAGCCTATCGATGCCTGCTCATCAAGCCCCACTGCTCGTGCATGTCCGAAAAACATGGTGACGCGTGGACCTGTTCGCCCGGGGACCGCAGCCTCTTTATGCAGGCGCACGCACGACCACCGGCAGCCGCCGGGACATTGAATCTTGCCCGGCCCGGCAGGTTTTTGCTTGACCTGCAAGGGCTGATTGTCTATTGATAGTCGGCTATTATCACGACGGCGGACACACCGTCGTCGCCATGGGAAGTCACAGGTGGATTGTGGAAGAAAAGCGGGTACGAGTAGGGTTAGTTGGATTCGGGACGGTCGGCAGTGGCGTGGCGAAGTTGATTCTCGAAGACGCCGACTGCATCGCCGCCAAGATGGGTGTGCGCCTCGAGTTGGCCTGCGTTGTGGACGTGGACACCGAGCGGACGCGGTGCGTGCAACTGCCTCCCGGCGTATTGACCAGCGACCTCGGGCGACTGCTCGGGGACAAGAGCGTCAGCATAGGGATCGAGCTGGTGGGCGGGACGACCATCGCGAAGGAGGTCCAGCTCCAGATGCTCCGCGCGGGCAAAGACGTGGTCACGGCCAATAAGGCCTTGCTGGCCGTACACGGCGCCGAGCTCTATCAGGTCGCCCATGAAAATGGCCGGTGTATCGCCTTTGAGGCCAGTTGTGCCGGCGGCATTCCGATCATCGCGGCCATCCGCACGGGAATGGCGGCCAACCGAATCACGGGCATGTACGGCATCGTCAACGGCACCTGCAACTACATCCTTTCCAGCATGAGCTCCCGGGATGAGAAATTCGCCCAGGCGCTGGCCAAGGCTCAGAAGCTTGGTTTCGCCGAGGCGGACCCGACGCTCGACATCTCCGGCGGCGACAGCGCCCACAAGCTGGCGATTCTGGCGTCGATTGCGTTCGGCTATCAGATCGTCCTGGAGGATATCTTCGTCGAAGGGATCGACCGGATCGCCCGGGAGGATATCCGTTACGGCCGCGAGATGGGCTACTGCCTGAAGCTGCTGGCCATCGGTCAGAGAAACGACCAGGGCAAAATCTCGCTGCGCGTGCATCCGTCATTCATCGGCGCCGACACTCCGCTGGCAAGGGTGGATGGCTCATTCAACGCGATCAGCATTTTCGGCAATGCGGTCGGGGAGACACTGTACTATGGCCGCGGAGCCGGCATGATGCCCACAGCCAGCGCCGTCGTTGCCGACTTAGTCGACGTGGCTCTCGGCAATTCCAGGACCACCTTCGAGCACTTGCGGCTGCGACCGCGAAGCGAGACGGCTCCGTCGATTGAGAAGATTGACGAGTCCGTGAGCCGGTTTTATATCCGTGTGATGGCCCGCGACAAGCCGGGCGTGGTCGCCCAGTACGGCAAGATTCTCGGTGACCACCAGATCAGCATTTCCGGCGCGCTTCAGCATGAAGGGACCGGTCCGGACAACACAGTGCCGGTGGTTATTACAACTCACAAAACCCAGGAAAAGAACATGGCGGCCGCCCTTAGGGAATTGTCGCGACAGGATATCATCAGCGGCAGACCCGTGTGCGTGCGAATCGTGGACATTCCGCAGGACAAGGACACTTAGCGGCAATGACGAAATATGTGATTATCGTGCCCGACGGCGCGGCGGACGACCCGCAGGAGGCGCTCGGCGGCAAGACGCCATTAGAGGCCGCTCAGACCCCGAACATGGATCGCATCAGCACCGAAGGCCGCCAGGGTTTGGTGCGTACGGTCCCGCAAGGTATGGAGCCGGGCAGCGACGTCGCTCAGATGAGCCTGATGGGATACGACCCCCGGCGATACTACAGCGGCCGTGCGCCGATTGAGGCGGCCGCGCGCGGGATTCCGCTCGGTGTCAACGACTGGGTCTTTCGATGCAACATGGTGACCATCGCCGATGGCAAGATGGCCGACCACAGCGCCGGGCACATCTCCACCGAAGAGGCGAGCGGCCTGGTTGCCGACCTGAACAAACAAATCCAGAGCGACCGCATGTCCCTGCACGCAGGTGTCAGCTACCGGCACCTGCTCGTGTGCCGGGACATGGATTTCGAAGTCCGCACGTACCCGCCCCATGACTGCATCGGCACGCCGGTGGACAAGATCCTGCCTCGTGGCAAGGGCGCCGATCTGCTCATCGACCTGATGAACCGGTCCCAGCAGTTGTTCGCGGGCCACGAGATCAACAAGACCCGACAAGACCTCGGCGAGAACCAGGTCAGTTCTATCTGGCTTTGGGGCCAGGGCAAACAGACCCGTTTGGAGAGCTTTCGCAAGCGGTTTGGCTTGCGCGGCGTGACGATTACCGCCGTCGATCTGGTCCGGGGCCTGGCCAAGCTGGTCGGCTTTGACCTCATCGAGGTGCCCGGGGCCACGGGGTTCGTCGATACGAATTACGCGGGCAAGGGACAGTCGGCGATCAGGGCGCTCGATGAGTACGACCTCGTGTTCATCCACATCGAGGCGCCGGATGAGGCATCGCACGAGGGCAATCTCCCGATGAAGATAAAGGCCGTGGAGGAGTTGGATGAGCACATCGTAGGGCCGGTGCTGCGGGCCCTGGAGCAGCACGAGAACTGGCGCATCCTGCTGCTGCCCGATCACCCGACCCCTGTGCAAGGCGGCGCACATTCCGGAAATCCCGTGCCATTCGCGATGGCCGGCGCCGGGGTGACGGGCATTCTGCACCTGGGCTTCGGTGAAACGAATGCAGCAAAATCCGGGCTGCGGATTGAGAACGGATGCGACTTGATGGAGTATTTCCTGAAGAGTTGAAACGGTTGACGACCGAGTAGGCCATCAGCCGTTCGTGAACCAGAGGAACTGTGGTGGGTTGATTTATGGCAATCATCGTTCAGAAATTTGGCGGCGCATCGGTGGCGGATGCCGAGAAGATTCGTCGTGCGGCCAAGCGGGTGATGGAGAGAATGCAGGGCGGGCACCAGGTGGTCGTCGTGGCCTCCGCCCGTGGCCGGCAAACCGACGAGCTCATGCGCGACGCGCTGGAGCTGAACCCGAATCCGCCCAAGCGGGAATTGGATCAACTGCTCAGCACGGCTGAGCAGCAGACCGTGTCGCTGTTCGCGATGGCGCTCGATGCGATGGGAGCCAAGGCGATCAGCTTTACGGGCGGCCAGATTCGCATGTTGACCGACGGCGTTTACAGCAAGGCACAGATCATCAGCCTCGATTCGGATTTGATCCGCTACCAACTCGATAAGGGCAGAGTCGTCATCGTCACGGGATTTCAGGGTATCGATCAGTACGGAAACGTCACGACGCTCGGCCGCGGCGGCGCCGATACCAGTGCGGTGGCGCTGGCGGTGGCTCTGAAGGCCGAGGAGTGCGAGGTCTTCACGAACGTCGACGGCGTCTATACGGCCGACCCCAGTGTCTTCAAGAACGCCGTGCTGCTCGATGAAATCAGCTACGACGAGATGCTCGAGCTGGCCAGTCTCGGAGCCGGCGTGATGCACTTCCGCTCCGTCGCGTTCGGGAAGCGACACAACGTCAGAATCCGCGTGAGAAACGTCGCAGGCAACAATCCGGGAACCATCATTACTCATGAGGTGCCGCAGATGGAAGGCGTATTAGTATCCGGCGCAACGATACAGAAAGACATGGCGAAGATCGGCCTGGTCGGCTTGCCCAATGTCCCGGGCACCGCGGCGACGGTATTTGCCCGGCTGGCGGCGGCCAAGGTCGTCGTCAATGACATCATCCAGACGGAAATCAGTCCAGAGAAGGCCAACCTGTCCTTCATGGTGAACACCGGCGACCTCCCGACCGCCAGGGACGTGGCGCAGGAACTGAAGACAGAGCTTCACTGTGACAGCGTCTTCGTGCGCGAGAATATCGCCATGGTGTCGGTGATCGGCGTGGGCATGCGGTCGCAGTACGGCGTGGCCCAGAGATTCTTCGAGGCGCTGGCCAAGGCAGAGGTTAACATCGATTCGATCACCACGAGTGAGATTCGGATAAGCTGCGCCGTGGACATCAGCCAGGCTGAGAAAGCCCTGGAGGCTGTCTGCCTGGCGTTCCAATTAGACCGGCCCGCCAGGCAGCGCGCGGCCATCTGACCGGGGTGCGTGACCGTTGGCGCGCAGGCGAAAAAGAACGTACGCACTGAGCAGACGACAACGAGCCGTCGTGATCGGCTTTGCTCTGACCGTGGCGGCTCTTCTCATTGGCCTCGACCACGGCGTCGTCGGTCCCCGGTGGTCGCGGCTCTTTTCCTCACGACAGCAGACCATTGGCGCCGATCTCGCCCGGTACGAGGGCGGGACATTCGCCGTCACTCGAGTCATCGACGGTGACACGGTGCACCTCGATGTGCCGGATGACGGGGGCCCAGTCACGAAGGTGCGACTGCTCGGAATCGACTCGCCCGAGATGGGTGGTGCCGGCGCGAAACCGATGCACTTCGCCGAGGAGGCGACGAGGTTCGCTACGGATCTGGCGCTCGGCAAGGTCGTGACGGTATATCTCGATGAGCCGGCGGGCAGCCGGGACAAGTACGACCGGCTCCTGGCCTACCTGCAACTGCCGGATGACACGTTCCTCAACGAGCAGCTACTTCAGGGCGGCTACGTGTACGCAGACCTGCGGTTCCGCCACAGCTACTACTCGAAGTACAAACAACTGGAGGCCGGCGCCCGGGCTGCGAGAGCGGGTTTATGGGCAGACGTCTCTCCTGATCAGATGCCCGCATGGCGGCAGGAAAGACGATCCGACGCAGAGTGACCTTGCCGTCACAGGTTGTACTCGCGGATCTTGCGGTAGAGGGTTCGTTCGCCGATGCCGAGGATCCTGGCAGCCTTCTCGCGGTTGCCCTCGGTCCGCGCGAGGGTATCCAAGATAGCCTTGCGTTCGAGATCGTTGAGCGAGACTCCGGCCAGACTGGCGGGTGGCCCGCCGGCGCCCATCAGTTGCCGGCGAGGCGCTATCTCCGGCGGCAGGTCCGGGACATCGATCTTGTCCCGATCGCACATGACCACCATGGTCCGGATGGTGTTCTTCAGTTGTCGGATATTCCCAGGCCACTCGCAGGTGGTGAGAACCCGCATGGCGGCCTCCGTAATGCCGGTGACCTTCGACCCGGTTTCCCCCACGGCCTCGTCGAGAAAGTGCCGAGCCAGAAGCGGAATATCCTCCGGCCTGTCACGCAATGGAGGTAACGACATCTCCACGCCCCGGATACGGAAGTACAAGTCCTCGCGAAACCTGTTCTGCTCAATGAGCTTTCGCAGGTTCTGGTTCGTCGCGCTGATGATCCGCACGTCCACGACGGTCGGCTTGTTCGAGCCGACGGGAATGACCACGCCATCCTCGATCACGCGGAGCAGCTTCGCCTGCATCGTCAGCGGCATATCGCCGATCTCATCCAGAAAAAGTGTTCCCTGGTCGGCAATCTCGAACAGGCCCTTGCGGTCGGTGTTCGCGCCGGTAAAGGCTCCCTTCACGTGCCCGAACAACTCGCTCTCCAGCAGCGTCTCCGTCAGGCCGGCGCAATTGACCGGCTTGAACGGCTTGAGACGTCGAAGCGAGTTGTTGTGAATCGCCCTGGCCAGAAGCTCCTTGCCCGTTCCGGACGGCCCCTCGATCAGAACCGAGATATTCGTCGGGGCCACCCGGCGGACGATCTCGAAGATGCCCTGCATGGCGGCGCTGGCGCCTTTGATGCCTTCAAAGACGAAGGCGTCACGCTCCTCCTGCGGGGCGGTCCGCCGGGCACGGACGGCCGCCTTTCTGGCCACCTGCTCGACGAGCGTTCTGAGCTGGTCAATGTCGAGCGGCTTGACTAAGTAGTCGTAAGCCCCCTGCCGGATCGCCTCCTTGCAGTTGTCGATCGTTGCATAAGCGGTAATGAGGATGACCTCTGTGGAGCTGCCGTTTCGTCGAGCCTGTCGCAGCACTTCCAGCCCGTCTACCTGCCCTTCCAGTTTCAGATCCGTCACCACGACATCGACGCGCTGGTTTCGCAGCAACTCGATGGCGTCCTGCCCCGTATAGACCGCGAGCGCTTTGACCGGCAGTTTGCCGAGGGCCTCCACGATGCCATCGGCATGATCCCGTTCATCATCCACAACGATTACGACGGGTCTATATTCTGGCATACAGCTTTCCTACGGCCCTCTACGCCCAAGTGTTCTGTTCCGGGTCTCACCGACACCTGCCCTCGCCCGATGCCGTTCCTGTCACGACCGGAATTGAACTGAGGAAATTGTATAGAGGCCCGCCGGGTGTATCAAGGCCTATTTGCGGGCCGGTATCGCGGCAGGGGTCGGGCTGCCTTTGGCCCGCAGACGCACAGGGGTAAGCGGCTATCGCGCCTCGCCGGCAGCAGAGTCGCCGGCCATCAGCGGGAGGTCTATCGTGAACGAGGTGCCTTTGCCGGGTTCGCTGTGCACGGTGATGACCCCGTTGTGCGCCTCGATGATCTTCTTGGCCGTGGCCAGCCCCAGGCCGGTGCCACCCGAGCGGCCGGAAGAGAACGGCTGAAAAATAGCCGGCACTTTCTCCGGCGGGATTCCTCGTCCCGTATCGCTGATCTGGACGATGGCGCGGCTGTCGCGACGGATTGTTCTGATCATAAGCTCCCCCTCACGATCCATCGCCTGCTGGGCATTGATGAACAGGTTCAAGAGCACCTGCTTCAACGCGCCGGGATCGACCCGGCACATCAGAGACTCAGGCGCGAAGCCCTGTCGGACCGTCAACTTGTGGCTGTGTGCCTGGGGCGAATAGAAGTCGATCATGTCGCTGACCAGTTCGTTCAGATCCAGCGTCGCAAGTTGCAGGTCCGGTCGGCGAACGTACCGTAGGAAACCGTCCAGAATCTGTTCAAGGCGGTCGGTCTCTTTGCGGATGATCGTGATCTTCCTCAAGGCGCTGGCGAGCTTCTGCCGACGAGGATCAGACGGCTCGTTATCAGGCTCCGCCGGGGAGACGTCCGTCAGAGCCTCTTCCGTGAGTTTCAGGTTGACCTTGATCGTGGACAGAGGGTTTCGGATTTCGTGAGCCAGTTCGCCGGTAAGCCGGGTCAGTTCCTCCTCGACGTCCGTTCTTCTTGCCTGCTCCTCCCGCACCTGCCGGGTCTTTCTGCGAAACAGCACCACCGCGGCCGGCACGATTGCAAGGGAGGCGAGGCAGATTCCCGTGATAAGCTCACTCATGCTCGTGCCACTCCATCAGGCCACGCCACAAAAAACACAGAGCCGAAATCCAGACATCGCAGCCCGACACTGTCGGGTCACAACGCCGTGAGTTTCGGCTTTCCATGTGCAGATCAGTCTATCGATCCGTCAGGATTAGTGCCGCGGCCTTCTTCCCGACGGCTTGCCCCCGCCCCCCTCGCCCGCGGGCCTCGGCTTCCTTTCTTCCTTGATGCCCAACTCGGCCAGGGCCGCCTTGCGGGAGAGCTTGTACCTGCCTTGCTCATCGACCAAGAGCAGCTTCACGGGGATCACGTCGCCGACTTTGCAGACTTCCTCAACGCTCTTGACGTACCCTTCGCTGAGCTCGCTGATATGGCAGAGGCCCTCGACGCCCGGGATGAACTCGACGAAGACGCCGAAATCCTTCGCGGAGACGACCTTCGAGTCGTTATAGAGCTTGCCGACCTGAGGCGGCTGCGTCATGGCCTCGATCATCTCCTTGGCGCGCAGGTGCCCGTCGCCACCGACGCAACTGATGTAGATTGTTCCGTCCTCTTCGATCTCGATACTCGTCTCGGTCTGCTCCTGCAGGCTCTTGATCATCTTGCCGCCGGGACCGATGACCTTGCCGATAAACTCCGGATCGATCTCGATCGTGACAAGCTTCGGTGCATACTGGCTCAGCTCGGCTCGCGCGGTGCTGATCGCCTTCTCCATGGCATTGATGATCTCAAGCCTGGCGGTCTTCGCCTGCTGGAGTGCCTCCACCATGATGTTCTCGGCAAGCCCGGATGCCTTGATATCGAGCTGGATCGCCGTAATGCCGGCGGTCGTGCCGGCCACCTTGAAGTCCATATCGCCGAGATGGTCTTCCTCACCGATGATATCGGTCAGCAGAACATGCCGGCCGTTCTCGTCCGTGACCATTCCGATGGAGATGCCTGCCACCGTCCTGGCGATGGGCACGCCGGCGTCCATCAGCGCCAACGAGCCGCCGCAGACCGACGCCATGGAGCTGGACCCGTTCGATTCCGTGATATCGGAGACAAGGCGGACCGTGTACGCGAACTGCTCTTCCGGGGGTCGCATCCACTCCAAGGCCTTCTCCGCCAGCGCCCCGTGGCCGATTTCTCGTCGGCCGGGCCCGCGCACCGGCTTGACCTCGCCCACCGCAAATGGCGGGAAGTTGTAGTGGAACGTGAAGCTCTGGGCGTACTCGTCCAGCAGGCCGTCAATGATCTGGGCGTCGCGGATCGTGCCCAGGGTCACCGTGACCAGGGCCTGCGTTTCGCCACGCGTGAACAGGGCCGAACCGTGCGTTCTGGGCAGCAAGCCCACTTCACATTCGATCGGGCGTACCTGCGTGAATGACCGCCCATCCGGCCGGATGCCCTCGTCCAGAATCATCTTGCGGACTACTTCGCTCTCAATTTCGTTCAGGACGCGGTTGAGCATCGCGGCATCGACCGCCGGCGCCTCAGTCTCTCCTTCGCCGGCTTCGGTGTACCGCGTTCGAATCTCATCGAAGAACTCGTTCACCGCCGTGTTCCGCTCCTGCTTGCCCGCGATCCCCTTCAGCTCCCGCACCCGCCCGGCGATCTCCGCCTTCACCTTCTGGTAGAGCTCCTTGTCGAGCTCGATAAGGGGGGCTTCCTTCGGCACGCCGACCTTCTGCTGCAGCTCCGCGATCATCTCGATCACCTGCTGCACGGTCTCATGGGCCCTGGCGATGCCGGCGGCGATGACATCCTCCGACAGTTCCTTGGCGCCGACCTCGAGCATATTGATGGCCTCCTTGCGGCCACCGACGAGCACGTTGAGATCGCTGGTCTCCATCTGGGTATGAGTTGGATTTACGACGAACTCGCCGTCGACTCTGCCCAGGCGGCAGGCGCCGATGGGTCCGATGAACGGGATCTTGCTGATGGACAACGCGGCGCTGGCGCCGACCATGGCGGGGATGTCAGGATCATTCTCCCGATCCGCACTGAGCACGGAGGCGATCACCTGCACCTCTTCGAAATACCCATCCGGGAACAGCGGGCGAATCGGCCTGTCGATCATTCTGGCGGTGAGAGTCTCTTTCGTGGAGGGCCTGCCCTCGCGTTTGATGAAGCCGCCCGGGAATTTGCCGGCGGCGCTGTGCTTCTCGCGATACTCGACGCTCAAAGGAAAGAAATCGATGGCCTCCTTGCGCGGCGGGGCCACCACGGCCGTAACAAGAACGACGGTGTCGCCATACCTGACAACGACGGCGCCATCCGCCTGCCTGGCCATTCTGCCCGTTTCAATGGACAGCGTGCGACCGCCGATTTCTCTGGAG
>Ga0316622_100002659_pt1 | contig 12450 bp, 12 predicted proteins | sample OWC_Aug_OW2_C1_D_FD_207646 | JGI IMG/M metagenome (GOLD analysis project Ga0316622, IMG submission 207646) | Wetland soil microbial communities from Old Woman Creek delta, Ohio, United States - OWC_Aug_OW2_C1_D5_C | ecosystem: Environmental > Terrestrial > Soil > Wetlands | place: USA: Ohio... | reverse complement strand
AGGCTGGCGTAGCTCAGGCTGGCTCTCGCCAGGTTGGACCGGCTCAGGTTGGCCTCGGCCAGGGTAGCCACGGCCAGGTTGGCTTCGATCAGGGTGGCCAGAAATAGGTTGGCCCCGCGCAGGCGAGCCTCGACCAGGCTGGACCTGTCCAGTCTGGCTCTGTCCAAGTCGGCCTTGCTGAGGTCCGCCCTGCACAGCTTGACCCCGGTCAGGTCGGACATGCTCAGCTTGGCGCCGATCAGGTTGGCTCCGGTCAAGTTGGCCCCGCTTAGGTCGGCCTCGACCAGCCATAGTGGCCTGTCAGAGGGATGCAGGTTCAGCAGTGTATACAGTTCGATCCTGGTGAACTCCATCGCTCCAACGCTCTATGTGCCATGTGTACAATCCGGCGCGGGCCGACGTGGCTCGCTGCCGCACTGCAGACCTTTGACGTTGCTGTGCCTGGCCCGCCAACCTGCCGAGCCAATCAGTAGGACCAACTGCCCACTCCCCTGCCACCGCAGGCCAACGCGAGTGGGCCGCTTACGTCATCCCTGTCAGGCCGGCCACATCTGCCTGGCCGTCACCCTGAACGCTGCTGTGTCGCAGGGCGCTTTCGTTCTCCTGCCCTATTATACCCCAATCTGCCCAAAAGGTCCAAGACTGCCGCAGCGCTTGCCCTGGCAAACGAAGTAGATCCCTAGTGCAGACCCCGATATCGTCGGTCATCCTCTGGATGTCGACTTTTCCACCGCGCCCGTCCCGTTTTCGCCTTTTCTCCGTCTTTAATACAGAATCCGATCACGCGTACAGAGTGGGGAGGAAATGGCAACGAGTGAGGGTGGTAGCAGACCAGGGCACAGATCGGCAGCGATGGCTGCCCTATTTCTAGCCCTGTTCAGTGCGTGGCTGCTCCTCGCCTTTGCGCTAACCCGGCCAGCCCAGGCCCTGATCAAACCCGCGCCAATAGACGAGTCGCTCATCTGGCCCCTTTCGGGCACAACCATTCCCGATGCGACCATGTCGTCCCCCTTCGGGCCGCGCTGGCAGGCGTCTCAGCATCGGTATGATTATCATGCCGGGATCGACATTGCCGCACCGCTAGACACTCCTATTCACGCCATTGCCGGCGGGACTGTGTTCAAAGCAGGCTGGTTGTCCGACGACGCGGGGCTCGGGGTTGTTTTGCGCCACCCTGATCTGGGCTTCTACTCAGCCTATCTTCATCTGAATTCCACACCGGTCACCGTCAGCCAGGTGATCACCCAGGGGCAGGTCATCGGCTACGTGGGCAACAGTGGCACCACTAACTTCTATCATGTACATACCGAGATCCGCCTGACCGCCACCGACTATCCCACCTCCACCCGCAATGTCATGGGCTACCTCCCCCGACCCGACACGACGACGCCGACGATCCAGATCGCGAGCCTGCAGTCGGACCCCATCTATAGCCCAACGGTCTCGCTGGTCATCACCGTGCCGCGCAATGAGCTCGATCTGAACCGGCTGCGCGTCACGCTGCAGGATCGGGCCACAGCCGCCGTGATCGACGATCAGTTCGTCGATTTCAACCTGCGGGTTAACACCGGCTCGGACGCGCTTGATCAGGATGGCATCCGGCTGATCCCCGGACACTTTAATACAAGCACCGTCGAGTATGTGATTACGGGCACCTTTTATGCCCTTTCAGCCTTGGATTCGTTCACTCTCACCGCGCAGGCAATTGACCTGGCTGGCCATGCCGGGAGGGTCTCCGCAACCGCCGCAGATACGACTCCTCCAGGACGGGTCACCTCCCTGAGGGCCAGGCGGCTCTCCCCTAGCAGCATTATTCTGTCGTGGGTGGCACCTGGTGATAGCGGCCCGGTGGGCAGGGCGATGGTCTATGGAGTGCGCTACGCCCACGTCCCGATCAATAGCGATACCTGGTATGATGCCACGATCCTTTCCGATCCTCCCGAGCCCATCACAGCAGGGCTGGTCCAACAATGGCTCGTTGCCCTTCCCGTCGCCGATCCGGTCTATTTTGCCCTGCGCGCCACGGATGATGAGGGGAACGTGTCGCCGGTATCCAATTCAGCGCACGCCCTGTGGGCGATCTCTTTGCCGGTCGCCTTTAAAGCGTACTAGCTGCCCATGCACACAATCGGGCGTAGAAGAGAGAGAAAACGCCAATGAATCCTTTCAGTCTGAGAAGTTCGTTCCAGCGCGTGCCTGGTACGGCGCCGATCGTCGTGGCTGCACCACATCACGGCAGCCGGCCAAACGTAGATGCCGACCTGGCTACGGGGCCCATTGCCCTGGCGTTGGCGGCCGAGCTAGGCGCAAGTGCCGTCGTGGTCCACGACCTGCGACGCATGGTAGATGTCAACAAGGACCCGGCGCACCTGAGCCGCTCCGTGCGCGGCTATGCAGTGCACTACCAGAACGAGTTGTTTCGGGACGCCCCTCGGCTGGTCATCGAAATCCACGGCCACGTCAGCGGCCACTATGAAGTCGAGGCGACTACGGGCTTCGATCTGCGGTCGGATCAGCCGGGTGATGTCTGCCTGGCTGCTAAGCTGGCCGTGCTCAAGTACACGCTGCCCGGCACACTGGCCGCCCAGATCGGACGCCGCCCATCTGTCGGCGTCTACCCACTCAACCGGGATGTGACGAATACGGCCACGGCCACTTTTACCTTTCAGAAGATCCGCCAGGCGCGGAACCTGGCCGGAATTGAATGTTACGGCCTCCACATCGAGCTGGGTCAGGAGCTGCGCCAGGGCCGGCCGGCCTCTTCCCCGCCGCCGGCCGAGGCCGTGGCCAGCGGCCTGGCCGCCGCCATCCGCGCTGCATTTGACCCCCTGCCGCCCATCAGGCCCCTGCCGGGCCACACGCCTCCCGTGGAGGGCTCTACGGCGCTGCTCTCGCCATTAACGCTCCAGGTGAAACCGGCTCCGCCCGGCAGCCGCGACAACGTCGTGATGGTTCACCCCGCCGACCTAGAGGCCCTTGGCGCACTCGACGGCGATGCCATGCTACTGTGCCACGACGGCGAGGAGCAGGCGGTCACCGTCACGCCCTCTCGTAGGGTGCCGGCCGGGGTGGCCGGCGTGCCCTCGGCCGTCTGCCGCCGGCTTGGACTCGGCAAGCGAAGCCAGGTCACCGTCGGCCGCCCTGCGCCGCATGGCTTTGTGCCAGCTGCTCGGGCAGCCGAAGCCGCCCTGGTGGTACAGGCGCGCCCCAGCCATTCCCGCCAGGTATGGCTAGGGCCGGCCGAGATCGAAGAGATGGGCCTGCTTGCAGATGCCCTTATTTCTACACGAACGGCTGCCACCCGGGTGCCTGTCAACTCGACCGTGCTGCGCGCCGACCCGACCTTGCCGCCATGTTCGGCCGCGCTGAGCACCGCACTGATGGACCGGCTGGGCCTGACGCTGGGAGAAGTCGTGTTCATCCAGGAGGAGCCATGAGCGAATGGCTTCCGTCTGGCCGCTTGGCGCTCGCGGCGACTTGCCTGCTCAGCGTGTGCGCCAACCCCATTACATACGGGGTACCATCGCATGTTGCCGGCCGAACTGCAGTGTTGCTCCGTCCGTTCAGGGCGCCTGCGGCCAGTGGCAGCGTCATCCTGGTGGCAAGCCAGGGAAAAGCCGTGGTAAAGGAGGCGAACCATGCGCAAAAGTGAATGGAGCCAGACCCGGCTGCGGATATTCGCCCTGTGTGTGACTGCGCTCGGCGCGGCGCTGCTCATTGTGCGCATTAATCCCCTGCAGGTGAGTATCGCCTACCTGGTACTGCTGGCGAGCGTGATTGCCGTGGGGCTGGCCACTGACTTCTGGGGTGGACTGCTGGCATCCGCCGCGGGCGCATTTGCACTCGTCCTGTTCTACCAGTATGCGGACCTCTATCCGCGCGAGAATACGGTGCTCAACATTGCTGGCGAGCTGACGGCGTTCCTGCTGGTCGGCCCACTGGCCGGATACCTGTCTGCCGCCGTCAATTCACTCCACAAGGAAGTCGATCACTGGCTGGTCCGCGCGGAAGATCTGGCCGCGCACGACGAGGTGCTCGGTTCGCTCAAGCCCGAGTGGGCACTGGCGCGGCTGGAGGAAGAGATCGAGCGTGCTGCGCAATTTCGCCGGCCGCTGTCCGCGCTCGTGATCCAGGTGCAGCCAAATGGCGGTGCGCTGACTGAGAGCCGGCGCAGAAGGATGGCAGCGTTGCAGACACTCATTCGCATTGCCCAAGCCGCCACGCAGGTGCCTTCTGTAGTGACACACCTGGGCAGCAACCGCATTCTTGTCCTTCTCCCAGAGTACACAGCCAGTCAGGCCCGGAACCTGGCTCAGAGCCTGCGCACACGATGGGACGAGGAGAGATGCTTTCCCGATGAGGCCGCCATGACCCTGGGAGCTCCCGCCAGTCACTGTGGCTATCTGCGCATCGGCCTGTCCAGCCTCAACGGCGACAAGCCAAAGGTAGATGTTTTTCTGGCGCAGGCCCAGTGCAACGAGCAAGGAGACTGATTGCATGTTCGAGTTAGCGTTGATCTTGCTGATCTATGTGATCTTTATCCTGTACTGGCTGCGCCGGCAGGCTGCCCACGAGCGCCGCCTGCGCCACTACAAAGTGCGCGTGCACGTCAATGGCATTCGTGGCAAGAGCACGGTGACGCGGCTCATCGCTGGCGTGCTGCGCGAGGCCGGCTATCGAACCCTGGCCAAGACGACAGGCTCGGCGGCGGTGATGATCGATTTCGATGGCCACGATCTGCCCATCGCGCGGCGCGGTGCAGCCAACGTAAAGGAGCAACAGGACATCATCGCTGATTGGGAACCGTGGGGCGCCGAAGCGCTGGTGATGGAATGCATGGCCCTACAGCCCGAGTACCAGGAGTGGTCGGAAAGGATGACGATCCTGGCCCACATTGGCGTAATTACCAATGTGCGCGAGGATCACCAAGACGTGATGGGTGTGACCCTGCCTGAGATCGCTGTCAGCCTGGCGCACATGTGCCCCACCAATGGCTATCTCATCACCGCCGAGAGCGACCCTCAGTTGCAGGCCATCCTGAAGCAAGAGGCCGAGCGCCGCGGCTCGACCCTCGTCGTCGCGGACCCTGCGCGGGTGCGCAGTGGCGAGATTGTGCAATTCGACTACCTGGCGTTCCGAGAGAACGTCGCCATCGGCCTGGCCGTCGCCGACCTGTTGGGCATCGACCGCGAGACGGCCACGCGCGGCATGATCAAGGCCAAGGGCGACGTAGGCGTGGTACGCTTGCAGCACATGGCTTTGGGCGACAAGCCGGTACTGTGGGCCAACTTGTTTGCCGTCAACGATCGCGAGTCGATGATCATCAGCATGCAAATGCTGGAGCCGTACTGTGACGAGAACACCGTCAAGATCGGCATCCTGAACAACCGCTACGACCGCGAGCGGCGGGCCGAGCAGTTTGGCGACGTGGCGGTTCGGGACCTGGCGTTCGATTGGCTCATCACTTTCGGCGCTTACGAGGATTTGGTCACCCGCAAGCTGATCGGCAACGGCTATCCCCGGGAGCGGATCGTAAACCTGGGGCTTAGCGTCAACCCGACCATGGACCAGATTACCAGCGCCATCGCGGGGATGATCCCCGCGGGCAAGCAGGCGCTGCTGGTGGGATTTGTCAACATTCACACACCGCAGGCCGAGATGCTGATGGAATATCTCGAGCAGGCAACGGCGGGCCGCCGCAGCAGCCGCGAGGAAGCAAGAGAGGGAAGCTACTGGCAGCGGAGGCGCTTTGAAATGGCTCACGGATTGCAGGCAGACGTGCTGGGAAAATAGACAATGCACAACTATAACCTCCCGACAGAAGTAGTCCGCATGGTGCTGGCGCTCGGCGTGATCATCAGTATCTTGGTGTACGAGCGCTGGCGCCTGACCGGCGGGGCGGCAGTTGTGGCTGGCTACCTGGCGATGTTCGTCGACCGACCACTGTATATCGTCACTACCGTCGCCGTGGCCGTCGGCACCTACTATCTGGTGCAGCGCATCATCGCCCGTCGCGTTTTCCTGTACGGCCGGCGGCGGCTGGTAGTGATGATCGTGGTGGGGATGATCCTTCAGACTGTGACCAGTGTCGTCGCCTTTATTGGCAGGCAAGACGCACCGTGGCTGGTAGGGCTATACGGCGTGGGCTTTGTGCTGCCTGGCCTGATCGCCCAGGATATGGAACGCCAGGGAGTGCGCGCAACGCTGTTGACCGTGGGGGTGACGGTACTGTTGACATTCCTGCTGTTCCGCGACTTGCTGGCCATCAAGGGCGACCTGCCAATCTATTGGAACAGCATCGCCTTCGAAGACAACACGATCCCGTATTCCTACCCTACACGCTGGCTCATCCCGGCTGTATTCCTCAGCGTCTTGGCGAGCGCCCTGTTGTTCGAATGGACCGGCATCCGGTCCGGGGGGTTCTTGGCGGCGGCCTACGCAGCCCTGTTTGTCCTCCAACCGTTGCACCTGTTGTTTATCGTGGCAAGCGGTGGCCTGGTTTACCTGTTTGTGACCCGTTTCCTGATGCACCGCACCGCGATTTTTGGCCGGACCAAATTCGCCATGATGGTGCTTACCGGCCTGGCCTTTACCTGGGCACTGGAGGGCCTGGTCGTATGGTTGACCCACAACGCTTTTGTCCCGTTTGCCGGGTTTACTATCATTAGCCCCATGATCGTCGCCTTGATCGCGAATGACGGCGAGCGGCAAGGGCTGCGCAGGACGCTGGCCGGCCTGACAATCTGCACCCTGGTCGTCTTTGCGGCGATCAAGGGGTTTAGCCTGCTGGTGGCCTGATGAGAAAGCTTGCCTGGCAATGCTTGGCGATCGTGGGGCTGCTCCTAGCAGCCGGTCGGAGCGATCAGGTTATGCCGGTGCCAGTGACCCCACCCTCTGGCCCCGCGACAGTGCCCCTCGCCAGGCCTTCTATCAACCTCTCGACGCCGGCAGCAAACCCACAGCACGGGGCAGGGGGCGCGCCCCTGCCGACAGTGCCTGTGGTGCCGTCGGGCGCTCCGGTGGCCTGGACGCCGATGCCAGCCGGATCTACTGCCCGCATTCTGCACGGAGACCTTGCCAAGCAAGTCGCTCGCCTTGAAACAGGCATGCCTGGCGCCGGGAGCGGAGGCTTTGCCGTGCCGACCAACCCGGAAAAGGAGGCGTTTGGCGCGTTGGCAGCGGAATTGGTAGCCGGGCAGCTAGGCCAGACGGCCGAGGTGTATGGCTATCAAATCACACGCTATGCAGACCGCGGCGATACGGGAGCAGAGAGACTGGTGTTACGTGAGCGTGAGCCGGTGCAGCGGGCCTGGGGCCTGTATCTGTTCCGAATCGGCCAGGCCAGCAACGTGATCGTCGAAGCCCCTCATCCGCTATCAGATGAGGCGACTCCCATCATTGCGACATCTGCGTACCGCGCGCTTAAGGCCCGTGCATTGCTGATCGCCGGCGCCCGTCGTGACACCAACAGGGATGGGTCTGCGGATGTCGCGCACAACGCCCGGACCGTGTTCCAAGCAATGCACCAGGCCCTGGTCGCGTCCGGCGAGCTGGTAGTACTGCAATTCCACGGCTTTTCCGCCGCGAGGCACGATGGCTATCCCCAGGTGGTGCTTAGCAGCCCTGAGCCGGGCGCCGAGCGCTTGCTGGACCACATGGCCGGCGCTCTGCGCGACAAGGGGCTGTCGGTGGGCGTGTGCAACAGCGGCAACTGGTCGGAGTTGTGTGGCGGGACCAACGCCCAAGCCCTTGCTGTAGAGGACGACACTTTTATCCACATCGAACTGGACCAGTCGGTCCGAGAGGATGCCGGCGCCTTGATCGTTGCGCTAGAGCGCATTCTCGGGCAATGAACAGGGGGTCTGGTGTCTGTCCAGCTATGGCGGCAGAGTGAAACTTTGACAATTCCACGCTCGTCTGGTATCCTGGGGCCGCGCTGGCCGCATGGGGTGACGGGGAATCAGTTATCCGGCGCGGTGTTCCGTTCAGCTTGTTGCCGGATTCTGTCTCATGTCGTGCAGCCTAGTGCTGAACCTAAATGGAAGACGATACCAAACTGCTCGACCGGGCCAGGAAGCACGATGCGGTTGCCCTGGGCGAAATCTATGATCGCTACGCCGGGCGTATGTACAGCTATATCTATGCTCATATTGGCCACCGCGAGACGGCGGAGGATATGGCAGCCGAAGTGTTTCTGAGCATGCTCCAAGCCCTGGATAGAGGGAGTTTTGCCCGAACTTCTCTGTCGGCTTGGTTGTACCAGATTGCCCATAACCTGGTCGTGGATCACTTTCGGAAGCATCGCCCAACACTGCTGCCCCTGGATTCCGAGGTGGGCGCCAGCGATCCTCCCGTCGACATCGTTCAAGAGCGATGGAATCAGGACTGGGTGCGCCGGGGTCTGGCGCAGTTAAGTCTCGACCAGCGGCAGGTGATTGCCCTGCGCTTTGGACAAAGGATGAAAGCGAAAGAAGTGGCCGAAGTCCTGGGCAAGTCTGAGGATGCGGTGCGCAAGCTCCAGTACCGGGCACTGTCATCCCTGAGGCGTATCCTCGAGAGGATTAAATGAGCCGCGAGCTTGATCGCGTCCTGGACGAAGCCCTGTCCCTCATCGAGTCAGGTGTGTCCCTTGAGGGATGCCTGGCCCGCTATCCCGAGCATGCCGCAGAGCTGGCGCCCCTACTGCGCACCGCCATCGCTGGCGCCCGTGCCCTCGAGCAGGAGGAAGCCCCTTCGGCAGCGGCCATGGCCGCTGGCCGCCAGCGCCTGCTCCGCGCCGCCTCACGACCTGCGCCGGCGCCACGCCTGGTCCGCCGGATCTTCCCATCCGGCCTGCGCCCCGCCCTACGTCCCCTGGCCATCTGCCTGGCGGCCGTTGCGCTCGTGCTCCTGGTGGGTGGAGTGGTGGTCCCTGGCGTTGCCGGTAGCCTGCCAGGTGACGTGCTCTATCCGGTCAAGCGCGCCGCCGAGCGGGTGCGGCTGTCGGTGACTTGGGACGCGGCAGCTCGCCAGCAGCTGCAGCGAGCCTGGGACCAGGAACGGATCCACGAGATCCAGGCTGTCATCACAATGGGTCGCGTGGTCGCAGTAGAATTCAAGGGGATTGTGGAGGAGATCGGCGCCTCCGAGTGGGTGATCGGCACGTTGCACGTCAGGATAACACCTACCACTCGCATCGAGGGCCAACCCGTGGTGGGCGCCATCGCCAGGGTCAAGGCCGATGTGCAAGCCGATGGCCATATCGAGGCGAGGGAGATTGTCATGGTGGCCCCGCCTGTCGTGCCCGAATCGACGGCGACGCCCATCCTGACCCGGCTGCCAATTCCGACTGGATCGACGATACCGACCCCAACACCAACTGGTACCTCCCCCCCAACCTCGATGCCATCACAGACGGCGACTGGGACTCACACCCCGACCTCGACGCCGACGCCCACCAGGACTGGGACTCACACCCCTACTGTAACGCCAACGCCAATCCCAACTCGGACGCCCACCAGCAAGCCGACCCTGCCCCCGCCTACAAGGATATCACCATCTCCGACCACCAGCCCGCAACCCACAGAGCCTGGGGACGACGACGACGAGACGCCACAGCCCACCGACATGCCACAGCCCACAGACACGCCGACTGGTACCGATGAGCCAGAGCCCACAGACCCACCGGATGATGCCGTCCAGCCACAGCTCACATACCTACCGGAAAGCACGCCGGAAGCCACTGCCGAGCCGTGTGGGCTTTTTGCACCGGGTGGCAGAGGATTGGCCGCCACAACCTCGCTCAATCTCCGGCAGTTAGACGCCATCTTGACCCGATTGTGCTCGCGCAGTTGGACAGGCACATACGCCAGAGTGCCTTTAGCCTGCTGGCAGAGCGATGCTTCACCAAAACCCTGGTCGACTCATCGACCAATGGTGCCCAGGTAAGGGCACCGCGCTGCAGTTGTTTGGAAATAGCCGGGATTTCACAGACATCCCACAACACGCCCCGCCCTGCCGCCAGTTGCTTGACGGATCGTTCTCAGCGTAACAGGCGCTCCAACTCCTCCACCAACGGCAGCTGACCGGCTAGGATCCGCCGCCTCGCTTCCGCCAGCGGGAACCAGGCGCCCCGGTCTACCTCGGGAAACTCCCGAAGCTGGCCCGAACGTGGCGGCCATTCCAGGGTAAAGAGGTTGCTCCGGAGTACGGCTGGATCGCAGTCACCCTCGGATGCCCACGCACGGACCACCTTGCCGCCCTTCTGCTGCACCGGCATCAGCTCTAGGAATGGGCCGTTTGGCCGAAACCCAGTTTCCTCTTCGAACTCCCGGACTGCTGCCGCCAGGGCCTCTTCCCCAGGCTCGTACTCGCCCTTCGGGATCGACCACACGCCGGCATCGCGCCGGGCGTAGAATGGCCCGCCGGGATGGACCAGCAGAACCTCCGCACCCGCTGGCGGCCGGCGGTAGATCAGTATGCCAGCGCTTGTTTTGGGCATGCTCGCCTCGTTGGGCATCCACGACGGGTATCAGGCTCTGGGGGCGCTTCGGTAGCCTGTCGCCAGCCAGCTCACGGCATCGCCGAAGGCCAGCTTGTCGATGATGGCCGTCTTTCTGCCGATGAGACTTCCGACAGAGGTCATCAGCCCCAGCAGCACGCGCACTCCAAAGGTGATGGGCTGGATGGGTGGGAGCCCAAGGTTGATCTCTTGGCGCATGGCCTGCAGTAGATAACTGGTGTCGCTCAGCCGCGCGGCATGCCTGTTGAAGAACCGCCACCAGGTGCGCCAGGTCTCCAGGGACTCATCAAGGATGGTCTGGGCTTCACTCCCGCCAATGCACCCAAAGTGAGCCAGGCACAGCGCTTCATAGGGAAGCTGCCTGAGCTTGTTCACCGAGGATTGGAAGGCGTCCGGGTCCCAGGTGGGTGGCATAAAGGGCGGAAGAAAGATGTCATCCCTCACCTTGATCCCAAGGGCGTCTCCGACAAAGACGGTGCGGTTCCTGTCGTCGAGAATGGCGATGTGGCCCTGACAGTGTCCTGGAACGTCGTAGATGCGCAGCGTGATGCCACCCAGGTCAACCGTATCACCCTCCTTGACCGGAGTCACGTCCTGAATACTCTCGTATGGTCCACGGTCAAACACGTCGTTGAAAGCAGCGTCGGCCAGGAGAGGAATAGCCTGCTGGGAAGCCAGAACATCGATCTTTTTGCCCAGCCTGGACGCTTCCTGCCGGAGCCAGGGGATGGCCTGGCTGTGGTCCCAGTGGGGATGGGTGGCGATGATCAGGTCAGGTGGAAAGGCACCCATGGCGGTGAGCATCTGAACAAGGCGACGGGCTTGCTGGCGGGTGCCGCCATCGATGAGGCATGTTCTGTCACCCCGGATCAGATAGACCGCCGTCATGCCGTAGATACCCGCCATGCCAATGTCGATCAACGCAGTGTTCTCATTGATCTTGCCTGGTTCTCGGATTGCAGACATTACGACCTCCTTTCATGTCGCTTCTCATCCACCAATACCAGGTCGGCGTGGCCTGTTGGCTTTGACAACTCTGCCTTACTGCACCTCCGTTACGATCCCCAGGATCGCCTCGGCCAGCGCCTCAGGTGCCTCCTCCTGGATAAAGTGGCCGGCCTGCGTCTCTACCACCGCTGCGTCGGGGAACAGCCGCCGCATCGATTTCAGCCCACGCCCCAGGATCGGGTCGGCCAGGCCCCACACCAGCCGCACCGGGCCGGAGAATGAGCCGGCCCACGCCTCCACTTGGCGCATCGGCTCCACCGAGGGGTGCTCCAGGCTGGTGGGCACCATCCGCGCCAACGCCAGCGGCGCTGTCCGGTCGCGCATGCTGCGCAGCGGATAGCGGTAGGCCTTCTTCTCCGTCCGGCCGATGCTGCTGCGGTCACCCTGCACCATGTGCAGGATGGGGATCGGAAAGTTGAGCACGCGGAAGAGCAGATCGCTGATCAGCGGCATGTTCGCCAGGCGGTGAAACCAGGACAGGGCACCGGCTCGCCGTGGCGCAGCCAGGCCGGTGTTGGCAAACACAGCGCCATGCACCAGCTCCGGGTTCCGGGCGGCTACCAGCCCTAGCACCGGCCCACCCCAATCCTGCCCGACGATCGTCACCCGCTCGGGCTCTAGCGCGCGCAGTAGCCCTTCGATCTGTTCTGCGTGAAAGGCCAACCTGTGTACCTTGGCGTCGCGCGGCTTGTCGCTCAACCCCAGCCCGACCAGGTCAGGCGCGATGATGCGCACTCCGCTATCGGCCAGCTTGCCGATTACCTTGCGCCACAGGTAAGACCAGGTGGGGTTGCCATGTTGCACGACTACGGGCAGGCCGGCCCCTTCGTCCACAAAGTGGATGGCGTACAGTCCACTGCGGTAGATCCTGCGTTGGAACGGCATCTGTGCCTGGAGCCAAGCCGGCAACTCGGGAGCCTGTTCAAAACTCATGGTCTAAC
>Ga0316622_100002658_pt1 | contig 12453 bp, 7 predicted proteins | sample OWC_Aug_OW2_C1_D_FD_207646 | JGI IMG/M metagenome (GOLD analysis project Ga0316622, IMG submission 207646) | Wetland soil microbial communities from Old Woman Creek delta, Ohio, United States - OWC_Aug_OW2_C1_D5_C | ecosystem: Environmental > Terrestrial > Soil > Wetlands | place: USA: Ohio... | reverse complement strand
CCGTCGCCCACATACCCAGCACGAAGACTCGCAGGTTGCGGGCAAAGCACTGCCTCATTACTGAGAGGGTCGCCGGCTGAAGCTCCGGCGCCCCGGACGGATCGTAGTCTATCGACATCAGCACAACCGATCCCGGAGGCAGGGTCTCGATGATGTCGTAGACCTGCTTGACCGGCGCGCTGATGTCCACCGGGAAGCCTATGGGCAGGAGCAGCGGAATGATGACCGCAAGGGCGACCGCGAGGAAGATGATCCTGCGGTCCAGATTGCTGATCTTGGCCACAATGCTCACGGTCGTCTCCTACTGCATGTACGATCTTTCGATGCCCAGGATCATTCTCAGGGCCATCGATATGAGGCCCAGGTCTATGCCGATCATAATGCCACGCTTGGCTGCGGCGTTGGGATAAGTCATCAACCACTCGGTCACCTTGGGGAACCCGTCCCAGATGCTCGAGCCAATCGGTACCCTGCCGAGCATCACGATCACGGCCGCCAGGAGCAGGAGCAGGGCCTCCTTGTTCCTGGCCCTGAAGGCCCTGAAGGACGCCGAAGTCATAAAGAAGGCCAGGAGCGAGTACATAGTGGATTCCAGCGGGAACTGGAGATTGAAATACACGTACATAAACGGGCTGCCTTCCCGCAGGGCATCGGGGCTCCACTTGTAGAAGCCCAGGAACAGCTGGGTCGCCAGGGCGGCCAGCAGGATGATGGAATACTGCCAGTCGCGCGATCTCTCCTTGGCGCGGTCCGCGTTGACCTTGGCCAGGTTGATCGTCCCCAGGAAGGTGAAGAAGGTGATGATGCCCAGGTACCAGTTGCGGAACATCTGGTTGACGTCGGCCACGGGCTTCGCGGGGATGAAGTTGGTGACGAGGGTGAACACGCCCATCACGAAGATTATGGCGAGCGGCAGTTGCCTCTTCATTTCCTCGCGATCCCCCCGGCTGCTTAATGAAGCAGGAACAGGTTGTTGAACGTCTCAATTCCGGCGAGGCTCAAGACCACGCCGGCCACTATCAAGGCCACGAACAGGGCCTTGGCGACGTCCTGGCCCTTTATGGTGCCCAGCTGGACCGGGTCCTGTGAAAGCGAGGCCCCGGCGGCGTAGAGCTCCTCGCCTATCAGGGTGTAATCGCACGCCGCAACGAAGAACGGCAGCTGGTCTATCATCGCGGTGCCCGCTATCTGAATGGCGCCCGTGGAGAACCCCGTTTCGGCGAAGATCAAGGACTCGGCGTAGAAGGCTCCGAGATAGAAATTGGCCGCGGGCCTCTCCCGCATCATTATGCCGTCGACCCCGGCCACGAAGCCGAACTGGTCGTCGGTCAGGTAACGGATGTCATCCTCCTTGTAATCGTCGGGCTTGCCGACCCTCATATAGCTCTCCTTGACGGTCTCGCGCGCCATCGACATCTGCATCGCTCGACAGCACGGCATCAAGAGGCGCGTTCCGTAGGTGGCAATCTTCTCGGCAACCCTGGAGAGGATGTTCATACTGGCCACGGTCTGGGGATCATCTATGTCCAGGCCGCCGGCGATGTAGAGCACCGACTTGCCCATCTCGGTGGCCCGCCCTATGGCCTCATCGACGGCATCCAGGGCGGGGATGCGGCGAACGAAGACCTTCCCCTTCCGTCGCCGGGCTACCGAAATGTAGATCAAGATCGACGCACAGATGAAGATCACCAGCGCCAGGACCGCGTGCCGGCCGTTATACCACTGCATTATGCTCACCCCGGGGCCTATCACCTCGGAGGTGGCCGACGCCGTAAGGCTCAAGGCATCCACCCGGTACCAGTACTGCCTTCCGGGCAGGGTGGACCCGTCGCTGAAGGCGGCAGTGGTTGCGGGAACGGAACCCACTTCGGCGAACTCGCCGGCCGGGGAATCGGCGCGCATAATCTTGTACTCGATCACCGTGCCCGGGTTGGTGGCCTCGGTGGGAGAGATCTGCCAGGTGATGTCCAAGCTGGTGCCGCCGTCGTGGGGCGTGTCGGCTATCGACGAAATGACGGCAGGTGCTATGGCGACGGCCGGCTGGTCGGCGGTTTGGTCGGAGACCCCGGAAACGGATTCGGCACGGGCTCCGGCAACGGCGAGGCCAAGCACGAGCACGGCAGCCAGGATCGCCGCCGACCGCTTCCCGCCGAATCCCGATGAACCCTCAAACCGCATCAGGCACCGCATCAAGTTGCTAAGACCGAGACCGCCTATCTTCTGCGCCTGCGGGTCGCAGGGCGCTTGCGTGACGCTGCTACTCTACCACTTTTCCGCGCGGGCTTGGCAAGCTTTTTTGCCTTCGGCCGCACTTTTCCCTTGGCCTTCACCCGCCGGCCGGCCGGCTTCCGGGCCTTGGCCGGGCGCAGGCCCTTCGAGGTCGCTGCCCTGGCTGCCTTCTTCGCGGGCTTCGGCCGGGCTGCTGCCATCTTGTGCCTCGCGATGTCCGAGAGGTGCTTGGCCTTGGCCGCGATGTGCTCCGCGCTGACCTCGAACTCCTTGACCAGCTCCCAGGGAGCGCCGCTCTCACCGAACCTGTCGAGGACGCCGATCATCCCCAGGATCACCGGTTTGCCGAAGAGCTCGGGTGCCTGGGCGATGGTGGCCGCCACCAGGTTGCCGAAGCCGCCGACCTGGTGCTCCTCGGCGCTCACGATCACCTTGGTGTCGAGGGCCGCCTTGATTATGGTTTTGGTGTCAAGCGGCTTGACGGTATGCATATTGATGATGCGGGTCTCGAGGCCGAACTCCTCCCTGAGGATGTACGCCGCGCGCATAGCCTCCGGCACGCTGGGCCCGCAGGCGATGATCGTGAGATCCTCGTTCTCCCCCTTGTACTGGGAGGCCAGCACGGTCTCGAAGGCATCTATGAAGTTGGGCTTCTCGCCCCGGTACCTGATGATGTTGGCCTCGCCGAACTTCCACGGGGTCTTGAAGGTGGTGATCATCGGAGTGGCCTCACGGGCGAATCTCAGGTACTTGGGCCCTTCGACCGCAAAGAGGCAGTACTCCGAGGCCCGCTTGGTCTCCACGTAGTCGCACGGCACCACCACGGTCATATTGGGAAGGCCGCACATCTGGAAGAGCTCCTCGAGCGCCTGGTGGGTGGCCCCATCCGGCCCGACCGAAACGCCGCCGTGGGCGCCGGCGATGAACACGCTGAACTCGCCGTAGCAGACCGTGGTCCGAAGCTGATCCAGGTTCCGGCCCGAGGCGAACACGCCGTAGGTCCCGAAGACCGGGAGTTTCCCCTCCTTGGCCAGGCCGGCCGCCACGCCGGTCGCGCTCTGCTCCGCGATCCCCATACTGAGGAAGCGGTGTTCGCGCCCGGGGCAGCCCTTGTAGAAGTCGCTGATGGTTATCGAGTCGGATATGTCGGCCCCCAGGCAGACCACGCGTTCGTCCATACCGGTATCGCACAGGGCCTTGCCGAAGCCCTTGCGGGTTGGGCTCATCTCGGCCTTCATAGTGTTGCCCTGGTTCCAGAAGTAGTCGCGGCTGAACTTGGGCATCTTGCCGTCAAGCCTGCGGGTGGATGCCCGCTGGAAGTCCTGGGCGATCTGGAACATCCGCTTGACCGGCAGCTTGTCGGTGAGCCCCAGCTCAGCCAGACCCTTCTCCATCTCCTGGACCGACGGCGACTTGCCGTGCCAGCCGGCTACGTTCTCCATAAAGCTGACGCCCTTGCCCTTCACGGAGTGGCACACGATCAGAGTGGGCTTACCCTTGAAGGCCGCCGCCTCGTCGAAGGCGCGCAGGATCTCGCTCATATTGTGGCCGTCGATCTCGATCACGTTCCAGTTGAAGGCCCTGTACTTCTCGACCACGGGATCGATGTTCATCACTTCCTCGACCCAGCCGTCGATCTGAAGCCGGTTCTTGTCCAAGAGGGCGGTCAGGTTGTCCAGCTTGTAGTGGCCGGCTTCCATCACGGCTTCCCAGATCTGACCTTCCTGCTGCTCGCCGTCACCCATCAGGCAGAACACGCGGTAATCCTGCTTGTCCAGCTTGGCCGCCAGCGCTATGCCGTTCGACACCGACAGCCCCTGGCCGAGCGAACCGGACGAGATCTCGACCCCCGGCAGCTTCAACCAGTGCGGATGGCCCTGATACGGGGCGTAGAGCTTGCGCAACCTTGCGACGTCCTCGATCGGGAAGTAGCCCGCCATCCCGAGGCCGACGTAGAGGGCCGGGGCCTTGTGGCCGGTCGACCAGATGATCCGGTCCCTGCCGGGCCAGCGCGGGCTCTTGGGATCGTGCCTTGCGACCTTGAGATAGAGGGCCGCCGTTACGTCCATCACGGAGAGCGTCCCGCCGGCGTGACCCGAGCCGGCGCAGGCGAGCGAAATCAGGTTGTAGCCGCGCATCTCATTGGCGGCCCGCTCCAATTCCTCAACGGTGTAGTCCTTCATCACCTTCCCGGTCTTGGAATCAATGATAGGCATACCTTACCTCCCTGCTCTCGTTGTCCTCCGGGCACGAACCAAGGATCATTACGCAAATGAAGCCGGGGTCACAATCCCCGGCAGCGTAACGAAAATAGCAGAACTCATCGTGCGGAGTCAAGCAGATTAGGGTGGGCCCGGAGCTGCGAGAACGCGGCCGGCGAGCCGCTCGCCGGCTTCCGCCTCAAGACGCGAAATCGGGTGGGCCCCGCGCCGAGCAGCCAGCGTAAAGTAATTACAGGCAAGGGCTTACACCCCTGCCGTCATCACCTCAAGAGCACCACCTTGGTGTTCGCAGTCCCTGCGGTGCCGGATGCGCTAATGAAGTATATGCCTGCCGGCGCGGGTCGGCCGAAGTCATCCCCGCCGTCCCAAGTGACTGCCGCTCGGGCGCCGCCCGCGGCGGCAGCTTCCAGCTTGCGTACCAGCCTGCCCGCCCCGTCTACGATGCTTATGGTGATCTTGCCGTCCGAGGGCAGCTGACAGCGTATGGTGACGCCTTCCGTGGCAGGATTGGGGCCCGCGCTCACGAGGGGCGTACTCAGGCGAGCAGATTCCGCGCGCCGCCCTCCGTCCATCTCGGCAGGCGTCTTGCCGTCGGGCCTCGGACCTCCGGGCGCCTCGTCAGCCACGGCTACGGGCGTCGCCGGCGGGAACCAGCCGGAGAAGCCTGCGTCGAAAGCCGCCTGGGCGGCCTGGTCGTACGATTTCATCAGCGTCACTGAAGCGAGCCGGTCGCGGCCGGCTGCCGCCACCACTGCCAGCGCGACTTGCTGGGTATCGCCCGGCGCCATCGTGAAGGGTCCGGACCCCAGAATGAACCGCCGATCACCCGGGGTGCCGTCAAGCCATCCCGTTCCGGCGACCGGGTCCCCTGATACCTCGAAGGTCGTAGGGTCACCCGTGGTCGGGTCGACCAGCGGGTCGCCGTCGCCGGCCAGGCCCTTCATATACCGGTAGCACATCGGAGCGCCAAGGGGATCCATCCCATTGCCGTAGCCGCGGAAGCCCGTCATCCCAAGCGTCTCGCCGCCGTCGCCGCGCGGCCCCTTCAGGAGATCGAAGCCGATGCAGGGTGGGCAGGAGCCATAGCCCGTGTCGCTGTTGTCCCCGTTGTAGGCAAAGCCCACGCCCAAGGCAGGATCGCAGCCTACCAGGTCGTCGGTCCAGCCACCGATGTCAGGATCCGCCCAGAAGGCGACGTAGGTGCTGTCGAGAGTGAAGGCCAGCTTGTTGATGATCTTGAATTCCAGGAAGATCACGTTGCCGAAGGCTATCCGCCGGTCGAAGGCGTAGGCCAGCTGCTGAATCTCGATGCCCAGCGGCGGCGTGCTGCCCTCGGGGGCGGTATGGTAGGCCTCGGCCGCATCGTGATAGACGCACCACAGCGTCTGGTTGCCCAACAGGAGCGGCCGGCCGCCTGCAGTGGCCGGAGCACCGTGCTGGAACGGCCACCCGACGTAGTCATCCGAGGTGGTGTCGGCGCGCGTGATCTTGTATACGTGGTACACGGGATCGGTGAAGGGATCGTACGAGCCGTCCGGGTATATGACGCCCGGCCGGAACTCGAACTCGTAGCATCCTACGGTCACGCGGATCTGCTCCGCGACCTTGGCTCCAACCCAGATGCCTGAAGCGAAGAGACAATGGTCGCCGCTTCCCCTGGGATACTCAAGTACCATACCGCCCGGGCTCATCGTGAAGGTTCCGAAGTTGGTGATGGGGGTGGCCAGCCGGTTGGCGTCGATCCAGGTATCCAGATCGAAACCGGCCGGGCTCGCCGGGGGCGCAGCAGGGCCGGCGGCCAGAGCCTGGGAGCCGAGTGCCGAGCAGAGTGCCAGGATCAGGATGATCTCAAGCCTGAAGATGAAGGTGGTGATGCTCCTCATCGTGCCATACCTCCTCGCGAGTCCAACCAGCCTGTGCCGGTCTCCCGTAGGGTAATCAGGAGACGCCCGCATATCGTTTGGGATAAGCCAAGCATACCACCAGGACGGCGCCGATTCAAGCGCTTTGCCGCCCCGAAGACGTCGAAAACCACCTGGTCGGATACCCCTGTGGGGCAGGTCGGTATTGTGACGGCAGGCCTGCCCGGGTGAGGCGGTAAAATAAGGATTGACCTGGAGACCGGAAAGTACCACGATAGGGCTAAGTGAATCGGTGATCCGGAAGGGAGAAGGGGCGGAAAACTATGGGACGAATAGGCACAACCGAAATCCTGCTGATAGTGCTTGCGATAGTGCTCCTCTTCGGGGCCAGGCGCATACCGGAATTGATGCGCTCACTGGGCGGCGGCGTGCGCGAGTTCAAGAAGGGTATGAAGGACGGCGTGGACGAGAAGCCCGGCGTTGAAGACAAGCCCGCTTCCGAATCCAAACAGGACAAGTAACTGATTAGCTTCCCTTGGCTGCTGCCAGCAGATTCTCCCCAAAGCGCCGGGCATACTCGGCCGTAGGGAAGGCCGATTCCAGCACCCGGGCAGCCAACTCCGCTGACTCCTTGGGCGGCAGGCAGTACCTCATCTCCAGGAACTTCTGCCTGTATGCTTGAGCCTTGGCCCCCACGTCGGCGCCCTTCACGATGACATCGGCCACGAGCCCTGCCAGGTAGTCGAAGTCCCCCTCGACCATCCCGAACCTGGTCATCTCCTGGGCGCCCATCCTCAGGCCGCTGGATTCTATGAAGCTGGGGTCGTCGGGCAGGGCCTGGTAGTTGCATACTATGTTGTTGGTCTCAAGCCGTCGCGCCACTTCCTCGCCTGTCCCATACTTGCGGACCCTGAGGATCACCTGGTGGGTCTCGGTGTACCCCTCGGCGGGATCGCCCTCCACGTCGACACCGTGGCCCTTGAGGGCGCCGGCGAAGGCCTTGGCGTTCTTCCTCACCTGGGTCTGGTAGGCGTCCTTGAAGGCGTTCATCTCGTGGGTCGCCACCAGCAGACCCAAGAGCGTCCCCAGATGGTGGTTGCTGGTCGAGCCGGGGAAGGCGCGGCTCCTGAGCTCGGTCCAGAGTTTGCGGAGGGCGTGGCCCTTCTCGAAATTGCTGACAACCACTCCGCGCTGCGGGCCGAAGAAGGTCTTGTGGGTGCTGCCCGTCACCACGTCAGCGCCTTCCTCAAGCGGCTTCTGGAACGCGCCGTAGAGTCCGAGCGTGTGAGCCATATCGTACATTATCACCGGCCTTGGGCTGAGAGCCTCGATCGCGCTCCTGGCCTCGGCCACAGGCTCCCGGGAAATGAACATACTCTTGCCGAAGACTATGAGATCCGGCTTCCTGGACTTGATCAGGTCCGCCATCGCCGGCGCGTCGATCTTGTACGGGTTGTCGCGCATCACCGGGAAGTTGACTACGGCTTCCTTGCCGGTTGCCGGGTCCATCTCCACGAAGTTGAACAGGGCTCCCATAGGCTGGGAGCTCAGGTGTCCGCCCTTGGTGAGGTCGTTGTTCATCACCAGCCGCATACGGTTCATCCGGCCGGGGTTCTCGGCGTTGAGGTGCTTGGTCATCGCCTTGAAGACCACTTCGTTGGCCATCTGCCCGCTGATGGTTCTGAGCTCCGCTTCCTTCGAGCCGAAATACTCGCGCATCGCGTCGCGCAGTTCCTCCTCGACGTCCCTTATGAAATCTGTCCCCTGGTAGAAGTAGATCTCCTTGCCCTTGAGGGTCCGATGCTCGGCGTAGCGGCCCGCCGGGTCCGAGATCTCGCACATCTTGACTATGAGGCTCGGCGTGGTCTCCGAGGGAATCAGGTTGAAACATTGCCGCTGGCGCCAGAGGTTGTTCTGGACGGTCCGGGCAAGCACGCTCTCGAGTTTGGTCTTAAGATCTGACATAGGGCCTCCGTCAACGGTCATCGGTGGCCGCCATCGGCGGCACCGTCGGTTCTTGCTGCCTGCTGCGCCCCGTGCCCAACGAGCAGGGCCCACAGGGTCGCAACGCCGCACTAGCTTCTAAGAGTATTCCAGAACGAGCCCGAAGTCAAATGGGGAAGGCTCCGGTCATCCAAAAGCCTTGAGTGTAGGTTCGTGCCCGGTTATATTGGTGCTTGCAGCAAGGCACGTCACCATACCCACGCTACTCAAGGAGGCGGCTATGAGTTCCGGCCGAAGTGATTCGCGGCGTTCCGGCGGGCGAAGGCTTACCTCGCGCGCGATGTGGCTCCACCTGGCGCTCCTGGCGGCCCTGGCTGTTACGGCGGCCCTGGTGGTGGGAAGTGCTCACGCGGCTGAGGCGGCAGGTGCGGCCGGCGGTACGCTCACCGTCCACTACGGTCGCTACGGCGGCGACTACGAAAGCTGGACGCTCTGGACGTGGAATGCGAAGACCGGTCAGGATTCGAAGGAACTCAAGCCGGCCGACAAGGATGACTTCGGGCTGATCTTTCGGGTCGCCAAGGCTGACTACGGTGACGGCACGGAGATAGGGCTCCTGCCCAAGTACCTGGAATGGGTGAGCAAGGATCCACCCGACCGAATCTGGAAGCAGGAAATGGGAGACGAGGTCTGGATTGTCACTGGCAATCCGGCTCTCCTCAAGGAGAAACCGAGCGAGGATCTTATGGGAAAGCAAGCCGGACCGGCAATTACCGTCCACTATCACAGGCCCCAGGACGATTACCAGGGATGGACGCTCTGGACCTGGAATGACGTGAACGACCAGGACTCGCGGGAGATCCACTCGTCCGCCCGGGACGATTTCGGCCTCGTCTTCAAGATCGATCGCAAGGCCTATGGCGACGGCACCCAGATCGGGCTCCTGCCCAAGTTCGGCAACTGGTCGGACAAGGACGCCCCGGACCGGATCTGGTATCCCCATATGGGCTCGGAGGTATGGATTCTCGCCGGCCGCGAAGATCTCTTCACCAAGATGCCTGACACCACGCCCTGGATCGCCGGCGCCTTCGTCGACGGCCCCCGGGTGATCACGGTTTCCTTCTCCACGCCCCTCAAGCCCGAGGACCTGAAGCCCGGCGCCTTCGCCGTCACCGACGACAAGGGCCAGGAGGTGAAGGTGAAGGCGGTGAAGGACCTGCCGCCGCGGAAGGGTTCGACGGCGCCGGTCGCCCTCACCGTGGATCGCGACCTGGACCCGCGGGCCCAGAATCTCTGGGGCTACACGCTCGCAGTCAAGGGCTTCAAGCCCGCGACGCTCACGGTGCGCGGCCTGCTTGATGACGCCGGCTACTACTCGGACAAGCCCCTGGGCTGGACCTACACGCCCGCCGCCACGACCTTCCGCGTCTTTGCCCCGACGGCATCCGGCGTCAAGGTGGTGACCTACGATACTCCGGTGGGAGGCTCAGGCAGCGCGACCGATATGCAATACACCGCTGGGGGCGTGTGGGAGGCAACCATCTCCGGCGATCTCAAGGGCAAGTACTACACCCTCAAGGCCGCCGGGCCCGATCCCGGACTTGGCGCAGGGCGTGAGGTCATCGATCCATACTCCCGGTGCAACACCGCCCACGACGGCAGGGGACTGATCCTCGTCGACGAGACCCCGGTCGCCCCCGCGCCCGAGTTCGATGTGAGCGAGGCCATCATCTATGAAATCCACGTCCGTGACTTGACGATAGACCCGCAGTCAGGTGTCAAGAACAAGGGCAAGTACCTGGGTTTCACCGAGGCCGGCACCACTATGCCGGGCGATCCCTCCATAAAGACAGGCCTCGATCACCTCGAGGAATTGGGCGTCAACGTGGTCCACATTATGCCCATTCAGGACTTCGAGAACGACGAATCCAAGGACGTCTATAACTGGGGCTATATGCCGGTTCACTTCAATTCGCCCGACGGTTGGTTCGCGACCCAGAAGATCAACGCAAGCCGGGTGGAGGAGTTCAAGCGGCTGGTGGACGCCCTGCACAAGAAGGGCATCAAGGTGGTTATGGACGTCGTCTACAACCACACCGCCGAGTACCGGCCCAACAAGGTGTTCAGCTTCGAAGGCCTGGTGCCGGGCTACTACTACCGGCTTAAGGACGACGGGACCTACTGGAACGGCTCGGGCACCGGCAACGAAACCCGGTCCGAGGCTCCTATGATGCGCAAGTTCATCCTGGACTCGGTCAAGTACTGGGTTGAGGCTTACGGCATAGACGGCTACAGGTTCGACCTGCTGGGTCTGATGGATCTCGAGACCGCGACCGGACTGGTGGAGGAGCTCAGGCAGATCAAGCCTGACATCATAGTCTACGGCGAGCCCTGGGCCGGGGGCGACACTCCGATCACGACGCTCTCCAAGGGCTCGCAGCGGGGCAAGGGCTTCGCGGTCTTCGGGGACAGCTTCCGCGACGCCATAAAGGGCGGGGTCTTCGACCTCAACAAGGGCTATGTTCAGGCCGGCATCAACGTGGACAGGATCAAGCGCGGGATCGAAGGCAGCGTCAATGATTTCGCCTCAAGCCCCACGGAGGCCATCAACTACGCGGCGAGCCACGACAATCACACGCTCTGGGACAGACTCCTGGCGACCACCCGCAACGACCGCAACGTGACCGACGCCGATCGGAAGCGGATGGACAAGCTGGCGGCGGCGCTGGTGCTGACGTCCCAGGGGATTCCCTTCCTTGAGGGAGGCCAGGACCTCCTTCGCACCAAGCAGGGCAACAGCAACAGCTACAACGCGCCGGATTCCGTCAATGCCATCAAGTGGGCCTGGAAGAAGGCCAACCAGGATGTCTTCACCTATTACAGGGGTCTGATTGCGCTGCGCAAGGCGCATCCCATCTTCCGGATGAAGACCCGGGATGAAGTGCTTGCCAACCTCAAGTTCTTCGATGACCATCTCGGGATCGCCGTGCCGCCCAAGTGCGTGGGCTACAGACTCACCGCCGGCGGCTCGGGAGACTCCTGGAGCGACGTCCTGGTGCTCTTCAATCCCAATCCGAACGAGGTCACCTTCTCGATTCCCGATGGCAACTGGACCATAGTGGTCGACGACGACGAGGCCGGCATTGTCCCGGCCACGACGGGGCCGAGCGGTGTGTCCGGCAAGCAGGTTCCGGTGGCGCCGGTCAGCGCTATGATCCTCCACAAGTAAGGAGAAGAGGGGACAGGAGGCCCTATGAGGAACTCCCTCACGATCGTAGGTGCTCTGCTTCTCGCGGCGCTGTGCGGCGCCGTTCCTGCTGCTTCCCAGGAAACCCAGGTGGCGTTCGATCAGGAGGGCAAGGTCTCCGTGGTCGACGCCGCGCTGGAAGCCCGGCTGGGTCTCTTCCCGGAGTATGAAGGCTTCGAGGAGGCGCGGCTCTTCCAGAGCGGAGACTCCACCTTCACGCTCGAGATCCTCTACAGGGCGGGTGACAGGACGCAGAAGGCGAGCAAGTCTCTCACGGGAGACCAGGTGCGGGAGTTGCGCGAGCGGGTCACCGCGGCGATCCGTGCCAAGGCCCCGGCGGTCGGCCGCGACCAGAGCGGCAGAAGCGCCTTCCTGATAGGCACGGCCCTGCTGTCGCTCGGGTACTACGGCTGGGGTGTGCCCTACGCGTTGAATGTCGATGACGGCAGAGCTTACGGCGGCCTGTATATGCTGACAAGCGGCGTCGGCTTCTTCGGCCCCTTCCTGTTGACCAGGCACCGGTCGGTGACCGATGCCGAGGCCACGCTCAGTCTCTACGGCGCAACTCGCGGCGTCCTCCACGGCTGGTGTTACGGTGCCCTCCTCGTTGGAGAGGACCGGGAAACCAGGGACTCGATCGTCGCTGGTATGCTGGCGAGTCTGGCCGAGTACGCCGCGGGCTTCTGGGCAGCCGACAGGTTGAGAATGGGTGCCGGCACCGCTGAGGCGGTGAGCGCCCTCGGCGACTTCGGTCTCGGCCTGGGGTGGGGGGCCCATTACGTCATCGACAGGCACAACGAGAAGCTGCAGGCAAGCGCTATGCTGGCAGGCTCAGGTGCGGGCCTCGTGGCCGGCGGGCTGCTTGCCCTCGATCAGCATTACACGCGGGGCGATGCCTACGTCCTAAGAGCGGCGGGCACGCTGGGGGCATACGTGGGAATGGCCGCCA
>Ga0316622_100002656_pt1 | contig 12458 bp, 15 predicted proteins | sample OWC_Aug_OW2_C1_D_FD_207646 | JGI IMG/M metagenome (GOLD analysis project Ga0316622, IMG submission 207646) | Wetland soil microbial communities from Old Woman Creek delta, Ohio, United States - OWC_Aug_OW2_C1_D5_C | ecosystem: Environmental > Terrestrial > Soil > Wetlands | place: USA: Ohio... | reverse complement strand
CGCCGCGAACTTCGCGACCCAATGCATCACGAAGAAGCCGGCCACCAGTACCAGCGCCGCGGCGAGCACGCGCGGACCGTATTGCACGGCCAGTTGCGTCAGGACGTCGGGGGTTTCGAGCAGCGAATCGATCGGACTGGCCATGAGCAATCCTACCGCGCCGGTTTTGGTTCGATGGTTGCGACCGGCGCCCCCGACTTCTTCCAGGCGCCGAACCCGCCGTGGAGGTGGGCCACCGGCGTCAGCCCCATGTCCTGGGCGGTCTTCGCGGCAAGCGCGGAACGCCAGCCGCCGGCACAGAAGAAGACGAAGCGGTTGCCCGAGGCGAAGAAGTCCTTGTGGTACGGGCTTGCCGGATCGATCCAGAACTCGAGCATGCCGCGGGTCACGTTGACTGCGCCGGGCATACCGCCTTCGCGCCAGAGTTCGCGCGGGTCGCGCAGGTCGATGAATGTCACGTCGGGCCGGCCGAGCAGGGCGCGCGCCTCATCGACGCTCAGCGTCTCGATTTCGGCCAGCGCCTCGTCCACCAGTTGCTTCACGCTTTTCTTCAGTGCAAGCGGCACGTCAGTCTCCAGGAAAAATGGCCACCCCGGGTATCCCGGCTTCAGAACCCGAGACCTGTCAGCGCGTTGGCGACCCGCGCACGCGTCACCTCGGACTTCATCGGGAAAGCGCGAAAAAAGTCCGCGCGCGTGAGCACGGGGTTGCGCGATCGGACGTTGGCAGCCCACTGCGCAGCTTTCGCATCCTCGCCGATCATGGCTTGCGTGGCCGACGCGATCATCGCAATCAGCACGTGCGCGCCCGGCGAGCGCGCAGCCCGTTCGGCCCACTCGGCCGCGGCGACGTCTTCGCCGACGACCATGTGGGTGAAGGCTCGCGTGCCGAGCATCGCGTAATAGAGCGGGTCGAGCGGGCTCAGTCGCATCGAGAGGTCGACGTGCGCGCGGCCCTGCAGGCCACGGCCCGCGAGCGTCTCGGTCCAGGCCTGGGCATAGATGCCTTGCGCATAGTTCGGGCTGATCGCGGTAGCGCGCTCGAGCCACGCCAGGCCGCCTTCTAGGTCGCCCGAGAGCCAGAAGGTGCGGCCCATCGTGAAGTTCACGAACGGGTCGAGCGGGTCGAGTTCCAGGCCGCGCTGCGCAAATCGACGTGCCAGGTCGGACTCGCCGGCAATGTCATCCGTGTGCCGCATGAACGCCGTCTGAAAGTGCACGAACGACAGGCCTGCGTGCGCGCGGGCAAATCCCGGGTCCTTGGCGACGGCATGCTGGAACAGCGCGGTGGCTGCGGCATTGTCCGTGCGGTTGAACCGGTACATGTGCTGCAGGCCGAGGTGATAAGCCGACCACGCATCGAGGTCCTCTGTCACCGTGAGGCGGGCAAGGTTCGCTTCGTGCAATGGGATCTGCAGTTCGAGCGCCGTCAGGATCCGCGCGCGGATGTCCTCGCGGATCGAGTGCACGTCGTCGACCGAGCCGGCGAAACGATCTGCCCAGACGACACCGTCGCTGCGCGTATCGACGAGTTCGACGGTGACGACCAGGTTCGGGCCCGCGACGTCAACGGCGCCGGACAGGCAATACCGCACCCCGAGCACGCGACCGATTTCGCGCATGTCGGCGTCGGCGGAGCGCAGGCGAAACGACGAGCCACGTGCCGTGACGAACAGCCAGCGCAGGCGCGACAGCTCCATGATCAGTTCGTGGGGCAGGGCGTCGGCAATCGCTGCGTACGGCCCGGGGTCGCCGACGAGGCGAAACGGCAGCACGGCGATCGAGGGCCGCGTCGACAGTGTCTCCTGCTGTCCAGCGTGCAGTTCCAGCGGCGGAGGGTCGGTGAGCTGCACCGCTCTCGCAACTCTCACCTCGGCGACGAAGCGGAAGCCCTGGCCGTGGATCGTCCGGATGAAGCGCTGTGCCTTGCCGTCGTCACCGAGTGCCTGCCGCGCCGACTTGATGCGGCTCGCGAGTGCGGCATCGGACACGATGCGTCCATCCCAGATCTTGTCGAGGATTTCGTCCCGCGAGACCAGGCGCTCACGGTTTTCGACCAGCAGGGTGAGCAAGGCGAAGACCTGGGGCTCGACCGGGCGAGGCGTGCCGTCGGCGCGCAACTCGGCCTTGGCCGTGTCGAGCTCGAAGGCTTCAAACCGGTAGAGCATGGGCCTGAGGATACCGCCAGCCACGGCGATCGCCCAAGAATCCACCGCAAAACCTCCATGAATTATCCATGCCCTCTCCAAGCTTCGGTTGGCGCGGGCTGCCAGCCTTGCTCACACGCCGCCAGACCAGGGAGCACGACCATGACCCGACCCATCCGCAGCCTGACCCTGCCCGCCACGCTGTTCGCCGTCCTGGGTGCTTCTGCAGCACTGAAAGCCGAAACCCCGGTGACGCCCGGGCTGGACCGCCCGTTGGCCCTCTCCGAGACTGCCGCCGACCTGCAATGGGGAGATTGCCCGGCCATCTTTCCGCCCGGATGCAAGATCGCAGTGCTGCACGGCAACCCGGCCGAGCCGGGTGCCGATGTGTTCCTGCGTGTGCCGTCGGGCTATACGATTCCGGCGCATTCGCACACGTCGGCAGAACGCATGGTGCTCGTCTCCGGCCAGCTCGACGTGACCTACGCAGGCCACCCAACCGTGAGCCTGAAACGTGGTGATTACGCGTATGGGCCGGCCCTGCTGCCGCACACGGCTCGCTGCAACGGAGCGGAAGCCTGCACGTTGTTCATCGCGTTCAATGGCGCGGTGGATGCGCTGCCATTTGCAGGGACGCTCTAACCAACCACTGCAAGGAGAAACGACATGCCCCTCGTTACCATCGACGTCATCGCAGACGTGTTCACCCCGCAACAGAAGGCCGACATGATCGCCAAGGTCACCGCGGCGATGATCGACGTTGAAGGTGAAAGGATGCGTGGCGTCACCACGGTCCGGATCAACGAGTTCAAGAGCGGCGATTGGGCCATCGGTGGCCAGGCGCTCAAGACCTCGGACGTAAAGGCGCTCGCCGAAGGCAAAGCTGCGTAGCAGGTCTTGCTCCTGTACTCACTCCCTCTCCTGCTTTCGCGGGAGAGGGCTGGCGTGAGGGTCCTGGCGGATTCCCGGCAACGTCGGCATAGCCGTCAGATTTGTAGATTTGCAGCGGGTGACGCCCCTGGCATTCTGCCTATGGTAAGTTTGTGTCCATGAGGCGGTCATCGACCCGTGTGCGCCGTATGCGAAAGTCCTACAGCGTGAAGTGCGATTGGGATGCCGACGCTCGCGTCTGGTTCGTCAGTCAGACGAACGTCCCGGGGCTTGCGACGGAATCGGCGACGGTCGAAGCGATGACCAAAAAGCTGCGGACCCTCATTCCCGAGCTGCTGGCGATGAACGTTGGCGAGTCGGAAGTCGAAGTCCCGGTCGAACTTCTCTGGCACAAGCAGGAACTCATCAGCGTCAAGCGGGGCTAGGACGGTCGCTCCATGGGCGACTTCGCGCCCGACCTGCGACGTATTCTCCGAGACGCCGGTTGCTACCGAGTGCGTCACGGCAAAGGCGACCATGACATCTGGTTCAGCCCGCTCTTGCGGCGTAACTTCGTAGTCGATTCCAGGATTCTGTCCCTGCACACTGCCAATGGTGTCTTGAAACAGGCGGGGCTCAAGAAGGCGTTTTGACTTCCCCCCGAAAGAACGCTTGACCCCATGCGTCGCGCCCCGCTCAATGTCGGCCGATGCCACGCCCCCCAGAGTTCAAGTCCCTGCATGCCACGTTCTCGACGAGCCTGACCGCGACGCTCGGCACGCCGCGGCTGCTCCGCTACGACCACGGTGCCCATCCGCTGGAGGACCTGCCTGGCCACGTTCGGGCTGCCTCTTCGATCCGCCGCCAGGGCCACCGACTGGTGATCCTGCAGGACGACGTCAGCGCGCTTGCCGTGCTCGATCCGTCGACGGGATCGACGCAACCGATCCTGTTGCCCGCCGGTCCGGAGGGCGCGCGAGTTTTCGACGACACGCGCGGCAACAAGAAATTCAAGATGGATCTCGAAGCGTGCGTCGTGCTGCCGGACGGCCGGCTCGTGGCGTTCGGGTCGGGCTCGAGCCCGCAGCGCGAAAAGATCGTGACGATCGCGGCGGGGAAGGGCGCGATGGCGCAGCAGCTATCGGGCAGCGATCTCTATGCCAGCCTGCGCATCCACGCCGCTGCACGCGGCACCCGCTTGAACATCGAAGGCGCGGTGGTGCACGGCGATTGGCTGCGACTGTTGCAGCGAGGCAATGGCAAGCGCGGCAGCGAGTCGTGGAACGCGATCCTCGACGTTTCGCTCGACAGGTTCGTGGGCTGGCTCGACGGCCGCAACCCGTTGCCACCGGTCCGCCGCATTTTCGAGGTCAATCTCGGCGACGTAGCGGGGGTTGCCTTCGGTTTCACCGACGCTGCGCTGACTGCTGACGGACGCGTCGCTTTTCTCGCCTGCGCGGAAGACGCAGAGGATGCGCTCAGCGACGGGCCGGTGCTGGGCTGCCGGTTCGGCTGGCTCGACGCAGACGATCAGGCAGCGGTCATGACGACCATTGTCGACAGTGACGGCCAGCCAACCCACCTAAAACTGGAAGGCATCGAAACCCGCGTCGATGGCGGGTCCGTGTTCGACGTCGTAGCCGACATGGATCGCGGCGAGGAGCCGGCACAGCTCGCGGAACTCGTCGTCCGCGAGTGATTCTGCCGGCCTGGTCTCGGATCGGACGTCCGCGCGCCGGACCGCAAAGGTGACGGCTACTTCCGGCTCGCATCCCGGATCGCGCGGAACTCGACGCCCGGGTACCAGTTGGGCCAGCGAGACGAATTCGCGACATCGAGTCCCACGTCGTAGTACAGCTGCATGTCCTGCAGCGTGCCGCTCACGTCCCAGTCCGGCGAATACTCGTCCGTCGGCTTGTGGTATTTCTTTGCGGTGTACTCGTCGAGCCAGCGCTTGCCGTAGTCGGGACCCTGCGTCGGGCTGTCGATGCCGGCCTTGGTGTACAGCATGGGCACGCCGAGCTTGGCCAGGTTGAAGTGATCCGAGCGGTAGTAGAAGCCTTTCTCCGGTGACGGCTCCTGCGCCGGCACGCGACCCTGCTTCGCGGCGGCTGCACGCAAGTTATCCTCGAGCTCGGACTTGCCGAACCCGATCACCGTGATGTCGCGGGTCTTACCCACCGAGTAGAGATTATCCATGTTGAGGCCAGAAACCATCTGCGCGACCGGGATGGGCGGGTGCGCGGCGAAGTATTCGCTGCCCAGCAGGCCCGATTCTTCGGCGGTCACGGCGACGAACATCAGCGAGCGCTCCGGCGCGGGCTTCGTCGCCGCGAACGCGCGCCCGAGCTCGATCAGTGCCGACACACCCGTGGCGTTGTCCTGCGCGCCGTTGAAGATCGCGTCCTCGCCGGGCTTGGCGTTCGTGGTCTGGCCTAAGTGATCCCAGTGTGCCGTGTAGACGAACGCCTCGTTGGGGCGCTGGCTGCCCGACACCTTACCCACCACGTTGTAGGAGGTCGTGTTCCGCACGTCGTTGCGCACGGACATGCTGGCCATTACACCCGTCGCTTTACCCCTGAAGCCGCGGGTCGACGATGCCTTTTTAAGCGCCGCGAAGTCCATGCCGGCGGCGGTCAGCACGCGGGCCGCGGCGTCCTCGGTGATCCAGCCTTCGAGCGCGAGTCGCCTGGTCGCGTAGTCGTCGATGCGCAGGTCGAGCTGCGGCTTGGTCGCGCCATTGCGCGGCACGTCCCACGGATAGCCCGCGGCTTTGGTCTCGTGGATCACAAGAAGCCCAGCCGCACCGTGACGCACGGCCTCGGCGAACTTGTAGTCCCAGCGACCGTAGTACGTCATCGCGTTGCCGGTGAAGAGCTGCGGATCCTGCGTGGCGTAGCCGGGATCGTTCACGAGCGCCAGCACCAGCTTGCCGCGCACGTCGAGACCCGCGTAATCGTCCCAGCCATACTCCGGCGCGACGATGCCGTAACCCACGTACACCACCTCGGCATTGGCGATGCTCGTCGACGGCACGGGTCGCTTCGTCCACACCACCACTTCGTCAGGGCTGCGCAGCGCGAGCGACTGGTCATTCGGTCCGGCCAGCTGCATCACGGCATCCGCGTGCGGCATGATCTCGACGACCGGCACGGACTGCAGGTAGCTGTCGCCGATGCCGGGCTGCAGGCCAGCCGCCCGGAACTGCTGTTCGAGGTAGGCGAGGGTTTTCTTCTCGCCTTCGGTGCCGGGCGCACGTCCCTCGAAGGCGTCCGACGACAGCACCTCGACGTGCTTGCGGTAGGAGGACTCGGGGAAGGCTGGGGAATCGGCGTGCGCGATGCTGCCGAGGGTGAGCAACGTCGCTGCGAGTGCGACGAACGGTCCGTTCCCGCGCGTCAGCGGGATAGGGTAGGGGCGACGGGTTCCTTGCGTATTCATCGACAGAGCCTACCGTCTTCCGCAAACGCTGTCAGTCGTCGTCGGGCGAGCGTGCAAGCTATCCTCGCCCGTCTCGACCTCGGGACCCACGAGAGGCGCCATGATGCTTTCCAGTGATCCGTTTGATCTCGCCCGATTCGTGCGGGCGCAGCAAGGCGCGTACGACGCGGCACTCGCCGAGAATCGCGGCAGCTGCAAGCCCTCGCACTGGATGTGGTACGTCTTCCCGCAGCTCGCGGGCCTGGGCTTCAGCGCGATGTCGCAACGTTACGCGATACAGGGTGCGGCGGAGGCGCAGGCGTATCTCGCGCATCCCGTGCTGGGGCCAAGGCTGATCGAGTGTGCCCAGGTCGTGCTCGGGATCAAGGGGCGGTCGGCCCGTGCAATCTTCGGCTCGCCCGACGACCGGAAGCTGCGACCGTGTGCAACGCCGTTTGCGGCCGTCGCTCAGGGCTCGATCCGCTCGAGTTCCCACGCCTGGATGCGCGGCGGCAGCGTCGGTGTCAGCGACAGCGAGCCGCTGAGTCGCCCATGCGTGCAACGCCACGTGTAGTTGCCGGAGAGCGCACCGGTCGGCTCCACAGTTGAGTTCGTGTCGCAGTCGCCGACAGATGACTTCAGCCTGGCCAGTTCGTTCGACCAACCGGCTGCGTCGCGGTCCAGCAGGAAGTTCATCGCGAGCTGCTCTGTGGCGCCGGCCACACTGCCTGCCGCGTACATCGTGCCGGCGGTGCGATACGCCTGCGCCAGGTCCGGGCTCACCGGCAACCCGCGCACGTGTCCGAGCAGCCCCGCCTGGTTGAGCGTCATCGCCGCGTCCCAGACGGGCGCCGACGTGCCGGCGTAGGTGCGGTTGGCGAACGCGAAAATGCCGATGCCGCGGTCCGGCAGCAGCAGCACGTGCGAGCCGTAGCCGGGGTAGCCGCCGCTGTGGCTCAAGGTGAATCCCAGGTCGCAATCCATGGCGGCGTTCATGCCCATGCCGTACGCCACGGCCTGGCGACAGACGGGCGTGCCGGTGCGGGCGTGACGATTGCGGAAACGCGGGAAATTCGAGCCCTGCGCCAGTTCGCGCACGGTTGCCCGCTGCACGGGACCGGTATCCAGGCCGTTGCGCGCCGGCCATGCCGACAGCAGGTATGCCACCCACTTCGCCTAGTCGGGCGCGCTCGTCTGCAATCCGCCCATGGCGCCGAACACGCCGGGCCCGAGTGTGGGTTCGATGCGCCAGGCGTCGTTTTCCCAGCGGTAGCCGAGCGCACGTCGTGCGGACGGCGCCTGCTCGACGTCGAACCCGGACGACTCCATGCCCAACGGCTGCAGCAGCGTGCGGGTGATTGTGTCTGCGTAGGGGCGCTTCGAGACGTTGGTGATGATGCGGCCGAGCAGGGCGTAGCCCAGGTTCGAATATTCGTAACGCGTCTGCGGCACGCTGGTGAACGGCACGCCCGCACGCAGCAGCTGCGTGAACTCGGCTTCCGGCAGCGGCGTCTGGCGATCGCCCCACGGATCGTCGGTGACGAAACCGGCGAGGTGGTTCAACAGGTCGCGCACCCGGATCGGCGGCGAGTCGTCCGCCGGGTACTGCCACGTGCGTAGCTCCGGCACGTAGTCCGCGGCCGGCGCGTCCAGCCGCACGCTGCCATCGTCGCGCAGCTTCAGCACGGTGAGCGCGGTGAACGCCTTGGTCATCGACGCGATGCGAAACAACTAATCGCGCGTGACCGGACGCTTCGAGCCGAGGTCCTGCACGCCCCAGGTGCCGACGTGGACGAGCTGCCCGTCGACGACGATGCCGTAGACCAGGCCGGGGACGTGAGCGTTGAGCACGTAGTCCGCGAAGATGCTGTCGGCGACCGCGTAGGTATCCGACGGTGGACTCGCCGCGGCCTGTGACTGTGCGATCGACGGCAGCCCCAAGGTCAACGCGATTGCTAGAAAAGTCCAGCGTCGATCCATGAGCATTCCCCCGGTTCGAATTGTCATGCGTTCGGTCCCGATGCGCCGGCACCTTGTCCGCATCAAGGCCCCGTCATTGCCACGGACCTTGTCCCGCGACCTGCGCGCGGATGGCGTCGACGTCCAGTGCCTCGATGTAGTTGAGCAGGTTCTGCCACAGCGGATGGAAGCCGAAGCCGCCATGGATCATCTCGTCGGTGGCCTCTGCCTTGGTCCAGCCTTCGACGACGATTCGATAGACAGCCACCATCGTGCCCGTGCGGTCCGAGCCGTGCCGGCAATGCACGAGCACTGGTTGCAGGGCCGGCGTCGTGGCGATGCGCAGGAACTTGACGACGTCCTCGTCCTCGGGGTGCCAGGTCTTGAACGAAATCTCCACGAGGCGCAGTGTCGAGGACGCGGCGACGAGGGAAGAGTCGTCCTTGAAGGCGCGCAGTGAGACGATGGTCCTGATCGGAGAATCTCCACTCGCGAGGCTCACGTGCTCGTCCAGCAGCACGAAGCCTTCCCCCGATGGTTGCGCCGAGCGATAGAGGCCTGCGTTGACGCGATGGAGGTTCGGCAAGCCGACATTCGCCTCGACAGGGGCCGCCCAGCGCGCCGGCCGGGCGATGGACGCCGCCGGTGCAGCCGTCGCACAGCCGCCGATCAGCGCGGCCATGCCGAGCAGCAGCGGAACGAGGTGGGCATGGCCTGTCATTTCGACAATCATGGCACGGCCTGACGCAGCGGCGTGCAACCGCAACGCGTGGTTTAACATCAGCGATCGTGTGTCCGTCGACTCGTCACTGCGTCGGAGTAACCTCGCTCAGGCTCTTGCGCAATGCTTTCAGCAGACGCCCATCGGTTCCGTCCCCGGAAAGCTCCCAGAACATCACGCCACGCAGCGGACCAAAGGCCCCGTGATTCTGGTTCACGTAATCGGCCTTCCAGTCGAGCGACTGCTCGTCGTCGAAGCTCCAGAACTCGCTGCCGTTGAAGGTCCAGTGCGTGGCCGTAAGCGGGTCCGAGAATTCGGAACGCAACTGCGCGTCCAGCACCTTGTAGTCGTTGGTGCCCCGCTCGTAGGTGCCGCGCGCCAGGCCGCTCGCCGACTGGCACAGCCCGTTGCCAACCGCGGCGACGCCGCGCCAGCCGTGACCGTAGAAGGGCACGCCGAGCAGCAGCTTCGATGCCGGCACATTGCCTGCCAGGTACGCCAGGATCGCCTTGTCGCCCCAGTCGGCGTTCGCGGTGTCGCAGGGCGACTGGTACAGGGGCGCGGCATGGTTCGTCGGACCGGTGGGCTCGAACGCGCCGTGGAAGTCGTACGCCATGACGTTGACCCAGTCGACGGTCGCGGCCACGGCCGCGAGGTTCAGCTTCGAGTACTGCGCGGCTCCGGCGGACGTTGCGACCGTCAGCAGGTATTCAGGTCGCTTCCCCGTCGCTTTTTCTGCCTCGGACTCGAGTTTGTCGAGTTGCGTGCGGAACTCGGTCAGCAGGGCGGGGAAATTGGCCTGGTCCTCGGGACGCCAGTTGCAGGTTGCGCCACAACTGCCGGGGTATTCCCAGTCGACGTCGAAACCGTCGAACACGCCGGCCACGTTGCCGCGCATGAAGGTGTCGATGCAGCTCTGCACGAAAGCGGCGCGGTTCGTTTCCAGCGCTGCGTCGGAGAAGTGGGTCGACTCCGTCCACCCGCCGAGCGACAGCAGCACGCGCAGGTGAGGATGGCGGGCCTTGAGCTTCAGGATCTGGTTGAAGTTGCCCTTGAGCGCCTGGGAGGAGGTGTCGGCCACGCCGTCCACGCTTTCGCTGGCACTGAAGGCCTTGCCGTGGTCGGCGAAGGGATCGAGGCTGACGCAGCGCAGGCTCGCATCGGGTGCCGCGAACGCATAGTTCATCACGTTCATCGCCTGGGCAGCGCCGCTGCTGTCGACGTTCTTCACCCGGTAGTCGCGCTGATAGATGGCCCACTGCGCAAAGTAGCCGACGATCATCCGCGAAGCAGGCAACGGCGGCCGATCCGTGCCGCCACCCGAGCCCGGTTTGATGAAGTTGGCGGTGACGGTGACGCTGCTGCCGACACGCAAGGTCGTCGGGTTCTGGGTGCCGCTCAGCGCGCCGCTCCACCGGTCGAACGTCCACTCGGTGCCCGGCGTGGGCACGGCGGTGAGCGTGACGACGTTGTTTTTCGCGTAAGCCGTCTTGATGGGATACAGCGTCACCGAGCCTGCATCCACGTCGTTCACGTTGACCGTGATCGTGTAGAGCGGCGCACCGTCCGCCACCATCGCAAAGAACAGCGTTGCCAGCAGCGACAGTGCCAGGAGCAGCGTCCGGCGGAATTTGCGGGGCTTCATTTCCATCCCTCCTCTGTGCAGAGGCCGCACGGACGGGATGTGGTGGTTGGCGCTGTCCGGCCCGCGCCCTCATCCCGGACGCTGGCATTGCCATGGTTGTATCTAATAGTCTCCGCCGGACGCCCGTCCGGGACCATCCGAGCTTTCCGCGCCATACGGCGGCGCAAGGATGAACTGCAGGACTGAGGCCAGGTTGCAGGCAACCCGGACGGGACGCTGTATTTTTCCGCCTGATCGGTGGTTATGGGCGGAACGAGAATAATCAGCCGACTCGTCCGTCTGCAGCGCGGCGCCTGCTGGCAGGAGCGCACACCTCATGACACGCCTGGTCTTCCTGGTCCCCGGATTCTTCGGCTTCACCACGCTCGGCGCGGTGAGCTATTTCCAGGACGTGGAGCACGTGCTGAGCCGGGCGCTCAAGCAACGCGGCGTCGTTGCACGCATCGTGCGGTGTCCGACGCAGCCGACCGGGTCGATCGTCCGGCGTGCGAACAGCCTGCGCCGCCACGTCATCGAGCACGGCGGGCTGAAGGCGCGCGAACTGCATTTCATCGGGCACTCGACCGGTGGCCTCGACGTGCGGATGCTGCTCACGCCGGGCGTGCAGGTCGCGCCCAACGACACGGCGCAGCGCATTGCGCGGCGCACGCGCACCGCCACCTCCGTGGTGACGCCGCATTTCGGGACACCGCTGGCGAATGCGTTCCTCACGGGCCAGGGACACCGGTTGCTGCTGTTGCTCAGTTCGCTGGCGACGACCAGTCCGGTACGCGCCGCGGCCATGGCGACGACGCGCTCGATCTCGTTGCTGACCCGCGTGGACGACTGGTTCGATCGCGACGCCGGTCCGGTCGACCGATTCGTGCGCGCGATGCTGCATGGCATTTCGTTCAAGCGCAACGATCCCACCTGGCACTACCTCGAAGCCATCGCGTCGGACCAGGGCGCCGTGCTGCAGTTGACGCCGGAGGCGATCGATCTGTTCGAAGCCTCGGTCACGGATCGCGCCGGTATCGATTACGGGTGCGTGGTGGCCGGCGTGCCAGAGCCGCGTGAGGAATTGCGCCCGTTAGCCCTGCTGCATCCACAGCGGGTCGCATTGCGCGCGTTGTTCCGCGTGCTGCATGAGATCACGGCGAACTCGCGCAGCCAGTATCCCTGCCCGGTACCGGTGGCGGTGGTGAGGCGCCGGTTGGAGAAGAAGCTCGGGTTCGAGCTCGACCAGCGCACGAACGACGGCGTGGTGCCGACGCTGAGCCAGTTGCACGGGCGCATCCTGCATGCGGCCTGTGCCGACCACCTGGACGTGGTGGGCCACTTCACTTTGGCCACTGAGAACACGACCGACTGGCTGCCATCGGGCGCGGGATTCACGCCCGCGGCGTTCGAAGCGCTGTGGGATTCCGTGGCAGCAGCGATTGCGGGGCATTGAGGAGGCGTACTGGCGTTAGGTGCAGGCCGGTGACGTCGAGAACTACGTGACGCTGTGGCATGACCGGTTCGTCGGCTGGCCGTGCTTTTCCGCAGAGCCGTCCGACAAGAGCCACATTGGCAGCTGGGTGCAGGAGATTCGTGACGGCCATTTGAAGTTCACCTATGAACTCAAACCCCTCGCCGTGCGGGTGTTCGACGACGTGGCGATCGTGCAGTACGCCGCCGTGTACGTGACGCAGTACCCTGATGGCACGGCCAGCGGC
>Ga0316622_100002655_pt1 | contig 12458 bp, 6 predicted proteins | sample OWC_Aug_OW2_C1_D_FD_207646 | JGI IMG/M metagenome (GOLD analysis project Ga0316622, IMG submission 207646) | Wetland soil microbial communities from Old Woman Creek delta, Ohio, United States - OWC_Aug_OW2_C1_D5_C | ecosystem: Environmental > Terrestrial > Soil > Wetlands | place: USA: Ohio... | reverse complement strand
GGATATCAGCATGCGCAGTCTCCAGATCCTCACCGTCGTCTGGCTCGGCATCGCCGCGCCGGCCGTTGCCGCAAGGCTCGTTCCCGTTGGTTCGGAGTTCCAGGTCAACAGCTATACCACCAGCGTCCAGGCCTACCCAGCCGTTGCGGCCGATGCCCAAGGCGATTTCGTCGTCGTGTGGGAGAGTTCCTATCAGGACGGCTCGTACAAAGGTGTTTTCGGCCAGCGATTCACCTCGACCGGCGCACCGGCAGGGACCGAGTTCCAGGTGAACACCACTGCCGTTGGTTACCAGTACTCGCCCGCCGTTTCCGCGAGTCGCGACGGCACCTTCGTGGTCGTGTGGATGAGTTACAACGCGGATGGCTCCGATGCAGACATCTTCGCCAGACGCTACAGCAAGACCGGCGCGCCAGAGGGCCCGGAGTTTCGGGTGAACACCGACCTCGAGGACCCGCAGTTCGCCCCCGCCGTCGCGGTCGATGGCGGCGGCAACTTCGTAGTCGTGTGGGAAAGCGAGGCCCAGGACGGCAACAGCAGCGGCGTCTTCGGCCAGCGATACGACTCGAGTGGAACGAACCTGGGCACCGAGTTCCAGATCAACACCTATACTACGCACGCGCAATTGAGCCCCGCGGTTGCCGCTGATGCCGATGGCAACATCGTCGTCGCATGGACCAGCGGCAATCAGGACGGCTCTGCTGAAGGGATCTTCGGGAGGCGTTACGGGTCCAATGGCTTCCCGCTCGGACCCGAACTCCTGGTCAACAGCCATACGCTTGGACGCCAGGCGTCTCCGTCGATCGCCAACGATCCGGACGGGGGTTTCGTCGTGGCCTGGGAAAGCGAGGGCCAGGACGGCAGCGCGAGCGGCATCTTCGCCCAACGCTACGACGCGGCCAGCGATCGGCTGGGAACGGAGTTCCGGGTCAACACCTTAACCTTGGGGAACCAGACCAACCCCGTGGCGTCTGTTGACCGCGAGGGCAACCTCTTGGTGGCGTGGCAGAGCCAGCAGTCCGCGGGGGAAAAGTTGCGCATCCAGGCGCAACTGTACGAACGCACGGGACAGCCGGCCGGCAGCGAGTTCGAGATCGTTCGGCATACCACCTTCGACAGCTCGTACCCCGCCGTCGCGGCGACGGGCGCTGGGCAATTCACCGTCGTGTGGGAGGGCAATCAACAGGATGGCGACCTGAGCGGCATCTTCGGCCGACGGTTCGGAGTCGCCACCGCTCCGGATTGCGTCGGGGACTGCGACGGGAACCAGCTCGTCCACGTCAATGAGCTGATCACGGGCGTCAACATTGCCATCGGGAACGCGCAGCTGATTACCTGCCCAGCGTTTGACGTCAACGATGACGGCGAGGTCGCGACCAACGAACTCGTCGGTGCCGTCCGCAACGCCCTCAACGGCTGCGCCAAGCCTTCGGGTTAGGTGTAACTCACTCCAACGCTGCCAGCCCCGGAAGCGTTTGCCCTTCGAGAAACTCGAGCGACGCGCCACCACCGGTCGACACGTGCGAGATGCGATCCGCTTTGCCGGACTGCATCACCGCCGCCGCCGAGTCGCCGCCACCGACGATCGTCAGCGCCGAACTGCTCACCAGCGCATCGACCATGGCCATGGTGCCGTGGCTGAAGGCGGGGATCTCGAAGATTCCCATCGGACCGTTCCAGAAGACCGTCTTCGCGCGCGCCACCTCGGCTGCGAAGAGCCGTTCGGTTTCCGGTCCGATATCGACGCCCATCAGGCCATCGGGAATCGACGTCGCGACCGTTTGCACCGGTTGATCCCCCTTCGCCGAGGCGGAGACGCGATGGTCGACAGGGAAGAGCATACGCTTCCCCTGGCGCCGCGCCTGGTCGATCAGAGACTTCGCCACGTCCACGCGATCCGCCTCGACGCGCGAGGCACCAACCGCGATACCTTCCGCCTGCAGAAACGTGTACGCCATGGCCCCACCGATCAGCAGCGCGTCGATCTTGGGCACCAGGTTGCTCAACACCGCGATCTTGTCCGACACCTTCGCCCCACCGAGAACGGCCACCAACGGTCGGGCCGGCTCGTGCACCACCTTGCCCAGATACTCGCACTCCTTGCCGAGCAGAAACCCGGCCGCGCGCTCCTTGACGAAACGTGCCATCCCCACGGTCGACGCGTGGGCGCGGTGCGCGGTGCCGAATGCGTCGTTCACATAGACGTCAGCCGAGGCCGCCAGGGCCCGACTGAACGCCTCGTCGTTCGCCTCCTCTTCCGCATGGAAGCGGAGGTTCTCGAGCATCACGACGTCGCCCGGACGCAGCCCGCCCGCCATCTCCTCTACGGCTCGGCCGATACAGTCGGGCGCCAGAGGCACCGGCTTGCCGAGCCGTTGACTCAGCACGGCGGCCACAGGCGTCAGGCTGAACTCCGGGCTCGCCTTACCCTTCGGTCGTCCGAGGTGCGAAGCAAGAATGAGCTTGGCGCCATGATCGAGTGCATACCGGATCGTCGGCAAGGCAGCTTCGATACGGGTCGCATCGCTCACCGCGCCCTCGCGCAACGGCACGTTGAAGTCGACGCGCATGAACACGCGCTTTCCAGACAGATCGATTTGATCGATGCGCTTCATCTCGCTTCCTCACTCCCTCTTCCCTTGGGGAAGGATCACACGATACCAGCTCAGTCTCGTCCCCACGCCCCTACCCTGGAGGGAAGACGCCTGAACGATGGCCTTCTACTCGTGAGCGCCGAGCAAACGCAAGCGCGGGAGGAGGATCCGGTTGATGATGTTGGACCAAACGAACCGCCGCGCCGTCGCGCGGCCGGCGCGACGGAGGGCACGTCCCTGCGCGGGATTGTCCCGCAGTCCTTCGAGCAGGCTGAGCAGTTCGAGCGGGTTGTCGGTCTCGAGCACCAACGCATTGTGTCCGGGCACGACGTAATCCTCTCCGGAACACCCCGTGCATGCGATCCCTCCGGCCGCCATCGTCTCCAGCCCGACGAGGCCGAACGGCTCGTGGCCGCTGTTGGCAAGGACGGCCGACGACCCGCGAAACAGCACCCGCCGGCTCTCCGCGTCGAGCGTCGACCGCAGACTGACCACGTCCGTCCCGTCCATTCCCTGGAGCGCCTGCATCATGCCGCGCACGCCGGGGACGGGGCAGGCACGTTCGACCACCCGGAGCCCTCGGGCCGCCGCCGCGGCGAGCACTTCGCCGCCGTGCGCTTCCACGCCGCCACGAGCGATGAGCAGGGGGCACCAACCGTGGCGCTTGAGCTCACCGACCGCGCCGACCGCGCCGAGCCACCGCTTGTCGGGATCCCACCGCGCCACCTTGCTGAGCACCATCCGCCCGCCGAACCGACGCCGGAACTCCCGCACCGCCTCGCGCTCCGGCAACTGGAACGCGTCGGCGGACAACCCGTTCGGCACCACGAGTGCTTCGACTCCCCACTGGCGCATCAACTGCTTCATGTAGCGGCTGACCGTCATGATCACCGCCGCGCGGCTCAGCCCGTCCCAGTTGATCCGATCGAAGGAGAACGTGTTGTTGGCGTTCCACACGATGGTGGCGCGCTCGCGGAGGCCGGCGGCCCGCAAGAGCCAGTCGAGATGCAAGACCGCGTCGACCGTATGCCACTCCTCCGCGAGAATCACGGCCCGGCCGCCGCGCTCGCGCAGATGCGGACGCAGTACCTCGTTCAACAGGACGGGGGGCAGGGAGCGCGCGTAATCCGCACGCTTCCCCTCTTCGCCGGCGTAGACGCCATCGGGATGGTACGAGCTGATCCACTGGCACCACCGATGCAGGTGCAGCCGGCCCCGGACCTCGTGACCGCTCAGATTCGGGTCGCCGACGAACCACAGATGTGTTTCGAATCCGGCATCGGCAAGCGCCTCCGACAGTCCGCTGATACGTGACGCAATACCACCGGCGCGGGCGTAGTCATCGGGTCCTTCGAAACACAGGATATGAAACTGAAGGCCGCAGTCTTCGGCAACGCTGCAACCAGCAGCGTCACTCCCGTCATTGCTCGCCACGTTCGGTTCCACGTCTGCCCCGGATTACGCCTCGTCCTTGCGAGTCCTCATACGGTGAATGGGCACCGAGGTCTGTCAGCTTAGCACTGCCTTCCGCCCGCGAAAGGGGGGTCTGGTGCTGCCCCACCCCGTTCGGCCCGCTCGTGGTGGCGTCGGGGCTGGTCGGTACCCAGATCCGGAACGTCGAGCCGCGCCCCACTTCACTCTCGACGCTGATTGTTCCTCCGAGGAGCTCGAGGAGTCGGCGTGCAACGTACAGCCCCAACCCGACGCCACCGTAGCGGCGGGTCATCGAGCTGTCGCCCTGACGGAACGCTTCGAAAATGATCGGGAAGAGCGCCGGCGCGATGCCGACACCCGTGTCTTTCACGCTGAACTCGATCCCACCATGTCGCCCGCGCGCGCTGACTACCACGCGGCCGCGGTCACTGAACTTCACCGCGTTGCCGATCACGTTCTTCAAGACCACCTTCAGCTTGACGGCATCGGTACGCAGGCGCGGAAGCCCGGACGCGATCTCCCACGAGAAGCTCAGGCCAGGCTTCTCCCGCACGCTCCGGGTCTCCGCCTCGATCTCAGCGATCAGGTCGTCGACGCTCAACTCCGTCAGCTCGAGCGCCACGCGGCTGCTCTCGATCCTGCTGAGGTCGAGCGTGGCATTGATCAGGTCGAGCAGGGCACGGCTGTTCTTCTCGATCAGGCGCAATTGGTCCGCCTGCTCGGGCGTGACGGGGCCGAACGTTCCGTCGAGCAAGAGGTCGTTGAATCCCATGATCGCGTTGAGCGGGGTGCGCAGCTCGTGCGACATGGTGGCAACGAACTCTGACTTGATCCGATTGGCGTGCTCGAGCTCCTCGACCAGGAACGCATTCTCGAGCGCCAGCGCGGCCAGTTGCGCCATACCCTGAGCGATGCGCTCTTGCTTCGCCGTGAAGGGTTCGAGCCGGCCGCGATACGCGCCGCTCTGCGCGCCGATGAATCTATCCCCGCAGCGGAGGGCCACGAGCAACCCTGTCGTGACGCCGTACACAGCCTGGAGACCCGGGGGCAGCATGTCCGGGTTGACCTGCGGGTTCACCTGCACCAGCCCGTCACGCTGCAGCTGCGCCACCAGCTCGCCGACCATGTCTCCGGGCACCCGGAGGGTACGCAGCGCCTCCCACTGCTCGGGCGTATCGCCGTGGCCCGCCACCACGTCGAAGACGCGTTCCTCCGGTTGCCACAGAAACGTGTGGCTGACATCGCAGGCCAGCACCTCCGTGGCCAGCCGGCACAGCCGGTCGAGCAGCGCTGGCCGGTCAACCAGCCCAATGATCTCGCGGCCCACTCGTGCCAGCGCGGCGGCGATGTCCGCTTCGTCCTCCAAGGCCTGCTCCGTCCGCTTGCGCTCGGTAATGTCGCGACCCGTGGCGTACATGAGCCGCTCGGCGGGAACGACGACGCCGATCCACTCGATCCACCGGTACGAACCGTCCCGGCAGCGATAGCGATTCTCAACCATCCTGGGCTCGGCACCCGCCGTAACCGCGCGCACCACGGCTGCGGCTTCCTCGAGGTCATCGGGATGAATGAGGGTCGTGACCGGGGCGGCGCGCAGCTCCTGCTCGGTGAATCCCAGCATACGTTGCCACGCCGGGTTCACCCGCTTCAGCCAACCGTCGTAAGTTAAGATGGCGATCAAATCGCGCGAGAGCGTGAAGATGCGATCGCGTTCCTCCTCCGCCCGCTTCCGCTGCCGCTGCTCCTCTTGCTCCCGCAGCGCCCGCCGCACGACCGGGGCCAGCCGCTCGAGGCGGGCCTTCACCACGTAGTCCGTGGCCCCCTGCTTGAGGCTCTCGATCGCGGTCTCCTCACCCAAGAGGCCAGAAACGAGAATGAACGGCGTGTCGAGATCTTGACCACGGACCAGCCGCAGCGCGGTCAACCCGTCAAAGCTCGGCAAGCTGTAGTCAGCAAGGATGAGATCGTACTGCGATGTCTGCAGGCGCGCGACGAACTCCTCGCGCGTCTCGACGCGCTCCCACAGGCACACGTAGCCCGCCGCGTCCAGCACCGCCACCTCGAGCGCCGCGTCCGGGACACTGTCTTCGAGAATAAGGAGGCGCAGCGGAGTGGTCTCGTACTCTGGCCGCGCACTCATCGTCCGTCTCTCCCCACCTTCATCATCAACCCCACCCCACGAAACGGTGACTGAGGGCCCCTGGCCCCCCCTTGCCGTTCATTCCGCCCTCGTCCAGCGCGTCTTCTTCCCGAGTCCGTTCATACCATCCGGACGCCTCATCCTCCCCGACCGCTCCTCGGTGGGGCCTCGTTTATCAGCATCCAGAACAGGCCAAGCTGCTTGATTCGCTCCGCAAACTGGTCGAAATGCACCGGCTTCACGACGTAAGCGTTCACGCCGAGCCGATAGCCCTCGATCAGATCCTGTTCCTCCCGGGACGAAGTGAGTACGACGACGGGAATCGTTCTCAACCCCGGATCGCTCTTCACCTCCCGGAGCACCTCCAACCCGTCAACCTTCGGCATCTTGAGATCGAGCAGGATCAGGACCGGTTGGCCGGGCGGTCTATCAGCAAACGCGCCCCGCCGATACAAGTAGTCGAGTGTCTCCGCTCCGTTGCGCACGACCACGACATCGTTGGCCAAGCGGTTCTCTGCGAGCGCCGCCAAGGTCAGCTCCAAGTCGTTGGGGTCATCTTCCGCCAGCAGAATCGTCTTCGCCGTCATCTCCCCTTCCCGCCCGACCGCGCCTCTTCGGCCGCAAGATAGGTACCGAGCACGGCTGGGGATGCGGGCCGCAGCGAGAAATAGAACGTCGCGCCGCGGTCCACCTCTCCCTTGGCCCACACACGGCCGCCGTGGCGCTGAATGACGCGCTGCACGGTGGCCAGGCCAATGCCAGTGCCCTCGAACTCCTCCTGTTGATGCAGCCGCCGGAAAACCCCGAACAGCTTGTGGGCGTAACGCATGTCGAAGCCAACCCCGTTATCGCGCACGAAGATGACCTCCTCATCATCTCCGTTCGTGGTCGCGCCGATTTCGATGCGGGCCTCGGAACGGACAGCGCTGAACTTGACGGCATTCGACAGCAAGTTGGACACAACAAGCCGTAGCAGTGTCGGATCCCCCTCCACCGCCGGCAGCGGCCCGACGCTCCAGCTGATCTGACGCCGGCGTGTCACCGGGGCCAGCTCCTTCCGCACCTCCCTGACCAGTTCGGTGAGCTCCACCGGTTCGCGATGGAGCTCCGCTCGTCCGGTGCGCGCAAACGCCAGCAGGTCGTCGATGAGCTGGCCCATCTTGCCGGCCGAGTCACTGATGGCGCGCAGATACCGTGTCGAGGCTTCCTCCAGGCCCTGCTCGCGCCTGAGTACCAGCTCGGCGAAACCGTGCATGTGCCGCGCCGGACCGCGCAGGTCATGGGCGACGGTATAGGCAAAGGCCTCGAGCTCCTTGTTTGCCGCGGCGAGCTCGGCCGTGCGTTCAAGGACGCGCCGCTCCAGCTCCGTGTTGAGCGCTCGAATCTCCTCGGCCGCGCGTGTGCGTTCGGTGACGTCGCGGACGGTGGCAATGATCATGGCGCCGTCACCAACCCTGACGGGGCTCAGCGAAATGTCGGCCGGGAACTCGCTCCCGTCTTTCCGCCGGCACGTGAGATCGCGGGTCGCCCCCATCGGCCGCGGCTCCTTCCCGTAGCCGGCTCGATGCCCGACATGCCGCTCGCGAAAACGCTCCGGCATGAGCGCCTCAACCGACATCTCCGGGAAGGCGTCCCGATCATAGCCGAACATCGTCTCCGCCTGGCTGTTCGAAAAAACGACCCGTCCGTTCGAGTCGATCAGGAAGACCGCGTCGGGTGCGGACTCGAAGAGCCGCCGGAACATGGTCTGACTTTCCGTCAGCTCCGCCAGCGCTTGCTTCCGCTCCACATCGCTCCGCATCAGCGACTGGCCGTTCCACAGAATGACAAAGCCGAGAAACACAATGCTCGAGACGGCCACCAGCGCAATCCCGAACTCCGTCCCGTAGAACCCCGCGCGCTCACCTTGCAGTCGCAGCCAGCCGAGCAACACCGGCACCCCGATGGCCGCCGGCAGCAACCGGCGGGTCATGACGCCGCCAATAGTGTCGCTGGTGACGATCGTCATAAGCTCACCATCCGGGCGGGCGCACAGAATGCCGACGCACAGGAAAATCAAGCTGACCGCCGTGGGCAACGCCATGCCCGTGTAGGGTCCGATCGTGTACAGGGGCGGCATCTCGCAGACGTAACCGACCAACGCCGCGACCGAAGCCACGCCGCAGCCAAGGGCCACGCCTTGGGGCAGCCAGCGACCCGGGCGGCGCTCGAGGTTCAGCAGCGCAGCAGCGAGGGCGACGAGGCCGGCGGCCGTGATCGGCGCCGTCCGCCCTGCGGAACGGGTCTCGGTCACCGCCCGCAGGTCGTTGAACAACAGCTGAGAGGTACCCAAGTCCAGCCGGAGCAAATATTCGGCGAGTGTGACCAGGCCGATCATCGCGGCACCGGCGGCGCACAGGCGCGCAACCCAACGCCGGCGTCGGTCCACCCATTCGGCCGTCAATGTCCACAGCGCGGTGCCGCTGAGCACAACGGCCAGCGCCGTGTTGGCCTTCATGTTCGCCCGGACCGGCAAGACGCTCTTGATGCTCGTGATGTCGAATGTCCAGCCGAGCAACACCACGCTGCCGATGGCGATCGCAATCACACTCGCCCCGCGCGCCGCGAGACGAAGCGACGCGGGGGAAACGGCAGTCGGAACGGCCCGCGTGGTCACGAAATGATCCCTCAGAACTCGCTGCTATCTAGCGCGATAGGAAGCAAAGCGTCTGATTTATGCCGTATCATACTTGACTCAGGTTGGCTGCTTTCCCGAAACTATCATGCGGCTGATTTTCGCCTCTTGACACCACAGCCGGCGCTTGGAAGTGAAATTCTATCACGTGGATAGCGCTGCGAAAGCGCTATTTTACATGTGATTTGTCAGGCGATCCGCGGGCTTAGCGGGTGAATCGTGGCCGGGAACATCGCCCTGTACGGTCGTGATGACCGGCCAGTGGACAGTCAAAGGCAAATGGCCACGGCCGGGTTCACGACGAGCCCACGCCTGCGACAACAGACAGGTCTGTACTCCCGGGAGCACTATCCGCATTTTGGGCATCTTGCCCCGCGGGTCGAAGTGAAAAATAAAACGTTGCACCGCGGTTCGGCTCGCCCTCCGCCCACACTTGTCCCCCGTGCCGATGGATGATGCGCTGCACGGTCGCCAGGCCAACACCGGTGCCCTCGAACTCATCGTCCCGATGCAGCCGCTGGAAGACCCCGAAGAGCTTGTGCCCGTATTGGGGGTCGAAGCCGACCCCGTTGTCGCGCACGAAGATCGCCGCCTCCCCACCGTCGATTCTCGCCACGCCGATATGGATCTCGGCCTCGGGACGCGTGGTGGTAAACTTGACCGCGTTGGCCAGCAGGTTGATCAGCACCAGCCGTAGCAGCGCCGGATCACCCTCGACCGCGGGCAGGGGATCGACCGTCCATCGGATGTGGCGCCGCTCGCTCATCGGGGCCAGCTCCCGCTGTGCGTCTTTGATCAGGTCCGCGAGCTCCACTGGCTGCAGGCGCAGCTCCGCGCGCGCGGTGCGGGAGAAGGCCAGCAGATCATCGATCAGCCGGCCCATCCGGGTGGCCGCCTCGCCGATGATACGGAGATATCTCGCCGAGCTTTCGTCCAGGTGCGGGCCTTCGCGCTCGAGCAGCAAGTTCACAAATCCGTCCAGGTGGCGCAGCGGCGCCCGCAGGTCGTGCGAGACCGAATACGAGAAAGCCTCGAGTTCCTTGTTCGCCGCCGCCAGCTGCGCGGTGCGGTCGATCACCCGTTCCTCAAGCTCCTCGTTGAGAACCTCGAGCCGTCTCTCCCGTTCTCTGAGCGCCTCCTCCACCTCATGCCGTCGCTCCAGGCTCGTCGCCAGCGCCGTCTGCCACCGGCTGACGCCACGAATCACAGCCGCCCACACAGCCAACGAGATGGCGAGGACACCGACGGCCGCAAACATGGACGCGAGGGCCTCCTCTCTCTCGGTGCCCATCACCTCATCCAGATAAGCGCCGAGACCGGAGACGACTTCTCTCATCCCATTGGCGTACCGCTTCTTCTCAATCTCGTATTCCTCACCAAGCAGAATATCGTTCGCCTCGCCGGCACGGTTCTGGCGAACCAGCGCGAACGCCCTATTCGCCATCTCGACCAGCTTCCGGTTGGCGGCGTCCGTCTCCGCCACATGGCGAGCGCTGATCTCGGAAGGAGCGCGACCCATCGCATCTCTGATCGCCTCATCCAACTCCGGCTCGAACCTGCGGTAACGATCTTCCCACCGTAGGTTGCCGGTCGCCGCCGCCATTCGTGCGGACATGGTCAAGACCTCGTCCAGATGGAGAATGCGGCCCCGCAACCGCTCCAGCGGCAGGTACTGCTCGCGGATTGCTTCCGCCACTCGATAACCGTGGTACGAGGTCCAGCCTAGCCAGACAAGCACGATCCCGGTCAAGGCGAGAGCAACCGTCACCAGGGTGGCCGCCGACCGGGCCGCCTTCACGATCGCTTCTTGAGTCGTCTCTTCCAATTCCGCAATCCGAGATCGTGCCGGCGCGCAGCGAGCACCTTCACCGAAAGATTACAGGCAGCGTGTCCACGACCGCTACTGCAGACGTCGCTTCGCTCGCGCCCCGTCCCGCCCGTTGGATCGGGAGCCACACCCGGAAACTCGATCCCTGGCCGACCTGACTCTCGACGCTCACGGTGCCACCCAGGATATCAATCAGGCGGCGCACAATGTACAGGCCCAACCCGACGCCGCCATACCGGCGCGTGGGCGAGCTGTCGACCTGACGGAACGGTTCGAAAATGTACGTCAGCGCCTCCTGGTCGATGCCGATTCCGGTGTCGGCAACGGTGAACTCGAGTCCGCCGTCTGCGGCGATCACGCTCACGGTGACCCGACCGCGCTCGGTGAACTTCAACGCGTTGCCGATCAGGTTCTTCAGCACCAGCTTGAGCTTCGCCGGGTCCGTCCGCAGTTGCGGCAGGCCCGGCTCGACCTGCCAGGCGAAGGCAAGGCCCGGCTTCTGGCGTGCCTCCTGAGTCTCGAAATCGAGGGTGGCGACCAGATCGCTGATCTCGAACTCCTCGATCTCCACTGGCACTCGACCCGCCTCGAGCCGGCTGAGGTTGAGCGTGGCGTTGATCAGATCGAGCAATTCCTCGGCACTGCGGCTGATGCGCTGCAGTCCGAGCGCCTGTTCGGAGCTGAGATCACCGAAACTGCCGTCGAGCAGGAGATCGGTGTAGCCCATGATCACGTTGAGGGGCGTCCGCAACTCGTGGGACATCGTGGCGACGAAGTCGGACTTCAGGCGATTGGCGTCTGCCAGTTGCTCGACCAGTCGCGCGTTGTCGAGGGCGAAGGAGGCAAGGTGGGCGATTCCGCGCGCCATGCGTTCCTGACGGGCGTCGAACGGCTCCTGTCGCCCGCGATAGGCAGCGGATTGCGCACCAATGAGCTCGCCGCCACGACGCAACGCGACGAAGAGCCCGGTGGTGATCCCGTACGCCGCCTGCAGTCCCGCGGGCAAGAGATCCGGGTTGACCCCGGCGCCTGCTTGCACCAGGCCATCCGCTTCGAGGGCATCGATGAGGTCGCGGATGAGGTCACGAGGAATCTTGAGCACGGCAAACGCCTCCCGCTGCTCTGGCGTGTCGCCGTGGCCCGCCACCACCACGAACACCCGTTCCTCTGGCTGCCACAGAAACGTGTGGCTGGTATCGCACTCCAACACCTCGGTGGTCAGGCGGCAGAGCCGATCGAGCAGAACCTGCGTCTCCGTCACGGCGATGATTTCCTGTCCGACGCGCGCCAGGGCCCCCGCGACCTCGGCTTCCTCCTGCTGCGCCTGATGCAGGGTCGCGGTCTCGATCGCCACCGCCACTTGCCGAGCGATTCCCTCAATGAGCTGGATCTCGCGCGAACCGAAGCCCTCTCCCCCAGAAGTCCGCACCGCCACCAGCGCTCCGATCAGTCGCCCCCGCGCGAACAGTGACGCCACCACGAGCGCACGAACATCGAAAAGATCGAGGACGTCGGCGGGTAACCAGCTCTGGCCGGCCCTCTCGTTGATCACGATGCTTCGCCCAGCCATGAGCTGTTCGACCACCGCGCTCCCGCGGCCAAAAGCAAACGCCATGGCCGGCGCACGCAAGTGCTCCGGAAGGCCGTGTTGTTCGGCGAGCTCAAACCGCTCCCCGGCGGAATCCCACAGGTAGGTGATGACGCGGTCGCACGGCAGCAGGGCCGCCGTGCGCTGGTGGACGAGCCGGAGTATTTCCGGCAAGTCGAGCGTACCGCTCACATCGCGCG
>Ga0316622_100002652_pt1 | contig 12464 bp, 7 predicted proteins | sample OWC_Aug_OW2_C1_D_FD_207646 | JGI IMG/M metagenome (GOLD analysis project Ga0316622, IMG submission 207646) | Wetland soil microbial communities from Old Woman Creek delta, Ohio, United States - OWC_Aug_OW2_C1_D5_C | ecosystem: Environmental > Terrestrial > Soil > Wetlands | place: USA: Ohio... | reverse complement strand
GCAACGGAACCGTCAACTACAACGTCGATGCCAACTCGAGCGCTGCGCGCCAGGGCAACATCGACGTCGAGAACCGCCTGCACACGATCACCCAGGCCGCTGGCGGTGGTGGTGGCGGTGGTGGTGGCGGCGGCGGCACCAACACCGAGGCCACCGAGTGGTCGTGGACGGTGCGGCTGGATGGGCAGCCGGTGCTCACCAGCAGCGAGCCCAACTTCACCCACCGCTTCACGGTGGCGGGCCTGTACACCGTCGAGCTCGAGGCCGGGAACTGCTTCGGCTCGGCGACCGCGACGCAGCAGATGCTCGAGGTGCTGCCGCCACCGCCGCCCGAGGACTTCCTGGTGCCGGCGGCGGCACACGCCCCCGGCCTCAACGAAACGGTGTGGCGGACCGACCTCCGGATCTTCAACCCGTGTCTCGACACGGTCGACGTCACCATCGAGTACCTGCCGGAGGCGACCAACAACTCGAACACGGTGATTCACGGGCTGGAGTTCCTGCTCGAGCCGGATGCGACCCAGATCTTCGATGACATCGTCCAGCAGATCCCGGGGATCCAGGGCGACGACAACAATGGCTCGCTGCGCTTCACGTTTGACGGCGGCAACGGCTGCACGCCGCTGATCGTGTCGCGCACCTACAACGACACCCCGGAGGGGACCTTCGGGCAGTACGTGCCGGCGGTGCCGGTGGTGCCGCTCGACGTGGAGCGGGTATTCCTGACCGGGATGGTCGACAACTTCTACTACCGCACCAACGTCGGCCTCGCCAACTTCGGGCCCGACAACGTCGGCAACATCGGGGTCACCGTCTACGACGAGTTCGGAGCGCAGCTCGGCGACACCATCACGACCTGGGTGCCCGGCTACTCGACGCGGCAGATCGTCGAGGTGATCGAGGCGGCGGGCATCCTGACCGACGTCAACATCTTCTCGGTGGCGATCGACACCAACGGCGCCGATCTGACCATGTACGCGTCGGTGGTCGACAACGTCACCGGCGACCCGGTCTATGTGTCGCCGGCCGGCAGCGAGGAGGTCAAGGTCTGGATCCCGGGCATCGCGCATCTGCCGGGCGCCAACGAGTCGCTGTGGCGGTCGGACATCACCTTCCTCAACGAGACCGAAGACCTGATCTCGGCCAGGGTCGACTACGTGCCCGAGGTCGCCCTCGGCTACTCGCCGTTCATGATCATGAACATCGATCCGGGCAACGCGCTCTACTACGTCGACGTCCTCGGCGTGTCGATGCTGCCGCCGGACACCGAGTCCAAGGGCTACTTCGTGGTGACCAGCCGGGGCGACTACGGAGTGCCGCACATGGTGGCGCGCACCTACAACCTGGCGCCCGACGGCGGGACCTTCGGCCAGAACCTCAAGGTCTTCGGTGACGCCGACCTGGTCCACGAGGGCGAGTCGGGCTTCATCCCCGGCGTCGGCAACTCGCCGTCGCCGGATACGGGCTTCCGCACCAACGTCGGCGTGCTCAACACCGACACCGAGAGCGGAGCGACGATCTCGGTCACGCTCTACGACACCGAGGGAGACATCGTCGCCAGCCTGTCCGAATACTGGATCCCGCCTGCCAAGTTCGTGCAGTACAACATCTTCCAGGCGCTCGGGATCGACCTCGAGATGCACGCATCGATCGAGGTGCACGTGGTGTCGGGTGGGCCGGTGGCGGTCTACGCGTCGGAGATCGACAACCGCACCCAGGATCCGATCCTGGTGCCGGCAGTGGTGCCGGCCTCACCGGGGCAGTAGCCCCGCTTCTCAAGTGAATCCCCGGGGGCGGCTTCGGCCGCCCCTTTCTAGTTCCGGACCGGATTCCGCTCGGATCTCTGGTCGTCGGTGATAGTTTCTGGGCCGCTTCTTGCGCGGCTGTCAGTCGTGCCAGCACCACTCACGAGCGAATAGAACGAGCGGCGTGCCTGACTCGAGAGATCGACGTGGGAACGTCTCACTGAGCGCAGCCACCAAAGGACCCCGCACATCGCTGACGTGGTGGTTGAGTTCTATTTGAAGCTGCGCATCGCATCTCATGGTCGCGCTGTGCCGTCGAGCCGTCAGGAGTCACGACTTGAATCGGGGGATAGACCCCCCTGGGCCTCGAGGGTGAAGGTTGAGGCTTGACGGCATCTTCGAAGACAAACAGACTTGCGGCGGCAATAGAGAGGGGGAACGAAGGGGTATGTCCACGACGAGGGCTGTCAAACACCGCGCTCGCGATGCCGCAATCATTGTGATCATGGCGGTGTTCCTGGGGGTGTTGCTGGAAATTGGCACGCGTGTTGTTGATCGGCTGCGGTCGCATCGATGGTCGGCCACGAAAGCGGCGGAGTTCGACGCGGAAATCCACCGCGTGCTAACGCTCTACCGTCGCCACCCCTTTCTCAATACCGCCCCGCGCGCGGGGGCGAGCGCAGCGGCGTTCGGCAAGCGGGCGAGCTTCAACTCGCAAGGCTACCGCTCTCCCGAAAGGCCGTCGATCAAACCACCCGGAGCGACCAGGATCTTGTGCTCTGGGGGTTCGACGACGTTTGACATCTCGGCAGCCGACGACGCGGCCACATGGCCGTGGAGAATCGAAACCACGCTCCGGAGCCGTGGCCGAAACGTCGAGGTGTTCAACGCCGGCTTCCCCGGCTGGACCAGCCTCGAGAATCTGATCTCTTTGGCCATCAGGGACTTGGACATGGCTCCCGATGTCGTCATTCTCTATCAGGGCATAAATGACCTTCAACCAGCGTCCCATCGCCCGTTCGACAGGCAGTACGAGCATGGGCACGCCGAGATTGCCGCGCGCGCCCTCGGTTTCGGGTTGCGGCCACTGAAATGGTTCGACCACAGCCTGTTTGTCGAGAAATCCCGGGAACTCCTGTTCGGAGAGGAGGATCAGTGGAGGAGTCTGAGGAGCGCACCAGTGGCGCGCGGGCTGATACCGGAGATTCCGACGGAAGCCGTCACCACCTTCAAGCGCAACGTGCGATCCTATGTCAGCATAGCGACCGCCGCTGGTGCAAAGGTCGTTCTCGTGACGCAGTCGATTCGCGTGCGCGGCAAATCCGTCGATGCGGATCTGGACTACCTCGCGCATTGGATCGAGGGCCTCGAGCCGACCGAGGCACCGGAACAGCTCGATCGGTTCAATGAGGTGTTGCGATGTCTCTCGCTCGAGGGGCCGGCGCTTCTGATCGATGTTGCTGAAGAAGTGCCGTGGGAGGACGGGGACTTCGCGGATCCGATGCACTTTTCGGCCCGCGGCAGCGAGAGGATGGCGACATTCATGGCTGACTCCCTGGAGCGCAGCGTGCTTTCGGGGATCGGCGGTGAGAGCGGGCGGAGCTGACCCCTAGGCACGGTGTCGTTACCGACACCGACAGCGGAGCGACGATCTCGGTCACGCTCTACGACACCGACGGAGACATCGTCGCCAGCCTGTCCGAGTCTGTCATGAAATCGAGGGAGGCGGCTGTGGCCGCCTCCCTTTGCTTGAGGGAACAGGATCTCGAGGCCATGGGCTGGGGATGACGGCCCCCACCCGTTCCCGTCCCCGTTCCCGATCCCGAGAGAGAGCGCCGCCTTCTGTCGGGACTGGACGATGGTGCCGCAGGCATCAAGGCGACCGGGCGTCGCGTCGATCGCGGCTGGCACGATTGTTGCTCTATAATGCGCGTTGACCGCCATTTGGCGCCATTCTGGCGCATCGCTGGGAGATTCCCATGACTGCTCGTGCCACCCTGATCGTCCTCGCCGCTCTCCTGGTGTCCGCTGTGTCGCTGGCCGGGCCGCCGGACGGCGCCGCCCTGCTCGAGGGCATGATGCAGGCCGTCGGAGGCATGCAGGCTTTCCGCGACCTTGGTGTGATTGAAATCGTCTTCACCGAGGAAGAAACGACCGCCAAAGGCACCCAGCGAAGCCAGCGGTCCACGGCGTACCTGGATGCCGCCACGCTCAGCAGCATGCGGCTCGAGCTTCCCGGCGAGATCGTCGTCGCCCGCAACGGAGCGAAAGGGTGGGCCACCCGCGCCGGCGTGCCCGACGACCGGCCGCAAACCCCAAGGATGGCGCTGGCAACCCTCAACCAACGGCTGTTCCCGCTGCTGCTGCCGTTTACCGCGACCATGGAGGGCGTCCGGCTCGGCGCTGTCAACGAGACCAGCTTCGAAGGTCAGCCGGCGTGGCGGGTCGCGGCCAACTTCTCGGAAGGGTTCTTCATCGCCCCAAGCATGGCCACGACCTGGTACCTCTACCTTCGCAAGGACAGCGGCGCGCTGTTGGCCGCCGAGTTCTTCCCGCCGCCAGGAGTCCGAGACGTCCGCAGCGAGGGGATCCGCTACCGCGTCCTCAAGCAGACCGCGATCGGCTCTGGTGTGCAGCTGCCCGTTCAGGTGCTGCTCGACGGTATCGATGCCAACGGCGCCCCCACCGGCCACGTCCAGGTCACCAAGATGCAGATCACGGTTCGCGGACCCTACGACCCGAAGCTCTTCCTGCACCCGTTGGAGGTCCAGGCCCTCGAGAGCCGCAAGGACTGAACCGCGGCAGGGACGCTGACATGGTTCGGCTGCCGCCGCGCCGCACCACCCGGGGTCGGAGCGGGTACTGACCCGTCACCAGACACGGCGCTACCGGCGTTCGTACTCGGTGTGGGAGGCTGAGGGAGCAGGCACAGCCAAACCTTCGGGCGCGAATGCGGAAGCGGATCCGGCGTCGACTTCGACTTTGCCGTGACACGAGCGGGCGCGGAAGCGGGCTAGGGTCGAGCTGCTCATCTTCTGCGGCGGAGACGGAAACGGGCACGCAGACGGAGACGCGTGGGGGCGGGGATAGTGTCAGGAACGGGAACGGGAGCGGGTGGGGATCCCCAGCCCGAACCCCTGTACCCTGGTCGGGAGGGGGTGGTACCGTACTGTCCGCCATGACTTCGGATCTGCGCCGGGGCGCGGTGAGGGTGGACGACGTCCACAAGTGGTACCGCGTCTACGCGTCGCCCACCGAGCGCGTGAAGCGGATCCTCGGCCGGCCGAGCAAGCACCTCGAGTTCCAGGCGCTCGACAGCGTCACCTTCGCGGTGGAGCCAGGCACCTCGCTCGGCATCGTCGGTGAGAACGGGGCCGGCAAGAGCACGCTCCTCAAGCTGATCGCAGGCACCACGCGGCCGACCGCGGGCGCCGTCGAGGTGGGCGGGGTGGTGGCGGCGATCCTCGAGCTCGGCGCGGCTTTCCACTCGGAGTTCTCGGGGCACGACAATGCCGTTCTGTACGGTGCGCTGCTCGGCCACGACCGCCAGGACATGGAGCGACGGCTGCCGGCGATTTTCGATTTTGCGGAGCTCGGCGAGTTCATCAACCACCCGATCCGCAGCTACTCCACCGGCATGGTGATGCGGCTGGCGTTCGCCGTGGCCACCGGCGTCGACGCCGACGTGCTGGTGGTGGACGAGGCGCTTGCCGTCGGCGACGGCTACTTCCAGAAGAAGTGCATCGACCGGATCCGGGAGATCCACGGCCGCGGCACCACCATCCTGTTCTGCTCGCACTCGATGTACTACGTGACCATGTTCTGTGAGCGCGCCCTGTGGCTGGCGAGCGGCCGCATGCAGCGGATCGGTCCGGCCAAGGAGGTGGTGGAGGCCTACGAGGAGTACCTGCTGGTCCGCGACAAGCGGCGGCTCGGCCACGACGTCTCGCCGGTGCAGGCGGCGCCGATCACGAGGGTCGGCCGGGTGGCCGCGATTCGGCTCGCCGGCCGCGCGAGCGAGGCCCCGCTCGAGCTCACGTCCGGCGGGACGCTGGATCTCGAGATCGAGGTCGAAAGCACGCGACCCGAGGAGCGCTTCCACGTCGCGGTGGCGCTCGACACCCTGGACGGGCGCTGCCTGCTCGGCGTGTCGACGGCGTGGGACGGCCAGGCGCCGCTGCAGGGGCAGGAGCGCTACCTGGTCGGTTTCACAGTTCCCGAGCTGCCGGTGGCATCCGGCACCTTCCACCTCTCGGTTTTCCTGCTCGACGAGAGCGGGCTGGCGGTGCACGACCAGGCGGTCGCCACCAATGCGGTCCGGGTGACGGCGCCGTCGTGGACGCCCTCGCTGATCGAGGTGGCGCACCACTGGGAGCGGCGGTGACCGACGGGCAGCGGCTCACCGTCAACTACCTCCTCGAGGACACCGCGCTGTTCGGCGGCGTCAAGGTGCCCCTCCACCACGCCAACCTGCTGCACCGTCGCGGCCACCGGGTGCGGGTGCTGAGCCGTGGTGCGCGGCCCGACTGGTATTCGCTCGCAGCCCCATTTGTGACCGTGCCGGAGTTCTCGGGCGACACTGTGCCCGCTGCCGACGTCCACGTCGCCACCTTCTGGACCACGATCGCGCCGGCGGCGGCGTTGCGGCACGGGCGGTCGGTGCACTACTGCCAGGGCTTCGAGGCCTCGTACGGCCACAACCGCGCCGAACATACTCGGATCCTCGAAGCGTATGCGCTGCCGCTGCCGGCGTTCGCAGTTTCTCCCCACCTCGCCGAGCTCGTGCGCGACCGCTTCGGCAGGCCGGCGAGGGTGGTGCCGCCGGCCCTCGAGCCGATGTGGCGGCCGCGCTGGCGGTGGAAGCCCTCTCTGCGGCCTCGCGTCGTCGTCGCGCACCCGTTCGAGGTCGACTGGAAGGGCGTCGCCACCGCCCTCGAGGCGGTGCGGCGACTGCGCGCCGATGGGCTAGAAGTTGCCCTGGTGCGGGTGTCGCAGTGGCCGCTTAGCGAGGCCGAGCGCGCTCTGGTCGAGCCGGACGAGTTCCACTGCCGGATCTCACCGGCGGAGGTCGCCCGGCTGATCGCGGGCTGCGACCTGATGCTCGCGCCCTCCTGGGAGCAGGAGGGCTTCGGCCTGCCGGTGCTCGAGGCGATGGCCTGCGGGGTGCCGGTCGTCGCGTCGCGCATCCAGGCCTTCACGGGCTTCACCGAAGGGGCCGCCGAGTTGGTGCCGGCCGGCAACCCGGGGGCCTTCGCGGGCGCCGCGCGGGCGATCCTCGGTGACCGGCGGCGCTGGCGGGCGATGCGACGAGCCGGGCTCCGTGCGGCGGCGGCCTTCAGCGAGCGTCGGGTCGCGGCCGCGGTCGAGGAGGCGCTGCGCTGGGTGGCCAGCGACGCCTGGAGGGCCGAGCCGTGACGGTGTCGCTGATCGTGGTCTGCCACCGCTCCTCCGGCGTGCTGGCCGACTGCATCGCGAGCTTTCGGTCCGAGGCCCGTGCCGCCTCGGTTGCGGGCGAGGTCGTGGTGGTCGAGCAGTCGGAGGACCCGGCCGAGGCGGAGCGGGTCGGCAGCCTCGGCGCCGACCGGGTCGAGGTCCGGCCCAACCGTGGGTATGCGGCCGGGCTCAACGCCGGGATCGCCGCCGCCCGCGGCGCGACCCTGCTGCTCGCCAACCCGGACACCGTGTTCCTCGTGGGCAGCCTGCCACGCCTGCTCGGGGCGGTCGGCGACGGCTACGACGTGGTCGGGCCCCAGCTGGTGTGGGATGGCGCCGGCGAGATCCTGTTCCCGCCGGCAGAGGACCTGGGTACGACTGCCGAGCTCTGGCGAACGCTGCGGGGCCGCTGGCAGCGGGCGTGGGAGGCCGGCCTGCACCGCGCGATCGAGGGGTGCTGGCGGGTGTGGGGCGCAGATCGGCCGGTCGAGGTCGCAGCGCTGCGAGGTCCCCTGCTCGCAGCGAGCCGGGCGGCGGTCGAGCGGCTCGGGCCGCTCGACGAGGGCTACTTCCTGTACTACGAGGAGACCGAGTGGCTGCGGCGGGGGCGGCGCCGCGGGGCGCGCTTTGCCGTGGCGGCGGGCGCGAGAGTCGTGCACCGCGCCGGCCATGCCACGGCCCACACCGCAGGCCGGGAGGCGATCGAGGCGGCGTCGCGGGAGCGCTTCTTTGCCCGCAATTACGGTGCGGCGTCGCGCTGGCTGCTGCGGCGCTGCGCGGCCGGCGAGACGAAGGCGGGGGTCGTGGCGGAGCCGGTGGCAGGGCCCCAGGCGGTGCCCGCAGCCGATGCCGAGCTGTGGCTGGTCTCCACCTTCCGGCACCTGATGCCGGCGGTCGGGGTGGTCGGCCGGCCGACCCTGCCAGCGTCGCTCGCGCGGGTCGCCACCGGCGGGCCGTGGTACGCGGCCGCCGCCGCCCGGGATGGCGGCCGGTGGCGCCTGACCGGGTGCTGGAGCTGGGGGAACGAGTGAGCGAACCCGAGTACACGATCCGCGCCTTTTCGCCCGGTGACGAGGGGGCCGTGAACCGGGGCTTCAACGACGCCTTCCACCTCGACCGCCCGCTCGACGAGTGGGCCTGGAAGTTCCCGCCCGATCCCGATGGTCGGCTGATCATGATCGCCGAGCACGAGGGCGAGGTGCTCGCCCACTACGCGGGCGTGCCGGTGCGCCTCCAGATCGAGGGCCGGGTGTGGAACGCCTCCCAGATCGTCGACGTCTACTCGGCGCGCAAGGCGCGCGGGAGCTTCACCCGCCGCGGCGTGTGGGTGCAGACCGTCGAGGCCTTCTTCGACGCCTTCGGCCGCTCCGGCCGCTCGCCGCTGCTGTTCGGCTTCCCGAGCCCGCGGCCGCTGCGGCTCGGTGTGCTGCAGCTCGGCTACGACGCGATGGAGCCGCAGCCCGTCCGCTACTGGGTGCGCCGCCCGCCGGCGCCGTCGGCGGGGCTGCGCCGGAGAGCGTACCGGGCCGAGCTGGCCCGTGACTGGGAGCCCCGGCTCGACGAGCTGTGGCAGGACCTGGGCGACCAGTACCCGGTGGCGGTGGTGCGCGACGCCCGCCATGCGGCCCGCCGCCTCGCCGGCCGGCCCGGGGTGCGCTACCACCGCTTCCTCCTGTTTCCGCGTTTCTCGTTCCATCCGGTCGGCTTTGCCGCCTTTCGCACCGACGGCGGCCGGGTGCGCTGGGTGGATCTGGTGTGGGACCACCGGCACCCCGGCGCTCTCGAGCTGGCGAGCCACCTGTCGGCCGGCCTGGCGGCCCAGACCGGCGCCGAGGTCGAGGAGCTGTGGCTGAATGGCGACGCGGAAGGCCAGGCGCGGCTCGAGCGGCGCGGCTTCCAGGAGGCGGCCCAGCCCGGCCAGCTCACCATGGTGGCGCGGGCCTTTGACGCCGGGGTGGACCTCAAGGCGATGGCGGCGAAGATCTACGTCACGATGGGCGACTCGGATCTGGTGTGAGATGGGCAGCGTGATGGCAGTCTGGCTGTGGACGGTGGCGCCACTCGCCGCACTCCACCTGTGGATGGCGCGACGGGCGCGGGAGCTGCTGCGGCTCCAGCTCGTCCTCGACCTGCTGCTCGCCGCGGCGGTCGGCCCGGCGCTGGTCACCGGCGCCGACCTCTCCCCGGTCCGCTGCCTCGGCGGGACGCCACCGTTCACCGAGTGGCGGTGGGACGACGCCACCGCCGACCAGCCGACCCAGTCCGACCTGGTGCGCCAGATCCAGCCCTGGATGGAGGAGACGCGGCGCCAGCTGCTCGCCGGCCGGCTGCCGCTGGTCAGCGAGCGGATCGGCGGTGGCCTGCCGCTGCTCGCCAACGGCCAGACCGGGCTCTGGGCGCCGCTCAACCTGCCGGTGTGGGCGCTGGGCGCCGAGCGCGGCACCACGGTGATGGCGCTCTGGAAGCTCGAGCTCGCCGGTCTCGGCGCCTTTCTCCTGCTTCGCCGGCGTTGGCGGCTGCGCTGGCCTGCCGCCGCGGCGGGCGCGACGGCCTTTGCCGGCTCCGCCTACCTGATGGCCTGGCTGATCGTGCCGATGGGCTGGGTGGTCGCCCTGACGCCGTGGGCGTGGTGGGCCGCCGGCTGGCTGCTGGGCGGGCGGGCGCGGCCGCTGCGGGTGCTCGGCGTGGGCCTGCTCGCCGGCTGGCTGCTCGGCAGCGCCCTCAACCCGGAGACCGCGGCGATCGTGGTCGGATCGGCCGGCCTCGCCGGCCTCGTCCTCCACCCCACGCGGTGGCGGCGGTTGCTCGCCGCCGCCGCGGCTGCGGCCGCCGTGGCTGTGGCCCTGGCGTGGCCCACCCTTGGCGCGGCTGCGGCCTCGTCACGGGCCGCGGTAGTCCGTGCCGAGCCCCCCAACCTGGCGCGGCCGCCAGCGATGCTCCGTCTGCAGGCGGCGCAGCAGCTGCTCGCGCCGATGGCCCTTGGCCATCCCGGCCGCGGCGACTGGAAGGGGGGATACCCCTACGCCGCCGCCGCGGTCGGCGTCGGCGGGCTGGCGGTGGGCGTGATGGCGACCGGTCGGGTGCGGCGGCGCCACCGGCGCCTGCTCTGGGCCGCGCTGGCCTCGCTCACGGTGGCGGCGGTGCTCGGCTACCGGCTGCCGCCCCTTGACGCGCTGCTGGTGCGGCTGCCGCCGCTCGACCACATGACGCTGCCGCGCTTCGTGGTGCTGGTGCCGTGGTCGCTCGCGGTGTGGACGGCGCTGGCGGCCGACGGTGCGTTGCGGGGACGCCGGCTGCGCCCGGTGTGGCGCGCGGCTGTCGTGGCTTCGCTGCTGGCGATAGCGGTCGCGGCCGCGGCACGGGGTCTGGCCCCAGCGGATGTGGCGCTCGTGGGACTGACCGTCGCCGCCGCGGCGCTGGTGACAGCGCTGCTGCGACGGCCGCGCCTGCTGGCGCCGGCGATGGCGGTCGAGCTCGGCCTTTATGCCCTGGGCGTCAACCCGACCGCTGCGGCCGCTGACCGGCTGCCGAACCCGCCGCTCGTCGAGCGGCTGCGCGACCTTCAGGCCGAGCGCGGCGGCCGGGTGATCGGCCTCAACGGCGCCTTGCCGCCGAACCTCGCAGCCCGCTACGGCATGCCCGATCTGCGCGCCTACGACCCGCTGCGGCCGCAGCCGTTCGTCGACCTGATGGCGACGCTCGGCGATCATGATCCGATGCTCGGCGGTCCGCTGCAGGCGGCTCCGCCGCGCCTCTGCGGCGCCTGGTCGGTGCGCTTCCTCGTCAGCCCGCCAGGCGGTGAAGCGGCAGGCTGGGAGCAAGTCTGGTCGGACGGCAGCGGCGCGATCTGGGCCAACCCGCACTGGCTGCCCGAGATCCGCGTCGTGGGCCGCGCGCACGCCCTGGGCGAGGGCGATGGCTGGCGGCTGCTCGCCTCCGAGCAGCTCGACTTCGCCCGCGAGGCGGTCGTCCCGGAGGGGACCGCTCCGGTGGGGGCGGCGCGCCACGGGCTGGTTCCCCTGAGCTCGGAGGGACCGCGGCTCCGCGCGGTCGCAACCTGCGACGGCCCATGCCTGGTGGTGGCGGCGCGACCATGGGCGCCGGGGTGGCGGGCTGCGGTCGACGGGCGGCCGGCGCCGCTCGTGCGCGCCAACCTCGCCGGCCTCGGCGTCGTGTCACCCGCCGGCGAGCACACCGTCGAGCTACGCTACAACCCGTGGCGCTGGCGGCCGGGGAGAAGCTGAAATTCGCTCGCGACCTGCGCCCAAACGCCGCATGTGAAGCTCAAGGATGCGCGCAACGCATCCAATAGGAGCGGGCGGGCAGAGGCCAACCACACCCATCACGTGCGGAGCGCACATGGGGGCCTATGCCTGCCCGCTCCTAGCGGACTCCCGCCATCGTCCAGCCCTCGAGGGCGCCGAGGAAGCGCTCCTCCTCGTCCTTCCAGCGCCGCCACTCCCAGCCCATCTCGGAGCGCAGGATCGGCCGCAGCGGCCGCAGCATGGCGACCGCCTGCTCGGGGTCCCACATCCCGAGCCGCACCCGCCGCAGCAGCAGGTCCTCGAGGTGGATCACGGCGCCCCACCTGAGGTGGGCGCGCACCTCGGCCGGGCAGAGGTCGGTGTCCGGCGCCACCGGCCGGAGCTCGGAGTGCCGGCGGGCGGCGGCCGCCGCGGTCCAGGCCAGAGCGCCGAGCCGGCGAGCCATGCCCCGGGCCACCGCGGCATCGATCTCGAAGGCCCTCATCAGCCGCTCGGCGAGGTCCGCGGGCGCCAGCCCTGCGAGCGGCGTGCCCTTGGTGGCGCAGGGAGCGAAGCGGCGGGTCTCCTCCTCGGGCATCAGCCGGAGCGCGGCGTCGACCGCCTCTTCGGCGGTGCTGCGCCACGTGGTGAGCTTGCCTCCGGCCACCGACAGCGCGCCGTCCTCATCCCAGATCCCCTCCTCGCGGGTCGCCTCCGAGGGGTCGTCGGCGTGGGTGTCGAGGATCGGGCGCAGGCCGGCGAAGGTGCCGCGCACGTCGGCCAGAGTCAGATGCCGGCCCGGGAACGCGGCGGCTGCGGCGCGCAGCAGGTAGTCGACCTCGGCGGCGGTCGGCCGCGGGTCGTCCAGCGCGCCGTCGTGGTAGTGGTCGGTGGTGCCGACGAGCACGCCCTCGGGGTGGGGGATGAGGAACACCGGGCGGCCGTCGTCGGGCGCCAGCAGGGTCACCGCGACCTGGATCGGGAGCCGGTCGCGGGCCATGATGAGGTGGATGCCGCGCGACGGCCGCACCCGGTTGCCGGC
>Ga0316622_100002651_pt1 | contig 12467 bp, 9 predicted proteins | sample OWC_Aug_OW2_C1_D_FD_207646 | JGI IMG/M metagenome (GOLD analysis project Ga0316622, IMG submission 207646) | Wetland soil microbial communities from Old Woman Creek delta, Ohio, United States - OWC_Aug_OW2_C1_D5_C | ecosystem: Environmental > Terrestrial > Soil > Wetlands | place: USA: Ohio... | reverse complement strand
CGATCCGTCTCTTGCGAGCGCCCTGAGACCCGGCGTCGCGACACTGGAGGATGCGAAGCGGTTGTTCGGTGAGCCGGCGTACACCTCGATTCAGGCGGGCAACAAGCTGCAGTGTGTCTGGAGCTCCGCGGCGCCCGACGGGCAGATGAGCATGAGCTCGAAGTCCGTGACCCTGACGTTTGGTCCCGACGGCAGACTGCTCGAGTCTCCGTGATGGTGCCGCGGGGTAAGGGATGAACCGGCGACGAGCGCTGATTGGAGGCGTGGGACTGGCGGTCGTCGCGGCCGGCGCGGTTTCCTGGCTCTACAGCCGTGAGCTTGCCCAGGCGCGCGATGCCGCCGGCCGCGGCAGTCTGATCGCCAGCCTCGACGTGGGACCGATCGAGTACGCCGAAAGGGGTGCGGGCGTCCCGCTCCTGTCGATCCATGGCGCCGGCGGCGGCTTCGACCAGGGCCTCGCCAATGCCGCCGATCTGGTGGGTGAGGGCTTCAGGGTCGTCGCGCCGTCGCGCTTCGGCTATCTGCGCACGCCCGTTCCGCAGGACGTCTCTCCAGCCGCGCAGGCCGACGCGCATGCGGCCCTGCTCGCCGAACTGGACATTCCCAAGGCGGTCATCCTCGGCGTCTCGGCGGGCGCGCGTTCCGCGGTCGAGCTGGCCCTCCGGCGGCCGGAGAGGGTCTCCGCCCTCATTCTGATGGTTCCAGGGCTCTACTCGCCCACCAGCCCGGTTTCCATCGAGGCCAGTCGCGGCAGCAAGTTCGCATTCTGGGCCGTCAACGTGGGCGGCGACTTCATCTGGTGGGCCGCCGAGACGATCGCCCCGTCCACGCTCGTTCGCTTCCTCGGCGTTCCACCGCAACTCGTGGCGGCCGCCTCCCCGGCCGAACGAGATCGAGTCATGAGCATCGTCAGGAGCGTCGAGCCGCTGTCGCTGCGCTTCCGAGGCATCAACATCGACAGCACGCCAGATCTGCATGAGCTGCCGCTGGATGACATCACCGCTCCGACGCTGATCATCTCTGCGCCCGACGACCTCTTCAACACCCTGCCGGCAGCTGAGTTCGCCGCAGCCAGGATCCCCGGCGCCAAGCTGGTCGTCTACGACACGGGCGGACATCTCCTGGTCGGACGCGGCCAGGAGGCGCGAGCGGCAGTTCGCACGTTTCTCGCCGATGCGGGCCTGACCTCACCGTAGACGAGCGCCGCCTGCCCGGCATGACGGTATCTCACAGCGCCTCCGCGACGAATCGCCAGAGCGCAGTGAACTCGCGCCGGCCGAACCCCGCGCCCGACTTGAAGAGCGTGGTATTCCAGCGCCACTCGAAGTGGCCGATGACATCGAGGTGGTCGGCGAGGACGAGCCGCGCCACCCGGTTTCCGAGCGCCTGCGACGACGCCGGAACGATCCCGTCGTTGGCCCGGGGGGCGTCTTCAACCGCCGCGCGCTCGGTGCCGGGCGGGCGCGCCGCGATCCACGGTCCGACGGGGAAACGGTCCGGGCGGAACGTTTCGCTGGCCGCGGCGGCGTAGCAGAGCGCGTACGCCGCGCGGCGGTCAAGGGCGTCGAGCCCGCCAAGAAGCGTCGGCCGCGGCGCGACGGTGACGATCTCGACGAGCCGCGACAGATCACCCTCGCCGATGCGCGCGTTCAACTGCGCCATCCGCTCGGGCACGAGGTCGTTCAGGAGGCGCGTGTCGGTAATCATCATCGCGCGGAAACGCTCTATCTGCCGCATCGTCTCCTCGTCCATGCTGGCGAGGACCGCCATGGCGGGCGCGTTCACATGGAGCCTCGGCGCGACCGCCTGGTAGAGGGTCACGAGGAAGCTCAAGCCGGGGAGCCCCAGTCGCCTGCGGAGCCGCCCCACGCCGGCCGTGACGGTCGCGATCGACATGCTTTCGAGCACGAGGTGGTAGAGCCCGTGCACGAAGCTCTTTGCGATGGGCGTGCCGTGCTGAGGGGCCGAGAGCGTCACCACCGTGCCGACGTGCGCGGCGAGCCCCTTGCGCAGCGCGGGGTCCTCGCCCTTGAAGTGGTAGCGCGGGTTCAGGAGCAGTCGCACGTCGACCCCGCCCGTGGAGTGGCCGATGACGTGGACGCGCGGGCGTCCCCGGCCCTCACCGCGCAGGAGGGCGCTACCGAGGAGCCGCAACAGGGCATCCTGCAGGCTCCGGACGCGCACCTCGAGCGATGCTGTCGGCGGCGGCTCGTGGACGTGGATCCGCCCGCGCAGCTCGCGCCTGGCGGACACGAGGGCCTTCATCACGCGGTCGAAGTACACGATGTGCGGTCCGGCCGGCCGGCCAAAGCTCCCGAACCCGAAGAGGCCAGGCACGAGCAGGACGTGATCCGCACGGCGCACCGCGACAGGATACCCGCCGCGGCGCAAGGGACCCGCGTCCAAAGGGGGCTCGGCGGGAGACAGGATTTGAACCTGCGACCCCTTGGTCCCGGTCGCCGCCTGACGCCTACCTCCCCCGGGCGGCTACACTCCCGGCATGCACCTTCGGCTCCTGCTCGCCCTCCTCCCCCGCCTCGCGCTCGCCGCCACGACCTACGAGGTCGGGCCCGGGCAGCCCTATGGCTCCATCGGCGCCATCGCCTCGTACGTCGGCGCCATCCCGGGCCTGCGCCAGTCCGGAAAGCGCCAGGCCAGCCGCGCCGGCCTGACGCCCCACGGGAACGCTCGGCTCCGCGCGAAGCTCTGGATGCCCACGCTCACCGCCGTCCGGAAGAACCCGTGGCTCCGCGCCTACTACGAAGGCCTGCTCCGGCGCGGCAAGCTGCCGAAGGTCGCGCTCGTCGCCGCGATGCGGAAGCTGCTCATCGCCGTGTACTTCGTGGCGAAGCACCGCAAGCCCCTTCGTCCCCATCCTCGCGGAGGCGCGCGCATGAAAACGCTTGCTCGGCGTGACGGTATCTCACCGCACAGGCACGATGGGGGGCCGCCGCCGGAGCCGCGCCTACCGTCGCGGTCGCTGCCCGTGCCCACGGCGCTGCTTGCACCGAACCCGGGCACTGCGGTGCCCGCGTTGCGACCAACTTCGGGTCTGAGCCCGAGGGAGCCGCGCGTTTGTCGCACTCGCGTTCCGTTGGCGTTCGCCCGGCCGCGGCGAGCCGCTTGCTCGCGTGCCGGGCACGTGCTGCCGCGGTGCGGAGCAACTCGCTTGGGGCACTTCATGACGAAGCGTGACTTGGGCCGCCATTTGGCGTGGCACGCCGGCTGCAGCCCCGCCTGGGTGAACCTGCACCGTCTGGTGACTGCGGCCGCGTCTCGACGCCTGCCATTTCACGGAACTCAACCGTTTCGCGCACGAAGGGGTATCGCCCGCCATGAAGAAGATCCTGTACTGGGCCGGACTCGTATCGGTTCTCACGTTGTACGCTCCGCCGGCCTCGCCGGCCGATCGCGCCGAGCCCGATTTGGCGCAGCGGGTCGCCGACCTCGAGGCGTACGTCGGGAATGGCGCGCGCGGAGCCGACGCCGCCGACGCGCAGGTCGGGTCCAAGCTCGCTGACGTGGCTGGGCCCGGTCACAACGGGTGGATGATGACGAGCACCGCGCTCGTCCTCTTCATGACGCTCCCGGGTCTCGCGCTCTTCTACGGCGGGCTCGTCCGCCGCAAGAACGTCCTCTCGGTCCTGGCGCAGTGCCTGGGCATCGCCGGCCTCGTCACGATCCTGTGGTGGGCCTTCGGCTACAGCCTGGTCTTCGCGGACGACGGCGGCTCGATCATCGGGACGCTCAAGCACGCCTTTCTGCGCGGCGTCGACTCCAAGCCCAACGGCAACTACGCCTACTGGGTCTCCCAGAACGTGTTCTCCATGTACCAGATGATGTTCGCCATCATCACGCCGGCGCTCATCATCGGAGCGATCGCGGAGCGGATGAAGTACGTGGCGGTGATCCTCTTCGTGACGCTCTGGATGTTCCTCGTCTACTTCCCGCTCGCCCACATGGTGTGGGGCATCACCGGGCTCATGAACGGCGTCTGGAACGCCAACGCGGCCATCAAGGCGATCGACTTCGCGGGCGGCACGGTCGTCCACATGTCCTCGGGCTGGTCGGCCCTGATCCTCGCGCTCGTCGTCGGGAAGCGGATCGGGTACCCGAAGCAGCCGATGCCCCCGCACAGCATGGTCCTCTGCATGGTCGGCACCGGGATGCTCTGGGTCGGCTGGTACGGCTTCAACGCCGGGAGTGCCGTGGCGGCGGACGGCGTCGCCGCGAATGCGTTCACGACGACCACCCTGGCGGCCGCGGTCGCTTCGTTCACCTGGGCGCTGGCGGAGTACGTGACCAGGCGGAAGCCGAGCGTCCTGGGCTTCTGCACCGGCGCGGTCGCCGGACTCGTGGTGATCACGCCGGCGGCCGGGTTCGTCAACGCCAGCGGCGCCATCATCATCGGCATCCTCGCGGGCCTGGTCCCGTTCTTCGCGTGCTGGAAGCTCAAGGGCTGGCTCGGTTACGACGACGCGCTCGACACGTTCGGCGTGCACGCGGTCGGTGGGACGCTCGGGGCGTTCCTCACGGGCGTCCTGGCGACCCTCGACGTCAACCCGAACCTGGCAACGAACCTGAAGGACGTCGTCGGGAAGACGCTCTGGAGACACCAGCTCGCCGCGATGGCGCTCACGATCTTGTTGTCGGTCGTGGCCACCACCGTGATCGCCTACGTGCTGAAGGCGACCGTGGGCCTGCGCCCGACCGAGGACGTCGAGGTGGCCGGCCTCGATCTCCACGAGCACGGCGAGGAGGGCTATCACGCCGGGAGCGCGGCGGTCCTGTAGCGCCGGTTCGGCGACAGCAGGTCACCGGAGGCCCGCCTCGCTCGCGGGGCGGGCCTCCGTCCATCCACTCTCCGACTCGACGGGTTCGGGGGCGCGAATGACGAAGATCGAGGTTGTCGTCAGGCCGTGGAACTTGGACGAGGTGAAGCGGGCGCTAGCGCACCCTTGGGTCACGGGGATGACGGTGTCCGAGGTCAAGGGCTTCGGACGCCAGAAGGGTCACACGGCCCTCTTTCGCGGCTCCGAGTACGTCGTCGACATGAACCCGAAGCTCAAGATCGAGATCGTCGTCCCAGATCCACTCGTCCCGCGCATCCTCGACGACCTCGAGCGGTCGTTGAAGACCGGGAAGATCGGCGACGGCAAGGCGTTCGTCACACGGATCGACGAGGCCATTCGAATCCGCACCGGCGAGCGCGGCGAGGGCGCCCTCTGACGAGCCGGCTACGGCATCGGGCCGTAGTCCATGGTGGACTGAGCGGCTGCGGAAGCGGGCCTGGCGCACCCGGAGCAACTGGCCCCCACTCGCTGCGGCTCTGACCGCGTTCGAACTGTGGGGCTCTCGAGCCACCACGGTCGAGGTGGTGGCCAGCCGCCTCATGGCATCTCCCCGCAACGCCTGCCGACGTTCACCCTGCGCCACGCCCCCCCCCGGCGCGTCGAATGGCCGCGCGCGCAGCCAGAATCGCTGCCTGGCACCCGGACGGCCCTTTTACACGCGAACGGGATGGATGTATCAGACAGCCGTCCATGCCGGCCCCGCTCGTCCGAGCCCGCTCGCTGCGGAAAGAGTTCGCCGGCCACGCCGTGCTCAGCGACGCCGACGTGGAGATCCGCCGCGGGGAGATCCTCGGCGTGATCGGCGAGAACGGCGCCGGCAAGTCCACGTTCATGAAGATCCTTGCCGGAATCTACCAGCCGACCTCCGGCCACCTCGAGCTCGACGGCCGGCTCGTTTCGTTCGGTTCACCGTCGGACGCCCGGCGCGCCGGGGTGAGCATCGTGCCCCAGGAGTTCAACCTGGCGGCCGACCTCTCGGTGGAGGAGAACGTGTTCCTCGGCGCCGAGCTGGTCACGCCCAGGCGGACCCTCGATCGAGCCCGGATGCGCGCCCGGACCGCCCAGCTGCTCGCGGAGCTGGGCGCGAACGTGTCGCCGGCAGACCGGATCGACGGGCTCAGCGCGGCCCAGAAGCAGCTCGTGGAGGTCAGCAAGGCGCTCGCCTTCGACGCCAGCCTCCTCATCCTCGACGAGCCCACTACCATGCTCACCCGGCGCGAGATCGATCGCCTCTTCGCGGTCATGCGATCCCTCCGGGCGCGGGGGATGGCGCTCGTCTACGTCTCGCACAAGCTCGCGGAGGTGAAGGAGATCTGCGACCGGGTCATCGTGCTCAAGGACGGCGAGCTCGTCCGCGAGGCGCCCATCGCCGAGATCGAGCCCGCCGAGATGGCGCGCTGCATGGTCGGCCGCGAGCTCCGGGAGATCTTCCCACCGAGGCGGGGCTCGCCCGGCCCGGTGGTCCTCGAGGTGCGCGGCCTGACCTCGCCCGGCGCCTTCGAGGACGTCTCTTTCACGGCGAGGGAGGGCGAGATCCTCGGCTTCGCTGGCCTCGTCGGAGCGGGGCGGACGGAAATGGCCGAGGCGCTCATGGGGCTCCGGCCCTCCTCGGGCGCGGTGCTCGTCGGCGGCAAGGACGCGAGGTCGAGGAACGCGTCGCAGGCGGTGCGCCGGGGGCTCGGCTACCTTTCCGAGGACCGGGCCGGATCGGGCGTCCTGCCCGGGTTCCCGATCGCGGAGAACCTCACCCTCGTCTCGCTCCGGGACTACTGCCGGCTCGGCGGCGTCGTCGATCGCGAGGAGGAGATGCTGAAGGCCCGGACCTGGCGCGAGCGGTTCGGCATCAAGGCGGCCGACCTCTCCGCGCCGCTCGAGTCCCTGTCCGGCGGCAACCAGCAGAAGGTCTCGCTGGCGAAGACCCTCGACCCCGAGCCGCGGGTGGTGATCGTCGACGAGCCGACGCGCGGCGTCGACGTGGCCGCGAAGCAGGAGATCTACCGTTTCCTTTCGGAGCTCGCCGCGCGCGGAGCCGCCATCGTCCTCATCTCGAGCGAGCTGGAGGAGATCATCGGCATGTGCGACCGCGTGCTGGTCATGCGCGAGGGGCGCGTGGCCGGCGAGCTCCTTGGCGAGGCGGTGGAGGAGCGCGAGATCATGTACCTGGCCACCGGCCTCCAGACGGCGGGCGCGAGCGCATGAACGGCACCCTGGCCGCCCTCCGGCGCCTGGAGTGGGAGCGCTACGCCGCCCTCGGCGCGCTCGTGCTCCTCTCGGTCGCCTCCGCGCTGCTCAGCCCCTACTTCCTCCAGTGGCAGAACCTGCTCAACATCGTGAGGCAGGTCTCCTACACCGGGATCATCGCGCTCGGGATGACCTTCGTCATCGTCTCGGGCGGCATCGACCTCTCCGTCGGCTCCATGGCCGCCCTGGTCGGCTCCCTGGCACTCCTCGCGCTCAACGCGGGGGTCGAGGCGGGCTTCCCGCAGGGGACCGCGGTCGCGGCGGCGGTCGCCTGCGCCGTCCTCACCGGGCTCGCCTGTGGCCTGGCGAACGGCCTCCTCGTGACGAAGGGGCGAATCGCTCCCTTCATCGTCACGCTCGGGACGATGGCGCTCTTCCGCTCGCTTTCCCTGTACATGGCGAACGCGGGTGAGTTCCGCTCCGAGTCCTCGCTGTTCGGCGAGCTCGGGTCCTCCGCCCCCCTGGGCGTCCCGCTGCCGGCCCTCATCCTGCTCGCCCTGGCGGCGGCGCTCTCGTTCGTGTTCTCGCGGACGAGGTACGGGCGCTACACCCGCGCCGTGGGCTCGAACGCGCGGGTGGCGCGCTACTCGGCCATCGACGTGGACGCGACGCGGCTCGCCGCCTACACGCTGACGGGAGTGATGGTCGGCGTCTCCGCGGTCCTCATCGCCATGCGCTTCAACTCGGTCGGCTCGTCCACGCTCGGCGTGAACTACGAGCTCGACGCGATCGCCGCGGTGATCATCGGGGGCACGACGATGTCTGGCGGGCGAGGCACGGTGTGGGGCACGGTGATCGGCGCGATCACCCTTGGTGTCATCAACAACATGCTCAACATGGTGGGGATCTCCCCCTACTTGCAGGGGACGGTGAAGGGGTTGGTGATCATCGGGGCGGTTTTCATCCAGCGGCAGCGGCAGTAGGAGTTGACCTGGCCCGGCGGGAGCGTGAGGCGAACCCGCAGTGCTCGAGCGGAGCGCGCCACCGATTCCCGGCGGCGCATTCATGGAGGCGACAATGAGGAAGCTCGTCTTGGTAGCGTCGATCGCGGTGCTGGCGGCCCTTGGAGGCACGGCCTCCGGCCAGGGCGCGGCGACGAAGAAGATCAAGATCGGCGTCACCATGCCGACGGCCGACCACGGGTGGATGGGCGGCGCGAACTGGTGGGCGAAGCGGGCAATGGACGACTGGAAGAAGAAGGACCCGAACGTCGAGTTCGTCTTCAAGACCTCCGGGGACGTGACCAAGCAGGTCGCGGACATCGAGGACATGCTGGTCCAGGGGGTCAACGGACTCGTGATCTTCCCCTTCGAGTCCGCTCCGCTCACACCGGTGGCGGAGAAGGCCTACGGCAAGGGCGTCTACGTCGTGGTGATGGATCGCGGCGTCACGAAGCCCGTCTACGACGTCTACCTCTCCAACGACGACGAGTCGTACGCTCGCCAGGCGATGGAATGGATCGCGAAGGAGCTGAACTACAAGGGCACCCTCGTCCTCATCGAGGGCGTGCCGAGCGTGATCAGCGACCTCCGCACCAAGGTCGCCAAGGACGTCGCTGCGAAGTACCCGGGCCTGAAGGTTCTCGATTCGCAGCCGGGCTACTGGAACAAGGAGAAGGCGCTCGCGGTGATGGAGAACTACCTCGCCAAGTACAAGGCAATCGACGCGGTCTACACGGCAGACGACGACATGCTGGAAGGTGCGCTCCAGGCCTACAAGGAGTCCGGCCGCAAGGACATCAAGATCATGTTCGGCGGCGCGGCCAAGAAGGAGATCGTGAAGCGCATCATGGACGGCGACCCGCTCGTCCGCGCCAACGCGACCTACCCGCCGGACGTCACCGCGACGGCCGTGTCGCTGGCGGTGGTCGGCCTGCGCGGACGCGTCTTCGAGGGCTTCTACCAGAAGAAGCTCCCGATCCGGATCATCCTCGGGAGCGAACTCATCACCCGCGAGAACGCGAAGAGCTACTACGTCCCCGAGGCGGTCTTCTAGCGTGGAGCGCGGGTTCCGCCGGGAGGCATCGTCCTCCCGGCGGCGTGGTCACTTCTTCATCGAGGCGTCGAAGGCGATCGCCGACGAGGCGAAGTCGACCCTGCGCACGAACTCGAGCGCCTCGCGGGCCCCCGCCTCGCGGTCCATCCCCGAGTCCTCCCACTCGACCGAGAGCGGGCCCTGATAGGCGGCCGCGTTCAGTGCGCGGATGATCTCGTCGAAGTCGACGTCGCCGTGGCCGAGGGAGCGGAAGTCCCAGCCGCGGCGGGGGTCGCCGAACGGCAGGTGCGACCCGAGGATCCCCGACCGGCCGTCGAGCCGGACCGCGCAGTCCTTCATGTGCACGTGGTAGATGCGATCCGCGAAGTCCCGGACGAAGAGGTGAGGCTTCATGCCTTGCCACTGGAGGTGGCTCGGGTCGAAGTTGAAGCCCAGCGCCGGCCGGCGGCGGAACGCCTCGAGCAGCCGCTCCGCGGTGTAGAAGTCGAACGCGATCTCGGTGGGGTGGACCTCGAGCGCGAAGCGCACGCCACACGCGTCGAACTCGTCGAGGATGGGTGTCCAGAGCCGCACGATCTCCTGGAACGCGTCCTCGATCATCTGCGCGCTGGTCGGAGGCCAGGCGTACCAGGAGCGCCAGGCGGGCGACCCCATGAACCCGGTCACCACGGAGGCGCCCATCGCCTTCGCCGCGCGCGCGGCGTGCTCCATCTCCTGCACCGCCCAGGCCCGGATCTTCTCGGGGTCCCCCCGGGCCTCCGGCGGCGCGAAGGGGTCGAGCCGCGGATCCCACAGATCGCCGACGCACTGGCCGGCGAGGTGCGCACCGAGTGCGAAGACCTGGAGCTCGTGCTCGCGGAGCACCGCCCTCTTCTGCTCGACGTAACCCGGGTCGGTCGCCGCCCTGCGAGCGTCCATCTGCTCGCCCTGGCAGGCGATCTCGATCCCGTCGTACCCGAAAGACCTCGCCTTCTGGCAGAGCGACGCGAAGGGGAGATCGGACCACTGGCCCGAGAAGAGCGTGATCGGTCGCGCCATGCGTTTCCTTCCTTTCAGAACTTCAGTCGCGCGGAACCCCGGCTCGAGCTCTCCACGCAGCGATGGACGAAGCGTACGCCCGAGATCCCCTCCTCGACGCTCGGGAAGTCGAGGTCCCCGGCGTCGAGGACCGCCCCGCGCTTCTTCTTCGCGAGCGCGGCGGTGAACGTCCTGTAGATGTTGGCGAACGCCTCGAAGTACCCCTCGGGGTGGCCAGCCGGGATCCGCGAATGGCGCTGGGCCGCGGGCTGGAAGGTGTCCCGGCCCCGCGAGACGAGCTCGGTCGGCCTCCCGAGCCGCGAGACGCGAAGGTGATCGGGGTCCTCCTGCGCCCACTCGATCGCCCCACTGGAGCCGAAGATCCGGAGGCGCAGGGCGTTGTCGCGGCCGATCGCCACCTGCGACGCCCAGTAGACCCCTCTCGCCCCGCCCTCGTAGTCGAGGAGGATGGTGGCGTTGTCGTCGAGGGCGCGGCCGGGCACGAGGGTGTCGAGACGCGCGCTGAGGGAGGAAATGCGGAGCCCGGTGACGGTGCGGACCAGGTTCTCGACATGGGTGCCGATGTCGCCGACGCAGAGCGACCTGCCCGTCTCCTTCGGGTCCGCCCGCCAGGCGGCCTGCTTGTGCTTGCCGTCTCGCTCGAGGGGGGTGGCGAGCCACTCCTGGGCGTACTCGGCGTTCACGAAGCGGATCTCGCCGAGCTCGCCGCTGCCGACCATCTCCCGGGCCTGCTTCACCGCGGGATAACCCGTGTACGTGTATGTCACGCAGAAGAGGAGGTCGTTCTTCCGCGCCAGCGCGGCCAGCTCCTCTGCCTCCTCGACCTCGAGGGTGACCGGCTTGTCGCAGGCCACGTGGATGCCGTGCGAGAGGAACGCCCTGGCCGCAGCGTGGTGCGAGCCGTTGGGCGTGACGATCACCACGAAGTCGATCCCGTCGTCGCGGGTCGCCTCCGCCGCGGCCATCTCGTCGAAGGACCGGTAGAGGCGCGCCGGATCGACGCCCAGGGCGCGGCCCGTGGCGAGCGTACCCTCGTGGCTGCGGGAGAAGCAGCCCGCCGCCAGCACCGCAGAGCCGTCGAGCGCGATCGCCTTCCGGTGGACGTCGCCGATGAAGGCCCCCGGCCCGCCGCCTACCATCCCGTACCTCAAGGAACCCGCGGCACCGGCATCGACCATGGCTGAACCCCCGTCGTCGGGGGCGGAGCCTAGCACGGGGTCCCGAGCTCGAGGCACCGGACCGGCGGCCCGCCACCGACCGGGACTGAACCCGCTCGGGGATGCTGACGCCCGGGTGCTGACCGGCGTACACCTCGATTCAGGCGGGCAACAAGCCGTTGTGTGTCTGGAGCTCCGCGGCGCCCGACGGGCAGATGAGCATGAACTCGAAGTCCGTGACCCTGGCGTTTGGCCCCGACGGCAGACTGCTCGAATCTCCGTAGCGGTGCGCCTGACGCCTACCTCCCCCGGGCGGCTACACTCCCGGCATGCACCTTCGGCTCCTGCTCGCCCTACTCCCCCGCCTCGCGCTCGCCGCCACGACCTACGAGGTCGGGCCCGGGCAGCCCCATGGCTCCATCGGCGCCGTGCCCTGGGAGTCGCTCGCCGCGGGAGACACGGTTCTCATCCACGCGCGGCCCACGCCCTACGCGGAGAAGTGGGTCGTGAACGCCCGCGGCACGGAGAGCGCCCCGGTCACGGTGCGGGGCGTGCCGGACGCCAGCGGAGCCCTCCCGGTCATCGAGGGGAGCGGGGCCACCACCCGCCCCGCGCTCGACTACTGGAACGAGGAGCGCGGGGTCATCAAGGTGGGCGGCTCCAACGTCCCCGTCGACGGCACGCCGGCCTGGGTGGTGATCGAGCGGCTCCACGTCCGTGGCGCCCGCCCGCCGGCCCGATTCACCGGCCGCGGCGGCGACACCGCCTACGGGCAGAACGCCGCCGCCATCTACGTGGAGAAGGGGGAGCACGTCACCGTCCGCGGTTGCGTGCTCGAAGGCAACGGCAACGGCCTCTTCGTGGCCTCGGCCTCGACCGACGTGCTGGTGGAGGGGAACCACATCCACGGCAACGGCAACGCCGGGAGCATCTACGAGCACAACAGCTACACCGAGGCGCTCGGCATCACCTTCCAGGCGAACCGCTACGGGCCGCTCCTCTCCGACGCCAGCGGGAACCCGCTGGCCGGTGGAAACAACCTCAAGGACCGCTCGGCGGGAGCCGTCATCCGCTGGAACTGGATCGAGGGAGGCAACCGGGCGCTCGACCTGGTGGACGCCGAGGGGTCGGCAGCGCTGGTGGCCGACCCGAGCTACGCCGTCACCCGCGTGTACGGAAACGT